>ERZ761602.4585-NODE-4585-length-17503-cov-5.024645_pt1 | contig 17503 bp, 12 predicted proteins | sample MGYA00512165_ERZ761602 | MGnify/ENA primary metagenome ERZ761602 (study PRJEB28899, sample SAMN02445085) | bioreactor sludge metagenome | biome: EBPR sludge; isolation source: Thorneside wastewater treatment plant | place: Australia: Brisbane, Thorneside... | reverse complement strand
GGCCGGCCTCCACGGATGAACGCGCCCGCGGTCGCGGCAAGCTCCGACGCCGCAAGGCCTCGCACGGGCGGCGGGCTCCGCTCAGCGCGCAGGCGCGAGCCAGCGTTCGAACCAGGCGAACATCTCCTGCCGCATCCGCGACGTGTAAACGTGCCCCTCGTTGGGATAGATGACGCTCCTGAACCGGTCCGGCGCCCCGACGGCGCGATAGACGTGCCCCACCTTCTCCTCCAGCACGCGGATGCCGTCGACCGGCGAGCCGTAATCGAGGTCGCCGGTCAGCGCGAGGAACGGACGCGGCGCGATCAGCGCCAGCACGCCCTCGGTGTCAAAGTGCTTCAGCAGGCCGTACGAGAAATAATACAGGCCGTGCCCGCGCAGGTTGCCGTGCGCGATGAGATTCTGGTACCGCGTGAGGCAGGCCACGCCGACGGTGGCCGCGACGCGGTCGTCGACGGCGGCGAGCCACCACGCGCGCGTGCTGCCCATGCTCATGCCCGTGGCGCCGATGCGCTTCGGGTCCACCTCGGGCCGGCTGGCGAGGTAATCGAGCGCGATCTGGTCGTCGCGCACGAAGACGCCCCACAGCGTGCGACCGAGCCAGAGGTTCAGCTTCAGGTAGCGATCCTGCACGATGCGCGCGCTCTCGCCGTCGCCGCGCTGGTAGGTCTCGAGCGCGCCGCCGGGCAGGTTTTCGGCGCGATCGCCGTACCAGCACGCGTCCGGCGCCAGCACGACGTAGCCCGCGCGCACCATCGCCTCGCCCAGCGGCTCCATCCCACCCGTGACCGTGATGAGCTGGTTCTTGTCGGGCGTGGACGAGTGCAGCCACAGGATCGCGGGGGCGCGCGGGGTGCGTTTCTCCGGCAGGAGCAGCAGTGCGCTGATGTCGTTGGCCTCGCCGTTGTCGATCGCCACGCGCTCCAGCGTGTAGCCGCGGCGCAGTTCGCGGCTGACCACGCGCACCTTCTGCGGCGACGGCCGCGGGGGAAACTCGCCCAGCGAGTCCACCACCGCCCGGTGCACCGCCGGGCGCTGCCGCTGCCACGCGGCGGCGCTGTCGGGCAGCGCGAGCGTCCCGACCGGAAGCTTCTTGTAGAACTCCGGGACGGTGGCGTCGCGCTCGGCCTCCGCTTTCCGATAGCGTGCGGCGAGTTCCGTGCTCGGCTCCGGGGGAGGCGTGGTGCCGGTGTAATTCAATACGAGCCACGCGCGCATGACCGTATCGGCGACGGCCTCGGCCAGTCGCGCGTAACCCGCCGGGCCGTAGTGCGTGCCGTCCTTGCCCAGCAGGCCGGCGGTCCCGGCTTGCTCCACCACCCCGTGGAGATCGTGCACGGGCACGCCCGCCTCGTGCATCACGGCGGTCGCGGCGGCGTTGTAGCGTCGCACGTCGGCTTCGAAGCGATCGAAGCTGGCGCCGCGCTGCGCGTGCCGCTCGTCGATGATCGGCGTGGTGTTGGCGAAGACCACCGCCGTCGCGGTCTCGCGCTGCAGCCGCGCGACGATCTGGCGAAGGTTGGCCTCATACTGTGCCAGCCCGACCTGGTGCCGCTTCGTCTCCTTGGCGACCTTCAGATCGTGCAGCCCGCAATTGAGGTGAACGACGGCCGGTTTCTCGCGCACGAGCCACGCTTCGAGGTTCTGCAGCACCATGCTGCTGTCGCCGCCGCTCGACGGCGGCCGCACGATCACCGCCTTGCCCTCGAGTCGCTGGGCGACGAGCGGGCCGTAGCCGGCCGAGATCGAATCGCCCACCAGGACGATCTTCGGCAACGGCGGCTTCGTCCGCGCCGCCGCGGCGCGAGCGGGCAGCGTGACGCACAGCGCAAGGAGGAAACCAATGCTCCAGGCGAGAACCGGGGAACGAAAACGAGGACGCGGTGGGACGGAGTTCATCGGAAAGGATCAGCCGGACGCGCCTTCATCGTGGATCCGAAGCGAATCCAATCGATCCCATTTTTCTGGCGCGGCGTTCTCGCCCACCCTCCCCTCACTGGATCCGTTTCAGCCGGGCCGGGACGATTCAAGTGGTGGAGCCGCCTGTCCCCAGGCGGCTGACGTTCGACCGACCCGTCCGCAGTGGAGAGGACGATCTGCCATTCAGTGCGGCCGCTTTCGCCGCTGCGTCATGGCCGCACCGCGGGCGACGCGACCGGATCCGCCGGAGAGCCCATCTGCAGTTGGGCGAGGAGTCCGAGCACCTGCGGCACGATCTTGCGCGTCGCCTCCTGCTCCACGCGATTGGTCCCGAGCCAGGTCTCGTAGCCGCCGAGGGCGTGCTGCTCGGGGGTGGGCAGGTAGGCATAACCGCCGTTGGCCAGCTCGATGGTGAACGTTTCCCGGAACGGGCTCCGCGCCTTGATCTCCAGGCCCGTCTCGGTGAACACCTCGAACGGAATCGCCGCCACCGCCAGCTCTCCGAGGCGGAACGCCTGCAGGATGATCCTCACCGTCGCCGGCCACTGCAGCGCGTCGATCGTCCGCCGCGCATAGGTCACCTCGCGCCGGTGGATCGGCGACACGGTGGCCGGCCGCGCCAGCACGGCCCGCGCGCGCCCGACTTCGGCCGGCGAGGGCCGGCGCACGCCGAGTTCGAGCTCGGTCTGCGCCGCCGCCAGGCCGACCCAGTCGCGGTACTCGAGGCGCGAATACACGCGGACGACCTCCTGCGCGAGGTCGTCGGCCACGGCCCGGATGCGCGCGTAGGGCGGCTCGCGGGGGCCGGGCGGCGCGAGCAGGTTGGTGTTGTTGACGTCCCCGCACGGGCCGTTGGCGAGCAGGCCGACGAACGGCGGGTCCTGGCGGTCCGCACCGAGCAGTTCCTGCAGGCGGTCGCAGAACGCGCCGAAGTAGTCCGCCGACACGTGGTCGCCCGGCACGCCCCCGACGTAGTGCAACCAGTAGTTGGCCAGCACCGCGATCGGACGCCCGGCGGTCGACTGCACCGACAGCACGTACACCTCGGGATTGGTCGGACCCGCCGGCCGGTCGAGATCGGGGCGCCGGCCCGGGTTCATGATGGCGCGATCCTGTCCGCCGAACGGATTCACGACGGTCGCACCGTCCTTGAGCAGCCAGCGGCGGTTGAACACGTGCTGCGGCAGGCGGCCGGCGCCCCAGGCGATCCGGGCCGGTTCGAGCTGGTTGAGGGCGCGCCGCACGCCGTCCGCGATTCGTTGCGCGAGGAATGCCTGGTAAGGGTCCAGCTCGGCGGCATGCAGCAACGGATTCACGCCGCGGGCATTGGCGGCGGAGTGCGTGTGCGTCGCCGACATCATCATGTGCTCCGGCGAGACACCCGTCGCCGCGTGCACGCGCCGCCTGGCTTCATCGAAGACCTCCCGGTTCACCGAGAGGTTGTCGACCACGACGAAGACCAGCCGCTGTGCGCCGTCGTCGAGCGCGAGGCAGCGCGCGTGGAGTTCGTCGTGCACGTGCGCGGCACTGGCCACGTCCACGCTGCCCACGAGCGGGACGCCGAGCGGGGGCGTGATATTGCTGGTCGCGGCGCCGGCGCGAAAGACGCGCGAACCCGGCGCCGCGGGCGAAGCCGCGCCCTGCACGAGCGGGCCGGCGAGCGCGAAAAGGGCGGCGCACCCCGCCCACCGCATTGCGGCCCGGCAGCGGCGTCGCGCCGGGGACACGTCACTCCCTCCGTGCCACGTCGACATAAAGCGCCTGCAGCCGCGGGGCGTCGTGCACGTACAGCAGCCGGCCGGGACTGACCTCCTGGATCGAGGTGTAGTTATAACCGCGCGCTTCAGTGATCACGTGGTGGTGCACCCAGGTCTGGCCGCGATCGAGGCTGAACATCAGGTTCGAGCCGGGCCGGCCGTAGCTGCACGCCAGCACCCCGTGGCTCATGTAAACGAGATCCGCGTCGACGCTGCCTTCCTCGAGCCGCCGGAGCGGCGTCCAGGTCTTTCCGCCGTCGCGCGACCAGCTCTGCTCGAGCGGCATCCAGCCGTTCACGCGCAGGAGCGACATCATCTCCGTGGCGGAGAAGCGGACCACCGACGGTTCCGGCCTCGGGCCGAGCGTGGAGAAGTATCGCCACGTGAGCCCGCGATCCTCCGAACGCAGCAACAGCGCGCGCCGGCCGGTGGAGTTGCTTTCGCCCGGCAGCTTCGTCGCCGAACCATAAACGGCGACGAGCAGCGCGCCGTCGGGAAGCGCAAAGATGTGCCGGTCGAACGTGAGCCGACCCATGCCCGGAGGCAGTCCGAGGATGAGGTTTTCCGTCGTCGTATAGCGACTGGCGTCGGGATCGAAATGGTACGTCATGCCGATGAACGCGCCTTCCTCGCGGTCGTATTTCACCGCCCAGCGCGAGACGCCGACGATGCTGCGGTCGGCGAGGCGCACCAGGGGCAGAGGCGCGAACGACTTGTACTGCAGGCCCGCGATCGGGGTCCAGGTCCGGCCGGCGTCGGTGGACTTCAGCAGGCCATACGGCTCGAGAATCGCATCCGGCCCCTGCGCGACGCTCATGAGCAGCAGTCCGTCGCCCAGCGCATAGAGGTAGGGGCGCGTGTGAGCGTGCACGTGGGCGTACGGTCGCTCGTGCGGATTGCCCTTCGGCAAGGGCGGGATTTCCCACGGCGCGCTGAAGGTGAGTTGCAGCGGCGGCTTCGGCGCCGGCGTGGAAGGCGTGCGCTGGCCGAGTCGAACGGACGCCCACTGGGCGTCTCCGCGATGGAGCCTGGAATCGGAACCGAAGAGGACAAACGGCTCCGGCGAGCGGGCCGGGCGGGCGAAAGCGCCCTCGCCCCGGATGACTTCGGTGCCATCGACGGACACGCTCATGTCCGTCCCGCGGATCACGAGGCGGTAGGTGTGAAACTCGCGCCGGGTGTCGAGCAGCGCGACGCGGTCGACCAGCGTCGTGACCTTGTCGGGTTTGAGCACGATGCCGCCCTCGCGCCGGCCGTCGCCGACGACGAGCGTGATCGGCGCGCCGTCCGGGAAAGGCCAGATGTTCGTGCTCGGCGCGGTCGCGCCCGGCTTCGACTGGCCGCTCGCCATCGAGGTCACGCGAACCTTCGCGTCGACGACGATCTCGCGGGCCGGATCAAACGCGAAGCCCGCGAGGAAATGCCCGTGCGCGTCGGTCGCTTCGTCGCGCACCCGCAACGCGCCGTCGGCCACCACCGCGGCCGTGGCTGCCGCGCCGACCGCCTGCCACGAGGGCGCGGCGGGCGGTGCGCCGGCCGCGTATTCGACCAGCCACTGGATGGGTTCGGCGGCGGAAGCGCCGCCGGCCAGCGTGGCCGCCAGGAACAGGCGGGAGAGGAAGGGAGTCATGGATGCCTCGCGGCGACCGGCGCGCGTCAGGGAGTGCGCACCAGGTCCGCCAGGTAGATCGCGGTGATCGGCTTGCCGGCGGCATCCTTCTCGTGCGTCGAGTACCACGACAGCAACCCGCGGCGGTCGTCGAGGGCGACAAAGCCCGGGTAGGAGTTGTCGCCGCCGCTCGGCAGCTCGACGATCTTCTCCAACCGGTCGCCGGCCAGCCAGAGGAGCGTGGTGATGCCCTGCCCCGGCCCCGGGGCGGTCGGCGGAGCGGGCAGCCGGCGCCGCCCGCCAACCAGGTAGCGGTCGCCCCAGCGCGCCAGCATCGGGCCGCCGAGGTAGCCGTCGAGCTGAGTGCGGGTCCACGTCTCGTACGGCGGACGGCTGCGGGCGAGGACGGCGTGGTCGGCACTGGTCCGGCTCAGGGCGAGCAGCGTGCCGTCGGGCTCGAAGAGGAGCGCGGTTTCATTGCCGTCGGTCTCCTGGATCAGCGACCGGAACCGCCAGCGCAGGCCGTCATCGCTTTCGAGCAGCGCGTTCTGCATGGTGGTCCGGCCACTGGCCGCAATGTGTCCCTGGAACCGCCGGCCGATCAGGTAGGCGCGTCCGCCGAACGCGGCCGCCCGCCAGACATAGTGCCCGTAGGTACCCTCGAGCGGCTGGGCGGGCGCCCAGGTCGTGCCGTCGGTCGTCCAGGAAGCGTAGCCGAAATGCGCGTTCCACTCGGTGCCGCGGACCTTCTCCTTCCCGACGAAGGCGGCTCCGGTGTAGACGAAGAGCCGGTCCTTGAAGACGAGGAAATGCGGGTCGCGGGCGTCACGCAGCGGGACGGTGAACCGGTGCACCTGACGCCAGGTCTTCGCATCCGGACTGTTGAGGATCACCACGGCGCCGGTGTCGTACACCCCGTGGCCGTCCGGGCTGCTGCGGAATGCCAGCCAGAACTGGCCCTGCCACCGGACAAGGTCGGTGAAGGCGTTGTGCTCGCCGTTGTGGAAGGCGCGGCGGATGTTCTCGACGCGCACGCCGGACGCGGGGGCCGCCGCCGCGGAGGCGGCCAGGAGCAGGGCGGCGGACAGCGCCCACGGGCGGGCACGGCGGAGGAAGGCGGGAGCAGTGGAGGGCATGGCGGTGCGGTCAGAAGGATCCCTTGATGCCCAGGTCGAACGTGGCACCGCCGTAGTTTCGGGCCTGGTACATCGCGGCGTAGGTCGGGGTGGAGGAGCCGTAGCGCAGGTAATCCACGCGTTCGTTGAGGGCGTTGCGGGCATTCAAGAAGAGCGAGGTGCCGCGGCGCAACTGATACGAGACGTTCAGGTCCAGGATCGTGCGGCCCTTGACGAACGCGCGGGCGTCGGGTCCGAGGTACGCCTGCAGGCCCTGCTCGACGTCGGAGCGGCGGTGCCACTTCGCCATGACGATCCACCCGCTCTTCGTGAAGGTGATGCCGTAGTTCAGCGTCTCGGGCAGGAAGCCGCTGAAGTCGGCCTCGCGGTCGCCGCGGGGCTCGATCTTCGTGTAATTGGCGAACACCTTGAACGGCTTCGCCCACGGCGCGATCACGTGCAGCGACTGGTTGGCGCTGAGCTCGAAGCCCGCGACCTGGGCGGCGCCCGTATTGATGGTGCTGTTGACCTGCCAGCCGGCGAATTCCGGGTCGAGCCCGAGCGCGGCCACGTCGGCGGCGGTGGCCACCTTGGAGAAGGTGCCGAAGAAGTCCCGGATCTCCTTGTGAAACGCGCTGGCGCCGAAGAGCCCGCCGGTCTCGGTGTAGTACTCGAGCGACACGTCGTAGTTCTGCGCCGTCCACGGCCGCAGCCCGGTGTTGCGCACCGTGAGCGTGCCCTGCACGGCATTGGGATCGGGCTCGGCGCCCAGGTCGTTCTCGTTGATCACCGTGTTGGGGATGATCTCGGCGTAGTTGGGCCGGCCGTACGTCTTGGCGTAGGCGAGCCGGAGCAGGAGGTTCTCCCGCAGGTTGTAGGTGAGATGAAGGCTGGGATAGTAGCCGTCGTACGAGCGGCTGGCGCCGAAGCCGCGCTCGATGTGCGTGAGATTGAGCTGCTCGAGCGAGCCGGCGGCGCCGGCCTCCGGCCGCCGGATCCGCTGGCCCGCGGCGTTGCGCACGAACGTGCCGTCGGGGTTGCGCTGGAAGACGGCCGCCGGGTCGTTGAGCACGCCGCGGCCGTAGTTGGTGGTGCGCTCGTAGCGCACGCCGCCCAGCACGTTGAGCCGGTTCTTCAGCAGCCGCATTTCCGCCTGCGCGTAGAGCGCGTCGACGCCCTCCTCGAAGTAGAGCGAGTTGGTGCGCCGGCCCTGCTCCATCGCGATGGCCTGCGCGGGGGTGACGGTGAAGAGGTTCTGGTTGCGCTGGTAGGCCTGATACGCGAGGTGCGGCGACGCGTAGGGCACGCCGCGGCCCGGGGGCGGGTTCCGCTCGATCCCGGTGATGATCGGCTCCTTGATGTTGCCGTAGATCACGGCGGTGAACGCCGCGGCCGAGAGGTCGCCGTTGATGCCGTTGTAGGTGTAGTTGCGGGTGAAATTCTGCAGGTCGCGATCCTGGGAGCGTCCAGCCCAGCCGAGCTGGAGCGCGGCCGGGAAACTCAGGAACCCGAGCCGGCGCTTCACGTTCACGTGACCCGCGACCATCTGGTCGATGAGCGACCGCCGGCCGCCGGAGACGCCCGTGAGGTTGTAGTTGTTGATGTCGTACAGGTCGAACGGCTGGTTCGTGTTGGTGAACACCTCGGCGCGCCCGGGCCCGAGCTCGGTGATGTCGAGGAACGACACCCGCACCGGCACCTTGGCGGACGTCGTGAACCCGCCGAAATAGCCCTCTTCCTCGCGGGTGGTCCAGGACTTGCCTTTGGAGGCGGTGAACAGCGCGTCGGCCTTCCACTCGCCGTTGTCGAAGCGGTAGGTGAGATTGCCCGAGCTGAGCCACTGGTGGCGCGTGTTGAAACCGGCGGTCTGACCGACGCTGCCGCGGCCGGTCGCGCCGACCGTGAAATCGGGGCCGAAGCGCAGCGCCGTGCCGCCGGCCACGGACGGGGTGGCGTTGGTGCCGGCGTTGCCCTGGAAGTTGTAGTTCATCGAATCCAGGTTGAAGTACGACTGCTGGTAACTCACCGAGAGCACCGAGTGCCGCGTCACGCGCCAGTCGACCTTCGCGCTGGCGGAATCGCGGGTGCGGAACTGCGTCGTGATCTGCGTCTGCAGCTGCCGGAGGTAGGGATTGCTGAACGAGGCGCCGGTGCCCGCCGCGAGCGCCTCATAGGTGCGGATGGGGGCGTTGTACGGGACGTTGCCCATGTAGTGCAGCAGCGCGAGGGTGACGCCGAAATTCTTCGTCACGGGAAAGACCAGTTCGACGTTGGCGCTCGGGCGGATCAGGTACGTGTACGATTCGTCGGCCCGCGGCTGCTTGCTCAGCTTCAGGTGGCGGCGGCTGGCGGTGAGGTTGGCGTTGTAGCGGATCTCGCGGCGGCTGCGCTCGAAGGCGCTCTTCGCGACCATGTTCACCGAGCCGGAGACCGAGTCGGCGGGCGTCGCGGGCGTCGGCACCTTGGTCACCTCCACGCGGGAGATGTTGTTGATCGAGATCTGCTCGAGCGTGAACGTGCGGTCGCCGCCGGAATTGGCCATCGGCGCGCCGTCGCTGGTGACAAGGGTCATGCTGGAATCGAAACCGCGCACGGAAATGCCACCGGGCTCGAACGCCCCGCCGCCGGTGTCGATGCCAGGGACGAATTTCAGGAACTCGCCGATGTTGCCGCCCATGACTTCGCCGTGCGCGTCGGTGGAGACGACGTTCTTGATGTTGGGGGCGAAGCGCTGGTCGTTGATCGCGATGGCGGAGCCGTCGGTCTCCTTGCTCGCGTTCACCGTGAACGCGTCGAGCCGCACCGTCGTGTCCTTCGCGCCAAAAAGCGACGCGTTGGTCAGGCTGACGTCGCGGGTCACGCTCCCGCCGGTCGGCACCGTCACGGACAGGGTCTGGATATCCAGTCCGGTGTAAAAAACCTCCAGCACCACGCCGCCACTCGGCACGCTGGGCAGGCGGTATGTGCCGTATTCGTCGGTGAGCACCACGAGGTTGGTGCCCTTCACGCTGACCCGCGCATTGTGGAGGTAGCGGCCCGTGACATCATTCTGCACCCGGCCTTCCACGCTGCCCGTGCCCGCCGGCTGCGCCGCGGCCGGAATCAACAAGAGTGTCGCCAGTACCAGCCACGCACCGAACAGGCGCGAAAACGACGAACCAGGCAGATCGAGTCGGAAGTTCATGGGTAACGAAGCGAGTTGCAGGCTCGCCGGCAGGGAGCATCGCGCACGGCCGGCCGTCGCCGAAAAGCGGCGACATCGCCCAACCTCGAAACACGGCATTCTTCTGTCAATGATAAACTGTCGACAGTTTTCTTTGAGTTGACATTGTTCCGGGGCAAGCCTTCCGTGGCCCCGATGGCCCTGGCAGCAATTCGTTCGGTATCAATTCGTCACGCCGTGGCAGACGCGATCCGCTCCGCGCTGCGCGAGGGTCATTTCAAGCTGGGCGAAAATCTAAGCGAAGTCGCTCTGGCCACGAAGTTTGAGGTGAGCCGCGGCCCCATCCGGGAAGCGTTGCTGGTCCTCGTGGAAGAAGGGCTCCTGACGCATTCTCCCAACCGCGGGTTTTCGGTCATCGAGTTGTCGGCGGACGATTGCGAACACATCCGCGAGCTGCGGCTGATGCTCGAGACGCGTGCGCTCGAACGCGGCCGGGAACGGGTGACGGCGTCTGACCTGGAGCGCCTGGACGAGATGAAGGCCGAGCTGGTCAGCCTGTTCCGGGACAGCGAGCGGCCGGCCCGCGACGCGCTCGAGATCGCCTTCCACGGCTACGTCTGGGAGCTGAGCGGCAATCCGTGGCTGGTCGACGCGTTGAAGCGCGCCTTGGTACCGCTCTTCATCTTCGGTCGGTATCTCGGAGTCAGTCCACCGTCCATCGATCCGGCCCTGGCCGACGAGCGCCATCAGCTTTACATCGATTACCTCGCGCGGCGCACGCCCCACTCCGCCGAGTATTGCGTGCGCTACCACATGGGCATCTCCGCATGATCCGCCGCCTCCTCGCCCTGCTCAGCGCGATGTCGGTCGCGGGCAGTCTGCCTGCCGCGGACGAGCCCCGGAAGGCACCGGAACTCCCCCCGGGCGTGGAGGTGGTGGAGGTTCGCAGCACGCTCGACGGGCAAGCCGAGCCCGTCTGGTTCCTGCCCAATCCGTCACCTACTCCCGCCCCGCTGCTGGTTCACCTGCATAGCTGGTCGGCGCGCCTGGGCGAAGCCAGCCTCGCCCGCGACTGCGCCAAGCGCGGCTGGGCCTTCATTTCCCCCAATTTTCGCGGCCCCAACCAACGTCCCGAAGCCTGCGGTTCGCGCCTGGCCATCCAGGACGTGCTCGACGCGGTGGCGTTCGCGCAAAGCCGCACCGCCGTCGATCCTGCCCGCATCTATCTCATTGGCGGCTCCGGCGGCGGCCACATGGCGTTGATGATGGCTCAGGCCGCGCCCGCCCTCTGGGCCGGCGTCTCCGCCTGGGTGCCCATCACGGATCTCGCCGCGTGGCACGCTTTCTCGAAGCAGCAAGGCTCCCGCTACCACGCGATGATGGAGAAGGCGTGCGGCGGAGCACCGGGTTCTCCGGCAACCGACGCCGAGTATCGCGCGCGCTCGCCCCTGTTCCACCTCGCCCGCGCCCGAGGCGTGCCGATCGATCTCCAGGCCGGCATTCGCGACGGCCACGTCGGCTCCGTCCCGGTCAGCCATGCGCTGAATGCCTTCAACGCCCTCGCGCGTGCCAACGATCTCACTGAACGTGCGCTAGCGGACGCCGACATCGCGTCGATCACCGCCACCGCCCAGTTGCCGGCCACGCTTGCCGCCGAGACCGTCGACGAACCCGGCCGCCGCCGCGCCGTGCTGTTCCGCCGCGTCGCGGGACCGGTGCGCATCACCCTCTTCGACGGCGGCCATGAATCGGACTTCCCGCCCGGCGTCCGCTGGCTCGCGGAACAACGGAAGCCCCTGCCCTGAGCCGCGGCGCCCAGCGCACCCTGCCCCTCGCCCCCCGGACCGTTTCCTGCCCTTGCCCGGCCCCCGATGATTTCCCTTCTCTCGTTTTTCGCCGCCGTGTCGTTCACCGGCGGCCTCACCGATTCGCAGGTCCTGCCGCGCGACCCCGCCGGCCAGGCCGTCCCCATCGTGCGAGGTACCAGCGACGCAGCGGCCACGCTGCAAAGCCGCATCGGCGAGGGTGCCTGGACGGAGGTTGCCACGCTCGCTCCCGGCCCATGGGAAGCCCGCCTGCCCAGCCTGCGCACCGGCGGTCCCTACCAGGTGAGCCTGCGCGTGCGCGGCTCCGACGGCGGCTTTTCCGCGGAACGCATCGTACGCGACGTCTACGTCGGCGACCTTTGGGTGCTCGCCGGCCAGTCCAACATGGTCGGCCGCGCCCGCATCGAGGAACCCTACCCGCGCGATCCACGCGTCCGGCTGTTCACCCTGCAAGGCGCCTGGCAGCTCGCCACCCATCCGCTCCACGAAGAACCGCTGCCGCCCGGCGTGACGCGCCCCGGCCACGGGCCCGGCCTGGCGTTCGCGCGCGCCCTGACCGACTCCACCGGCGTCCCCATCGGACTGATCGCCTGCGCCAAGGGCGGCACCTCCATGGACCAGTGGTCGCCCGACGCCGGCGGCACCGGCCGGAATGCGCTCTACGCGAAACTGCTCGCGCAGGTGAAACTCGCGGGCGGGCACGTCGCCGGCGTGCTCTGGTACCAGGGCGAAAACGACTCGGGCCCGGAGCCTGCCGCCGTCTACCAGCGCAAGTTCCTCGCGCTCGTCGCCCGCCTTCGCGCCGACCTCGGCCGGCCCGACCTGCCCTTCCTCTACGCCCAGCTCGGCCGCCTGGCCAACGAGGTGCAGAAATTCTACGCGGAGTGGAATGTCATCCGCGAGGCACAGCGCACCGCCGAAGCCCTGATCCCGCCACCCGCCCGGCTCGTCGCCACCCTCGATCTCGACAACGGCGACTACATCCACCTGAGCCGCGAAAGCCAGGACCGGCTCGGCCAACGTTTCGCCCACGCCGCCCAGGGCCGCGGCGGGCCGCGTTTCGTCGCCGCCCGCTGGACGTCGCCGACGGAGCTGCGCGTGCGGCTCAGCGGGGTGAACGGCGACCTGCGCGTCCCCGGCGGCCGCATCTTCGGTTTCGAGGCGACCACGCCCCCCGGCCAGCGCCGGCTGCTCTTCTTCCGCTCGAGCTGGGACGCCGCGACGCAGGAGATCGTGCTGCACGCCAATCGCGACAGCGCCAGCCGTCCCGCTCCCGAGGACCTCGACCTCTGGTACGGGCGCGGCCACGACCCCGTCTGCAACGTCACCGACGCCCTCGACCTCGCGCTGCCCGGTTTCGGCCCCGTCCGGCTTCCCCCGCGGCCTCCGACGCCGCCCCGCGCCAGGTAAGCCGTCGTCTTCCCCCCGCCCGCCTCCCACGCTGTCCTTCCATGCTGCGCTCCCGGATCCGAACGAAACTCACCCGCGGCGAAACCGTGCTCTGCGCCAAGGCCGGCTACCAGGATCCCGAGATCGTCGAACTCATGGGCACCTACGGCTTCGACGGGCTCTGGCTCTGCCTCGAGCACCGCAAGCTCGATCCCTCGGTGGTCGGACATCTCATTCGCGCGGCCCGGCTCGGCGGCATGGACACGATTGTCCGGACCCGGCCGTCCAACTACGCCGACCTCATCTGGCTGCTCGAAGCCGGCGCGCGGGCCATCATGCTGCCCAAGGTCGTCTCGCCCGCGGAGGTCCGCGAAGTCGTCGACGCAATGAAATTTCCCCCGGAGGGACGGCGCGGGCTCGACGGCGTGCAGGCGGAGTCGGCGTTCGGTCGCTTCCCCGCCCGCGATTACATCGCGCAGGCCAACCATGAAAACGTGCTCGTGGTCCAGATCGAGGAGGCCGCGGTCGTGCCGCACATCGATGCCATCGCCGCCCTGCCCGGCGTGGACGTGCTGTTCGTCGGTCCCGGCGACCTCACCCTCTCGCTCGGCATCTCTGGCAGCTACGACGCGCCGGCCGTCACCGCGATCCTCGAACAGGTGGTCGCCGCGTGCCGCCGGCACGGCAAGGTCGCCGGAATACCCTGCGCCGCCGATCAGGTCGCGCGCTACCACGCGCTGGGTTTCCGATTTTTCAACGTCATCAGCGACTATCGCTGCCTGCTCAACGGCCTGAACAAGACCCAGGCCGACCTCCAGGCCGCCGGGTTCCCGCTCGCCGCACCTTCCGCCTGAAGCGGGCACGGTTCCCGGCTCGACCGGAACGATGCCGTTGCGGTGGAGCCGCCTGTCCCCAGTCGGCTGGCGTGCGACGGATCGGTCCGCAGCGGCTTGAGGACAAGCTGCTCCACCTTCCGGTGCGGCCGTCTTCGTGGCTGATTTGAAGGCCAACGGCCTGAGGTCCGGCTCAGCGCGCGGCTCCGGCGGCGCTGCGGCCGCGCGGGAGCGTCGCTCCACCGCACTCGCCTTGCCGCGCCTGGCGACCAAAGTGCCTGCCGGCCCCGTTTGACCGACCCGGACGCGACGGCGACGCTCGCGGTCATGCCCCTCCCGCTTCTCCGTCTCGCCGCGATCCTCATCGCCGCGAGCGCTCCCGTCTTCGCCGCGGCAGCGACACCGCGGCCCTCCCCCCCACTCGATTGGAAAGCCGGCCTCGCGACGACCGACATCACGCCGACGGCCAGCATGTGGATGGCCGGCTACGCCGCGCGGAAGAAGCCTTCGGAAGGAATCGCCGAGCCGCTGCACGCCAAGGCGCTCGCCCTCGAGGACGCGGCCGGGCGGCCGTTGGTTCTCGTGACGCTCGACCTGATCGGGGTGCGCCGCAACGTCCGCGACACCGTGGCCGCGCGCTGCCTCGAGCAGTTCGGCCTGCAGCCCGAACACCTCCTGCTGAACGCCTCCCACACGCACTGCGGGCCCGAGTATCGCCCCGGCCCCGGGCGGGAGAAGGAGGCCGCCGCGTATCAGGACCGCCTCGAAAGGGCTCTCGTGCGACTCGTCGGCGAGGCGCTTGCCGCCCGGGCTCCCGCCCGGCTCGCCTACGCGCGCGCTCGCGCGGGCTTCGCGATGAACCGGCGCGTCAACTACGCGCTGCCGCCCGACGACCCCAACGCGAAACGCGCACCCACCTTCGACGGACCCGTCGACCACGACGTTCCCGTGCTGGCTGTCTACCGCGCCGGGGCCGCGCCGGTGGCGCTCGCGTTCGGCTACGCCTGCCACAACACCACGCTGAGTTCAGTCACGCCGGGAGGACAGGAGCCGCGCTATCTGTTCAATGGCGACTACGCCGGTTTCGCGCAGAAGACGCTCCAGGAAGCGTATCCCGGCGCGACCGCGTTGTTCGTCAATGGCTGCAGCGGCGACCAGAATCCGTATCCGCGACGCGACGAGGTCCCCGGCCTGCCGCCGCTCGCGCTCGCCCGCCACCACGGGCAGACGCTCGCCTACTCCGTGATCGCCGCCCTCGGCACCGGGCCGCGCCCGATCGCGAGTTCGATCCGCGCGGCGATCGGCGACGTGGAACTGACCCGCAACGCCGGCAAGCCGGGCCATTCCTATCCCGTGCAGGTCGTGCGCCTCGGCACCCAGCTCACGCTCGCCGCCCTCGGCAGCGAAACCACCGTGGACTACGCGCTGCGGCTGAAACGCGAGCTCACCGGCCCGCTCGTCTGGGTCGCGGGCTACTCCAACGACTACGCCGGCTACGTGCCCGGACGCCGCGTCGCCCTCGAGGGCGGTTACGAGGCCGCCAACGATTTCACGCCCGACGTCGAGGATCGCATCGTCGGCAAAGTGCACGCGCTGCTCGGATCGCTCGCGCCGTAGCCGGACTCAGGCAGTTGGCCTTCAAATCAGCCATGACAACGACCCATGGGAAGGTGGAGCGGCTTGTCCTCAAGCCGCTGCGAACCGGTCCGTCGACCGTCAGCCGCCTGGGGACAGGCGGCTCCACCCCAAATGCGTGAGACCGGCTGGGCCGTTACGATTCAGCGGGGGTGGCGGCCGCCCGATCGCGGACGGCTGACGCGCCTCACTCGTGCGACCACTTGCGGAACCACGGGTCGCGCGTGCGTTCCTGGAACGACTTCAGTTTCTCGAGGAGCTCCGCCTGCAGCTTCCGGTGCGCAGGATCGCCGGCGAGGTTCACGACTTCGTGGGGGTCTCGCTCGAGGTCGTACAACTCGAAGGCCGGCCGGCGCAGGTACGCGTCGATGGTCCGCGCCCCGAACTTCCCGCTCCCGCCCCGGGTCGCGCTGATCCAGGTCGGCGATTTCACCAGGTCCAGGGCAAACGGATACGCGAGCCCGGAGGCGACGTTCCAGATCAGCTTGTGCCGCCGCGTGCGCACGACCCGCATCGGATAGTACATCGTGATCTCGTGAAAGCTGTGCGAGGCGTACACCTCGTCCCAGCCCGGCAACGCGCCTCCGTCGAGCCCGGCGCGAAACGAACGGCCGTCCATCGCGCCCGCCGGCACTGAAACTCCAGCGACGTCCAGCAGGGTCGGAGCCAGGTCGGCCCAGGTCACCATCGCCTCCTGCACGGCCCCCGGATTCCTCCGCCCCGGCGCCCGCACCAGCAGGGGCAGCCGCATGCCCGGCTCGTACAGCGTGGTCTTCGCGCCGGGAAACGCCGCGCCATTGTCGGAGAGGTACAGGATGAGCGTCGTCTCGTACTTGCCGGCGGCCTTCAGGATCCCGATCAGCCGGCCGATGCCCTGGTCGAGTCGCGAGATCGCCTGGTAGTACTCCGCCAGTTCCGCGCGGCACTCGGGCGTATCCGGAAGGTACGACGGAACCGGGACGTCCCCCGGCCGATATGCGACCGGCCTGATGCCGGGATGACCCTCCGGCCGGTTGCCGAAGGGATTGGGCTGCGGAAACGTGTCGAACGTCGGCCGGCCATCGGGCAGCACGGCGTTGGCGCGATGCGGATCGTCGCTGGCAAAGTAGAGGAAGAACGGCCGCTCGTCCCGCGCCTCGATCACGCCGCGGCTGGACTCCGCCATCTCCACCGGGCTGCGCCCGATCGTCGCCGGATCGTTCGCCGCTCCCGCCGAAAGCACGGTCTGGAACCGGTACACCGCCTCCGGCGCGACGTGAAACTTCCCGATCCGCGCCGTCCGATAGCCGCCGGCCGCGAGCAGCACGGGCAGGCTCCTCAGGTGGTCGTACGACTGGAAATGATGGTCGTCATGCTGCAGGCCATACATCCCGTTCCGGTGGTTGTGCTGCCCGGTCAGGATCACCGAGCGCGAGGGGCTGCAGCTCGCCGTCGTGCAGAACGCGTGCGTGAAGCGCGTGCCGTCGGCCGCGAGGGCGTCGAGGTTCGGAGTCCGCACCACCGGGTTGCCGTAACAGCCGAGGTCGGCGCGACCATGGTCATCGGATACGATCATCACGATGTTGGGCGGCGAAGCCGCCGCGGCGGCGGCCGCGACCAGCCCCGCCAGGATCACCGCGAGCCTTCCTCCGCGAGGTAAACGCATCACCGCATCGTCGCCGGGACTTCCGCCCGTTCAAGGCGTGAGTTCCGTCGTGAAGGTTGCGGGTTGCCACGACGTCGCCGCCCGTGTTTTCGATTGCCGTGCCTCGTTCCCCGAAGTCGCGTTCCCGTCTCGCCAAGGCGGACTTCGAACTGCTCGCCGAATTCCGCTACACCCTGCGCCGCTTCCTCGGCTTCAGCGAAGCCGCCGCGCTGCGCCAGGGGGTGACGCCGCAACAGTACCAGGCGCTGCTCGCCATCGAAGGATACCCCGGCCGCAACTGGGTCTCCATCAGCGAACTCGCCGGACAGATGCACATCGCGCCCCACAGCGCGGTCGGGCTCGTCGACCGGATGTCGGCGCTCGGACTCGTCCGCCGCACCCCGTCCCGCGAGGACCGTCGCCGCGTCCACGTGACCCTCACCCCGCGCGGGCTGCGCGTGCTCGAGAAGCTCTATCGCACGCACCGCGCCGAGCTGGCGAAGATCGGACCGCAGCTCGGGCGCCTGCTCCGCCGCGCCGCTGAATCCTGAGCCGGACGCATGCCGGTGCGGCGGACCCGCCTGTCCCCAGGCGGCTGACGTGCGACGGACCGGTCCGCCGCGGCTTGAGGA
>ERZ761602.4584-NODE-4584-length-17507-cov-5.418176_pt1 | contig 17507 bp, 10 predicted proteins | sample MGYA00512165_ERZ761602 | MGnify/ENA primary metagenome ERZ761602 (study PRJEB28899, sample SAMN02445085) | bioreactor sludge metagenome | biome: EBPR sludge; isolation source: Thorneside wastewater treatment plant | place: Australia: Brisbane, Thorneside... | reverse complement strand
CGGGGCGGTCGGGGTTCCTGGCGCCGTCTCGGGCGACCCGGTTGGTGGTGCGGACAGGGGCTCGGTCGTCGACACGGTCACGGGCTCGGGCTCACTCGCCGACACGGGCTCGGTCGCCGACACGGGCTCGGTCGCCGACACGGGCTCGGACACGGTCACCGATACGGTGACCGACACCGGCTCGGTCGCCGACGTCGTCGTTCACGTCGCCGACCACGACCACGTCGAAGAGCACGTCGACGATCACGACCGCGACGAGCCCACCGACGCTCGTGCCGTCCCCGCCGTCGTGTCCGCATCGGTCGAAGCACCCGAGCGTTTCACTCCAGGCGACGTCTGGTCCTCTCGTTCCCGCGATCGTGAGCGCTCCGACGCGCTGCTCGCGGAGGCCCTCGCGACCGAAGGGCCCGAGCGCCGTGACCTGCTCTTCGAGGCCGCGCTCGCGCATCCCGGCAACCCACACGTGGCGTTCCACCTCGCGCGCGAGGCGCAGACGCAGGGCGATCTCGAGCTCGCGGAGCTGTGGGCCCGCCACGCGATCCGGCTGCGCCGTCGCCGCGACGAGTACCGGACCTTGCTCGCGGAGATCCAACGCGCCGCCGGGGAGTGAGGTCGTCGGCAGTCACTCCACGTCGTGAGCGATCGTGCGGGCGTCGAGTGGCGTCGGCGCGCCGCAGTGTCGGCGCGTGCCCTCCGTCGTCGGGATCGCGTGACGAGACACCGCGCCCGCACGACGTGGGGTCGGAGAATCCGTCCTGGGGAGGGAAGTCCTCGGTGCTCGCCCCGGCCGTAACGCGGTCGCGCCGCGCGACGTCCGTGCATCGCGGCGTGCTCGCGACGACGCACCCGTCCGTGCGATCCGCGCCGCGCCTCGAACGGGCGCTCTGCTTGCATACGGGTCGCGGTTGGCTTTACGGAGGAACATCGTGACCTCACCGCGCGCCGTCTCCGCCCTGGTCCTCGCCCTCGTCTTCGCTCCGTTCGCCTCTGCGTTCGCGCCCTCCGTCGCCCGCGCCGAACCTCGCGCCGAGGCCGCGGTCGACGACGGCGATCCGCGCGTCGAGCTCGAGCTCCTGACCGACGTCGCCTCGGTGCCGGCGGGCGATTCGTTCCTCGTCGGCGTCCGCTTCCGTCTCGATCCGCACTGGCACGTCTACTGGAAGAACCCCGGTCAGAGCGGCCTGCCGACGGAGGTCACCTTCCGCGGCGCCGAGACGGGCGAGCTCCAATGGCCCGCGCCCTCACGCTTCGAGACCCCGGGGCCGATCGTCACCTTCGGCTACGAGAACGAGGTCCTGCTCTTCGCCGAAGCCCGCGCCCCCGAAGGCGACGGACCCTTCGAGCTCGAAGCGAGCGCGGACTTCCTCGTCTGCGAGGACGCGTGTGTGCCCGGCAACGCGACGCTCTCGCTCTCGATCCCGCGCGGCGAGCGCGCGCCCTCCGAAGCGCACGCGGAGTTCGACGCCGCGACCGCGCGTCTGCCGCGCTCGCTCGAAGAGCTCGGCGTGAGCGTGCAGCTCGTCAGCAACGCCGCGCCCGCGAAGGACACGACCACGCCGCTCGCGCTCGGCCTCGTGCGTTGCGACGGACCCTGCGACGCGCCCGCGCTCGAAGGCGCGCAGCTCTTTCCGCTCGTCCCCGAGCTCACCCTCGAGCTCGGCGCGACCACGGTGCAGCCGCATCCCTCCGCGAACCGCGGCCTGGTGCTCCATCAGACGGCGACCCCGCGCGACACGCTCGAACGTTTCGAGGCGGTCGTGACGTGGCGTGAAGGCGACGAAGCGCGTGCGGCGACGATCGCGCTCGACTGGCCGCCCGAGGTCGCGGAGCAGCATCCCTTCTTCGCGAACCTCGAGCTCCCGCCCGCCACGAACGACTCCGCGGACCCGAGCGAGGTCGCGCCTCCCGCCGCGGCGGCGAACGAAGATCTCTCGCTCGCGCTCGCGCTGCTCTTCGGTCTGCTCGGCGGGCTCGTCTTGAACCTCATGCCCTGCGTGCTGCCGGTGCTCGGCTTGAAGGTCTTCGGCCTCGTACGCGCGAGCGGCGAAGAGGCGAGCGCGGCCGCGCGATCGCTGCGCCGGCACTCCGTCGGCTACACGATCGGCGTCATCGGCTCGATGGAGCTGCTCGCGGGCGTGGTGCTCGCGCTGCGCTCGGCCGGCATCGAGACCGGCATGGGCTTTCAGCTCCAAGAGCCGCGCTTCGTCGCGTTCCTCGCGGTGCTCCTCGTGGTCCTCTCGCTCTCGTTCTTCGGCGTCTTCGAGCTGCACGTCGGCGCGAACAAGCTCAGCGAGAAGGTCGATCAGAGCGAAGGTCTCGCCCGCAGCGTTGGCGAAGGTGTGCTCACGGTGGTGCTCGCGACGCCGTGCTCCGCGCCTTTCCTCGGCACCGCGGTCGGCTTCGCGTTCGCGGGCAGCGCGCTCACGATCCTCCTCGTCTTCGCGGCGATCGGCCTCGGCCTCGCGCTCCCCTTCGTGCTCGTGGCGATCTTCCCCGCCCTCGCCAAGCGCCTGCCGAAGCCGGGCACCTGGATGGTCAACCTCCAGCGTTTCCTCGGCTTCTTGCTGCTCGCGACGGTGGTTTGGCTCGGCTGGGTCCACGGCCAGCTCACCGGCGTGAACGGTCTGACCACGCTGCTCGGGCTCTTGCTCACTGCGGCGTTCGCGACGTGGTGGATCACCAACGGCTCGCGGCGCTGGCTCGCGGCGCTGCTCTCGCTCCCGCTCGTGGCCGCGACGGGGTACGCGACGTGGATCTCGCCGCGCGAAGGTGGCGGCCCGATCGCGAACCACGAGGCGGCCTGGTCGGAGCAAGCGGTGCAGACCGCGATCGCCGAAGGCCGTCCGGTGCTCGTGATCTTCACCGCGGACTGGTGCCTCACCTGCAAGGCGAACGAGCGGCTCGTGCTCGGGCGCGACGACGTCAAGCGTGAGCTCGAAGGCGTCACGGTGCTGGTCGGCGACTGGACCGCGCGCGACGAAGCGATCCGCGCCGAGCTCGCCAGGCATGGACGTGCGGGCGTTCCGCTCTATCTCCTCTACGTGCCTGGTGCCGAGCGTCCGGAGGTTTGGCCAGAGCTGCTCGGGGCCGATCAGGTGATCGAGGCGCTGCAGAGCGCCACCTCGAGGAGAGCGACATGAAGAACTGGTGGATCGCCGCGGCGCTGCTCGGCGCCTGCGGGAGCGAAGCCGCGACGGAGGCCACGAGGGAAGCCACGAATGCCGCGAACGAAGCGACGAACGCGGCGACGGCCGCGCTGGAGCAAGCGGCGAACGCGGCGACGCCGGGAACGACGGCGGAGAACGCGGCCCAGAATGCGGTGCAGAACGCGGCGGAAAACGCAGGCGAAGCGCTGACCGCGGTGGTCGGCCAGCCGGCGCCGGGCTTCCAGCTCACGGACCAAGCGGGGCAGACCCATCGCCTCGCGGATCTGCGCGGAAAGATCGTCGTCCTCGAGTGGATCAATCCGCAATGTCCGTACGTTCAACGCCACTATCAGGCGCGGACGATGACCAGCCTCGTGGGCGCGTTCCCGGCCGACCGCGTGGTCTGGCTCGCGATCGACAGCTCGCACTTCGTGCAGCCCGAGGGCTCGGAGGCGTGGCGCACCGAGCACGGGATGACGTACCCGATCCTGCAAGACGCGAGCGGCGCGGTGGGCCGCGCGTACGGCGCGACGACCACACCGAACATGTACGTGATCGACGCGCAGGGCGTGCTCCGCTACCAGGGCGCGATCGACGACGACCCGCGCGGCCGCGTCGAGACCCCACGCAACTACGTGCGCGAAGCGGTGCAGGCGCTGCTCGACGGCGGGCAGGTCCCGACGCCGCAGACCCAGCCGTACGGCTGTTCGGTGAAGTACGAGGACGCCTGAATCGACAATCGGTCGTTTCACGCAACGACTGATCGCGAGCGCATCTCCACCGATCGCATCGGAGACACCCGGGCTGCCAACCGTCGAATCGGCACGGCTCCGCGAATCCGTGCCATCCTGGCGTCGCGTGCGCGCAGAGTGGGGGAACGTTGGCGGACCAGCGGGGACCGAAGGACCAGCTGCCCGAGCTCGTGCGGGAGGTCGATCGACTTCGCCGACGAATCGTGGAGCTCGAGCACGGTGGCGAAGCCGCGACCCAATCGGAACGTTCGTTTCGTGAGGTCTCGGATGCGTTGCCGGTGGTCGTCTTCACGTCGACCGCGGACGGACTCGTCGACTTCGTCAATCGTGCATTCACCGAGCTGACGGGCGTGACCACGGCTCGTCTCCACTCCGAGGGGACGGCGGCCTGGCTCTCCGCCGTCCATCCAGACGACGTGCCCGCCGTGGTCGAGGCGTGGCCGCGCGTCATGCGCGAGGGCTCCGAGTACGCGTTCGAGTTCCGGCTTCGAAGCGCCGCAGACGACTCGTATCGATGGCACCTCGTTCGCGCGACACCGATGCGAGACGAACGTGGGCTGCTCGCGCGCTGGTACGGCACCGCGTTCGACGTCCACGAGACCCGCACCGCCGAGGAGCGCGAGCGCGAGAAGGCGGCGCTGCTGGACCGCACGCAGGACGCGATCTTTCTGCAAGACGCCGAAGGACGGCTTCGTTACGTCAACCGCGCGGCGGAGAAGCTCTTCGGTTGGGTGCGCGACGACGTCCTCGGCCGTCGCCTCGACGACCTCGCGCTCGGAGAGTCGGACGCCGTTCGCGCCGCGGCGCGGCAGGCTTGGGAGCACGGGAGCTGGCGGGGCGACCTCGTGCCCTTCGTCGACGGTCGCGTGCTGGAAGGTCGTTGGAGCCGCTTGCGAAGCTCCGATGGGTCGGCGGAGGGGGTGCTCGCGTTCCACACCGACGTGACCGAGTCGCGTCGGTTGGAGCAGGTGATGCTACGCGCGCAGCGGATGGAGAGCATCGGGACGCTCGCAGGGGGCCTCGCGCACGACCTCAACAACGTGCTCACCCCGATCGTCTTCTCCGTCGACCTCCTTCGTGCCTCCATGACGACCTCCTCCGAGGATCTGGAGACCATCGAGGAGTGCGCGAAGCGTGGCACCGAGATGGTCGGTCAGTTGCTCGCGTTCGCGCGCGGATACGAGGCTCCGTCGAGCGCGATCGACGTCGAAGTGGTGATCGGCGAGGTCGTACGCCTCGTGCGCGACTCCTTTCCGAAGAGCATCGCGTGGAACCTCGATCTCTCGCGCGGAGGACGCGTCCGCGGAGACGCCGCGCAGCTTCGGCAACTGCTGCTGAACCTCTTCGTGAACGCACGCGACGCGATGCCGGAGGGTGGAACGCTCGGGGTTCGGATCGAGCGCATGGACGTCGTGGCGCCCGACGCTGAAGCGAGCACGGCTGGCGAGCACGTCGTGATCGCGATCGAGGACACCGGCGTGGGGATGTCGCCCGAGCTCCTCACGCGCGTGTTCGAACCCTTCTTCACCACGAAGGGAAAAGGCACCGGGCTCGGACTGGCGACTGTTCACTCGGTCGCGAAGGCTCATCGCGGGTTCGTACGCGTCGAGAGCGAGCTCGGCCGCGGAACGCGGTTTCGCATCTGTCTTCCCGCCTCGGACGAAGCGACCCGATCCGAGTCGACGAGCACCGTCACGTCGTCGATGCCACGCGGCGACGGGGAGGGCGTGCTCTTCGTGGACGACGACGCCACGATCCGCAGCGTCGTGTCTCGCGCCTTGGAGCGCTTCGGCTACCGCGTCTGGACCGCCGAGCACGGGGTGGCCGCGCTCTCGGTCTTCGACGCGCATCGACTCGAGATCCACGTCGTCGTCACGGACGGTGCGATGCCGGTGATGGACGGCGCGGGGTTGGTGCGCGTGCTGCGCGAGCGCGCGCCCGAGCTCCCGATCGTGACGGCGAGCGGGCACGACGCGAAGGAGCAGCTCGCGTTCGTCGGCGTCGACACCCAGCACGTGATCGCGAAGCCCTACTCCGTCGAAGCGTTGTTGAGGACGCTTCGCCGCGTGCTCGCTCGCTGACGAGCACGATCGACCGCACTCTCGGTCGCTCACTCCGGCAGCGGGATGCGCTCGTGCTCGCCTGGCACCTTCGGGAAGCGGTCCTCGCGCCACGCGATCTTCGCCGCTTCGAGCCGTTCTTTCGTGGTCGCGACGAAGTTCCAGAAGAGCACGCGCTCGCCGACCGGTGCGCCGCCGAGGAGCATGAAGCGTGTGCCGGCCGCGAGGTGGATCGTGGGGTCCGTTCCTTCGTTGAAGACGACCATCGTCCCCGGCTCGTAGCTCGCGCCGCCGACCTGGACGCGCCCCGCGACGACGTAGATCGCGCGTTCGGCGTGCTCGCTCGGGAGGTGGAGCGACGTCTCCTCGAGCGCGTCGCCCGCGAGGTAGAACATCGGCGACCACGTCTTCACCGGAGAGCGCGCGCCGTAGGCCTCGCCCGCGATGAGCGTCATCCGCACGCCCGGTCGCTCGACCGTCGGCAGCTCGTGGGCCTCGTGGTGGTGGAACTCGGGCTCGACCTCTTCGTGCTCGGCTGGCAGCGCGACCCAGACCTGCACGCCGTGCAGCGACGCACCCTTCTCGCGCTCGCCCAGCGGCAGACGTTCGGAGTGCACGATGCCGCGCCCCGCCGTCATCCAGTTCACCTCGCCCGGCACGATGTCGACGAGCGAGCCGAGGCTGTCTCGGTGCGTGACGCGGCCCTCGAAGAGCCACGTGACGGTCGCGAGCCCGATGTGGGGATGCGGGCGTACGTCCATGCCTTGCCCCACCGCGAAGCGCACGGGGCCCATCTCGTCGACGAAGACGAAGGGCCCGACCATGCGGCGCTTGGGGGCAGGAAGGACACGTCGCACGTCGAAGCCACCGAGGTCGCGGGCGCGACCTTCGATGACGATCGCGACCGCCGCGTGATCGCGTTCGGTGCACTCGGGGGACTCGGCGGGTTGCCAGCTCATGGAGGCAGGGTCGCAGACGCCCGCCGATCGATACAGCGACACGAGCGGAACGGATCGTCTCCGTGAGGCGCCGCGGCTTCCAGTACACCCGCCCGCAAGCTCGTTCCGGGTATCCGCGGCCCTCCACGCGGATCTCGCTCGGACCTCCTCGACGAGGCTTCGGTCGGCACTTCGTCGGCGCGGCGAACGACCTCCGATCATCCACGGCAATCCTGGAGCGAGGTCGTGGGCGGGTGTTCTAGCCCCCAGCTCTGCGTGGCCTTGGGGACGGTCGCCCCCACCGAGGTCGCGCGTCCCCACCCGATCTGCGTCTCACGGTCTCGCCGCTCGCCGAGATCCGCCGTGATCTCGGGTGGCCCGCGGCTTGCGAACCCCAATGACGTGACCTCCACGCTCTCCCGCTGGCTCGTCGGCATCGCGCTCCTCGGCGCCTGCGACGGAACGATCGGCGACCCCGGCGCCGGCCCGGACGGTCCGGGACGACGACCCGGCGAGCCGGTGGACGTGCGGCTCGAGCCGCGGGTCTGGCGCCTCAGCCCTGGGCACTACGAGCGCGAGCTCGACCGTCTCTTCGGCGAAGGGGTGCCCGACGTCGTGATCCCGCCCGGCGCGGCGGAGCACGGCATCACCGACATCGCAGGCACCGCGCGCGTCGACCTCGGCAACGCGTCGACCTTCGTCGAAGCGGCGCGGGTGGTCGGCACCTGGGCCGCCACGAGCCCGAGCGCGACGCGCTGCGCGGACCCCGCGGCCGCGAGCTGCATCGACGACGTCCTCGCGTGGCTCCCCGAAGCGGCGTTTCGACGTCCGGTCGGGAGCGACGAACGCCAAGAGCTGCGCAACCTCTACGACGACCTCGCGGCCGAGTACGAGCCCTCCTACGCTCTCGCGGGTGTGATCCGCGCGGTGCTGCTCTCGCCCGAGTTCCTCTACCGCACCGAGCTCGGCGGCGCGTCCGAGCCGCGTGACGCGATCGAGCTCGACGATCACGAGATCGCGACGCTGCTCGCCTTCGCGCTGACGGATCGCGCGCCCGACGCGGAGCTGCTCGCGGCGGCGGACGCAGGTCGGCTCTCGCGTGCGGACGAGCGCGAAGCGCAGGCGCGGCGCTTGATGGACGATTCCGGCGAGGTCTGGGCGCGCTTCTTCTGGGAATGGCTGCGCATGTCCACCCTGCAGAGTCAGGGAAACGAGGTCGAGCTCGACCCGACTCTGGTCGCGCAGATGGAAGAAGAGACCCGCGCCTTCGTCGGGCGCGTGGTCGTCGAAGAGCGCGGCACCCTGCGCGACCTGATGACCGCGAGCTACTCGTGGACGCGGCCCGAGCTCGCGGCACACTACGGGGCGTCGCATCCGGGCGAAGGGCTCGCGCGCGTCGAGCTCGATCCGACCCAGCGCGCGGGCCTGCTCTCGCGCGGCGCGTGGCTCGTCGCCCACGGCAAGCGCGGTCGCGACAACGTCGTGCGGCGCGGCATGGGCGTGTTCATCGACGCGATGTGCAACGACATCCGCGTGCCCGCGGATCTCGACGTGATCGCGGAGCTCGATCGCCTCGTCGGGCCCGACGCGACGGTGCGCGAGGTGACGGAAGCGCGCGGCAACGCGCCGACGTGCGGGAACTGCCACAAGCTCGCCGACCCGGTGGGGCTCGCGTTCGAGAGCTTCGCGAGCGACGGAAGCTGGCAGACGACGTACGCGGACGGGCTGCCGGTGGAGACCCAGATCACGCTCGACGACGTCAGCTTCGAGAACGCTGCGGACCTCTCGGTGGCCCTCGCCGACGACCGACGCTTCCAGCAGTGCTTCGTGCGCCGCTTCGCGCACTTCACGGTCGGCGCGGACCTCGGCTCGCCGGCGGCCGTCGCGTGGACCTCCGAGGCGTACGCGAGCTTCGTCGAGAGCGGGACCTCCTTCGAAGAGATGGTGGTCGCCTTGGTTCGACATCCGGCGTTCATCGAGCGACGAAAGGCCGATTGAAGATGAGCTCGAAGAAGCACCTCTCCCGTCGCCAGTTCGGCACCCTCGTCGGAGGCGCGGCGCTCGCGCTTCCGTTCCTGCCCGCGTGGATGCGCGCCGCGATCGCGCAGCCGACCTCGGCGCCGGTCCGCTTCCTCGCGCTGCGCACGCCCCATGGCGTCGACCGGGACTACTGGATCCCGCGGCGCACGGACGGCAGCGAGCCCGGCAGCGCGGACGACGACCTCGAAGGCCTGACCTTCGACTACCCGGACGCGGTGCTCACGCCGCTGATGCCGTGGCGCTCGAAGATCACGATCCTCGACGGGCTCGACACCCAGGTCTGCAAAGAAGGCACGCGCGCCGATCGGCGACGCTTCCACGGTCACCAGGAGCAAGGCTCGCTCCTCACCGGCGCGCAGCCGCCCGAGGATCGGCAAGCCGACTACGACGGACACCCCTCGCTCGACTTCTACCTGCACGCGCGGCTCCCTGCGCCCGCGCTGCTCACCGCGTGCGTCGAGGGCACCGGCGACTGGAAGTGCATGAGCTACGACGACGCCGGTCGTCCGCGCAATCCACAGGCCGATCCGCGCACCCTCTTCCGCCAAGCGTTCCCGGCCGACTTCGTGCCGCCGACGCCGGAGGAGCCGGAGCCGGGTGAGCCTCCGCCGCCCGTGATCGACTACTCGCGTGGCGAGGCGCGCATCAGCGCGTACGGGATCGCCGCGATCGAGCGCATGCGTGTGCGACTCGACGGAGCGGAGCGCGTGAAGCTCGACGCACACCTCGAAGCGATGCTGCGCCTCTCACCCACGCCCGGGACTCCGGGCACACCGGGCACACCCGGCACGCCGACGCTCCCGCCCGCGTACTGCACGACCAGCGGCATGGACGTGCCGACCCGAAGCGGGAACGTGGGCAACGTCGCGGGCGTGGAGGAAGTGACGCGGGCCCACGCGCGGGTGATCGCGCAGGCGTTCGCGTGCGGTCGTGCGCGGGTCGGGACGCTCCAGATTCTGAACGACTACCCGAACTATTTCAGCGATCTACCCGAGGTGAGGACGCCGCAGATCCTCGGTCGGTACGGGAGCACCTTCCGCTTTCACGAGAACCTGGTGCACGACTACTGGGGCGCGTCCGGGACCGCCCGCGCCGAGCTCCGGGTCGGTTATTGTGCGGGACTTCGTTGGAGCGCGGGCCACGTCGCGGCGGTGCTGGAAGAGCTCGACTCCATGCCGGATCCGCTCGATCCGATGGGGGGATCCATCCTCGACAACACCATCGTGTTTTGGCACAACGAGTTCGGACACGACGGTCACGACAATCAGCACACCCGGCATCCTGCGGTGATCGCGGGCGGCGGGGGTCGCACGCTGCGGCTCGGTCGCTACCTGCGGCTGCGCAACATCGCGAGCGACGAGCGTGTGCCGCACAACCGTCTGCTCACGAGCATCGCGCAGGCGATGGGGCTCTCGGACGTGGAGTACTTCGGCGACCGCGATCTCGGGTCGCGCGCGGCGTACCGCGGACCGCTCGCGCCGCTGATGGTCTGACGCGCGTCGCGGTTGGTCGCGCCGCGCTTCCACGTGGCGCGCTTCCACGTGGCGCGCTTCCACGTGGCGCGCTTCCACGTCGCGCGTTTCCACGTGGCGCGCTTCCACGTCGCGCGTTTCCACGTCGCGCGTTTCCACGTCGCGCGGCTCCACGTCGCGCGGTCCGCCGCGATGGCTCACGTCGTAGGGTCGTCGGACCCGGCGACCACGCACACGCGACGTTCGGTTCGAGCTCCGCCGCGATCGCGTCGCGGACCGTTTCCGCGTAGGCTGCGCCCCCCATGGCGTATACCGTCTTCGCTCGGAAGTACCGCCCGCAGACGCTCGACGAGCTCGTCGGCCAGGAGCACGTGGCGCGCACGCTCGGCAACGCGATCGCGGCCGATCGTGTGGCGCACGCCTTCCTCTTCACGGGCGTCCGAGGGGTCGGCAAGACGACCACCGCGCGTATCCTCGCCAAGGCGCTCAACTGCGAGAAAGGGCCGACCGCGACGCCCTGCAACGAGTGCGCGATCTGCAAAGACATCACGGCCGGCGTCGACATGGACGTGCAGGAGATCGACGGCGCGTCGAACAACTCCGTCGACGACGTGCGACGCCTACAGGAGTCGCTTCCATACCGGCCGAGCCGCGATCGTTCGAAGATCGTGATCGTCGACGAGGTCCACATGCTCTCGACGGGCGCGTTCAACGCGTTCCTCAAGACGCTGGAGGAACCGCCGCCGCACGTGAAGTTCATCTTCGCGACGACGGAGAGCCACAAGGTCCCCGTCACGATCCGCTCGCGGTGTCAGCGCTACGACTTTCGTCTGATCCCGCAGGCGGTCGTGGCCGACCACGTGCGGCGCGTGCTCTCGAAGGAAGGCATCGAGGCGGACGACGACGCGATCGCGCTCGTGGCGCGCGAGTCGGCGGGCTCGATGCGCGACGCGCTCACGCTGCTCGATCAGCTCGTGGCGTTCGGGGGATCGAAGCTCGTGGGCGTCGAGGTCGCGCGTCAGCTCGGCATCGCTGGGCGCGCGGCGCTGCACGCGTCGCTGCGCGCGATCCTCTCGGGCGACGCGGCGCAGGTGCTGCGTTCGATCGACGAGACGCTCGCGACGGGCGCCGATCCGATCCACTTCGTGAAGCAGCTCGTGCAGACGCTGCGCGACCTGGTGGTGCTGCGCGTGGCGGGCGACGACCGCGTGCTCGTCGATCTGGTCGACGAGGAGCGCGAGGCCGCGCACGAGCTCGCGCGCGCGCAGGACCCGCTCGAGCTGCAGCGCGTGTTCGCGATCGTCTCGAAGCTGGTCGACGAGGTCGCGAAGGCGAGCTCGCCGCGCCTGATGTTGGAGATGGGGCTCGTGCGCGCGGCGACGCGGCCGGCCCTGCGCGACGTGGGCGAGCTGCTCGCGCGCCTGGAGCGGCTCGAGCGCGGCGGCGGGTCCGGCGGTGGTGGCGCGCGTCCGAGCGGCGCGCGTGGCTCGGAGCCGCGAGGCCCATCGCGCGGGGAGCCCTCGCGGGGCGCGGAGGCGGCGCCGACGGAGGCCCGCTCGGACGTACGCGCGGAGACGTCGCGCGAGCCGTCGCGATCCGACGCCCGCAGTGCACCGGAGCGAGCAGACTCTCGCGCACCCTCGGGCGCTCCGCCGCGCGGGAAGGGCGCGCCGGCCGAGAAGCCGTGGGAGATCTTGGCGCGCGAAGCGATGGCGCGCAGCGACGGCGGGCGCGAGTCGAGCCCGCGTGCGGGCGCGAGCCGAGCGGCCGACGACGACGAGAGCCCACCAGGTTCGGCGAGCGAGCCCGCGAGCGCGCGACGTGACGACGCGTACGAAGACGAGCTGGGCGATCGTTCGAGCGAGGCGCGTTCGAGAGAAGCGCGTACTAGCGAGCGTCCGAGCGACGCGCGTGCGAGCGAGGGTCCGAGCGACGCGAGCGAAGGAGCGCTGGAAGGCTCCGACGAAGGCGCGTCCGTCGACGGCCCGGCGGCGAAGCTCCTGCGACCCGCGCTGCAAGAGTGGGAGCGCATCGTCTTCTCGCTCCGCGACGCCAAGCCCGCGCTCGCGGCGGTGCTCGAGCACGGCGTGCCGCGTCTGGTCTCGCGCGAGCGCATCGTGCTCGCCTTCCAGCACGGTTCGTTCTACGGGCGCCAAGCCGAAGCACCGGCCGCGAAGGACGCGATCTCGGAGGCCGCCTCGAAGCTCCTCGGCGCCAAGCCCGCGATCGAGATCCGCTTCGACCAGCAGGTGCAGGGCCGCACGGTGGCGGCGGTCGAAGCGACGCGCCGCGAGGCGGAGCGGAGCGCGAAGAAGCGCCAAGCGATGAGTCACCCCGCGGTGCTCGACGCGATGGAGGTCTTCCCCGACGCGCGCGGGAAGATCGACGTGCGCATCGACGAGGATTGAACGCGCCGATTCGCGCGTCGGCGCCGGAGGCCTTCACTCGCAGGTCGAGACTGGGCAGCGGAGCACCGCGCCTTCGGCGAAGTCGCCGCCGAGGCGCGCGAACGGGGCGCAGATCCACGCGAGGTCGGAGCCTTCGACCGCGTCTTCGCGCGACTCGTACCACCAACCGACGCCCTCGCCGCCCGGCGCGCGCTGTGGAACCACGCAGCCGTCCTCGGTGAGCTCGCGCCCCGGTCGCTCCACGCAGGCGTCGTCGCGCTCGACGAGTCGACACGGGACCAGACCATCGGCCGAACGTGCGAGCTCGAGCGGCGGGAGGCACCGCGCGAGCTCGTGTCGCGCGATGCGGTCGGCCAGCGCGTCGAACGCGTCCGAGAGATCGTCGTCGCACATCGACGCGTGCAACGGGAAGACGCGTGCGGTGGCGGAGAGGTCGCTCCATTCCAGCACGCGTCGTGGAGGGGTCGCGGTCCAATCGTCGCGTACACACGAAGGCGCGAGCTCACCGTCCACGACGCGCTCGCCGAGCTCGGGGCGCGCGAGCAGCGCAGCGCCGTCGAGCGGACGTGAGAGGCCGTCGACGTCGCGCGGCAGACCCGTGAGCGCGAGCGCGAAGGTGTCGTAGGCAGCGAGCTCCTCGACGTACTCCGACAGCGGCGTGCGCTCGGCTCGCACGCACTCCACGTCGGCCAACGCTTCTCGGTCGGCCGGGTCGGCGGCCGACGAGCCGAAGAGGTCGGCGCCCGAGCAGTCGTCGGCGGCGGTGGCGAGCACGAGCACGAGGCGCTGTCCGGGGTCGACGAACGTCGGCAGCGGTGCGTGCGGATCGGGCTCGAGCGCGCGGCGCGCGGCTTCGAGCACCTGGCCGATCGGGCACGACGAGCGCGCGGCGTTCAGTCGCGACACCACGTCGTCGAGAAAGCTGGGCTCGGTCGAGGTCACGAAGCGCGCGCCGCCGTTCGTGACGAGTGACACGCCTTCGAACGTGCAGCCGAGCTCCGGAGGACCTCCGAGATCGGCGGTGGTCACCGCGACACGCACGATCGAAGGCGGCGGGAAGTCGCGCGTTCCGTCGGCGTCGAGATCCCCGCTGCGCAGCGCGTCGAGGAGCGTGGGGGCGTGGCGCGCGAGCTGCGCGTGGGCGACGTCGTCGAGTCGGTGGGTGACGAAGACGACGGAGAGCGCGCCCGGCCCGATCGCGGTCCGTCTGATCTCTTCTTCCGAGTGGAGACAGGGCTCGTGGGCGCCCGCGCCAGGCGAACAGGCGAGGGAGACCGAGAGGATCGGCAGGAGGATCTGCAGTAGGGCGCGCACGCGCGGGAGCAGAGCGAGCATCGTGCCGAGGAGAGGAGCTCGTGCTCGCGTTCGATCGTGGCTCGGAATCGACGCGGAATCGTTCGACTTCGCGGGTTTGCGGGGCCGGAGTCTCGAGCGAGGCCACTGCGAACCGAGGGGAGGGCTGGCAACCGAGTTTTCGGCTGGGCGCTCTCGTCCGCGGGTCGGCGCGCGCTCGCAGGTGACGTTCTTGGCTGGGTCGGCGGGGTCAGCCGCCGACTTCTTGGCTGGGTCGGCGGGGTCAGCCGCCGACTTCTTGGCTGGGTCGGCGATCCGACGTCACGTGTGCGTCGTCGTCCGGCAACCGAACCATCGCATCACGTCGCGAGGCACTTTCTGCGCGGTCCACGCAGGGGCTGCACTGCGCGCTCGTTCGCCGTTCGTTTTGGTGCGATCTCTGCGCGGCACGTCGACTGCACATGCGGCCCCCGAGGGAGGACGTGCATGGGGTTTGCGTCGATTCCGAAGGTGCTCCGCGAGGGGTACGCGGCACCGAACTTGGACGACTACGCGCGGGTGTGCGCGAGCTTCCGTTGGGAGGACGCGCGGGCCGAGCTGGAGGGGCAACCGGGCGGCGGTCTGAACGTCACGCACGAGGCGGTGACGCGGCACGCGCGGGGGCCCGAAGCGTCGCGGGTCGCGATCCGCTGGCTCGGCAAGGACGGCGCGCGCATCGAGCTCACCTACGCGGAGCTCGAGCGCGAGACCGCGCGCTTCGCGAACTTGCTGCAGACGCTCGGCGTGCGAACGGGAGATCGCGTCTTCGGGCTCTGTCCGCGCATCCCGGAGCTCTACGTGGCCGCGCTCGGCGCGCTTCGTGTGCGCGCGATCTTCTCGCCGCTCTTCTCCGCGTTCGGACCCGAACCGCTCGCGCAACGTCTGAAGCTCGGTGAGGGGCGCTTCCTCGTCACCAACGAGCGCCTCTACCGTCGCAAGATCGTCGAGCTGCGCGCGAGCTTGCCCGCGATGCAGCACGTGATCCTGATCGGCGACGCGCGCGATCCGGACGGCGCGCCGCGCGCGACCGCGGTCGAAGGCACGATCGATTGGCGCGCGCGCATGGCGGAGCAGAGCGATCGTCACGTGATCCCGGAGACGGTTCCGGAGACGCCCGCGCTGCTCCACTTCACGAGCGGCACGACGGGCACCCCGAAGGGCGCGCTGCACGTGCACGGCGCGGTGGTCACGCACCACGCGACCGGCAAGCTCGCGCTCGATCTGCATCCGGGCGACGTCTATTGGTGCACGGCGGATCCGGGCTGGGTCACCGGCACCAGCTACGGCATCGTGGCGCCGCTCACCAACGGCGTGACGATGCTGGTCGACGAGGCCGAGCTCGACGTGCCGCGTTGGTACCGCATCCTCGAAGAGGAGAAGGTCCAGGTCTGGTACACCGCGCCGACCGCGATCCGCATGCTGATGCGCGCGGGGCTCGAGCCGCTGCGCGGTCGTGATCTCTCGTCGCTGCGCTTCCTCGCGAGCGTGGGCGAGCCGCTGAATCCCGAGGCGGTGGTCTGGGGACGCGAGGCCTTCGGGCTGCCCTTCCACGACAACTGGTGGCAGACCGAGACGGGCGGGATCATGGTCGCGAACTACGCCTCGATGGAGGTGCGGCCGGGCTCGATGGGCAAGCCGCTGCCGGGGATCGAGGCGGCGATCGTCGAGGTCGGCGACGACGGTCTCGTGAAGCCGTGCGCGGGCGACGTGGAGGGGCAGCTCGCGTTGCGCGCTGGTTGGCCGTCGATGTTCCGCGCGTACGTGAACGCGGAAGAGCGCTATCGGAAGTGTTTCGCGAAGGACGCGGACGGAGTCGAGTGGTACCTCTCGGGCGACCTCGCGCGACGCGACGCGGACGGATACTTCTGGTTCGTCGGGCGCGCGGACGACGTGATCAAGAGCGCGGGTCACCTCATCGGACCCTTCGAGGTCGAGTCGGTGCTGGTGGAGCATCCGGCGGTCGTGGAGGCGGCGGTGATCGGCAAGCCCGACGAGGTCGCGGGCAACCTGATCAAGGCGTTCGTGGTGCTGCACGCGGGGCACGACGCGAGCCCCGAGCTCGTGAAGGAGCTGCTCGGCTTCGCGCGCGGAAAGCTCGGGCCGGCGGCGGCACCACGCGAGATCGACGTGGTGCTCGGGCTGCCCAAGACACGCAGCGGAAAGATCATGCGGCGCCTGCTGCGCGCGCGTGAGCTCGGTTTGCCCGAAGGCGACACCTCGACGCTCGTGGAAGACGTCGGCGGCGTGCGGAAGGAGGAGGCATGACCCTCGTCGAGCTCGGCCGCGAGGCGGCGCTGCTGCGATTGCGCGAGATGCTGCTGATCCGGCGCTTCGAGGAGAAGTGCGCGGAGGTCTACACGCAGCAGAAGATTCGCGGGTTCCTGCATCTGTACATCGGTGAAGAGGCGGTCGCGGTCGGCTCGCTGCATGCGATCGGTCCCGAGGACAACGTGATCGCGACCTACCGCGAGCACGGCCACGCGCTCGTGCGGGGGCTCGGCGCCGGAGCCGTGATGGCCGAGATGTACGGCAAGGCGACCGGCTGCTCGCGCGGGCGCGGCGGCTCGATGCACCTCTTCGACGCGAGCCGACGCTTCTACGGCGGGAACGCGATCGTGGGGGGACACCTCCCGCTGGCGGTGGGGCTCGCGCTCGCCGATCGCATGCAGCGACGACGCGCGGTGACCGCGTGTTTCTTCGGTGACGGCGCGACGGCGGAGGGCGAGTTCGCGGAGTCGCTGAATCTCGCCGCGCTCTGGAAGCTGCCGGTGCTCTTCCTCTGCGAGAACAACCTCTACGCGATGGGCACCGCGCTCGAGCGCCACGAGGCGGATCCACAGATCGTGCATCGGCCCCCGGCGTTCGGGGTGCCGGCGGAGCAGGTGGACGGCATGGACGTCGTCGCGGTGGAGCGCGCGGTGCGCTACGCGGCCGAGGCGGTGCGCGAAGGCAGCGGTCCACGCTTCCTCGAGCTGATGACCTACCGCTTCCGCGCGCACTCGATGTACGACGCGGAGCTCTACCGAGACAAAGACGAGGTCCGTCGCTGGAAGGAGCGCGATCCGATCGACCTGTTCGATCGACGATTGCGCGAGCAGGGCTGGCTCGACGACGCGACGCGGGCGGCGCTGGAGGGCGACGTGAGCGCCGAGGTGGAGGCGGCGGTGCGTTTCGCGGAGGAGAGCCCGTGGGAGCCGCTCGAAGACCTCGAGCGCGACGTCTACGCGCGCCGCGTGGGCGCGGAAGGGGGCGCGTGATGGCGACTTCATTGCCGGGTCGGCGGGGTCAGCCGCCGACTTCTCCACCGGGTCGGCGGGGTCAGCCGCCGACTTCTCCACCGGGTCGGCGGGGTCAGCCGC
>ERZ761602.4582-NODE-4582-length-17513-cov-8.879883_pt1 | contig 17513 bp, 19 predicted proteins | sample MGYA00512165_ERZ761602 | MGnify/ENA primary metagenome ERZ761602 (study PRJEB28899, sample SAMN02445085) | bioreactor sludge metagenome | biome: EBPR sludge; isolation source: Thorneside wastewater treatment plant | place: Australia: Brisbane, Thorneside... | reverse complement strand
CGCCGCGCGCGCGTGGAGCGGTGTGAACACAGCGGCGTTCATGAAGAGCTTTGTGGTGCAGCGCATCGATGCGCGCGGCGCGGCGGCGCTTGGCGGCGCGGCGCGCTTGGCGCGTCTCGAAGGATTGGAGGCGCATGCGCGCGCCGTCGATATGCGGCTGGGCTCATCGTGAGAATGGCGCCGTTTTCTCCGCTTATCGCCAACGGCGCGGATTTGCGCGCTTTGTGCGACTCTGACGCGTTGCGGGAGCGCCTGGCGGCGGTTTACGGCGTGGCGCCAGATTGCCTGCTGGTGACGCCGGGTCGTGTGACGGCGCTCGACATCATCTGCCGCGCGCTGGCTGCGCAAGGCGTCGGCGATGTTGCGGGCGACGAGTGCGCGGCGTGGACGGCGGCGGCGCGCGCGTCGGGATTGGCGTCGTATAAGGAGGCGCGCGCCGATTGCGGGGGCGTCTACAAGGCTTCGCCTGGGGCGCGAGAAGAAGGCGTGCTGACCGCCGAAGCCATCGACCGGCTGATGGCGGACTTTCCCGCCGCGCTGATCGTCGTCGATGAAACCTACATTGCGTTTAGTGCGGGGCAGTCTCTGGCGCCAGCGGCGACGCTGCTGGATCGGTTGGTCGTCGTACGTGATTTGGGCGCCGAGTACGGTTTGATGGGCGCGCCGTGCGCGGCGTTGATTGCGCAGCCGGCGCTGCTCGAGCGGTGGCGCGGCCTCGCGGCGCTGGCGCCGCTCGCAACGCCGGTGATCCGCGCGGCGCTTTCGGCGCTCGATGCGCACAAGGCGGTGGCGTACACGCGGCGGCGGCAGGAGATCGTCTCCGAGCGCCAGCGGTTGGCGCAAACGCTCGCGGGAAGTCCAATGCTTGTTTCGGCGCGAGCCGGAGACGGGCCGTTCGTGTTCGTATCCCCGTGCGACGGTGATGCTGCGGCGGCAGCGCTCAAACGGTATGGCGTCGAATGCGCCGATACCGGCGCCGGCCGCCTGCGGATCGATATACGCGAGCCTCGGGAAAATGACGCCGTGCTTAGCGCTCTCGATGTCGACGACAATCGGTTGACGCGAGTGGGCGAAGTCGTGCGCGAGACCGCCGAAACAAAGATTGTCGCGCGCGTGGAGCTCGATCGTTGCGAGCCGGGTGCTATCGCGACGGGCGTCGCTTTCTTCGATCATATGCTGACGCAAGTCGCCGCGCACGGCGGGTTCGCCCTCGATTTGACGTGCGCTGGCGACACCGAGGTGGATCCGCACCACACGATCGAAGATTGTGCGCTCGCGCTGGGCCAAGCCTTGTCGCGGGCGCTCGGCGAGCGGCGTGGGATTGCGCGCTTCGGCTTCATGCTTCCCATGGATGAAGCGGAAGCGAAGATATCGATTGATCTCGGCGGACGACCCTACCTTGTATTTGAAGGCGCGTTCACGGCGACGCACCTGGGCCAGTACCCGACTGAGATGACAGAGCATGTGTTTCGCTCGTTGGCGCAAACGCTGGGCGCGGCCATTCACGTCGCCGTGCGCGGCGCGAACGACCACCACAAAACCGAGGCCTGTTACAAAGCGTTTGGGCGCGCGTTGCGGCAGGCCGTGCGCATTGAGAGTGACGCTCTCCCCTCGACCAAAGGGACGCTCGCATGAGTGTTGCGGTGGTGAAACTCGGCATCGGCAACACGGCGTCCGTGCTGTTCGCGTTGGAACGGCTTGGCGTACGCGCGCGGCTAACGGATGACGCGCGCGAGATCGCCGAGTCCGAACGTGTCATTTTGCCGGGCGTCGGCGCCGCGGCGCACGCGATGGCGTTGCTGGAGCAAAAGGGGCTTCGGGGCGTTTTGGCGTGCTTTACGCGTCCCATGCTGGGGATCTGCCTCGGCCAACAACTGCTTTTTGACGCCAGCGACGAGGGCGATGCGCGCGGACTTGGTCTTCTGAAGGGGCGGGTCACGCGCTTGGCGGCGACGCCGCGTTCGCCCGCGCCGCACATGGGGTGGAGCAAACTGCTTTCGCTGCGTCCACATGCGCTGCTCGAAGGCGTACGCGAGGGAGACTATGCGTATTTCGTGCATTCCTTTGTGTGTCCGGAGAGCGACGCGACACTGGCGGACGCCGAATACGGAGCGCGCTTTCCAGCGACTGTTGGGCAAGGCAACATCATGGGATGTCAGTTTCACCCGGAGCGCTCTGGCAGCGTCGGCGCGCGTGTTCTCGGCAACTTCTTGGCTCTGCCATGGTGATTTATCCCGCCATCGATTTGTTAGACGGCGCGTGCGTTCGTCTTGCCCAGGGGCGGTTTGAGAGCGCCACCGCCTACGGCGACCCATTCGCACAGATCGCCGCCTTCGCAAATGCCGGCGCGGCATGGGTGCATATCGTGGACCTTGACGGCGCGCGTTCTGGCCGTCCTGTCCAGCATGCGCTCATCGGAGATTTGGCCCGCGATGCGCGCGTGCGGGTGCAGTGCGGCGGCGGTGTGCGCACATTCGAAAATGCAAAGGCGTTGCTTGACGCGGGCGCGACGCGAGTAGTGGTCGGCTCGACCGCGGCACGCGACCCAACCGCGGTGCAGCGTTGGATCGCCGCTCTTGGGATCGAGCGCGTTTGCTGCGCCTTCGACGTGCGGGCGCGCGACGGAGAGTACGAGGTGGTCACCCATGGCTGGGCGGAGGGCAGCGCGATGACGCTGCCGGCGGTGCTTGCTTGCTATCCGGTCGGCGCGCTCAAGCACGTTCTCGTGACCGATGTGAGCCGCGACGGCATGCTCGGCGGGCCTAATCTCGCTTTGTTGGAGGGCGTCGTGGGCGCGCGTGCGGACCTCGCCGTGCAAGCGTCGGGCGGCGTCGCGGCCATTGAAGATATCGCGGCGGTGCGCCGCATCGGCGCCGCTGGCGTGATTGTCGGCAAAGCGCTGTACGAGCGCCGCTTCAGCCTGGAGCGCGCGCTTGCCTGCTAGGCGGATCATTCCATGCCTCGATGTGAAAGGGAGCCGCGTCGTGAAGGGCGTGCGCTTCGCCGATCATGTCGATGCAGGCGATCCCGCCGAGTTGGCGCGGCGCTACCGCGACGAAGGCGCCGACGAAATCGTCATCTATGACATCACAGCTTCGGCCGAGGCGCGCTCGGTCGATTTCAAATGGCTGGAACAGGTGTCGCGCGCGCTGGACGTGCCGCTCTGCGTCGCTGGCGGCATTCGCACGCTGGCGCAGGCGATCGCCTGCCTCGAGCACGGCGCGGACAAGGTGTCGATCAACTCGCCGGCCCTGGAGCGGCCAGACTTCATCGACGAGCTCGCGCGGTCGGCGGGCTCGCAGTGCGTTGTCGTCGGAGTCGATAGCCGATTGGTCGACGGCGCTTGGCGCGTGTTCCAGTACACGGGGTCTGAGAGCGCGGTGCGGCCGGCTGAGCGCGAAACGCTTGACTGGATCGCGGAGGCGCAGGAACGCGGCGCCGGCGAGATTGTGTTGAACTGCATGGATAGCGATGGCGTACGCGCGGGGTACGACATTGCGCAGCTCCGCGCCGCCCGCGCGCGCCTCACCATTCCGTTGGTGGCGTCGGGCGGCGCCGGCAGCGCCGAGGATTTCGCCGCGGTGTTCAGGGGAGCGGATGTGTCCGGCGCGCTAGCGGCGAGTGTTTTTCATAGCGGGCGCGTAGGCGTCGCGCAGGCGAAGGCGGCCGTGCGCGCGGCGGGGTTCGAGGTGCGGTTATGATTGCGTTTGACCCGTCGGGCATTGATTTCGAAAAAGCTGGCGGGTTGGTTCCCGCAATCGTGCAGGACGCCGCGACGCTGCAGGTTCTGATGCTCGCGTACATGGATCGTGCGGCGCTGGACGAAACCGTCAGCAGCGGAGAGGCGACCTTTTTTTCGCGTTCGCGTGGGCGGCGCTGGCGCAAGGGCGAGAGCTCGGGCAATCGCCTAGCGGTCGTCTCTATTCTCCGCGATTGCGACGCCGACGCGTTGTTGCTTCGCGTGACGCCTGCCGGGCCGGCGTGCCATCTTGGAACGACCAGCTGTTTCGGCTCGGAGACAGCGCCGGGCGTCGGCAGGCTGGCGGCGTTGGAGCGCACGATCGCGGCGCGTGCGCAAACCGGCGGTGACGAGAGCTGGACGGCGAAACTGTTGCGATCCGGCGTCAAGCGCGTCGCGCAAAAGGTCGGCGAGGAAGGCGTTGAATGCGCGATCGCCGGCGCCGCCGGCGACGACGATGAGGTGTGCGCGGAGGCGGCGGACCTTCTCTACCACACGCTCGTGTTGCTGCGCGCCCGGGGTGTCGCGCTTCAGGACGTTATGGCGGTGCTCGCGCGCCGTGCGGAACCCGCCCCATGACGCCAACGCCAAAACCAACCATCGCCGAGATAGAGCCCTATCGCCCAGGGAAGTCGCAGGCTCATGGCGTCGCGCGCGTCATCAAGTTGTCGGCGAACGAGAACGCGCTTGGCTGCAGTCCGGCCGCGCGCCGTGCGTTCGTCGAGGCCGCGTCAAGCTTGCACCTTTATCCTGACTCGCGCGCCGCGAAATTGCGTGAGGCGTTGGCGGCGCGCCATGACATCGCTTCCGAACGGATCGTGCTCGGTGCGGGCTCGGATGAGATTTTCTCGCTCGCGTGCCAAGCCTATCTCTCGCCGGGCGACGTCATGGTGCAGCCGCGGTTTGCTTTCGCGGCGTGGGCCATCGCGGCGCGCGCAGCCGGCGCGCATGTCGTGTCCGCGCCAGAGCGGGAATACGCGGTCGACGTCGACGCGATGCTGGCGTGTGTCGATGCGCGAACGCGCATGGTGTTCGTCGCCAACCCGGCGAGCCCGACCGGCACGAGCATTCCGTTTGCGGACATTGAACGTTTGCACGCCGGATTGCCCGAACACGTGATTCTCATTCTCGATGGCGCCTACGCCGAGTTCGCCGATTTCGACGCTGCGTGCTATTGGCGGCTCGCCGGTGCGCCAAACGTCATTCTCACGAGAACATTTTCTAAGTTGTACGGGTTGGCGACGTTGCGCGTCGGTTGGGGATATTGCCCGAAGCCCGTCGCCGACGCGCTCAACCGCATTCGCCTCCCGTTCAATGTGTCCGCGCCGGCGCAGGCGGCGGCGATCGCGGCGCTGGAGGACGCTGCATTTACGGCGCGCTCGATCGAGCACGCCAAGGCGGGGCGCGCGAGGCTTGCCGCGACGCTCACCGAGATGGGGTTTGTCGCGTTGCCCGCGACGGCCAATTTTGTGACGCTGCGCGTTCCGGACGCCTTCAGGCTCTCCGCGGCGGACATCAATCGCGGACTCGCCGAGCGCGGCGTGCTGGTGCGCGCCCTTGACAACTATGGCATGCCCGACTGCTTGCGCGTCACGGTTGGCGACGATGTCGCGATGAGCGCGTTCGACGCGGCGCTGCGGTCGCTGCTCGGGGCTTAGATGCCGCCGCCGGGGTCCTCGCCGAGCAGACGCGCAACGATGAGAGCCGCCGCCGATGCGGGATCTGTGTCGAGCGTGTCGATCCGAATTTCGGGATGCTCGGGCGGTTCATAAGGGCTGTCGACGCCGGTGAAGTTGCGTAGCTGTCCCGCGCGCGCTTTCTTGTAGAGGCCTTTCACGTCGCGGCGCTCCGCTTCCGCGATCGGCGTGTCCACGTAGACTTCCAGGAACTCGCCCGGGGCCATCATTTTGCGCGCCATCTCTCGCTCGGCGCGGAATGGAGAAATGAATGACACCAGCACGATGAGCCCCGCGTCGGTCATCAGCCGCGCGACCTCGGCGACGCGGCGAATGTTTTCCACGCGGTCCGCTTCGGTGAAGCCCAGGTCGCGATTCAAGCCATGGCGAACGTTGTCGCCATCCAGAAGCGCGGTGTGACGGCCAAGAGAAAGAAGTTTTTTCTCGACGAGGTTGGCGATGGTGGATTTGCCGGCCCCGGAGAGCCCGGTGAACCAAAGCACGGCCGGCTTCTGGCGTTTGATCTCCGAACGCGCGTCGCGCGTTACGTCGAGCGCTTGCCAATGCACGTTTTCAGCGCGCCGGAGCGCGAAACGGATCATGCCCGCGGCGACCGTCGCGTTGCTGATCTTGTCGATAAGGATGAAGCCGCCGAGGTCCTGGTTCTCGGCGTAGGCGTCAAACGCGACGAGTTGATCGAGGCTGATGTTGCAGACGGCTATTTCATTCAACTCAAGCACCTTGCCCGCAAGCCGCTCAAGCGTGTTGACGTTCACCTTGTGCTTTATGTCGGTGATCTGCGCCGTCGCCGTCTTGGCGCCGAGCTTCAGCCAATAGGGACGTCCGGGCAGCGCGCGCTCCTCGCTCATCCAGACCAGCGTTGTCTCGAATTGGTCCGAGGCTTGAACGGGGTCGCTCGCCGATGTGACGACATCGCCGCGTGAGCAATCGACTTCATCGCTCAATGTTATGGTCACGGCTTGGCCGGCGACGGCTTGCGCGAGATCGCCGTCCTTGGTGACGATGCGCGCGATCGTGCTTGTGCGCCCGGTCGGCGCGATGCGCACCGGATCGCCCGGCGCGACCTTGCCAGCGGCGATCAGACCGGCGAATCCGCGGAAGCCTTGGTTGGGTCTGTTGACCCATTGCACAGGCATTCGAAAAGCGCCCGCCGCGCGCCGATCTTCATCAACGACCACGCTCTCAAGATGATCAAGCAGCGTCGGCCCCTCATACCAAGGCGTTTGCGCGCCGGCGGTCGCGACATTGTCGCCGCGCAAGCCGGAGAGCGGAATGGCGGCAAAATCGCCGATGCCGACGAGCTTCGCGAAGTCGCGGTATTCGTCGACGATTGTGTCGAAAATATCCTTCGACCACCCGGTCAAATCCATCTTGTTGACGGCGAGCACGACATGGCGAATGCCCATCAGCGAGACGATGTACGAGTGGCGGCGCGTTTGCGTGAGCACGCCCTTGCGCGCGTCGACCAGGATGACGGCAAGATCGGCTGTCGAGGCGCCCGTGACCATATTGCGGGTGTACTGTTCATGTCCGGGCGTGTCGGCGACGATGAATTTGCGCTTGTCTGTTGAGAAAAAACGATAGGCCACATCGATGGTGATGCCTTGCTCGCGTTCGGCGGCGAGGCCGTCAACGAGCAGCGCAAAATCGAGATCGCCGCCTTGTGTGCCGACCTTCTTGGAGTCCGCTTCGAGAGCGGCGAGCTGATCTTCGAAGATAAGTTTCGTATCGTAAAGCAAACGCCCGATAAGCGTCGACTTGCCGTCGTCGACGGAGCCGCAGGTTATGAAGCGCAGCAGCGACTTGCGTCGGTGCTGGTCCAGGTAGGCGTCGATGTTGTCGGCGATGGGTTGAGAGGCATGGGCCATCAGAAATAGCCTTCTTGCTTCTTCTTCTCCATGCTCGCGGCTTGGTCGTGGTCGATCATGCGGCCTTGGCGTTCGCTGGTCGTCGCCAGCAGCATTTCCTGAATGACTTGCGTGAGCGTTTCCGCTTCGCTCTCGACGGCGCCCGATAACGGGTAGCAGCCGAGCGTCCTGAACCGCACCTTGCGGATCTCGGGCTTCTCGCCCGGCGCCAAACGCATTCGTTCGTCATCGACCATGATCCAGGTTCCGGCGCGCTTCACGACGGGGCGCGGCGCGGCGAGGTAGAGCGGAACAATGGGGATGTTCTCAAGCTGGATGTATTGCCAAACGTCGAGTTCGGTCCAGTTGGAGATTGGGAAGACGCGGATTGACTCCCCGCGGTGCTTCTTCGCGTTGTAGAGCCGCCAGAGTTCGGGACGCTGGTTCTTGGGATCCCAGCGGTGATTGGCGGTGCGGAAGGAAAAGATGCGCTCCTTCGCGCGACTCTTCTCCTCGTCGCGGCGCGCGCCGCCGAACGCGGCGTCGAACCCCCATTTGTCGAGCGCCTGTTTCAACCCTTGCGTCTTCCACATGTCGGTGTGCAACGCCGAGCCGTGATCGAACGGGTTGATGTTCTTTTCGACGCACTCGGGGTTTTGATGGACGAGCAAGTCCATGCCGAGGTCATGCGCCATACGCTCGCGCATCTCGTACATGGCGCGGAACTTCCATGTCGTGTCGACGTGCAGGAGCGGAAACGGCGGCGGCGCGGGATAGAACGCCTTGGCCGCGAGGTGCAGCATGACGGCGCTGTCCTTGCCGATCGAGTAAAGCATGACCGGGCGCTCGGTTTCGGCGACCACCTCGCGCATGATGTGAATGGCTTCGGCTTCGAGGCGCTGAAGATGCGTGAGGCTGGGGGCGGGCGACATTCCTGATCCGATGCGCTTCCTTGGGCGCGCTTGTTCACCGTAGCACGCCGCCGAGGGTTAGCGCGGGTTGGCGGCTAAAGGCATGCTTCAGCCATGTCGGCGACATACGCGCCGATGGCAAGCGACGAGGTTAAGCCTGGCGACTCAATCCCAAGCAAATTGATGAGGCCGGGCGCGCCATGGCGCTCGGGACCCTCGATGATGAAATCCGTGGGCGGAGCGTCGGGGCCTCCAAGCTTGGGCCTAACGCCGGCATAGGCTGGGTGCAGCGCATGGTCGGGCAGGCCGGGCCAGTATTCCCGGATCGCGGCGTAGAAGCCGTTCGCTCGCTCTGGGTTCACGTCATAGTCGGGCGCGTCCACCCATTCGACATCCGGCCCGAAGCGGGCTTGGCCGCCCAGATCGAGCGTCAGGTGGACGCCAAGCCCGCCGGCCACGGGCGCGGGGTAGACAAGCCGCGAAAACGGCGCGCGTCCGGACAAAGAGAAGTAGTTCCCCTTCGCATAGTGGCTCAGCCGCGCGAACGCGGGCGCGAGGCCGTCCACGCGCCGGGTGAGCGGCGCCGCGCCGAGGCCCGCGGCGTTGACGACAAGCCGCGCGCGCAGAGCGGGCTGCGCGCCGTCCGCGATCCATAGACTGACGCCTTCGTTCTCCGCCCGCATCCGATTCACGCGCGCGCCGTATGCGACGCTCGCGCCACGCGCCTGCGCGTCGCCAAGCAGCGCCAGCATCAGCCCATGCGCATCGACGATCCCTGTCGAAGGCGATTCCAGCGCCGTGACACAAGCAAGCGCGGGCTCGAGGCGCTTGGCTTCATCGGCGCTGAGCATGCGCAGATCATCGACGCCGTTGCGCGCCGCGCCCGCCGCGATGGCTTCAAATTGCGGGACTTGCGCCGCATTTGTCGCCACAATGAGCTTGCCGCATCGCTTGTGGGCGATGCCGCGCGCGGCGCAGTAGGCGTAGAGTTCGCGCCGTCCGCTCACGCAAAGGCGCGCTTTCAGCGAGCCTTGCGGGTAGTAAATCCCGGCGTGAATAACCTCGCTGTTGCGCGCGCTGATGCCCGTGCCGAAGCGATCGGCGGCTTCGAGCACGATCACATCGCGGCCTGCGAGGGCGAGCGCGCGTGCGCAGGCGAGGCCGATAACGCCCGCCCCAATCACCACGCACTCAGCCTCATCCATCGCCGCCGCCCTTCGCGGCCTCGCTAGCTCTTCTTCGGCTGCGCCGCCAGCAGGGCGTCGTCAATCTCTCTTGCGCGCGCCGCCGCGGGGCGGCTCATGATGCGGCCGAGATAGGCATCGAAGGCGGATCGTTTCTCGATCATGCCGAACTGAGTCAGCCACCCGAGTTCCGAGCCGAAATAGACGTCCGCTGCGGTGAATTGTTCGCCGAGCAGATACGGCCCGGCGCCGGAAACGGCCTTCTCCATCACGTCGGTGACGAGATCGAAATTGCCGAAGCCGACCATGCCTTGCTTGTCGTCAGGGACGGTCGCGCCCAACGCCTTCGTGCTCATGGCGCCTTCAACGGGGCCAGCCGCGAAGAAAAGCCAGCGATAGTAGGCGCCGCGCCGCGGGTCGCCAGGCGGCGGCGCCAGGTTGGCGCCGGGAAACGCGTCCGCCAGATAGGCGCAGATCGCCGCGCACTCGGTGATGATCGCATCGCCATGCTTGAGCGCCGGCACCTTGCCCATCGGGTTCACCGCCAAATAATCCTGCGCCTTCATCGTGGTTCCATAGTCGAGCAGCACCGTCTCGTACGGCTGGCCGACTTCCTCCAGCATCCAGCGCGCGATGCGCCCGCGCGACATCGGGTTGGTGTAGAAAACTAAGTCTGCGGTCATGGGTCCCTCCGGGGCGGAACAAAAAGCGAACTCTTGCATCGAGTCAAGCCGCAACCGATAGTCGGGCTATGACCAAGAACGCTCGGCTTTACGGCATCAAAGCGTGCGACACGATGAAAAAGGCGCGCGCCTGGCTCGATGGACATGGCGTCCCGTACATTTTCCACGACTACAAGGTCGCCGGCATCGACAGGGCGACTCTGCGGCGCTGGGCCGAGAAAGTGGGTTGGGAGACGCTCCTTAACCGAAACGGCACGACGTTCCGCAAGCTGCCGGACGATCAGAAGCAGGGCATCACCCAAGCGAAAGCGTTGGACTTGATGCTCGCCCAACCCTCGATGATCAAAAGGCCGGTATTGGAGGTCGCGGGCGACATCATTGTGGGCTTCAGCGCCGAGAAATATCGCGACGGCCTGACCTGATCTTGGTTCAACCGGGCGCATCCAAACCGGATCGCGCGCGCATCTATGACGCAAATGGGGCGAAACGACCCCTGGGGCTATGGAGAGCTCAAAATGGAAGTTCTTGTTCCTATTGCATTTTTTGCGTTCTTGGGCGCCGTGATCGTTGGCCCCATTTGGCTTCGCGAACGAACGCGGCAATCGGCCCACCGCCTGGTCCAGGACGCCCTGGAGAAGGGCCAACCGCTTGATCCCGCTATTGTTAAGCAACTGACCGACGGGCGCGAGCGCGCCAAACCGGACCGCGCCCGCAACACTCTAGGCAGCGGCGTCGTGCTGTTGGCGCTGGCGGGCGGTTTCGCCGGAGCGTCATTTCTGATGGGCGGCTTCGACCCGTCCGGACATGCCGAGCGCGGCATGCTAGTGCCGGCGATCATCTTGGGCGCCCTGGGCGTCGCTTTCTTGGTGCTGGCGATCGTCGATTATTCTACCAAGAAGAAGGAAGAGTGATGATCCGTGTCTGCGCGGGGGTTTTCCAATCTGACGGAGGCCACGGAGGCGGCCTTGATCGTCGCCGCGCAGGCAAAGAACCAGGCTGCGTTCGGAGAACTGGTCAAACGTCGGCAAGGTTGGGCGCGGGCGCTGTTGCGCAGGATGTGCGCCAGCCACGCGGAAGCCGACGACCTCGCCCAGGACGCCTTCATCAAGGCCTGGGAGCGCTTGTCGGATCTGGAGACGCCAGCGGCGTTTCCGGGGTGGTTTAGGAGGATTGCGGTGACGACCTTCCTCATGGCCAAACGCAAGCAAAAGGCGATCTTCGACACCATCGACGACGCCAGTCCTATCGCTGCGGAGGACTCCTCGCCCGAGGCGGCGGCGGGCGCGAAGGTCGATCTGGAGAGAGCGCTTGCCAGATTGTCGGACGCTGAGAGACTATGCGTGACGCTCAATCACGGCGAAGGTCTTAGCCATGGCGAGATCGTCGATATGACAGGGCTTCCGCTGGGCACGGTGAAGTCCCACGTGTTAAGAGGAACGGAAAAGCTTCGGCGCATGCTGGAGGCAGTCGCATGAACGATTTTAACGCCTTCCTGAAAGCCTCCTTCGCGGAGGCGCCCGAGCCTGCGGACGATGGGTTCAGCCAACGCATCGCGCACGCGGTGGCGCGGCGCGAGGCCTCCGCGCGGCTCCGTTCCGTCATTCAGGGTGTCGGCTGGACGATAGCCGCCGGCGCCGTGGGTTACGCCGCCTATGCGCTCGCGGGCGTTTTTGGCGTCGATGTGCTTTCCGCCGCTGGCGACCAATTCGGCGAAGTGCGCGGCGTGCTTGGTCAGGCGCCGGATGCGGTAGTGTTCGCGGATGGCGCGATGCAGGCGATGAGCGCCAGCATGACCTACATCCTGCTCTCGGCGGCCGCCTTGGCCGGCGGCGCGGTGGCGTATCGGGCGGCGCAAGAATAACAGTCTCAACGCCTTAGGGGCGACGGGGCTGGTTTGTGCGGGTGCGAACGACTAAATCGTTGCTCCGGAGCCGCCATGTCCCGCCACGCTGACATCCGCCGTCTTACCGCGCCCGACATCCGCGCCCGAAAAGGCGGTGAGCCCATCGTTTGCCTCACGGCTTACACCGCCCCCATGGCTGCGATCCTCGATCCGCATTGCGACCTGCTGCTGGTGGGCGACAGCGTCGGCATGGTGGTCCACGGCCTACCCAACACGGTCGGCGTCACGCTCGACATGATGATCCTGCACGGCCAGGCGGTGATGCGCGGCGCGCAGCGGGCGATGGTGGTCGTCGACATGCCGTTTGGCTCGTATGAAGCCAGCCCGGAGATCGCCTACGCCAATGCCGCCCGGGTTTTGAAGGAAACCGGCGCCCAGGCGGTCAAGGTTGAATCCGGGCCCTCTATCGCCGCGACCATCCGTTTCCTGGTCGACCGGGGTATCCCGGTCATGGGGCATGTCGGCCTGCGTCCGCAGGCGGTTAACGTTGACGGCAAGTTCAAAGCCAAGGGCCGGACCGGCGAGGAGCGCGCGCGCGTCCTCGCGGAAGCCCGCGCCGCCGATGAAGCGGGCGCGTTCGCCATTGTGGTGGAGGGGGTCGATGAATCTCTCGCGCCCGAAATAACCGCCGCCGTCGCCGCCCCGACCATCGGCATTGGCGCCTCGGCCCAGTGCGACGGGCAAATCTTGGTCACGGACGATATGCTGGGCCTGTTCGAGTGGACCCCGAAGTTCGTCCGCCGCTACGGGGACCTCAAGGCCGTCATCGAAAAGGCGGTCGGGGACTATGCAGCCGACGTCCGCCTCCGCCGTTTTCCTGCCTCAGCCGAGACCTATGCGCTGACATCCGGCGCCAAGCCACGGCAGGCGCGCGTTGCCCGAGGCGACAAGCGCGGCTAGCTTGCGCGCCGATTTGGGGGCGGCCCGCCGTCAGGGCGGGTCTTAGAGGTTCAGGAAAAGCGGCGCGTGACCAACGATACCGACAGTTTCGTCCAGGAAGTTGATGAGAGTTTGCGCCAGGACCGCGCCCTCTCGCTGTTGCGCCGGTTCGGGCCGGCGCTCGCGGGCGTGTTCGTCGTCTTTCTGATCGGCCTCGTGGGCTGGCAGGTTTGGAAGGCGCAGCGGACGAGCGCCGCGCGCGCGCAATCGGAGCCCTTCATGGCCGCGCTCGATCAAGCGCGGCAGGGCAATCTCGACGCCGCCAAGACCGCGTTCGAGGAGCTTCGCGGCGACGGCCCCGCCGTGTACCGCGTGATGGCGCGGCTCGAGCACGCCGCCATTCTGCAAGAACAAGGCGATCTTGATGCGGCGCTCGCGGAGTTCGACGCCGCCGCGCGAGAAGCCAATGACCCCATCATGCGCGAAACAGCGCAATTGCGCGCCGCCTACATCGCCGCCGACACGGTGGACTTCGACACACTGCGCACGCGTCTGCAGCCGCTCGTCGATTCTGATAGCCGGTTTTCTTATCTCGCGAAGGAATTGCTCGCGATCGAAGCTTGGGAAGCGGGCGACAATCAACTCGCGCGCAGCACGCTTGAAACCTTGTCGCTTGCGTTCGATGCGCCGGAGGCGGTGCGTCAACGCGCGCAAGTGGCGCTTTCCGTTATTGGACCAGCGCCCGCGGAAGAAGCCGGCGGCGCCGCAACGACAGCGCCTGCTGAAGGAGAGACGAAATGAGCCGCCGTGCATTAGGATCTTTCGCCGCTCTCGCGGCGCTCACCGCTTTGTCCGCCTGTTCGACGGTGAGCCGCGTCGGTGACGCGGTCTGGCCGTTCGACGGCGACGGCGGCGGCGCCGAACAAGCCGCAACGCCCGATGACGGCCGCGTGTCGATTTTGGCGTTCGAGCAACAACTGGCGCCCGATCCCTCCTTGTCGGCGAGCGCCATCGTGACGCCGCCCGCGGTCGCGGTTGTCGAATGGAGCCAACCAGGCGGCACGGCCGACAATTCTCCTCCACATGTCTCGGGCATGGGCACGCTGGAACAAGCGTGGCGCACCACTCTCGGCGCGGGCTCGGGCGATCGCGGTCGCATCGCCGCGCCGCCGGTGATCGCCGACGGCAACCTCTACTTCCTCGACGCCGACCATCGCGTGCACGCCATTCGCGCCAGCGATGGCGAGCGGCTCTGGACGCAATCCATGCGCGTGCGCGGCAGCCGTGATCGCGTCGCGCGCGGCGGCGGCGTGGCGTCCGCTGGCGGACGCGTGTTCGTCACCACGGGTTTCGGATTTGTCGCCGCGCTCGACGGCCAAACCGGCGAGGAAGTTTGGCGCGCCGACGCTGATGCGCCGTTCCAATCGGCGCCGACCGTCGCGGGCGGCCGCGTTTACGCCATCACCAACGACAGCGAATTGATGGCGATGGATGTGAACACAGGCGAAATCACCTGGACCTACCAGGCGATCGCGGAGCCGGCGCGCATTCTCTCCGCGCCAAGCGCGGCGATCGAGGGCGAGAGCGTCGTCGCGCCGTTCGCATCGGGCGAAGTCGTCGCGCTGCTCGCGGGCAACGGGCGCCGTTTGTGGTCGGATTCGTTGTCGCGCTCGGGCCGTCTCACCTCGCTGTCGGCGATCAACGACATCGCCGGACGTCCCGTCGTCGATAACGGCGTCGTCTTCGCCGCCAGCCATTCCGGAATTCTCGCCGCTATCGATTTGCGCACCGGTCAACGCGGTTGGGCGCGTTCGTTCGCCTCTACTCAGACGCCGTGGATCGCTGGCGACGTGCTCTACGCGGTCAGCGTCGACGGCGAACTCGCCGCGTTCGACCGCCAAACCGGCAACGTCTATTGGGTGTCGCAGCTGCGCCGCTACGCCGATGAAGACGACCGCGAGGGCCGCGTCTCGTGGGTCGGTCCGATCATGGTCGGCGGCCGCCTCATCCTGGCGAACTCCGAAGGCGAGGTGATCGCGGTTTCCCCGCAGAGCGGCGAAACCCTCGCCAGCACGGACGTGCGCCAGCCCGTCTTCATTCCCCCGATCGCCGCCAACGATCAAATCTACATCGTGACCGACGAAGCGCGCCTCGTCGTTCTCAGGTGACAGGCGTCGGGTGGCAGGTGTCAGATGGCGACCTCGTCTGTTTGGGACTTGGCCGTCTTTAAGAAGGCATATGAGTGCGCGCTGGACGTTCATCGGGCTAGTCTTGCGTTTCCGAGGCGAGAGCAGTTCGAGTTGGCGAGCCAGTTGCGTCGCTCAAGCAAATCGATTTGCGCGAACCTGGCGGAAGGCAGGGGGCGGCAGCAGGGGTCGAACGCCGAGTTTCGCCGGTTTGTCCTGATTGCCTTGGGCAGCGCCGATGAGACCTTGCTCTGGTGCAGGTTTGCACGCGATCTGGACTACATCACTCAAGAGCAATTTGATGACTTTGCCGCGCGTTTTGGCGAAGTTGCTCGAATGCTCAATGGCCTCGCGGCACGACTAAGCCAACCAGCGCCAGACGGCTAACCGCTTCAAATTCCCGTTCATTGACACCTGACACCTGACACCTGACACCTGAAACCTGACACCTGATGGCCAAACTCGCGATTGTCGGGCGCCCTAACGTCGGCAAATCAACCTTGTTCAACAGGTTGGCGGGCAAAAAGCTCGCCATCGTGGATGACACGCCCGGCGTCACGCGTGATCGGCGCGAGGCGCAAGGGCGCCTGGGCGATCTCGACTTCACGCTGATCGACACCGCCGGCTTCGAGGATGCGACCGACGCCTCGCTTGAAGCCCGCATGCGCCAGCAAACCGAGTTGGCGATCCGCGAGGCCGACGTCATCCTGTTTCTGATCGACGCCCGCGTCGGCGTTACGCCGGCGGACGAAGGCTTCGCCGCGCTGCTGCGCCGCGCCGACAAGCCGGTCGTGCTCGCCGCCAACAAGGCCGAGGGCAGAGCCGCCGAAACGGGAATCAACGAAGCGTATGCGCTAGGCTTGGGCGACCCTGTCGCGATCTCGGCCGAGCATGGCGAGGGCATGGGCGATCTCTACGCCGCGATCGCGCCGTTGCTTCCGTCATCGCCTGGGGAAGAAGCGGCGGATCGCGCGAGCAGGCCGATCCACATCGCCATCGTCGGGCGTCCGAACGCCGGCAAGTCGACGCTGGTGAACGCGCTGATCGGCGAGGACCGTCTGCTCGTCGGCCCCGAGGCGGGCATCACCCGCGACTCCATCGCCGTCGATTGGCGCTGGAACAACAAGCCCTATCGCCTGATCGACACCGCCGGCATGCGCAAGAAGGCGAAGGTCCAAGCCAAGCTTGAGCGCATGTCCGTCTCGGAGACGCTGCACGCTATCCGCTTCGCGGACGTTTGCGTGCTGGTGATGGACGCGCGCGAGGCGTTCGAGAAACAGGATTTGACCATCGCCGACCTCGTCATCCGCGAGGGGCGCGCGCTCGTGTTCGTGCTCGCGAAGTGGGACCAGATCGAGGACCCGCGCGCGCATTTCGAGGAGATGAAGCTCGTCGCCAAGGAAAGCTTGCCGCAAGCGCGCGGCGCGCCGCTGGTCACGGTCGCGGCGCTGTCAGGCGTCGGGCTCGACCGGCTGATGAGGGCGGTGGAGAGCGCGCACGGCGATTGGACCGCGCGCGTCAAGACGAAAGACCTCAACGAGTGGCTGCACGCCACCATCGGGCGCCATCCGCCGCCCGCGGTGCGCGGCAAGCGCATCAAGCCGCGCTACATCACCCAAATCAAGGCGCGCCCGCCGACTTTCGTGCTGATCTGCTCGCGCGCGGAAGAAATGCCCGAGAGCTACAAGCGCTACTTGGTCAACGGCATTCGCGAGGCGTTCGATCTTCACGCCGCGCCGGTGCGCCTGATCGTGAAAGCGGGCAAAAACCCGTTCGCGGAGGAGTAGGGGCGCCAACATCAAGAGCCGGCATCGCGCTGCGCGTCGCCCCTCTCACATCGCCAGCACGCCGCGTATCGCTTCGTACGCCATGCCCAGCAGGCAAGCGCTCGCCAGTGAGAAGATCATGAAGCGGATCGGGACGGTGTTCACCAGCGCTTGCCACAGGCTGTGCGCGACGCGCAGGCCCACATAGGTCCATGCGAGTTGGAGCGCGAGCGCGCTCGGCCCGATCGCGTGCAGCACCAGCGCCGTGGCGTAAAACAGCACCGGCTGCTCCATCAGGTGCGCGTAATTGTGCGAGGGCCAATTCACACGATCCGGCAGCACGCCCTCAAGGTTTTGCCCGCGCCCGCCAGGCGGAACCTTGGCAAGCGGAATATCGTTCTTGGCCATGGCCGGAAGACGCGTGAGCGCAAGCCACGCCAGCATGATCAGCGACCACGCCACGAGCGCCATCACTGGCGCGAGAATGGTATGCATGCGGTCTCCCCCTTGGCTGTGGCGTGCCTTTCGCACTGCCTCTGGGAAAGCTCAACGTGCGCATCCGGCGAGTCAAGGACGCGGAAGGGCGCTCAACTCATGCCGGCTGGAAGCCGGCGGTCCCCAGAGTTTGCGTTTCCTGCCGACTCGACGCGTTCGCGGCGGTCAAAGCCGGTGTGGTTGGAGCGCGGCCTAATCCCCCTCCCCTAGAGGGGGAGGGGGA
>ERZ761602.4580-NODE-4580-length-17520-cov-6.254681_pt1 | contig 17520 bp, 13 predicted proteins | sample MGYA00512165_ERZ761602 | MGnify/ENA primary metagenome ERZ761602 (study PRJEB28899, sample SAMN02445085) | bioreactor sludge metagenome | biome: EBPR sludge; isolation source: Thorneside wastewater treatment plant | place: Australia: Brisbane, Thorneside... | reverse complement strand
AAACCGCTTCGCTCGGCGCAAACCGCTTCGCTCTGCGCGAGCCGTTGCGCCGCGTCGCCCCGCGAGACTACCGTTCTCGCATCCATGGACCCCGCCGCGAAGCCCGATCGACGTGCCCTCGTTCGCCTGTGGCTCGAGCGAGGCGCCGCGCTCCTCGCGAGCTTCTGCTTCGCGCTGAGCTTCGGCCTGCACTACGGCGAGTCGAACCAGAACACCTACCTGCTCCTGTCCAAGCGTGTGCTCGACCCCGAGCTCTACACACGCGACTGGCTCGCGGTCGACACGGTCCACTACCACGTCACCTTCCGCTACCTCGGCGCGCTGCTCATCGCCTTCTCCGAGCGCGGCATGGGTGTCGCCGTCGGCCAGGTGCTCGCGATGACCGCCGGCACCTACGCGGTCTACCTCTTGCTCTCGGCGCTGCTCCGCCCAGGGCGCGGGCTCGTGGCCTTCTTCGCCGTGCTCGCGATCGCCTTCGTCACGCGCACCTCGAGCGTCGCGGCGACCTACGTCTTCGATCACACGCTGCAACCCTCCACGCTCGGCAGCGTGGGCCTGCTCTACGCAGCGGCCTTCTTCGCGCGGGGCAAGTACCTCTACGCGGGCTTCGGCGTGGCCTTCTCGGGCCTCTTCCACACCAATTACCTGCTGCTGCAGCTCGTCGCGCTCGGCGTCGCGCAACTCTGGCTCGGCCGCGAGGGCTTCGTGAAGCGCGGCGTGCAGCTCTTCGCGGCGCCGCTCGCCGTGCTCGCGCTCTTCGTGCCGATGATCCTCTCGAGCGCGGGCGGAGGGCCCGAGGCCGCCGAGGCGCAGGAGTTCTACATGCGCGTGCGCGGGCCGCACCACTTCAGCCTCAGCCGCGGCGAGGCAGGCTTCGCCGCCTCGCTCTCGTGGGTCGTGCTCGGCCTCGGCGTGGGGGTGCCGCTGCTCGGCCGGCGCCCCGAGCTACGGCGCCTGCTCGCCTTCGTCGCCGGGCTGCTCACGATCATCTCGCTCGGCATCGTCTTCTCGTCGCTCTTCCCGATCCGCCAAGCCAACATGCTCTTCGCCTGGCGCATCCTGCCGCACGTCGAGCTCCTCTCGCAGGCGCTGCTCTGTGCCGGCCTCGTCGAGCTCGCGCTCGACCCTCGCCGCCGCGCGCTCGCCGCCGGCCCCGCCGCCTTCGGCTCGCTGCTCATCGGCCTCGCCGTGCTGTCGATGTTCGGCGCCTTCCACAAACGCGCCTCCTACGCCCACATCGCGCTCGCGCTCACGATGGGCACGCTGGTCTTCGCGAGCCTGCTCGGTGGCCTCGAGCTCGCCGAGCGCTGGATGGGCAAGCGCCCGCGTGAGCTGGCGCAGCGCGCCGCGCCCTGGGTGCTCGGCTTCGTCGGCGCCGCCGGCGTCGTGCAGCACTCGGTCGACCGCATCCCCGAGGCGCTGAAGAGGAGCACCGTGCTCAAGGGCGGCGACGCCGCCACGGGCGAGCTCTGCGGCTGGATCCGCGCGAACACCGCGAAGAACGCGCTCTTCCTCACGCCGCCGAGCCACGAGAGCTTCCGCTTCCGCTGCGAGCGCTCGATCGTCGTCGACTGGAAGTCTCCCCCGATCATGCCCAAGGAGCTGCTCGAGTGGCGCGTGCGCCTCGAGGCCGTGACCGGGCGCAAGCAGATCGGCGGCAGCGGCGACTTGAAGGCCTACGACTCGATGGATCGCAAGCGGCTCGAGGCGCTAAAGGCGCGCTACGGTGTCGACTACGTCGTGCTCCGCGGCAGGCGCGGCATCGACGGCGTGCCTGTGGCTTTCCAGGGCAGGGGCTTCACCGTGCTCGACGCGCGCAGCCTCGCGGTCGATGCGGCGCTCGATGATGCTCAGCGGCCGGCCCCGAACCTGGACGTAAATCCGCCCGACGTACTCCCCGATGATGCCCAGGAAGATGGCGTTGAGGCTGAGTGAGAGCAGCGTGAGCACCGTGGTCGTCGCGAAGCCCTCGGGCCAGGTCTGGCCGAAGAACATGCGCGCGATCACGTAGCCGATGATGCCGAGGAAGGTCACCGCGGAGACGATGAGGCCCGTGTAGGTCGCCATGCGCAGCGGCACCGTCGAGTGCGCGAGGATGCCGTCGAGCGCGAGCGACATCAGATCCTTCAGCCTGAACTTGCTCTCGCCGCGGGTGCGCCCGCCTCGGTCGTATTCGATGCCGAGCTGTTCGAAGCCCAGCGTGGCGAGCGTGCCCCGCAGGTAGGGCCGCTGGTCGCGGATGCGCGCGAGGATGTCGAGCACGCGCCGATCGACGAGGCGGAAGTCGCCCGCGTCGTGCGGCAGCCTGTCTTCGCTCAGGAAATCGATGAGCCGGTAGAAGAGCTTGCGGGTGAGCGTGATCGCCAGGCCCTCGACGCGCTTCTTGCGCACGCCGTACACGATCGCCGCGCCCGCCTCCCAGGCCTTCACGAACTCGAGGATCACCTCGGGTGGGTCTTGCAGATCGCAGTCGATCTGGATCGCCGCGTCGCCACGCGCCATGAGGTAACCGGTGTAGATCGAGCGCTGGAAGCCGAAGTTGCGCGAAAATCGGAAGACGCGCACGCGTGGGTCGGCCTCGGCCACGCGCGTGAGCTCCTCGAAGGTGCGATCGGTCGAGCAGTTGTCGGTGAAGACGAACTCGAGCTCGTAGCGGTCGGCGAGCGGCGCGAGCGCGCGCACGACCTCGGCGTGCAAGGGCTCGACGTTGCCCTCCTCGTTGTAGACGGGCACGACGATGCTGAGGAGCTTGCGCTTGTCCATCCGCGTCCCGCTCGTGGTGCGCGCTCAGCCGAGCGCGGCGTAGGCCGCGATCTGCTCTTCGAGCAGGGCGCGCTCGCTGCCGGGCTCCTCGAGATGCTTGCGGTACCAAGCACCCGTCCAGGCGAGCGTGGTCTCGAGGTCGAGGCGCGGCCGGAAGCCGAGCTCGACGCGCGCCTTGGTCGAGTCGACGCGGAGCAGGTGCGCCTCGTGTGGCGCGCCGGGCGGCGGCTCCTTGGCGATGTCGAGCTCGCCCCGGCCGAGCGCGGCCACGAAACGCGGCGCCACCACGCTCACCGGCACGCCGTCGTCGCCCTCGTTGGGGCCGAAGTTCCAGCCCTCGGCGAAGCGCGCGGGGTCTTGGTGGAGGCGCATCGCGAGCAAGAGGTAACCGCCGACCGGCTCGAGCACGTGCTGCCAGGGGCGCGTCGAGCGAGGGTTGCGGATGAGCACCTTCTCGCCGCGCGTCGCGCCGCGCACGATGTCGGGGATGAGCCGGTCTTCGGCCCAGTCGCCGCCGCCTACGACGTTGCCCGCGCGCCCGGAGGCGAGCCCGACGCCGCGCTCACGCATGAAGGCCGAGCGGTAGCTCGCCGTCACCAGCTCGGCGGCGCCCTTGCTCGCGCTGTAGGGGTCGTGGCCGCCCATCGCGTCGACCTCGCGGTAGGGCCAGATCTGCTCGCGGTTCTCGTAGCACTTGTCGCTCGTCACCACGACGATCGTGCGCACCGAGCTCGAGAGCCGGCAGGCCTCGAGCAGGTTCACGGTGCCCATCACGTTGGTGGCGTAGGTGTCGACCGGCTCGCGGTAGCCGCGGCGCACGAGCGACTGCGCGGCGAGGTGCAGCACGATCTCGGGCTGGTGCGCCTCGAGGGACGCGCGCAGCGCGCCGAGATCGCGCACGTCGCCCTCGACGTGCGTGCACACGCCCGCGGTCTTCGCGAGCTCGAAGAGGCTCGGCGCCGTCTCGGGCGGCAGAGCGAAGCCCGTGACGCGCGCGCCGAGCATCGCGAGCCAATGCGTGAGCCACGCGCCCTTGAAGCCCGTGTGGCCCGTCACGAAGACGGATTTGCCCGCGTAGAAGCGCTCGAGCTCGCTCACCACGTCTTCCACGGGGCTTGCCCGCTCTCCCACAGCGACTCGAGCAGGTTCTTCTCCCGCAAGGTGTCCATCGGCTGCCAGAAGCCCTCGTGTTTGTAGGCCATGAGCTGGCCCTCGCGCGCCAGCTGCTCGAGCGGATCGCGCTCGAGATCGGTCGAGTCGCCGGCGATGTAGTCGAGCACCTGGGGCTCGAAGACGAAGTAGCCGCCGTTGATCCATCCCTCGCCCGTCTGCGGCTTCTCCGAGAACTCCGAGACGCGATCGCCGTCCATCGCGAGGCCGCCGAAGCGCGCGGGCGGGCGCACGGCCGTGACCGTCGCGAGCTTGCCGTGCGCTTCGTGGAAGGCGACGAGCGCGCGGATGTCGACGTTGCCCACGCCGTCGCCGTAGGTGGCGAGGAAGCGCTCGCCGCCGAGCCAGGTGCCGAGGCGCTTGATGCGGCCGCCGGTGCGCGTCGAGAGCCCGGTGTCGACCACCGAGATGCGCCAGTCGGGCGCGTTGGAGCGCAGGATCTCCTCCTTGCCGGTGGAGAGATCGACGGTGTAGTCGGCGTAGCGGATGTAGAAGGAGTGGAAATACTCCTTGATGACCTCGCTCTTGTAGCCACAGGCCACGACGAAGTCGCGGAAGCCGTGGCTCGAGTAGATGCTCATGATGTGCCAGAGGATCGGGTACGAGCCGATCTCGATCATGGGCTTGGGCTTGAGATCGGTGTGCTCCGAGAGCCGCGTGCCGAAGCCTCCCGCGAGGAGGACGGTCTTCATGGGCGCGCAGCCTACCACGAGCCCCGCTGGCGCTCCCAGGGCCACCCTGGGCGTGCTAAGAGCGCCGGCCATGGGTCTGCATCCCTCGGACGTGCTGGAGTCGCCGGCCGCCTACGTCGCGCTCCAGTACCTCGTGGGCGGCACGAAGATGCGCGAGTGGGGGCTCGAGGCGCTCGCGGCGAAGCCGGGGGAGCGCATCCTCGATCTGGGCTGCGGGCCGGCCTACTACGTGAACCGCCTCGGCGACGTCGACTACATCGGCTTCGACACGCACGCGCCCTACATCGAGGCGGCGAAGAAGCGCTTCCCCAGGGCGCGCTTCTACTGCGAGCTCTTCGGCGCGAAGCAGGCCGAAGCGCTCGGGCCCTTCGACGCCGTCTTCCTCATGGGCCTGCTCCACCACCTCGAAGACGAGCAGGTCGACGAGCTGCTCGGCCTCGCCGCAGCGCACCTTCGCCCCGGTGGGCGCGTCGTCGCGCTCGACACGGTCGTCTACCCGGGGCAGTCGGCCATCTCGCGCACGCTCGCGAAGAACGACCGCGGCGACCACGTGCGCACCGAGCAGGGTTATACGCGCCTCGCGAAGCGCCACTTCGAGCGCGTCGACGGCCGCGTCGTGGGCGACTCGCTCACCTGCCCCTCCGCCGGCTGGCTGATGACGCTCACCGCGCCGCGCCGCGCGGCCTGAGCCCCGCGGTTCGACCCCAAGATCCGCGCCCGTGCCGAGCCCCCGCCAGAAGATCGTCAAGGCGCTGCTCCGGCTCACCGGGCCGGTGATCCTCGTGCTCGTCGTCGCGAGCCTCGACGATCCGGGCGCGCTCTGGCGCAGCTTCACGGCCTGCGATCCCTGGCTGCTCGTGCTCGCGATGACGCTCAACGTCTTCGTCGTGCACCTGCGCGTCGTGCGCTGGCAGCAGCTGCTCGAGGGGCGCGGCATCCACTACGCCACCGGGCGCGCCTGGCTCTCCTACCTCACGAGCGCCTACCTCGCGCTGCTCACGCCCGGTCGCGTCGGCGACCTCTTGCGTGTGCAGTACCTGCGCCGCGAGCGCGACGTGCCCTACCCCGAGGGCCTCGCTTCGGTCGTGATGGATCGTTTCGCCGACCTCTACGTGCTCGCGGCCTTCGTCGCGGTCGCCGCCGTGCACTACGGGCCCATCCTCGCAGGTGAGCTCGCCTGGGCCACCTGGGCCTGCGTCTTCGGCACGCTCGTGGGGCCGCTCGTCTTCCTCCTGCCGGGTGTGCCCGAGCGCGTCTTTCTCCCGGTCTTCCGCAAGGTGGGCAACTCCGGGGAGGGCTTCGAGCTCTTCCTCTCGGCGCTGCGTGCGCAGCTGCGCCTCGGCATGATCGCGCGCGTCTTGCCCGTCACGCTCGGGGCCTTCTTCGTCAACTACGCGCAGGGCTGGCTCATCAGCGAGGCCATGGGCATCCACCTCCCCTTCTTCGACGTCGTCTGCCTGCTCGCCATCGCGAGCCTGCTCGGCCTCCTGCCGATCAGCGTCTCCGGCGTCGGCGTGCGCGAGGCCTTCTTCGCCTTGCTCTTCCCCGCGCTGGGCCTCGCCGCCGAGCAGGGCGTCACCTACGGCCTGCTCGTGCTCGGCGTGCTCTACCTCGTCACCACCCTGGCTGGCTTCGTCGCCTGGCAGGTCGCGCCGCCGCCCACGGGCAGCGTCGAGGCCGCCACGGGCGTGCCGGTCGGGGGCGAGAACCTTGCCGCCGACGAGCCCAAAAGCTAGGACCGCGGCCTCCATGAAGGACGAGCGAGGCCGCCTCACGCGCGCGATCGACGCGGTCGCCACCGGGTTCGCGCGCCTCGCGCAGGCCGGGCTGTCCTACCTGCTCGTGCTGTTGCTCGCGCCGATCTTCGCCGGCAGCGCCATCTGGTACGCGCGCGGCGGCATCAAGCGCCTCGGCCTGCTCGACACCAACAAGCTGCGCTTCGAAGACCAGCTCGCCGCGGCCGTGCCCATGGGCGTCACCGTGGGGGCCACGCTCGTCGTGCTGCTCGCCGTCTGGGCCGTGCTGCGCTGGCGCCGCGGCCTGCCCTTCGCGCGCTTCGGCGCCGCGGCCTCGGCCTGGCTCCTGCCATTGCTCGCGGTGCCCTTCGCGCTCTCGCTCTTCCAGAAGGGCATCGAGAAGGAGAGCCCCGTCGTCACGCTCTTCTTCGCGGCGATCATCGGCGTGATCACCGGCGTCTCCGCCTACCGCGTGCTGCCCTCGAGGCCGCTCGACGAAGGCGACGCACCCGTGCGCGTGGGCCTCGACAGGCTCTACGAGGCGCTCTCCTGGGCGGCGGTGCTCGCCATGGGCGTCGCCTACGGCTGGTTCTTCACCAAGCTGTCGATCACCAACCACCACGCGCTGGTCTCGCGCACGATCGACCTCGGCCTCTACGACAACATCTTCTACCAGTCGATCCACGGCCGCCCGCTCGCCTGCACCTTCCTCAAGGCGGGCTACCACGGCTCGGCGCACTTCGACCCGATCCTCGTCCTGCTCTCGCCGCTCTACCTGCTCTACCCACGAGCCGAGTTCATCCTCGGCCTGCAGAGCGTGTGGATCGCGAGCGGCGTGATCCCGATCTTCCTCATCGCGCGCTCCGAGCTCCAGAGCCGACCGCTCGGCGTCATGCTCGCCGCCGTCTACGCGCTGCACCCCGCGCTGCACGGCGCGAACATGTACGAGTTCCACTCGCTCACGCTCGCGTGCGTGCCCATGCTGTGGACGCTCTGGGCGCTCTCGACGAACCGCTTCCGCGCCTACTGGGTGCTGCTCGGTGTGAGCCTGCTCGTGCGCGAGGACATCCCGCTCATGATGTCGATGGTCGGCGTCACCTGCACGCTGCTCCCGGGTGGGCGCCTGCGCAGGCTGGGGCTCGTCACGATCGGCGTCTGTGCGGCCTACTTCCTCATCGTGAAGGCCTTCTTCATGACGAGCTCGGGCATCATCATGAGCGGGCCCGAGGCCTACTCCTACGCGTACTACTACGCGGAGCTCATCCCGGGCGGCAAGGGCATGGGCGGCATGCTGCTCTCGCTCGTCACCAACCCCACCTTCGCGCTGCGCCACGCGCTCGAGCGCGAGAAGCTGCTCTTCCTCGCCACGATCTTCCTCCCGCTCGCGCTCGCGCCCTTCGCCGCGCGCTCGTGGCGCCTCACGCTGATCTACGGCATCGCCTTCACCACTCTGGCGACGCGCACGGCCGTCTTCTCGACGCATTTCCAGTACTCGAACTCGATCCTGCCCTTCGCCTTCTTCGCCACGCCGGTCGCGATCCGCCAGCTCAGCGAGGGCACGCTCGCCAAGGCCTACGGGCTCGACGCCGCGCGCCTGCGCCGCGGCCTCGTGGTCGCCGCGCTCTTCACCTCGCTCGGCGTCTCGTTCAAGTTCGGCGGCATCGTCGACAACGAGGCCTTCAGGGGCGGCTTCGCGCGTGTGGTGCGCGAGCTCAGCGAGCAGCAGCGCGAGCACTACGCCTGGGTCGAGGCCACCGCCGCGACGATCCCGAAGGAGGCGCGCGTCGGCGTCACCAACAAGCTCGGCCCGCACGTCTCCAACCGCCAGCACGCGTACTTCTATGGCCAGCACGCGGTCGAGTACGTGTTCGTCGACGAGCAGGAGCTCAAGGCCGATCGCCTCAAGCGCCATCGCGAAGACGTGAACAGCGGCAAGCTCGTCGAGCTCGCGCGCCGCCGCTCCTACGCGCTCTTCCGCACCAAGGAGGTGCCCGAGGGCGGCGGCGACACCGACGAAGACGTGACCCAGGTGCTCGGCGACGAGCAGAAGGACCCCTGAGGCCGATGGCTCGCTCCGTGCTCGTCATCGGCGCAGGCCCGAGCGGCATCACCGCCGCGAAGAACCTGCTCGACGCGGGCCTCGAGGTCACGGTCGTCGATCGCGGGCGCGAGGTCGGCGGCAACTGGGTCTTCGACGCCGAGAGCGGCCACTCGAGCGTCTTCGAGACGACGCACATCATCTCGAGCAAGAAGTACTCGCAATACGACGACTACCCGATGCCCGAGGGCTACCCCGACTACCCCTCGCATCGGGAGCTCTGCGCGTACTTCCAGGGTTACGCGGCACACTTCGGCGTGACCGAGCGCGTGCGCTTCGAGACGACGGTGACGCGCTGCGAGCCCGCCGAGGGTGGAGGTTGGTGGGTGGAGACCGAGCACCGCGGCGAAGCGAAGCGCGAGAGGTTCGACGTGCTCGTCGTCGCCAACGGCCACCACTGGGATCCGCGTTTGCCGAGCTACCCTGGGCACTTCGAAGGCGAGCTCTTGCACTCGCACGACTTCAAGCGCGCCGAGCCCTTCCGAGGCCGGCGCGTGCTCGTCATCGGCGGCGGCAACTCCGCCTGCGACGTCGCCGTGGAGACCGCGCGTGTCTCGGCCCAGACGGCGATCTCCTGGCGCCGAGGCTACTGGATCGTGCCGAAGTTCATGTTCGGCGTGCCCACGGACCACCTGCACAACGCCATCGCCGAGAGGCTCGGCTTCGTGCCCATGAAGCTGCGCCGCAAGGTGCTCGAGAAGCTCCTGCGCTTCTTCAACGGGCCCAACGCCTCCTACGGCCTGCCCGAGCCCGACCACGCCTTCACCGAGACGCACCCCACGCTCAACAGCGAGCTCTTGTACTTCCTGCGCCACGGCCGCATCCAGCCCAGGCCCGACATCCGTCGCTACGACGGCCACACGGTGGAGTTCGTCGACGGCCGCCGCGAGGACTACGACGCGATCATCGCCTGCACCGGCTTCCGCATCAGCCACCCCTTCCTCGACAAGTCGCTGGTCGACTTCGGCGAGGGCAAGGTGCCGCTCTACCTGCGCATGATCCCAACGCAGCCGAAGGACCTCTACTTCATCGGCCTCTTCCAGCCGCTCGGCTGCATCTGGCCGCTCGCCGAGCTGCAGTCGAAGATCCTCGCGCGCCTCCTGAGCGGCCGCTGGTCACCCCCGGCGGATCTGGGCGCCGCGATCCAGCGCGAGCTCGAGCATCCGGAGGTCGAGCAGATCGACACGCCACGCCACACGATCACGGTCGACTACCCGATCTTCAGGCGAAGGCTGCTCGCGGAGCTCGGCCAGGGCGCGGGCTGAGCGTGCGCCTCGCCAGGTTCGCGTCGGGCTACGCCCTCGCCCGAGCTCGGCGGGTTCCTGCGGCGAGCGCCCCGCGCTCACGTGGCGTGGTATACGAGGCGCCTTCCGATGGGTGAGGGAACGACCAAGAAGGCCGAGGCTCCGGACGACGGCGCCTCGCTCGAGCCCGCCGGCTCAGTGCGTGACTGGCTGCGGGGCGCGCCGATGCCGGAGCGCATCCACCTCGCGCTCGGCTTCTTGCTGCCGTCGGTCCTGCTCCTGTGGAACCTCGCCAGGCTGCGGCCCTTCACGATCGACGACGCGTACATCTCCTACCGCTACTCGCGCAACTTCGCGAAGGGGCTCGGGCTCGTCTACAACGAGGGCGAGCGCATCGAGGGCTACACGAACTTCTCGTGGACGGTGCTGCTCGGCCTCGGCGTCAAGCTCGGCCTCGACCCGGACGTCTTCGCCAAAGCCATGGGAGGCGCCGCCGCCTGCGGTGCGCTCTGGGCCGCCTACCAGCTCGAGGGGCGCCTCATGCGCTATCGATCGCTGCCCGCGATCTCCCCGTGGCTGCTCGCGAGCTCGGTGCCCTTCGTGGGCTACTCGGTCTTCGGTCTCGAGACGGGCTTCTTCATCTTCCTCGTCTTGATCGGGACGGAGATGATCTTCCGCGAGAACGATCGCGGTGATTGGCGCACCAACTGGCGCACGGCTTTTCCCTGGTCGGGGCTCGTGTTCGGGCTCGCCGGGCTCACGCGCCCCGAGGCGCCGGCCTTCCTGGGCATCCCGATGCTCTTCCTGGGCCTGCGCTTCTTCGCTCCGCAGAACCTGCTGCGTGGCGTGCTCTTCGTCGCGCCCGTCGGGCTGCACATGCTCTGGCGCAAGAGCTACTACGGCGGCTGGCTGCCCAACACCCTGAGCGCCAAGACGGGCAACCTCGACGGGCAGATAAAAGCCGGGCTGCGTTACGTCACCGAATACGCCGGCACGGCGTGGCCGATCCTCTTCCTCGCGCTCTTCGGCCTCTGCCTCGCGATCATCCTCCTGCATCGGCGCGCCCTGTGTCTCGCGGCCATGGGCCTCTTCGTCGCTGGATACACGGTGCTCGTCGGCGGCGATTGGATGCCGATGCACCGCTTCATGGCGCCCTTCGAGCCCTACGCGTTCATCGTCGCGGGCTTCGGCGCGCGCGCTCTCTTCGACGGCGCGCTCGACGGCACACGCTCCAAGCGCGCCTGGCGCTACGTCGCCTATGGCGGGCTCGCCTGCATGCTCGCGATGACGGTCGCCGCCAGCTACCAGCGTGGCGCTCGCTTCGCCAAGAGCGAAGACCGCATCCTGCGCGACGAGAAGGTCTTCTGGGACTCCGCCGCCGGCGGCACCGCCCATTGGATGCTCGCCAACACCGAGCCCGGGGAAATCGGCGTCGGCGACATCGGTTACATCGGCTACGTCACCGACTTTCCGATCCTCGATCTGCTCGGATTGGTCGATCCGGTGATCTCCAAGCTGCCGGGCGGCTACACGCAGAAGACCGGCGCGGGCTACGTGGAGCACGTCTTCAACAAGATGCCTCGCTACTTCGTCTTCATCGGTAGCCGCGAGGGCTGCGACAAGCTGGCCTTCCCCTCGCAGGACAAGCTGCGCCGCCACCCGAAGTTCGTACGCGCGGGGTACAAAGCGACGGGCAAGATCAAGCACGCCAAGGGCGGCTATTGGTGCGTCTTCGACCGCGGCCCCGGCGAGCCCCCTCCGATGGACGACCTGAAGGACGTGCGCGCTCCCCGACCGGCGGTACGCACGCTGCCTCCCGGTGCCGCGTCGGCGGTGGCACGATGAACCGGGGCACAGGCACATGACCCGCCCCTGGGAAACCCTCGCTTCGGGTGTCGATCCCAGCCTGAGCGAGCCTCGCTGGTGTGCGCTCGGTCCCCGGGCGGGGTGTTGAAGCGACGGGCCGCTCCTGCCATCGCGACGCGCGCGCCTTCGTAACCGTCCAAGCTGGGGCGCCGTGTAGGGAACGAGGATCTGTCGTCTGATCACTGCATGAGACACGCAGCATCCTGGTGGGCGACGGTGGTAGGCGAGGTCGACGCGGGCGCGAGCGTAGACGCGGTGGCGCGGCGGCATCGCGTGAAGGCGAGCACACTGCGCTGGTGGCGCTCCCAGCTCCGCAAGCAGCGTGAGCCGGAGCCCGGGCTTCGACTGCTTCCGGTCGTGGTCGACGAACCGGTCCACACGGCACGCCCCGACACGTCGGCGAGCACCGTGGCCGAGTTGGTGCTCGAGGCGCGTGCGGCGCGCATCGTCTTGCGCGGACCCCTCAGCGCCGAGCAGCTCGGCGCGATCTTCGAGGCCGTGACGCGCCCATGCTGACCCTCGGACCCGGCTCGCGCGTGATGCTTGCGTCCGCGCCGATCGATCTCCGCAAGGGCCACGACGGGCTCGTCTCGCTCGTGCGCGCGGCCTACGACGCCGACCCTTACGACGGCACGATCTTCGTATTCGTCGGCAGGCGCGCTGACCGCATCAAGCTGCTCTTCTTCGATTCGGGCGGGTTCGTCGTCTACTACAAGCGGCTCGAGCGCGGGCGCTTCCGCTTGCCGGCCGTGCAGAGCGGAGCCACGCAGGTGCGGCTCGACGCCACCGCACTCGCGATGTTGCTCGACGGTATCGACCTCGATCGGGTGCGCCGCCCGACGCACTGGTCGCCGCGAAGCACGCGCGCTGCAGCTTGACCGGGATCGACACCGCCTTCGTTTCGTGATCAAAAGTCGTCGTTGAGCCCGCCCCCTGACGACGACGATCACGGCTGCGACTGGAAGCAGTACGCGAAGCACCTCGAGGCCCGCGTGGCCATTCTCGAGAAGGCCTTCGAGCGCCGCTCGGAGAAGCGCGCGAAGGTGCCGCGCACCCCGAAGCCGGCGCGTACTCCCGAAGAGACCCGCGCCACGCGCGAGGAGCTCGCGGCGACGCGACGCGAAGGGATCGTCGACGACGAGCCCGAGGTCGTGCGCGTGCCCGAAGACCAGAAGCACTGCGAGCTCTGCAAGGGCGACAACTTCCGGCCGGTCGGCGACGGCAAGACGAGCGAGCGGTACTACTGGGTCGAGGGCCACTTCCGTAGGCGCAGGCTGTGCCGCGAGGTGCTCGCCTGCAGGTGCAGCGGCACGGTGGTCACCGCGCCGCTGCCCGACGAGTGGCGCGACAAGGGCAAGTACGACGCCTCGGTCGTGGCGCACCTCATCGTGTCGAAGATCGCGATGGCGCTGCCGCACTACCGCCTCGAGCAGAGCTTCGAGCGCGCGGGCATTCCGATCGCGCGCAGCACGCTGAACAACCTCTTCCGCAAGGGTGCTCAGCGCCTGCTCCCGCTCGCGGCCGTGCTCTTCGACGAGCTCAAGCAGCGCCACATCATCCTCGCAGACGAGACCTCCTTCAATCTCACGACGGCCAAGAGCAAGGCGTTCATCTGGGTCTTCGTCAGCGACGACCTCGTCGGCTACCGATTCTCGACGGGCCGCGGATCGAGCGTGCCCGTCGAGGTGCTCGGCGGCACCAGCGGCGTGCTCGTATGCGACGACTATCGAGGTTACGACCCCGCCGAAGCGGTCTCCGCGCGACGACGCGCTGGGTGCTTTGCGCACGCCCGGCGCAAGTTCATCGAATGCGGCGAGGCCCCCGAGGCCGAAGAAGCCATCGAGCTCATCCACGCGATCTACAGCGTCGAGCACGAGGCCGAGCGGCGCGAGATCGTCGGCACGATGAAGCACCTCGATCTGCGTCGCGAGTACGCGCGCCCATTCTGGGTCGCGCTGCGCAAGCTCGCTCGCGCGATGCGCAGACGCCACGGGCCGAAGACCTTGCTCGGCCGGGCGTTCCGCTACGTCTGGCGAAATCAGGGGCCGCTGTCGGCGTTCCTGCACGACGCGCGCATCCCGATCGACAACAACGGCGCCGAGAACGCGCTGAGGATCGTGGCGCTGGGGCGCAAGAACTACCTCTTCGTGCACTCCGAAGCCCCCGGTCACGAGCTCGCCGTGCTCTTCTCCCTCGTCGCCTCGTGCAAGAAGAACGGCGTCAATCCGCAGCACTACTTCACCGACGTGCTCGCTCGCGTCGCCACGACGCCGGCCGACCAGTTACGCGAGCTCCTGCCCCATCGCTGGCGCCCGCTCGACGCCCCCGCCCCGGTCGCGGTCTTCGACGAGTAGCTCGATCGAGGCCGGCGAGGCGCTTGCGGGACGAGCAATTCACGCGATAGGTCCCGGGATGGACGGTTACGCGCCTTCAGCCGATCACCGATCGACGCGCGTCGTCGTTCCAGCTCGTCCCGCGGTGAGCCCCTACTGCTCGACGTGCACGTCGATGAGCCGGAGACCATCTCGGGCCAGGGTTTCGTCCATCGGCACCAACCGCCCGTAACCGTTCACGGACGCGAGTGCCGAGCCATCGTTCCCCCACCCGTAGACGCCGATGTACTGCCGCGACCAGCCAACGGGGTAGCTCTGGATGCTCGTCAGGCGAAGACCGTCGTTGACGAGATCGGCGTCCGTGGCCGTGAAGGCGTTCCAGCCGGTGACGCTGATGATGGCCTGACCGCTGTAGCCCTGGCGCAGCACGCCGATGAACTGCCGCGGGCCGCTGGGCGGCTGGTAGGTCTCCACGTCGACGAGGCGCAGGTTCCGGGAGCGCGCGGCCTCGACCTGCTGGATGAAGCCCGTCCAGTTTGCAGGGGTCGTCATCTCCTGCTGGCCCGATGCCGAGAGCCACACGCCGATGTAGTTGACGACGCCGTTCTCGACGTAGGTTGTGAGGTCGACGAGGTGGTTTCCTTGCCCGACCATCGCATCGCGATGGTTACGAAGCGCGGTCAGGCTCGTCGTCCCCATGAGCGAGTATCCGCCGGTGCGTCGCGTGAACCGCCCGACGTACTGGCGCACGCCGTTCTCGAGGAAGGTGCTCACCTTGACGAGGCGAAACTTGTCGTTGGACAGGTCCGCCCACTTGGCCGTGAACGCGCTCCAACCGGCGATCTTGACGCGCAGGTCGATGGTCGAGCCCTGGCGCCACACGCCGATGTACTGCTTCGAGTCGGTGCAAGTAGCACAGTAGACGGGGGGCTGAGTCGAGGGCTGCAGAAGCGCGCTTACGTGCGGCGTCGAAGCGCTGGTCGGAAATTTCCACCAACTGGGCGACCACGACGGCGTCGCTTGCGACTCGGCGAGGCTTCCGAGGCCTGAGAACGACATCGGACGGAACGCTCCATTATCGCACCCATTCATGTTCGCTGGGTTCCCGTTGGGCGCGTTCGGCGCGTTCTTCACGTGGATGTGCGTATGCACCCCGCTCACGCCGCCAGAGAGCCCCACCTTGCCGAGGTATTGGCCCTTCGTTATCTGCGCGCCGGTGACGAGCAGCTCGGGCGGAATCGACCCGCGCTGCAGGTGCGCATACGCAGTCACCTCGTCACCATTCTCCACGAAGATCTGGTTCCCTCCCGCGTTGAAGCCGTCGTCCGGGTAGAAGCCTTTCCACGTGGGGCTCTCGGGCGACTCGATCAAGTCGTTGGGCGGCACGCTCTGCCACTCCTCGTGATCATTCAGTGCCCAACACACAGCCCCGCTCGCCATCGCGTACACCGGGATGCCGTAGGCGCGATAAGACGAAGGACTTGTAGCATCGGCGCCCGGCCACATGTCCGCCCACTGTGTGCCGTTCCAGCCGCGCAGCGCCGTGTCGAGTCCAAATACCTGATGGGCGCTAGGATGGTTGCTGGTCGCGTGCCAGAGCTCGTTGGTACGCAAGTCGCTCGCTTTGCCGAGCCATTGGAGAGGTCCACCTGCGTTCTCGTGCGCCTCCATCGGCTCCATCGGCACCGACGTCGTTACCGTCTGGCCCGCCAACTGTACCCTCACCTCGAACGTCGAAGGAAAAGGAACTGGTGCATCTATCACGAGTGCTCCGTTGGAGCCCAAGAACGTGGATGTCGTGTTGCAGGCGCAATTCTGGAAGTCCACGGAGCCGCCTGGCGGGATAGTCCAGGACCAACCCGAAGGGAGGGGGTCCACCCTAGTGCCGTGGATCCACACCTGTTGCAGCGCAACGTACGAATTGCCATTGTTCGCGATCCTCATCCGCATCGAAATGCGTGCGCGCTCGGGGCCGTCCGGCGTGTCGGGCGCGAGTCGTTGATAGAGGACCTTGCCGCCGTCGATGAGCGGCGCCGTGACCGGCTCTATAACCGTAACCGTCACCTGGGCCATCGCCGGGGCAGCGAAGGTCAAGAGACAGAGCGTCATCAGCGCTCGGACCATGATCGTCCGGAAGACCGCTGCTCGCCCCGTGGCTCGCACCGGCCTCTCGGCTGACTCACAGGATGCGATCGCCAGTTCACCGAGTGCGATGGCTGCCGCTGGTCTTGGCTTGGGGTCGTGTCGACTTGACTGCATGCAATCTTCCTTCTGTTGTTCGGAGTTTCTGTGCGTCGCGCCATGGGCTGGCGGTCTTGCCCCCCACGTGCGCCAAGCACTGGAGCCCGCACCCACGTACCACCCAACATCGCCCCACCAACACTGGGCACCGCGCGTCTCAGGGAAACCCCTTGGACGCAGGCCGGGGCACAGGCTACTCGCAACAGCCACATGACACGCCCCTGGGAGACCCTCGCTTCGGTCGATACGCGCGACGGCAAGCTCGAGCTGCTCCGCCGCAGCGAGCGCGATTTCCTCATCACGATCCGCGGGCGCGTGCTCATGACGAGCGCCGCGCACCGCTCGGAAGACGAGCTCGCCAAGCTCGGCTGCGAGGGCCTGCGCACGCAGAAGCGCGCGCGTGTGCTCCTGAGCGGCCTCGGCATGGGCTACACGCTGCGCGCCGCGCTCTCCGAGCTCGCGGGCGACGCCTTCGTCTGGGTGAGCGAGCTCAACCCGGTGGTCGTCGATTGGTGCCGCGGGCCGCTCGGCGAGCTCACCCAAGGCGCAGCGCGCGACAGGCGCGTCGAGCTCGTCGTCGAAGACGTCGCCGCGCGCGTCGCCCAGGTGGCGCTCGATTCGAAGCAGCCGCGTTTCCACGCGATCGTGCTCGACATGTACGAGGGCCCGGCCGGGCGCCCGAAGCCGAGCGACCCGCTCTATGGCGAGCGCGCCGTGCTCGCCTACCGCGCGGCGCTCGTGCCCGAGGGCAAGCTCGCCGTCTGGTGCGAGCAGGCCTCTCCAGGCTTCGAGCGCGCCCTGCACCACGCCGGCTTCAAGTACGAGCTCGTGCGCACCGGCCACGGAGGCCGCGTGCATTACGTCTACGTCGCCAAAGCGCCGAGCGAGTGGCGCCTGCGCGTCGACGCCCAGCGCGCCGCCGAGCGCGCAGCCCAAGGCCCGCGCCCAGCGGGGCCGCACCGCATGCGCAGCGGCCAGAGCAAGGGTGGCGCGGGCGAGAGCGGCGGCGCGGCGCGAAGCGGCGGCGGCAAGCGCGGCGGCGCGAGCAAGCGGCCTGGGCGCGGGCGGGCGTAGGGCGAGGCGTCGCGAGCGCAGCTGGCGGCCGCCAGCGCGGCGCCGACGGGCGCCAACGGGCACGCACCGGCGATCGCGCATTCGCGCGGCGATTCGTCGGCCACGGCGCTGGCCCGGCGATTGCGACGTGTGCGTGACGCCGCGCGCTACCCGCGTGCGGCGACCGAGCCATGTCGACGCCCCACGACCGCCTCTTTCGTTACGTGTTCTCCGACCCCGAGCACGCGCGCGGCCTCTTGGCTGCGCTGGTGCCCGAGGCGCTGGGCGCGCGCATCGACTGGCCGAGCCTCGAGCTCGTGCCGG
>ERZ761602.4579-NODE-4579-length-17525-cov-10.338065_pt1 | contig 17525 bp, 16 predicted proteins | sample MGYA00512165_ERZ761602 | MGnify/ENA primary metagenome ERZ761602 (study PRJEB28899, sample SAMN02445085) | bioreactor sludge metagenome | biome: EBPR sludge; isolation source: Thorneside wastewater treatment plant | place: Australia: Brisbane, Thorneside... | reverse complement strand
CGTCCAGACAAGTCTGGACCTACCAAAGCAACAGCAGGATCGAGAGCGTCCAGACAAGTCTGGACCTACCAGAGCAACAGCAGGATCGAGAGCGTCCAGACAAGTCTGGACCTACCAGAGCACAGCAGGATCAACAGCGTCCAGACCAGTCTGGACCTACCATGGCAAAGGGCTCTTCTGCCCAATCACTTCCAGAGCAAATCCTCGTCGGGCGATTCGGTGATGATCGGGCCATTCGGCACGCTGGCCCATTGCGCCCACCACCAGCGGAAGTCAGCCAAGCGAGCAACCAGGCCGGCGCGCAATGGATTGGCGACCAAGTAACGCGCCTGCTCCTGCAGATCCTCATCGGAGCGGATCTGGTGCTCGTAGTACTTCAGTTGCCAAGGTGATCGATCGACCAATCCCTGGCTTTTCAGCATGCGCGCCGAATTGGCTTTGCAGGCGGCCACGACGAGCGACAGCGGACGCGACTTGGTGAGCGACAACAGCCAGTGCACATGATCCGGCATCAGCACCCACGCGTGGTTGATGCAGTGGCCGAGTATTGCCTGCTCCTCGATGGCTGCGACGACGATCTGCGCAGCGTCGGTGTGCTTGAGCAGGGGTATTCGACCGATTGTGCAGAAGCACAGGTGGTAGCTGGCGCCTGGCTCGGATCGACGATGTCGCAGCAGTCTGTCGTAGGGCATGGGCGCAGGATCAGCCGTCGCTGGCCCGGCTGTCTGTGGGGAAAGTGCTCGATGTGCTGTAGGAAAACTCCGATGATTGGGGAAGAGCGTCCAGACAAGTCTGGGTCCACCAAAGCAACAGCAGGATCGAGAGCGTTGTTTCCGCTGCCGTCGCCCTTGCTGGTGATCTTGTGGGTCCAGACTTGTCTGGACGCTTTTGAAGTCAGACTCACCCGCGCAAAGGCAACAACAGCGTCCAGACAAGTCTGGACCTACCAGAGCGACGGCAACGGCAGGATCAACAGCGTCCAGACAAGTCTGGACCTGCTGGGGCGAAGGCTTGCTTTGACGTTGCGACCGCGTCGCCGTAACGTAGGGGGCTACGCACAATTCGATCTGGAGCCCCGTTATGTCCACTCTGATCCGCGGCGGCACGGTCGTCGATTCCGAAACCGCCTGGCGCGCCGACGTGCTGCTGGCCGACGGCAAGATCGCCGCGATCGGCGAGGGCCTGGAGGCGCCGGCCGGGGCCGAGATCGTCGACGCTGGTGGCCGGCTGGTGATGCCCGGTGGCATCGATCCGCATACGCACATGCAACTGCCGTTCATGGGCACGGTCGCCAGCGACGATTTCTATACCGGTACTGCGGCGGGGCTGGCGGGCGGCACCACCAGCATCATCGATTTCGTCATTCCCAACCCGCAGCAATCGCTGATGGAGGCCTACCAGACCTGGCGCGGCTGGGCGGAGAAGGCGGCGGCGGACTACGGTTTCCATGTCGCAATCACCTGGTGGGACGACAGCGTGCATCGCGACATGGGCACGCTGGCCACCGAGCACGGCGTGTCCAGCTTCAAGCACTTCATGGCCTACAAGAACGCCATCATGTGCGACGACGAAGCGCTGGTGTCGAGCTTCACGCGCTGCATGGAACTCGGCGCGCTGCCGACCGTGCATGCGGAAAACGGCGAGCTGGTGTTCCGCCTGCAGAAGCAACTGCTCGCGCGCGGCATCACCGGGCCCGAGGGCCATCCGCTGTCGCGGCCACCGGCGGTCGAGGGTGAAGCCGCCAATCGCGCCATCCGCATTGCCGAGGTGCTCGGCACGCCGGTTTATGTGGTGCACGTTTCGGCCGAAGATTCGTTGCAGGCGATCGCCCGTGCGCGCGGCGAGGGCCAGCGGGTGTTCGGCGAAGTGCTCGCGGGGCATCTGCTGATCGATGACTCGGTGTACCAGAACCCGGACTTCACCTTCGCTGCAGGCCATGTCATGAGCCCGCCGTTCCGATCGAAGCACCACCAGGATGCGCTGTGGGCGGGCCTTCAGGCCGGCCATCTGCACACGACGGCGACCGATCATTGCTGCTTCTGCGCGCCGCAGAAGGCCGCCGGCAAGGACGATTTCACGAAGATCCCGAATGGTTGTGCCGGCGTCGAGGACCGCATGTCGCTGCTCTGGCATTACGGCGTCGGCAGCGGGCGCCTGACGCCGAGCGAGTTCGTGCGCGTGACCTCGACCAACGCCGCGCAGATCTTTGGACTCTATCCGCGCAAGGGCGCGGTGCGCGTCGGTGCCGATGCGGATCTGGTGATCTGGGATGCCCAGGGCAGTCGAACCATTTCCGCCGCGACGCATCACCAGAACATCGACTTCAACGTGTTCGAGGGTCGCACCGTGACCGGCCTGGCCACGCACACGTTCACGCGCGGGCGACTGGCGTGGGTGGACGGCGATCTGCGCGCGGTGCGCGGCAGCGGGCGTTATCTGCACCGTGCAACGCATGCGCCGTACTTCGAGGCGAATGCGCGCCGGCATGCCTGATCGGGACCTGACTCAACCGTGTTCGATTACGCGCTGATCGTCGCCGTCGCCTTCGGCGCGTCGTTGCTGACCCTGTATTCGGGTTTTGGCCTTGGCACCTTGTTGTTGCCGGCGTTCGCGCTGTTCGCGCCGTTGCCGATGGCGATCGCCGCGACCGCCGTGGTGCATCTGGCCAACAACCTGTTCAAGGGCGCGCTGCTGGCGCGCTCTGCCGACGCCAAGGTGCTGCTGCGATTCCTGCCGACGGCAGTGATCGCCGCCTTTGCCGGTGCCTGGCTGCTCGGCCAGTTGTCGGGACTGGACTCGTGGGGGCGATACTCCATCGGTCAGCGCGAATTCGTCGTCGCGCCGGTCAAGTGCGTGATCGGTATCCTGATCCTGGCCTTCGTGCTGATCGAGGGCCATCCGCGCATCAAGAACCTGCAACTGTCGACCCGCTGGATGCCACTCGGCGGGTTGCTCAGTGGCTTTTTCGGCGGCTTGTCCGGCCACCAGGGCGCGTTGCGGTCGATGTTTCTGGTCAAGTGCGGACTCGATGCGACCGCCTTCGTCGCCACCGGCGTGGTCATCGCGATCGCGATCGACCTGACCCGTCTGGCCTTCTACGGCGGCGGAATGCTCTCGCTTGCCGACGCGTCGCCGGACCTGCTGAAGCTGATCGGTGTCGCCTGCGTCGCGGCATTCGCCGGTGCGTGGCTGGGTACGAAGTGGCTGAAGAAGGCGAAGATGCCGTTGGTCCAGCGCATCGTCGCGGTGGGCCTGGTGCTGGTGGGATTGGGGCTGATCGGCGGGGTGTTGTAGGAGATGCATCGCGGGCGAAGCCCGCTTCCACCGAACATAACGCAAGTTGTTGAAAGAAGAGATTCGTCCGCAAAGGACGCAAAGAACGCAAAGGGAGCAAAGAAGCAAAGGGTTGGGGTTCTACTGGCTTCGCTTTCCTTTGCGTCCTTTGCGGACAAAAAAAGCAGCACGCACGGTCGCCGCCAGTTCGATGCGCGAACAAGGAACCGGCAGAGGCGACCCGAACTCCCACAGGCCTGCGGTTTACGCCGCCTCGTCCCGATATTCATCCGGCGACGGGCAGATGCACACCAGGTTGCGATCGCCGTAGACATTGTCGACGCGACCGACCGGGCTCCAGTATTTGTCCATGCGGTCGACACCGGTCGGGAACACGCCTTCCTCGCGGCTGTACGGACGATTCCAGTCTTCGACCAGGTCGTGCACGGTGTGCGGCGCATGGCGCAGCGGCGACGCCTCGATCGGGTAATTGCCGGCTTCCACCGCCGCGATTTCGTTGCGGATGGCGATCATCGCGTCGCAAAAACGATCCAGTTCGACTTTCGCCTCCGATTCGGTCGGCTCGATCATCAGCGTTCCGGGAACCGGGAAGCTCATCGTCGGTGCGTGGAAGCCGTAGTCGACCAGGCGCTTGGCGATGTCGTCGACGGTCACGCCGCAACGGTCTTTCAGCGGGCGCGGATCGATGATGCACTCGTGGGCGACGCGGCCATTGTCGTTCTTGTACAGCACGGGGAAGTGCGGATCGAGGCGCGCGGCGATGTAGTTCGCGTTGAGGATCGCGATTTCGGTGGCGCGGGTCAGGCCGGCGCCGCCCATCATCAGGATGTAGGCAAAACTGATCGGCAGGATCGATGCCGAACCATACGGCGCCGCCGACACCGGCCCGACCGGCGCATTGCCGCCATCGAGCACCGGATGGCCGGGCAGGAACGGCGCCAGGTGCGCCTTGACGCCGATCGGACCCATGCCCGGGCCGCCGCCGCCGTGCGGGATGCAGAAGGTCTTGTGCAGGTTCAGGTGGCTGACGTCGGCGCCGTAGTCGCCAGGGCGCGCCAGGCCGACCTGCGCATTCAGGTTGGCGCCGTCGAGGTAGACCTGTCCGCCGTGCTGGTGCACGATGGCGCAGATTTCGCGGATCGATTCCTCGAACACGCCGTGGGTGGACGGGTAGGTGACCATCAGCGCAGCGAGGTTGGCGCTGTGCTTTTCGGCCTTGGCCTTGAGGTCGGCGACATCGACATTGCCGGCGGCATCGCAGTTCACGACGATGACGTCCATGCCGACCATGTGCGCCGAGGCCGGGTTGGTGCCATGCGCCGACGAAGGAATCAGGCAGACCTTGCGGTGCCCCTCGCCGCGCGACGCGTGATAACCGCGGATCGCCAGCAAGCCCGCGTACTCGCCCTGCGCGCCGGAATTGGGCTGCAAGGAGACGGCGTCGTAACCGGTGATCGCGCACAGCCACTGCCTCAGATCCGCGAACAACTCCGAGTAGCCAACCGCCTGGTCGGCAGGCGCGAAAGGATGCAGCGCGCCGAACTCGGGCCAGGTGATCGGGATCATCTCGGCCGTGGCATTGAGTTTCATCGTGCACGAGCCGAGCGGGATCATCGCGCGGTCGAGCGCGAGGTCGCGGTCGGACAGCTTGCGCATGTAGCGCAGCAACTCGGTTTCCGAGCGATAGCGCAAAAACACCGGATGGCTGAGGCAGGCGCCCTTGCGCTGCAGCTCGGCGGGAATCCGCACCTCGGCTGCGGCTTCCACCTCGGCGTAACTCATCTTTCCGCCGAATAGCCTCCAGACCGCTTCGATGGTCTCCGGCGTGGTGGTTTCGTCGACATTGATCGACAGCCCGCCATGATCGAGCACGCGCAGGTTGATGCGCGCCGCCAGCGCTTGTTCGACGATGTGCTTCTGCTGAGCGCCGGCGGTCACCGTCACGCAGTCGAAATAGCTCGATGCGTGCGGCTCGAAATCGAGCCTGGCCAATCCGCGCGCCAGCGTCACCGCGCGCCGGTGCACGCGTTCGCCGATTGCGCGCAGGCCTTCCGGACCATGGTAAACCGCGTACATCGACGCGATCACCGCCAGCAGCACTTGCGCGGTGCAGATGTTGGAGGTCGCCTTTTCGCGACGGATGTGCTGCTCGCGCGTCTGCAGCGCAAGGCGGAAGGCGGGCTTGCCGCGGCTGTCGACCGAAACGCCGATCAACCGGCCCGGCATCGAACGTTTGAGATCGTCGCGCACCGCCATGTAGGCGGCGTGCGGGCCGCCATAACCCATCGGCACGCCGAAGCGCTGGGTGGAACCGATCGCCATGTCGGCGCCGAGTTCACCCGGTGGCGTCAGCAGCGTCAGCGCCAGCGGATCGGCGGCCATGATGGCGATGGCACCGGCTGCCTTCAGCGACTTGATCGCGGCCCGGAAATCGCGCACCGCGCCGAGGCTGCCCGGATACTGGAACAGTGCGCCGAAGACGCGCGTCGGGTCGAGGTCGCGCTCGGGGTCGCCGACGACGATGCTCCAGCCCAGCGGCTCGGCGCGCGTGCGCAATAGCGCGATGGTCTGCGGATGGCAGTCGGCATCGACGAAGAAGGCGTTGAGCTTGGTCTTCACGCTGCGCTGGGCCACGGCCATTGCCTCGGCCGCCGCGGTGGCTTCATCGAGTAGCGAGGCATTGGCGACATCCAGCCCAGTCAATTCACAGACCATGGTCTGGAAGTTGAGCAGCGCTTCCAGTCGCCCCTGGCTGATTTCCGGCTGGTACGGCGTGTACGCGGTGTACCACGCCGGGTTCTCCAGGATGTTGCGCTGGATGACCAGCGGCAGGTGCGTGCCGTGATAACCCTGTCCGATCAGCGAGGTCAGCACCTGGTTGCGACCGGCGATCGCGCGCATGCGGTCGAGTGCCTCGGTTTCCGACAGCGCAGGGCCGACATCCAGCGGCTGTGCCTGGCGGATCGAATTCGGCACCGTCTGCGCCATCAGTTGATCGAGCGAATCGACGCCGATGACCGCCAGCATCTGCGCAGTATCGTGCGGCGATGGCCCGATATGGCGATGCTGGAACTCGGATGCGAGATGCGGCTGACGCAGGAAGACCGGGGCGCTCATGGCAGGAACTCCGAAGACGGACAGGGCGGCAAAACGCGGCTAAGCGTTTGGTGTGCCCCATCTGTCTCTTTTGCCTGAGAGCGTAACCCCTTCGGCGGACCGGCCCTGTTGGACCTGCCTCTTTCCAGATGATGAACGGCGCCGCGAGGTCCTTTGGCCTGAGAGATTCCGGGGCGGTTGCTCCTTCGGCGCCGGACGAATCCGGGCTCTCCCACGCGGCGCGAGAAGACTACCATGGGTCACCCGCTGCCGGGCTTGAGGCGAAGCAAGCGACCAGCGAAGTGTTCGCCATGAACAACCATGGCGCCATCCACACCGGCGTCCATCGCTGCTACATGCTGGCGGCAGGCGCTCCCGAGAAGCTGGTCGAGATCTCGCGCTTCAGCAATCTCTGGCACCAGGACGACAAGGGCCGTGGCGCCGGCGCTCCGCTGCGCGCTCTTGTGGGAGCGGGTTTATCCCGCGAGCCTTTGGCTCCGAATGCCGCAAGACTCGCGGGAATCCCGCCCACAAGAACAGCAATTGAAGCAGCAATTGATGGCAGTCGGGAATTCGTCAAGCGACCAGACTTGCTCGCTGGTTGGGTCAAGGCCTCCTTGCAGCACCACCACCTGCCGTATACCATGATATCTATCACGACTGTGGGAGGCCATGATGAGCCAGACGGCAAAGGTGTTCACGAACGGTCGCAGTCAGGCGGTACGGCTGCCGGCGGCCTTTCGTTTCGATACCAAGGAGGTTTTCATCCGCCAGGACGAGCAGACGGGAGACATCATCCTTTCTCGCAAACCACCCGACTGGAAGGGCTTCTTTGCGGCCCTTGATGGGGTCGAGGTTCCGTCTGACTTCCTGGTCGATCGCGATCAGGGCGATGCCGGCGATCGCGATCCGTTCACGGACGTCCAGGCGTGAAGCGCTACATGCTCGATACCAACATCGTCAGCCTCCTCTTGCGGCGGCATACGGCGCTGGTGGACCGGGTGCAAGATCATTCGATGTCCAGCCTGTGCGTGAGCGCGATAACGGCTGGTGAGTTGGCGTTCGGGCTGGCTCGGCGCCCGGAGGCAACGCGCCTCAAAATCGCGGTCGATGAGTTCTTGCTTCGGGTCGACGTATTGCCTTGGGACGGCGCGATCGCCGAGGTCTATGGCGCGCTCCGGGCGAGAATGGAGATCGCGGGGAAGAATCTCGCGCCGCTCGACCGGTTGATTGCCGCACATGCACTGGGAACGAGCACGGTGCTTGTGACCAACGACAGGGTTTTCGGTCAAGTACCGGATCTGCAGATCGAGGACTGGACAACGCCGTGAGTAGACCGAATGCGGATTTTTCCGGCGCGCTGGCGGCGCACAATGACGGATTTTTCGCGCGCGCTGGCGCGCATGAACGGCGATCGGCGGTGCGGCTCAACTCGCGTAAGGCGGATTCCCGCACACGCTTCATCGTGCTGTATCCACCGTCACGCATGTGGCACGATGGGCGTTGGTTGGTCGCGATCCGGCGGAGACGCTTCACCCGCGTAGCGCATCTCAGAACACGTCGATGCCTTCTGCCACGCGACGACGCAGTTCCGTCAGCATCTGTTTCTCGGTGAGCGCTGCCGCCCAGGCAGGTCGCAACTGGAAATGCGGCTGATCGACAATCGAGGTCCAGTTGCCGCCCCATTCGAGACCGAGGTCCGTGCCGAGCACACCAGCGGCTCTGTATTTGGGCGAATCGCCAAGGTACTTCGTCCCCGAGAACACGCCGATGTCGAAGGCAATGCCGAAGTTGTGATTGGAATGGCCGCCGCGCGCTTTGGTGACGATCTTGCCGGGCTTAGTGCGTCCTTGCGCGTACAACGCATCCTGCTCGGCGTAGGTGCGGGTGCCGCCGATGATCTTGATGTCGATGCCGTTCGCCGCGCATTTCTGCACCAAGGATCGCGCCATCGGTCGGACTGGTTCCAGAAGGGTCGCAATCGCGGCTTCGCTACGCGGGTCGACCGCCGATATGGCGGACTCCGGGCTTGCACCGTCGATCTCCTTGGCCACGAGTGCCGAGTAGATCGCTCCCCAGGTCTGCGACCCGGCCTTGCCGTCGACATCGATCTGCAGCGCTTTCTGGATCGCCTCGATCATCTCGGTTATCTGCATGAGGTGCTCCTCCGTCGCTTCTCATTTGTCCAACGGCGCGTGGGAGCGGGATTCGGCGGTCATGCCGACCGTGGACAATTCCGCGCCTGCATCACGATCATGCCTGCCGACTGCGAATGCGGACAACCGGCGCAAGGCGGAATCCAGGGCAGGGTGCGTTTGCCGGTTGGCCTGTCGACGCTCATCCGAGCGAGACCAGCGCCGATGGCTTCGAACTGCAGTGGGCGGTCAATTGCCTCGCTGCTGGGTGTTGATCCATCGCCCGCGCCCGGCGCTCGAAGCCGCGGCGCCGTCGCGCGTGATCAATGTCGCCTCGCTGAGCTCGGACCACTCGCCGACGGTCCAGCGAGGGCCGGCGTCCACGCGTCATAGGCCTTGACCACGATCTTCCAGCCATCCGCGAACTTGACCAGGCTCATGTGGTCGAGCGCGCGCATCGACGGGTAATCGAGCTCGATCACGGCGGTCGCCACCTTGCCGGTCACCGTGACCGAGCGGATCCAGCGGCGGCGGCGATCTTCGTCGGCCGGGGCGTGGCCACTGGCGGACTGTGCGATGTAGTCCTTCGCGCTGCGCTGGCCGTAACGGCCGTCCTTGGTGCCGACCAGGATCGCGTCGTCGGAGAAGGCTCGCCGGAAGTGGCTTTCCAGGCCAGTCGCGTGGCCATCGAGGTAGGCCTGCAGCGGGACACGGACGGCTGCCTCTACACCCGGCCCGATGTCGATCACGACCTTGCCGCGCGTGTGTCCATCACGGTTGTACTGCTGCGCGGCGACGATGCCGTCGAGCCCGTAGCTGCGGTCGATGTTGACCTTGAGCTTGCCGGCGGCGATCAGCGTGGCCACGCCTTCGAGTCCCTGGCGGACGTTCCACGGCGCCCTCGGCGGGCACAGGATGCGACCGTCGGCGCACAACTCGGGCGGCACATTGCCGACCAGCGTGACCAGCCGACCACCGTCGCGCAGCACCGCCGCGGAGCGCAGCAGCGTGTCCCCGCCGACGGTATCGACGACGATGTCGACCTCCTTCACGACGTCCTCGAATCGCGTACTGCGGTAGTCGATGGCCTGGACGACACCCACCTCGCGCAAGTAATCGTGGTTGCGCTCCGATGCGGTGGCGATCACCTCGGCCCCGCGCGCCCTGGCGATCTGCACCACCATCGATCCGACGCCACCGGCGCCGCCATGCACCAGCACGCGCTCGCCGGCCTGCACATTGGCAGCGACCACCAGATAGCGCCAGGCGGCGACGGCAACGGTCGGATAAGCGGCCGCCTCCGCCATGGAGAACGCCGCCGGTCGCGGCACGATCTCGCTGACTGGCACACTCAGGTATTCGGCGTAGCTGCCGCCGCGCGCCGCCTGGTCGACGATGCCGGCGACCTGGTCGCCGCAGTCGTAGCCGTCGACGCCCGCGCCGCGCGCCACGATTTCGCCGGCGAAGTCGCCACCCGGCGTGGCCGGGAACGGCAGTCGCCCGGCCTGCTGCAGCTTCCAGTCGACCGGATTGACGCTTGCGTGGTGTACCCGGACCAGCACCTCGCCCGCGGCGGGCGTCGGCACCGGCACCGACTCGACGCGCAGCGCCTCCGGGCCACCCGGCGCGTGAATGCGCGCGGCGCGCATGTGGGTCGGCAGTGCGCCGCAGCTTTGTGCGTCGGCGTTGGTCATGGCGGACGTAGTCAGCGCGCCGAGCAACAGGGCAATCTTGAGCGACTTCGAGTTCATCTGCAGTTTCCACGGACTGGACAAGTCGACGGAACGCGCCGACGCGGCCACGGCGCCGCGGTTTGCGACGAAACGAGCGCCCGGCACGGCGAAGCGTGCGGATTGGGCATGCCCCTCCCGGCCGCAGCAGGAATCGTCGGGCCGTCACTGGCACTTCCCGGTCATCACAGCGAGCGTCGCAGCGGCCGGGGTGGTCGCTGTGAATGGCACGCTCGACAGCCTCGCCAACGCGGTCCATGAAATCGATTTTTACTTCGACACGGTTTGCGATTCCTCCGGACACGGGGAGGGCGGAACGTGGCTGGCCCGGATCAGCACCACGACGAATGCGCAGTGCGCCGCAAGCTTCAGTACACAACTACCGCTCCCCGGCAACGGCGTACTGACCGCCATCGCGACAGATGCCAGCGGCAACAGCTCCGAGTTCTCATCCTGCGTCAGCGTGCAGCAGTCAGACGAACTTTTCGACGACGGATTCGAGACGATCCCCGCGTGGTGATCTCGGATGACTCAAAAGCTGGGGGCACCCGACGGAGCACCGCCTGGAGCCGGCGAGAGAATCCGCCACGGTGATCCTTGGCGGCCATGTCCTTCGCGGCCTCCGCGTCCAGCGCGCCATGCCGGCAGTAGACCGCCAGCGCCCGCCGCAGGCAATGTTCGGATCTGCCGATCCGTGCCGGAGGGCGTTGCGACAGATTCGCTTCGCCCGATGACCGCAACTCGGGATCCCGGAAAAGCCGGACAAGGTTGCGGCACCGCCAAAACTTGGGCCGGCGCAAGCCAATGACTTCTTCATGTTCGCGCCGGCAGCCCGAATACGAATGAATCCATCGACAGTACACCGTAGGTCATGCCGCCTTCGACGAGGCGTCCGGGCTCGTCGGCTTTGCTTGCGCCTGCAGCCACCAGCAAAGGCAGGAAATGCTCCTCGGTTGGGTGCGCGCGGATCGCATGCGGCGCCAGCGCCCGATAATGCACAAGCGCGTCCAGATGACCATGCACGACCGCATCTGCAACCCACTCGGCGAAGGCCTGCGCATACTGTGGATCATCGACCTGCCGACGCACGTCAAGGAGGTTGTGGGTCAGGCTGCCCGAACCAATTACCAGCACGCCATGCTCGCGCAGCGGCGCCAGAGCCTGTCCGAGCTTGAATGCAGCGGAGGCGTCCATGTCATGCGGCTGTGAGACCTGCAGGACCGGGACGTCGGCTTCCGGCTTCAGATAGCGCAGCGGGACCCAGGCGCCGTGGTCGAGACCGCGTTCGCCATCGATGGCGGCGTCGAAGCCTGACGCTTGCAGCAGTTCGAGCACCTGCGTAGCGATGTGCGGCGCGCCTTGAGCGGGGTACTGCAACGCATACAGTGGTGCGGGGAAGCCACCGAAGTCGTGAATCGTCTCGGGCGTCGTTGCGCCGGTAATGCGGACACCGTGCGTCTGCCAGTGCGGCGAAACCACCACGATCGCGGCCAGACCAGGAAGGCTCTCGCCGATGCGTTGCAGGCTCGGACCCAGCTTGCCGGGATCGAGTGCGAACATCGGCGAACCGTGGGAAACAAACAGGGCGGGGACGCGTGACATTTCAGCTCCTTGCCGCGGGCGGCGTGGGCCGCTGGGTCAGTGAATGGGGTGACGAATCGGGTGAAACCGCAGCCAATCGCCGGCGACAGGCTGCGGTGGGTAAAGCACTACGCGGCCTTGGCGAGCCAGGTCGGCGCGATCGACGTGCCTTGGCCGGCGATATAGCCGAGGTAGATGTTCAAGCCCGCCAGGGGCTCGAGATATCGCGCATTGCTCAGGCCGCCGGCATCCACCGGTTTGAATCCGATGCTCTCGATCAGGGGCTCGATGATCCGCTTCGCACGGGCGCTGTCGGTGGCATGGAACACTGGTGCGACTTCGCCGTTGGCGAGTGCGGGGCCATCGGCGATGACCTGTGCGAAGAGGGTGTTGAAGGCTTTGACCACATGCGCGCCCGGAACGGCGTGCGCGATCTGCTCCGCGGCGGATGTGTCCCGACCCACGGTCAGGCGCTTGTAGTCGTCGCTCAACGGATTGGTCACGTCGATGAGTACCTCGCCGTCGAAGGCACCGAGCGAGCGCAGCGCGAGCGGCGCGTCGGCGTAGCTGGTGGCCAGCACGACGACTTCATTGCCCGCGAGGGCGTCCTTCAATGGCACTGCCCTGGCGCCAGTTGCTTGGGCGACGGCTTGTGCCTTGGACATCGTGCGCGAGGTGATCTTCACCGCATGGCCAGCGCGCGTGAATTGGCTGGCGAGAGCAGAACCCATGTTGCCGGCGCCAAGGATGAGGATGTTCATGAGCGTTCTCCTGGGTTGAGTCCGGGCGATTCCCGGGGACGGATGCAGTATATTGATCTCATTTGAATTGATAAACGTTCGATCGATTGACGTATTGTTGCGAAAATAGAGATAATCGGATCGAGGCGAGGCCAACAAGTCCTTCGCTTTCCGGGTCACACGACCGGGTGGTCACCAGGATCCTGGGGCAGGATGGACAAGGCGCAGGAAATGGCCAGTTTCGTGGCCGTCGTGGAAGCCGGCAGTTTTGTCGGCGCGGCGGACTCACTTGGCCTCTCCAAGGCAGCCGTCTCGCGTCAGGTCGGGGATCTGGAGCGGCGGCTCGGATCGCGCCTGCTGCACCGGACGACCCGGCGCTTGTCGCTGACCGACGATGGCCAGTTGTTTTTCGAGCGGGCCAAGGACCTGCTCGCGGCGATTGACGAGGCGGAATCTGAAATTGCCTCACGCAGCGGCGAGGCGGTGGGTCGGCTGCGGATCAATGCGCCACTGAGCTTTGGGATGCGCCACCTGGCGCCGCTGTGGGGCCGCTTCGCCGCCCGCCATCCCAAGGTCCTTCTGGATATCGATCTCAGCGATCGCCTCGTTGACCTGGTGGAAGAGGGCTACGATCTGGCGGTGCGCATCAACGATTTGCGCAGCTCCCAACTGATCAGTCGCCAACTGGCCTCGTCGCGGATGGTGCTGTGTGCATCACCGGAATACCTTGCCCGCCAGGGCGTTCCAGAGCATCCGCGGGAGCTCTCCGAGCACCGCGTGATCTCCTACCGGTACTGGTCGACAGGCGACGACTGGACGTTCACGGGTCCCGACGGCGAGGTGCGGGTGACGACGCACCCGCGGTTCCACACCAACAATGGCGACACCTGCCGCGCCGCCGCGCTGGACCATCAGGGCATCATCCTGCAGCCGGACTTCCTGGTGGGCGACGACCTGCGCCGCGGTACCCTGGTCGAACTGTTGCCGAGCTTTGCCGCGCCGACGATCGGCATTCACGCGGTGTACCCCTCGCGCAAGTTCCTGCCGATCAGGACCCGCCGGATGGTGGACTTCCTGGTCGAGGCGTTCGCCACGCCTTCCTGGCGAGACGCCACATGATGTGGGTCAAGTTGGCGGGTGGTCCCTGGTTTGGCGGCGTCCAAGTGCATGGACTGAGCAGCTGATACGGTCGTTATCGCAATAATCTGCCGCTGTTCCGGACAGATGCCTGCGCGCATCATGCTGGTCATGACACATGTCCTGATTCTTCTCCTGGTCCTCGTTTCGGGCGTCGTAAATGCCGCGCATCAGCGCTGGCGTTCGGGCTTGACCCAGTGCTCGAGTCCACGCGAATTGCCCGCGTAGTAGCCGAGTACCAGGTAATACAGCGCCATGGCGGACGCCGTGTACCAGATCGGCGGTGGCACCAGGCGGGTGTCGGGCGGATCACCCGGGCCGTGGGTCTTGAGAAACAGGTAGCTGAGGCCGATCAGCATGCAGCCCGCGGTCGAGATCACGCCTTCGCGCAGCAACATGGAGCCCATCCACGGGCCACCGCGTGCGAGTCGCACGGCGCCGACGATACGGGGCAGCAAAGGCACGGCGACCAGCGCCATGAGAGCCACGCTGCCGGTGGTCCATCCGATTGCGGCGATTCCGGACAGGCACGCGACCAGGATCAGGCCGGCGCCAAAGTTGGCCATCTGCGCCGACCGCTCCAGCACCAGTCGGCCGACCGCACCGACCAGCAGTCCGCCGCAGAACTCGACCATGTAGAACTGGAAGAAGAGGCGGACGCGCCCTTCATCGCCCCACCAGTCGGGGAACAGCGCCAGCGACAGGTAGACCGCCGCTGGCACGAGGTTGGCGGACAGTCCCGCAGTGCGTCCGGAGAATGCTTGCTGGCGATTCGACATCGGCGGGTGGCTCCACGCGTTCACGGCAACTGCACGCGAGTCTGGCCCAGCGTCATTGAAAAGTGCTATCCGCGCCGGCGGTCGAAAAGGTACGCCGGCGTGATCTCGGCCAGTGTCCGCGTGCCGGCCTGGCGCATTGCTGGCGCGGGTCTCGCTGTTCCGCCAGCGCGCCGCCGCAGCGGGCGATACGCCTGTCACGCCCGCTGCGTCAGCAACAACGCCCACAAGCGCCGATCAGCCCGGATGAGCACGCGGCGCAGCCGGTCATTGATTTGCCCGGGTCATCAAAAGCAGGGGCAACAGCTGCACTCCGCCCCCTTTTTCAAAGTTCGCCGCGCCGTTACGATTGCCGCCGTCATCGGTGGCGAGGGTGTGCGCCATGATCGGGAAAATGGGATGGAAGGCCGGCGGGCTGCTGCTGGCGCTGTTCGCCGCCACGCCGCCGGTCCTCGCCGAGTGCGACTGGCGCGATGATTTCGTCGGCCGCGGTCTGAATGGCTTCGGCTACGCGCTGGTTGCCCACACCGACAGCAATGGGGCGTCGCTGTATGTGGGTGGTGGTTTCACGCAGCCGGCCAGTCGCGTGGCGCGTTGGGATGGCAACGCCTGGCACGCCCTGGGCGCTGGCCTCAGCGACGAGGTCTATGCGCTGGCCTTCTACGACGACGGCGGTGGCGCCAAGTTGTATGCCGGTGGGCGCTTCAACACCAGCACGGGTGCGCCGGGCAATCACGTCGCGCGCTGGGACGGCAGCAATTGGCAGCCCCTCGGCGCCGGCACTGACGGGCCGGTTTACGCCCTGACCGTCCACAATGATGGCAGCGGGTCGCAACTGTACGTTGGCGGGCGCTTCGTCCAAGCGGGTGGGCAGACCGTCAATCGCCTCGCCCGCTGGAATGGCAGCACCTGGAGCGGAGTGGGCGGCGGCCTCACTTGCGAGTCCACGATTGCCTTCTGCGAAGTCCGCGCGATGCGGCCGATGTTGCACAACGGGAGCCAGAGGCTATACGTCGGCGGATTCTTCACGGAGGCCGGCGGCGTCGACCTCAGCCTCAGCGGGTCGCAATACCTCAACTACGGCCACATCGCGCGCTGGACCGGCAGCGCCTGGAACGGGGTCAACGGCGGGGTCAACCTGACGGTGCGCGCGGTGACGGCGTTTGGCGAGACTCCCGATACCTCGCCGCTGCGCATCGGCGGGCTGTTCGGGAGCTCGCTCAATCCGCTGTTCCTGGTGGGGCGGGATCTCTTCCTGCAATGGGTGAACCTGCGCGACGGATTGAATGGCTTTGGTGTCTACGCGATGGAGGTGATCGATCCCGGCAACGGGCCGGCGCTGTACGCCGCTGGAAACATCTCCAGTGCACCGAGCACCAATCCCAACATCCCGAACCTCACGCTGCGCAACATCACGCGCTGGAACGGCACCAATTGGGAGCGCCTGGGCAGCGGGTCGCTGAACGGCGTCAACAACGAGGTTTATGCGCTGGCCGAATTCGACGATGGCAGCGGCAGGGCGCTGTACGCCACCGGCGCGTTCCTGAATTCCGGATCGCTGCAGAGCCTGCGCATTGGCAAGTTTCAGTGCACTGAAGGGTCGCTGTTCGTCAACGGATTCGAAGCCAGCGGCTAGGGAACCTCCGAACAAGTCGTCATTGCGAGAGACCTGCTTCGCTTCGAAGCTGCACACAACCCATGAACCTCGTCATTGCGAGGAGCGTAGCGACGAAGCAATCCAGTGACCCTTCTTTGCTCTGATTCCGCGGTCGGAAAACCAAGCAGTGTCACTGGATTGCTTCGCTGCGCTCGCAATGACGAATCAACGACTTGCGATTTGGGTTCATGGAGAGGAGCGAAGCGACGCGGCAATCCAGAAATGCTCTGAAAATCAAATGCCTGGATTGCTTCGCTGCGCTCGCAATGACGAGTTGCGGGACTTGTTCATAGGGTCCTGGTGTGGTGTGTCACAAATACCTTTAACTATTTCCGCGTCTTTCGCCGCCATGCAGCGTTGTTCGTCGTCGCCATGGCGCTGCTATGGCCTTCGGGCCCGGCGTGCCATTGTCCCGATGGGCGTTGGGCGTTGACCGTGATCGAACCGGTGGGCCGGATTCAGCAGGGCTCGGCCGCTTTGCCAGGATGGCTGGCGGTCACGTTGCGAGTGCCTTCCGTTTGCACGCCGAGCAGCGCCCAGTTGTCTCCATCCATCCAGTAGCTGACGATCGAGTCCACCTCGCGCTGCGGCCCGCCATTCAGATCTGCGTAGGACACCGAAGTGACCCTGAATTCGATTACTTCGCCCTTGCGGACGGAAGTCCGAATTGCCAGCGAGTCGACCTGGTCGTAGCTGCCCGGCGCTACACCTGACGCCAGGTTGCCCACCAACAGATAATGGCTCTTCAGATCTGACAAGATGCGAGCTTCGTCAGGTGTCGAGATTTGCTGGGTGAGCCCATGCGGCACTGGTGTTTCCGAGCTCTGGGCGGCGCCGACGTCGTTGACTGAAGCGTGGATGGCAAATGCGGCCATCAGGAGAAAGCTGATGAGTTTGGGTGCCGGCATTGGCGGTTCCCTGATGCGAGTCCTGTCGGACGTGATGGCGTGGGAGAGTGCAATCAAGAAATCGATCGAACTCAGAGCAGGAGACTGTCAGCCGGGAGCGAAGTTCCGCTACCCTGGACACACAGTGCCCTTTCCGGGGGTCAGCCAGCCTCCGTGCGAATCCGATTCCCTTCATCCAGCGCTGCTTGGCGGCTTTGGATTTCCTGTCCTTCACTCGCTACGGGTTCCCTGCGGATTCATGGGTGGGGGATGCGGTGGCTTCGAGGGCCGACAGCCTGGCCAACTGCCGTCGGCAGGCGCGCAGATGCGGATGCTGCGGGTCCAAACTTGCCTCGAAGATCTGCAAGGCTTGTTGCAAATGCTCCCGGGCTTCGACCAACCGTCGCAGCTGTTTGCACAGCACACCCAGGTTGTGAAGCGTCAGGCCGACATCCGGATGCGCGGTCCCGAGGCAGCTCTGCTTGATCGACA
>ERZ761602.4577-NODE-4577-length-17528-cov-387.770446_pt1 | contig 17528 bp, 14 predicted proteins | sample MGYA00512165_ERZ761602 | MGnify/ENA primary metagenome ERZ761602 (study PRJEB28899, sample SAMN02445085) | bioreactor sludge metagenome | biome: EBPR sludge; isolation source: Thorneside wastewater treatment plant | place: Australia: Brisbane, Thorneside... | reverse complement strand
CAATCATGAACAAAACTGGCATCGCTCTTGCCATCGCCCTCGCCATGGGTGCGGGTGCGGCAAGCGCGGCGGTGGTCAATGGAGTCGCATTCGCTGGGGGTGCCTATTTCCAAGTCGGCGATGTCTATGAGGGAAGTCTCGGTTCCGACGGTACGGCGGCCATTCTGGCTCCGGGCGAGATCCTGGCTGGCGTTGGTCGTATCGACAATCTCAAGGATTCGCAGGGCAACGTCACTTGGTCGCGCGGGCAGAACGGCGTCTTCCTGAGCTACTGGTTCGACGGCTACAAGACGCAGGCGATCAATTCTGCTGTTCCGGCTACGCCGCCATTCAATGTCCTGTTCTCCGGTGGCTCGATCCACTTCTACACGTCGGCGACCGAGTTCATCCCGACCGGCAGCTTCGCAGCCGATAAAGCGACCATATCGGCCGGCAACCTCTGGGTGGACGCCACTGGCGCGACGACGCGCCTGTGCACCGCCGCCGACAATTGCGTCGATGGTGTCGGCACGCCGATCGCCCTCGATTCCTTCATCCTCAGCGGCAGCCTCGGCTCGATCGGCAGCGGCGCGGGTAACGGCCTGCTGAACTTCACCGGTGGTCCTGCGCAACTCTACCTCGATACCAACGCCTTCCCGGGTGGTAGCGATGCGGCTCTCGGCAGCAGCTTCAACAGCGGTTCGGCGACCGCAGGCTACGCCGCCAGCGGCAGCATCGACATCCGTGGTGTCGCGCTGCCCGAACCGGCGACGCTCAGCGTGATGGGCTTGGCGCTTCTCGGCATGGCCGGAATCCGTCGCCGCAAGGCAGCCTGAGCAACACTTGGGATGGCTGCCGGGTGTTGCCGGTAGCCCCTCTCCGCAAGCAACGAAGCCCGCCCGGTCGCAAGCCAAGCGGGCTTCGCGCCTTGGTCGGCAGTGCCGACCGGAGTGGTGATGGCTGATTTCCGCCCCGGCAGAGCGGCGTCGCCGGCGGTCCGCCACTTGTGCGGTTGGCAGCGCGCCGCCGCCGTGCCGCGCGGCAGGATGCCCGTGCCATGCGGCGGCCGCATCCGCTCTGCCCGAGTGCGTGCCAGCGAGACCGGGCGGCGCGGCGGGCGTCGGTTTTTTTTACAGTTGGTAGCGCCTTTGGCGCATGCCCGTCATCGCCTGCCGAAGGATTCCATGTTAAAACAGTTTGTTGACTGTTGTTCTCCGAGTCTGGAACGAATTTTGCTTTTGTTCGGATGCGCACCCGGGTGAGAGAAAACCTGGGGTCCTCTCACTATCAGGAGTGTCAAGGATGAACAAAACTGGCATTGCTCTAGCCCTCGCCCTCGCCATGAGTGCGGGTTCGGCAAGCGCGGCAGTGGTCAACGGGATCGCATTTGCTGGCGGTGCCTATTTCGAGGTCGGCGACGTCTATGAGGGCAGCCTCGCTTCGGATGGCAAGCTGGCGATCATGGCGCCGGGCCAGATTCTGGCCGGCGTTGGTCGTATCGACAACTTCAAGGATTCGCAGGGCAACGTCACTTGGTCGCGCGGGCAGAACGGCGTCTTCCTGAGCTACTGGTTCGACGGCTACAAGACGCAGGCGATCAATTCTGCTGTTCCGGCTACGCCGCCATTCAATGTCCTGTTCTCCGGTGGCTCGATCCACTTCTACACGTCGGCGACCGAGTTCATCCCGACCGGCAGCTTCGCAGCCGATAAAGCGACCATATCGGCCGGCAACCTCTGGGTGGACGCCACTGGCGCGACGACGCGCCTGTGCACCGCCGCCGACAATTGCGTCGATGGTGTCGGCACGCCGATCGCCCTCGATTCCTTCATCCTCAGCGGCAGCCTCGGCTCGATCGGCAGCGGCGCGGGTAACGGCCTGCTGAACTTCACCGGTGGTCCTGCGCAGCTCTACCTCGACACCAACGCCTTCCCGGGTGGCAGCGATGCGGCTCTCGGCAGCAGCTTCAACAGCGTTTCGGCAACCGCTGGCTACGCCGCCAGCGGCAGCATCGACATCCGTGGTGTCGCGCTGCCCGAGCCGGCGACGCTCAGCGTGATGGGCTTGGCGCTTCTCGGCATGGCCGGAATCCGTCGCCGCAAGGCAGCCTGAGCAGCACTTAATGTGAAAGTCGCGTCTGCGACTCGCGAATCTCCCTTCTCTCGTGCGCGGGAGAAGGGCAGGGGACGAGGGAAACGGTCATGACTTTCATCATCACGGGTGTGGCGAAAGTCATGACCGTTGGGATGGCTGCCGGGTGTTGCCGGTAGCCCCTCCCCAAGCAACGAAGCCCGCCCGGGCGCAAGCCGGGCGGGCTTCGTTGCTTGGTCGGCAGTGCCGATCCGAGCCGTGATGGCTGATCGCCGCCCCGGCGCGGTGGCGTCGTGGGCGGTTCGCCACTTTTGCTGCTGGCCGCGTTGCCTGTGTCGCTGACGTTCGTCACAGGCAGGCCGCCGCCGTCGCGCCGCAGGATGCCCGTGCCGGGAGGGGATCAGGCTGCAGCCGGCGGCGCCTGCAGCTTGCGCAGGTCGCCGGGGCGGTTGACCTCGACCGAGACGTGCGCCAGTTCTGCGTAGCGGGCCAGAACCTGGCGCACCGCAGCGGGGGTCAGCGACGGATCATCGCTCGCCAGACTGGCGATGACGGCAAACTTGTCGCGCCCGACGCGCCAGACGTGCAGGTCGTCGATTTGTGGTGGCGCTTGCCAGGCGGTGTCGCCGGTGAGCGCCTGTCGCACCTTGTCGACCAGGGGGTGGTCCATCTCGCGGTCGAGGAGCACGCGACCGGTGTCGCTGATCAGCCCGAATGCCCAGCGTGCGACGAGGAAGCTGCCGACGATCCCCATTGCCGGGTCGAGCCAGCCCCAGCCATAGACCATGCCGCCGAGCAACGCAACGATCGCCAGCACCGAGGTTGCGGCATCGGCGACGACGTGCAGGTAGGCGGCACGCAGATTGAGGTCGGTGCCGCCGGGGCTGCCGTGCTCCGGATGCGCAGGCGCCCGCTCGCTGTCGTGCGACTGGTGAGACGGGTGGTCGTGGCCGTGGGTGTCGTCGCCGGCGTGCGAGTGGCCGTGGTGGTGGCCGTGGTGGTGGCCGTGCCCTGTGTCATGCGCCGCGTGCAGGATCAGCGCGCAACCGATGTTTACCGCCAGTCCCAGCGTGGCAACGACGATCGCCTCGGCAAACTGGATCGGCTGCGGCGACAGCAGTCGTTCGACCGAACCGCTGAGCATCAGCAGCGCCACGCCGAGCAGGAAGATGGCGCTGGCGAAGCCGGCAAGGACCTCGATCTTCCAGGTGCCGAAAGCGAAACGCCGATCGTTGGCGTAACGTCGGGCGGCCGTGTAGGCGAGCGCCGAAAGGCCGATCGCCACGGCATGTGAACTCATGTGCCAGCCGTCGGCGAGCAGTGCCATCGAATTGAACCACCAGCCGGCGGCGATCTCGACGAACATCATCGCGGCGGTGATCAGCATCACCACGCGGGTGCCCTTTTCGGCCGCCCGGTTGCCTTCGTCGAAGACGTGCGTGTGGCTCCACGGGGAATTTCCGGTTGGCTGCATGGCGGGTCCTTCGGGGGTCAGAGGTACTTGCAGAGTTCCTTGAACTCGCGGATGGCGTCGTGCGGGCTGCGGGCTCCGTCGCCTGCGGCCTGATCGAGACAGTGGTCGATGTGGTCGTGCACCAGCGTCTTCTTGGCGCTGGCGATGGCACGTTCGACAGCCTGCAACTGCTGGGCGATCTCGAGGCAGCCACGGCTGTCCTCGAGCATGCCGATGATGCTGCGCAGGTGACCCTCGGCCCGTTTCAGGCGCTTGATGATCTCCGGATGCGATGCGTGCGTACCCATGACTGGATCCTATCCTCCTGGACAGGATAGGTCAAGGCAGTTTCAGCGTATCGGCCGCCACCAGCGGCGTCGTGCCCGGGCGCCTTCGCCGCCTGCCGCGACGCCGTCGTTGCCGTTACCAGCCTGCCGTGCGCGGAGGTTCGTCGACGCCGGTCGCCGGTTGGAGAGGGCAGGGTTTTTCGGCTACAATCGGGCTTTCCCGCTGCAGCCATCTCCATGATCAAATACGTTTTCGTTACCGGTGGCGTCGTTTCGTCCCTCGGCAAGGGGATTGCCGCCGCCTCGCTGGGCGCGATCCTCGAGTCGCGCGGAATCAGGGTCACCCATCTCAAGCTCGACCCCTACATCAACGTCGATCCCGGCACAATGAGCCCGTTTCAGCATGGCGAGGTCTTCGTCACCGAGGATGGCGCCGAGACCGACCTCGACCTCGGCCACTACGAGCGCTTCACCAATGCCCGCATGGAGCGGCGCAACAACTTCACCACCGGTCAGATCTACGATTCGGTGATCCGCAAGGAGCGGCGTGGCGAGTATCTCGGCAAGACGGTGCAGGTGATTCCGCACATCACCGACGAGATCAAGGCACACATCCGGCGTGGCGCCGAAGGCGCCGACCTGGCGATCGTCGAGGTCGGCGGGACGGTCGGCGACATCGAATCGCTCCCCTTCCTCGAGGCGATCCGCCAGATGGCGCTGCAGGAAGGACGCACCAACGCCTGTTACATGCACCTGACGCTGGTGCCGTACATCGCCACCGCCGGCGAACTGAAGACCAAGCCGACGCAGCATTCGGTCAAGGAACTGCGCGAGATCGGCATCCAGCCGGACATCCTGCTCTGCCGCACCGACCGGCCGATTCCCGAGGATGACAAGCGCAAGATGGCGCTGTTCTGCAACGTGCAGCGCGAAGCGGTGATCGAGGCACGCGATGCCGATTCGATCTACAAGATTCCCGCCATGCTGCACGACCAGATGCTCGACGAGATCGTCTGCCACAAGCTCGGGATACTCGCCCGGGCGGCCGATCTCGGCGTCTGGAAGAACATCGTGCACGCGCTGGAGAACCCCGAGCGGGTGCTCGACGTCGCCTTCGTCGGCAAGTACGTCGACCTCACCGAGTCGTACAAGTCGCTGACCGAAGCGCTCGTGCATGCCGGCATCGCCACCCGCAGCAAGGTCCGCATCCGCTACATCGATTCCGAAGAGATCGAGCGCAATGGCTGCCAGGCACTGCAGGGAATGGACGCGATCCTGGTCCCCGGGGGCTTCGGCCGCCGCGGCACCGAGGGCAAGATCGCCGCCATTCGCCACGCCCGCGAGAACCTGATTCCCTTCCTCGGCATCTGCCTTGGCATGCAGCTGGCGGTCGTCGAGTTCGCCCGCAACGTCGCCGGCATGAGTGGCGCGCACAGCAGCGAGTTCGACCAGGATTCGCCCTACCCGGTGGTCGGCCTGATCACCGAGTGGCAGGACGCCTCGGGACGCGTCGAGACGCGTGACGAGAACTCCGATCTCGGCGGCACGATGCGGCTCGGCGGCCAGCTCTGCCGCCTTGCTGACGGGACGATGGCGCGCGCGATCTACGGTCGGGCGGAAATCCTCGAGCGGCACCGTCACCGTTACGAGGTCAACAACACGCTGCTCGGCGGGCTCGAACGATGCGGGCTGGTGGTTTCCGGACGGGCTCCGATCACCGACCTGTGCGAGATCGTCGAGCTGCCTAGGGAGGGAAGCAATGCCCATCCCTGGTTCCTCGGTTGTCAGTTCCACCCCGAGTTCACTTCATCGCCGCGCAAGGGTCACCCGCTGTTCACCTCGTTCGTACAGGCAGCGGCAGATCGCCGGGGCGCGGAATGAGGCTTTGCGACTTCGAAGTGGGACTCGATCGGCCGCTGTTCCTGATCGCCGGGCCGTGCACCGCCGAGTCGCTCGATCTCTGCCTCGAGGTCGCCGGGCAGATGAAGGAGATCTGTGCCCGCTTGGGCCTGCCGTACCTCTTCAAGGCTTCCTATGACAAGGCCAACCGCAGTTCGGGGCGGTCGCCGCGGGGGCCGGGAATCGACGAAGGCCTGTACATCCTCGCCGAGGTGCGGCGGCAGATCGCTGTTCCGGTGCTCACCGATGTCCATCGCGAGCAGGACATTGCTGCCGTCGCGGCGGTCGTCGATGTGCTGCAGACGCCGGCCTTCCTCTGTCGGCAGACCGACTTCATCGAGGCCGTCGCCGCCTCGGGAAAGCCGGTCAACATCAAGAAGGGGCAGTTCCTGGCGCCTGCCGACATGCGCAACGTCGTCGACAAGGCGCGCAGCGCTGCCGCCGGTGCCGACGCCATCATGGTCTGCGAGCGCGGGGTTTCCTTTGGGTACAACAATCTCGTTGCCGACATGCGCAGTCTGGCGATCATGCGCGAGACCGGCTGCCCGGTGGTCTTCGACGCGACCCATTCGGTGCAGCTGCCGGGCGGGCAGGGAACGGTTTCCGGCGGCCAGCGCGAGTTCATTCCGGTCCTGGCGCGAGCGGCGGTCGCCGCAGGAGTCGCCGGCCTGTTCATGGAAACCCATCCGCGTCCGGAGCTGGCTCTGTCAGACGGCCCGAACAGCTGGCCGCTGGCGTGCATGGCCAGCCTGCTGACGACCCTGGTCGCCATCGACCGCACGGTCAAGGCGGCCGGTCTGGCGGAGATGGGCCTGTGAAGGCCTATGTGCTGATCGAGCGCAGGGTTTCCGACGCGCAGGTCGATGCGATCGACAGGGAGCTGGCAGCGGCGGCGATCACCCGCCACGGCGGCCGCTACCTGGCACGGGGCGGTCGCATCGAGGTGCTCGAGGGGGACTGGAAGGCGCCTGAGTGCCTGCTGATCGTCGAGTTCGACTCGCTCGAGCAGGCGCAGAGGTTTTATGATTCGCCCGAGTACCAGCAAGCGCGCGCCGCACGCGGCGCTGCGGCCGCAGTGAACATGCTGGCCGTCGAGGGATTGCCGCTTTGATTATGTTGAGACCTACAAAGGAAAGACCATGAGCTCAGTCGTTGATGTCGTCGCCCGCGAAGTGCTGGATTCGCGTGGCAACCCAACCGTCGAATGCGACGTCCTCCTCGAGTCGGGGGTGATGGGCCGGGCCGCGGTCCCTTCGGGCGCGTCGACCGGGTCGCGCGAGGCGATCGAGTTGCGTGACGGTGACGCCGCCCGCTATCTCGGCAAGGGCGTCCTGCAGGCGGTCGAGAACGTCAACACCGAGATTTCCGAGGCGATCGTCGGTCTCGACGCCCAGGAACAGGCGTTCATCGACCAGACGCTGATTCACCTCGATGGCACCGAAAACAAGGCGCGCCTCGGGGCGAACGCGATGCTCGCGGTTTCGATGGCGGTTGCCAAGGCGGCGGCCGAGGAGTCCGGTCTGCCGCTTTACCGTTACTTTGGCGGCTCGGGGCCGATGCAGATGCCGGTGCCGATGATGAACATCATCAACGGCGGTGAACACGCCAACAACAGCCTCGATTTCCAGGAGTTCATGATTCTCCCGGTCAGCCAGGGGTCGTTCCGTGAAGCGCTGCGCTGCGGTGCCGAGGTCTTCCACGCACTGAAGAAGCTGTTGCACAAGAAGGGCTTCTCGACCGCCGTCGGCGACGAGGGCGGCTTCGCTCCCAACCTCGGCAATCATGCCGAGGCGCTGCAACTGATCATGCAGGCGATCGAGAATGCCGGCTACGGTCCTGGCGACGACGTGCTGATCGGCCTCGACTGCGCCGCCTCGGAACTGTACCGGGACGGGCGCTATCATCTCGCCGGTGAGCACCTGCAGCTGAGCCCGCACGAACTGGTCGATTACCTCGCCAATCTGGCCGATCGTTTCCCGATCGTCTCGATCGAGGACGGCATGGCCGAGGGCGACTGGGATGGCTGGAAGCTGCTCACCAGCCGCCTCGGCAAGGGAGTGCAGATTGTCGGCGATGACGTCTTCGTCACCAACACGCGCATCTTCAAGGAAGGAATCAGGCAGGGAATCGGCAACTCGATCCTGATCAAGATCAACCAGATCGGCACGCTTTCCGAGACCTTTGCCGCGATCGAAATGGCAAAGCGGGCGGCCTACACGGCAGTCATCTCACACCGCTCGGGGGAAACCGAGGACAGCACGATCGCCGACATCGCCGTCGGCATGAATGCGCTGCAGATCAAGACCGGGTCGCTGTCACGTTCCGATCGCATCGCCAAATACAACCAGTTGCTGCGCATCGAGGAGGATCTCGGCGATACCGCGGGCTATCCGGGTCGCGACGCCTTCTACAACCTCCGCCTCTCCTGACCGACCAGCGGCTGCCTGAAAGTGCGTTGGCTGGCGATCGCCCTGCTGGTGGTCATCGTCCTCTTGCAGCACCCGCTATGGCTGGGCAAGGGGGGCTGGTTGCGGGTCTGGGAAGTCGACCGGCAACTGGCTGAGCAGAAGGAGACCAACGAGGTCCTCGAGTTGCGCAATGCCGGGCTCGATGCCGAGGTGCGAGACCTCAAGCAGGGCTATGACGCGATCGAGGAGCGTGCCCGCTTCGAGCTCGGGATGGTCAAGCAGGGCGAGGTCTTCTTGCAGGTTCCGGAAAGGCCGGCCGCAGACCGGGCGGCGGCGCCGACGCCGGAGAAGGGGTCAGCAACCGCTGCCGCCAAGGCAGCCCCGGCGGCACCTGCCAAGACCGTACCCGCGAGGCAGGCAGCAGCAGCGACGCCGCCGGCAAGGGCTGCCCAGCAGCCGTAGCTGCCCGCTCGCAGCGGCGGGCGCCGGCCGGCAAGCGGGAGCGGCGGGGGCTACTCGAGCAGCTCGATCTGCCCCGAAACGGTCGTGCTGACCAGGCTCTCGCCGGCCTCCATCGGCATTGGCGGCGCTGCGTCGGCAGCCATCGCCGGCGACCGCATGATCGGCATCACGGGCGGCCGGCCGCTGCTGCTGACCGTCAGGTGCCGGATCCGGAAGGATTTTCCGAGCGCGTCGGCGATCACCCGGGCGCGCTCGCGGAACGCGGCGAGAGCGTCGAGCGTCGCTTCGGTCTCCGCCTTGCGGCGCGTTTCGGCTGCTGGCAGCATGCTCAGGCTGGCGACTCCGAGCGTGGCCTGCAGCTTGCCGAGAAGTTCCGAGAGTGCCGCCGTGTCGGTGGACTCGAGGGTCAGATCGGAGCGCATTCTCCACCCCTCGATGCGGTTGCCCTTGCCGTAGACCGGATGCGTGTGCGTTGCACCACTCTGCACGCGGACGTTGCCATAGGACCGGGCCATCTTCAGGCCGTCGGCGATCAGGCTGTTGACGCGCTTGCCGGGTTCGCCGGGTGTCGCGCCGGTGGCTTCGGCGAAAACCGTCGCGCGCGCGAGGTCGTTGGCTGCCGGTCGGCCGGCTTCGGCGGCAAGGTCGATGGTCGTCGCGCGCTCGGTCGTTGCCGCCAGCGCCGGCGGAGCAAGCAGCAGGGCGAGCAGGGGCAGGGCGTTGCGCAGGGCTACGGGTACGTTCATTTTCTCTCCGGGTCAGGGGACAGGCATGGATGATGGGGTCCTCGCAGCCGCCTCGCAGCCGCTGCGCTCCTGCGCGGGCGATCCGTCGGCTGCTGGATGGCGACATTCTAGCCGCATTGCCGCGTCTCTTTCCGGTAGTCAGATCCGGGAAGCTTGGTTAGAATCTGCTCCGCCCGCGCGCTTTTGTGCGCTCGGTTGGGGTCTTTGAGGGTTTAGCATGCTGAAAGCAGGACAGGCGGCGCCGATGTTCGTCCTCCCCGATGCGGACATGGAACTCATCGATATTGCCCACTTTCAGGGCAGGAACAGTCTCATCCTCTTCTTCTACCCAAGAGATGGTGCACCGTGCTGTACCTTGCAGGCAACCGATTTCTCGGATCACGAGGATGAATTTGCGCGGCTGGACTGTCAGATTTTCGGCATCAGTCGCGACGACTGTCTCAAGCATGCCGAGTTTCGCGACGAGCACGGCATTTCGGTGCGACTTCTGTCGGATGAAGAAGGTGTGGCGTGCAGGCAGTACGGTGTGTGGCAGGCGAGAGAGGTGAACGGTGTCAGGAAGTACGGCATCGTCCGCTCGACTTTTGTCATCGACAAACAAGGCGTCCTCCGACTCGCTCTCTACGGAGTGAACGCCAAGGGCCACGCGCTCGAAATGCTGCGCGTGGTCAAGGAACTCAATTCATGAACATGCAAGTTGCCAAGAATACCGTCGTTACTCTCGACTACAGCGTCACCGACTGTGACGGCGAACTGGTCGATGCCGGCCAGGAACCGCTGGTCTATCTGCACGGAGGTTACGACGACATCTTTCCGATGATCGAGGAGGCCGTGCAGGGCAAGCGTGTCGGCGAGTCGGTGGTGGTCAGGATGCAGCCGGACGATGCCTTCGGCGAGTACGATGCGACGCTCGTCCAGCTCGAGCCGCGCAGCCAGTTTCCCGACGAGTTGCAGGTGGGAATGCAGTTCGAGGGGATGCCCGAGGGCGGCGACGAGGACGACGAGGAAGATGTCCTGATCTACCGCGTGACCGAGATTGCTGACGACAAGGTGGTCCTCGATGGCAACCACCCGCTGGCCGGGATGGCGCTGGTATTCACCTGTACCGTGACCGACGTCCGGCCAGCCACTGCCGATGAAATCAGGCATGGTCATACGCACGACGAAGACTTCGACGATGAGGACTGATCGCCGTGCGGCAGCGGCTGGCGGTACCGTGCCGCTCTTCAGTGCCGGCGGAACCCGTCTGCCCTGACCGGCAGCCGCGCTCGCCAGCGGTCGTGTTGCGCGCGACGGCGGCCGGGTGAACGCCGGCAGCAGCAGCGTTCTGCTGCCGCAGCCGCTGCTGCGCGGCAGGCGCCGGCCGCGGGTGGCGCTCGTTGGCCGCCCGCGTACCGGCAGGAGCAGCCTGTTTCTGGCTGCCTCGAGTGCCGCGCCGCAACACCGGCGGCTGCTGCGCGAAGGCGACTCCTACGACGAGTGCGTGGTCGATATCGGACTCGAGCAGATCTCGCTGGTCGACCTGCCGGCGGTGGACTCGCTGCACTCGCCAGGTGCCCGCGATGTCGTGGTGCTGAAGTACCTGCTCTGGGGCGACCGTTGGCCACCGGTGGCGCTGCACGAGGATCAACTGCCGGAGGTCTCGTTCGACGCGCCCGATGTCCTCGTCCAGGTCGTCGACGCGACGGCGCTGCAGCGCGACCTCGAGCTCAGCCTCGAACTGTGTCTCCTCGGCAAGCCGCTGCTGATCGCACTCAACCGTGTCGACGAGGCACGGCGCAAAGGGGTGTACGTCAATAGCCGTGCACTGGCGGAGCATCTCGGCGTGCCGGTGCTGCCGACCGTGGCGCACATGGGGATTGGCGTCAGTGATCTCTTTGCCGCGGCACTGGAAGTCGCGCGCGCGCAGCAGCTGCCGCGCATCCAGACGCCGAGCCCGCACATCAGCACTGCCCTCGAGCCGCTGCAGGCGCTGCTCGCGCAGCCGGCGGTGGCGCAAGCCTTCCACGTTCCGCTGCCCTTCCTGCGCATCCAGCTGGCGGAGAACAACGATTACTTCCTGCAGGAGCTGGCCTGCCACCTGCCGCAGCTCCTGCCGCAGGTGCTGGCGGCGCGCGATGCCGCCGCGCGGCTGTTGCCGCGACCGCTGTCCGACGAGGTGCACGCCGACCGCCACCACCAGGCGGCGCTTCTCTTCGAAAACGTCAGCCGCTTCGGCGGTGCCGCCGGTGCCGGTCGCTGGCAGCGCCTGCTCGATGGCTTGTTCCTGCATCCCCGCTGGGGCCTGCTTGGCAGCACGGTGGTGTTCGCGCTGGTGTTGCTGGTGGTGTTCAAGGTCAGCACGACGCTCGACGCGTGGACCGCCGCACCGCTCGTCGAGTGGGCGCAGGAGTGGCAGCCCGGGTCCACCGTCGGCGTCGTCGGGCGGGCTGTCGTCGACGGCCTGATCGGTCTCGTCGCGATCGTCGTCCCCTACATGCTGCCGCTGGTGCTGCTGCTGGTCGCGCTCGAAGAGTCGGGGATCATGCACCGCGTCGCCTTCGTCGTCGATCGCGGCTTTCACCGTATCGGACTGCACGGCGGGGTCGCCGCCCCCTTCCTCATCGGGCTCGGCTGCAACGTGCCGGCCATCTCGATGGTCGCGGCGACCAGCAGCGGCAAGGACCGGCTCGTCGCCACGCTGCTGCTGGCTTTCGTTCCCTGTTCGGCGCGCTCGGCGATCATCCTCGCGATGGGCGGCAAGTACCTCGGCGGGCTGGGAGTGTTCGCCATCTTCGCCCTCACCTTCGTCGTCCTGACCTTGCTCGGGAGCCTGCTGGCGCGGCGCTACGCCAACGTTGCCGTCGGGCTGATCCAGGAGATTCCGCCCTACGCGCTGCCCCGCTGGCGGCCGTTGCTGGCGAGGACGTGGGAGCGAAGCAGCGATATCGTGACCATCGTCACGCCGCTGCTGGTGGCGGGCAGCATCGTTCTCGCTCTGCTTGGCCATTTTGGCGCCGACGAGTGGATCAACCTGCTGCTGTCGCCGGTCACTCACTGGTGGCTCGGCTTGCCGGTGCTGCTTGGCGTGCCGATCCTGTTCGGCGTCCTGCGCAAGGAACTGTCGCTGCTGATGGTCTATCAGGCGCTGGGCACGATCGAGATCGTGCCGCTGCTCGACCGGGTGCAGATCGCTACCTTTCTCGTCTTCATCACCTTCTATATTCCCTGCGTATCGACCTTCGCCCTCATGCTGCGGACGATTGGCGCCCGGCAGGCCTGCTTCTCGGTCGGGCTGTCGGTGGCCGTGGCGTTGCTGATCGGCGGTGGCGTTCGGCTGTCGCTCGAGTCCTGGCGGCTGCTCTTCGGCTGATCTCGCGGGCGCCGGTTCAGCGCAGCAGCTTGCCGCTGCGGTTGAGAATGGTGATGTCCACGAAGCGCGAGCCGGCGTGACGCCTGGGCGAGAAACTGATGAAGACGCCGCCGGCGTCGTAGTTCGCGAGCGCTTCGAGCGTGTCGCGCAGCTTTCGTCGCGTCGGTTCCGGGCCTGCGCGGCGCAGCGCTTCGACCAGCACCTTGGCACCGAGGTAGCCCTCGACGAAGGTGTGATTGAGCGTCACGTCCTTGGGTTTGAACTTCCTGAAATTGTTCTGTATCTCCCGGATCAGCGGGACCGTGTGGCTGTTCGGATCGGGAACGACCTGCGTCAGCGCCAGTCCTTCGGCCTTGTTGGCGCCGATCTTCTGCACCACCTGCCCGGCGTCGGTGACCGACAGGGCGACATACTGCGCCAGGTTGCCGGCGGCGCGTGACTGCAGCAGGAACTCGGCGCTGGCAGCCGTGTTGGCGATCAAGATAACGGCCTGCGGCTGTGCAGCAGCGATGGTCTGCACCGCGGCGCCGACGTTGGTCGTGTTCTTCTCGTATGCTCCCTTGGCCACCAGCGTGCCGCCTGCCTTCTGGATCGACTGCTCGGCACTCGCCAGGGCGCCCTTGCCGAAGGCGTCGTCCTGGTAGAGGACGGCAAAACGGGTGTAACCTGTGGTCACGTACTGGTCGGTGATCTTGTCGATTTCCTCGGCATAGCTGGCGCGCGTCAGGAACAGAAAGGCGTCGTTGCGGCGAACCAGGGTCTCCGCGCCCGAGCGAACGGCGAGCAGCGGAACACCGGCCTCGGCGAGCACCTTGTGGTCGAGCATCGCCTCGACGTTGCCGGTGCCAACGAAGCCGATGAAGGCCAGCGGCTGCTCGTGCCGGAGCATCTCGCGTGCCAGACGGACCGTCTCGTCGGTCTTGTAGCCGTCGTCAGCCGACGCCAGCCGAATCCTCTGGCCGTGAATCCCGCCCTCGGCGTTGACGGCGTCGAACTGGAGCTGCACGCCCGCCCGCATGTGGGTTCCGGTAGGTGCCAGGGGGCCGCTGAAGGCGGCAACCTGGCCAATGACGATGTCGGCGCTGGCGGCTGCAGTCAGAACGGTGAGCAGCGAAGCCAGCGCAGAGCGCAGCCAGACGGACAGTCTCATGATCCTTCCCTCCCGAGGCGACAGGAAACCGCGGCGAGCAAGCTGTCATGACCGGCTGACGCCCGGGGCGTGCACGGCCCGACCGCTTGCGACCACCCACCATCGCAACCGGCAAGCAGGCAGAGAGGGGCCGCTCGCCATGCCGATGCGGACGATTCGCCGGGCTAGTCTAGGCCCTGCGCCGGCTGCTGTCGACAGCCTTGTGCATGCTCAGGGGAGACGACGCGGATGCGGGTGAATCTCGAAGCGGAACAGTTGCGGTCCCTCGTCGTCGATGATGATCTTCACCCAACCCATGAACGGGTAGCCGAAAGTCTCCAGGCGGGTGAAGTTGGTGATCGGCCGCTTCGTCGCCGGATGGCGCAGCGGCTGGTCGATGCGCTGCCAGTGCGAGTCGCCGTGTATCAGCAGGACCCGTCCGGGAAAGGCGACGGTTTCATCGCTCAGGGTACGCAGCAGTTCCCGATAACCGGCGTGCGGCAGGCCGGCGGCGTGGTGACGGAAGGCCGGATTGCCCTGCATGATGATGACCAGGCCGGCGAGCTGCTCGCGCCGCGCGACGGCAAAAGCCTGTCGCAGCCAGTCGATGACGGCTGCGTTGCGGCTGACGAACTCGTCGCGCGGTTCCTTCCCGAGACCGAAGTTGTTGTTCGGTCCGGGAACGTTGAGCGAGACGAAGAGTACCGGGCCGAGCCGCCAGCGCAGATGCTCGGGGTAGTCTCCGGGCTGCCGCTCGAGCGGCAGCGTCGATTGGCCAAGCGAACGCGGTGCGGCAAAGAACAACTGTCGCAGCTTCTGCAGACGCTCGAGCGGATCGAACTCGCCAGCCGGGAGATGGCGGCAGTCGGTCCATTCGTTGTCACCGGGAACGTAGATCAGCGGCACCGGCGAGGCGTCGAGGAGATCGCGGCGGGCCTCGAACAGCCCGTCGCTGCAGACCGATCGGCTGTCCTTGAAGTCGCCGGCATGCACGACGAAGGCCGCATGTTCGGCAGCGATGTCGTCGAGCATTCGCGGCAGTTCGCGCAGCTCGTGGCTGCTGTAGGGCGTGTCGCCGATCGCCGCGAAGCGCCAGGTTTCGGCCTGCAGCGCGCCGGCCAGCAGCAGGCCGCCGACGGCGGCAAGCAATCCCGCACCTGCCCTTGTTCGCGTCACTGGATCAGGGCTCTCAGTTCGTAGAGGGCGTCGAGCGCCTCGCGTGGCGTCAGGCGGTCGGGATCGATCGCGCGCAGCCGGTCGATCGCCGGATGGGTGGCTGGTTCGCATGCTTCGGCGGCAGTCGACAGCGCGCTGGCAAAGAGATCCGGCTGCAGCGGGTTGATCGACGCACGCTGCTCGAACTCCCGCAACTGTCGCCGCGCCGCCTTCAGCACCGCCGCCGGAATGCCGGCCAGCGCTGCCACCTGGATGCCGTAGCTCTGGTTCGCCGGTCCATCCTCGACGGCATGCAGGAAGACGATGCGCTGGCCATGCTCGATCGCGTCCAGGTGCACGTTCGCCAGTTCGGCGTACTCGTTGGCGAGCAGCGTCAGCTCGAAGTAGTGCGTGGCGAACAGCGTCAGGCAGCGATTCTTCTCGATGAGCTGACGGCAGATGGCGAAAGCCAGCGCCATCCCGTCGAAGGTCGACGTGCCGCGTCCGACCTCGTCCATCAGGACCAGGCTCCGCTCGCTGGCGTGGTGCAGGATGGCGGCGGATTCGGTCATCTCGACCATGAAGGTCGAACGTCCGCCTGCCAGATCGTCGGCGGCGCCGATGCGGGTGAAGATCTGGTCGAGCGGGCCGAGAACGGCACGGGTTGCCGGCACGTAGCTGCCGATGTGGGCGAGCAGCGCGATCAGCGCCGTCTGCCGCATGTAGGTCGACTTGCCGCCCATGTTCGGGCCGGTGATCAGCAGCAGTCGCCGCTGGTCGCTGAGGCGGGTCGCGTTGGCGATGAAGGTCTCGCTGCCGGCGAGTTGGTCCTCGACCACCGGGTGGCGGCCACCCTCGATCAGCAGTCCCGGTTCGTTGGTGAACAGCGGCCGGCAGTAGTTGCGCCGTTGCGCGGTGTCGGCAAGGCTCGCCAGCAGATCGATGCTGGCGACCGCCTGCGCGACCCGCTGCAGATCCGGCAGCTCGGACTGCAGGCCTGCCAGAACGCCATCGTAGAGCAGCCGCTCACGTGCCAGCGCCCGATCCTGCGCCGACAGAGCCTTGTCCTCGAAGGACTTCAGCTCCGGTGTCAGATAGCGCTCGGCGTTCTTCAGCGTCTGCCGCCGGCGGTAATCGTCGGGCACGCGGCTGGCGTTGGCGTTGCTGACCTCGATGTAGAAACCGTGCACCCGGTTGTATTCGACCTTCAGGTTGGCGATACCCGTCCGCTCGCGCTCGCGCGCCTCGAGTTCGACGAGAAACGCGCCGCAGTTGTCGTTCAGCGCCCGCAGTTCGTCGAGTTCGGCGTCGAAGCCGCTGGCGATGATGCCGCCGTCGCGGATCAGCGCCGCCGGCTCGGGCTGGAGCGAACGCTGCAGCAGGTCGAGGGCGCCAGCCGGAGTTGCCAGCTGCGCCTGCAGTTCAGCCAGCAGAGGCGCAGCGCTGATCGTTTGCAGGGGTGCCCGCAGTTCGCCCAGTCGCTGCAGGCTGTCGCGCAGGCTCGACAGGTCGCGCGGGCGGGCACTGTAGAGTCCGATGCGGCCAGCGATCCGCTCGATGTCGGCGAAACCGCGCAGCGCCTGCCGCAGCGCGCGCAGGCTGTGGCCTTCGTCGTCGAGCAGCATGGCGATCGCCGCATGCCGCGCAGCCGGGATCGCCGGCTCGCGCCAGGGGTGATGCAGCGCGTGCCGCAGCAGCCGCGAGCCCATCGCACAGACGCAGGTGTCGAGCAGGCTGTAGAGCGTCGGCGCCGGCTGGCCGCGCAGGGTTTCGGTGAGTTCGAGGTTGCGCCGCGTCGCCGTGTCGAGTCCGAGGAAGGTGGCATCACGTTCGACGACCAGTGCGCGCAGGTGCGGCAGGGCGCGCGTCTGCGTTGCCCGCGCGTAGCGCAGCAGCGCGCCGGCAGCGGCGATCGCCGGTCGCAGGCCATCGGCAGCAAAGCCGGCGAGCGAACTGGTGCCGAAGTGCGCGCACAGTTCGCGGCCGCCGGCCTCGACGTCGAAATGCCAGTCGGGCTGCCGGGTCAGCGCAGCGTCCGCGGTGAAACCCGGCGCCAGCGTCTCGGCGACGACGATCTCGGCCGGTCGGATGCGTTCGAGGGTGGCAGCGACCCTGCCTGGAGCGACTTCGCAGACGCGGAACTCGCCGCTCGCCAGGTTGATCCAGGCCAGTCCCGCGAGCTGGCGGGTGAAGTGGATCGCCAGCAGCAGCGTGTCGCGCTTCTCGTCGAGCAGCGCCGCGTCGGTCAGCGTCCCCGGGGTGACGATTCGCGACACGGCACGTTCGACCGGCCCCTTGCTGGTCGCCGGGTCGCCGACCTGCTCGCAGATGACCACCGATTCGCCGAGCTTCACCAGCTTCGCCAGGTATTGCTCGAGCGCGTGGTAAGGCACGCCGGCCATCCTGATCGGCTGTCCGGCGGACTGTCCGCGCGTCGTCAGGGTGATGTCGAGCAGGCGCGCGGCCTTTTCGGCGTCCTCGTAGAACAGCTCGTAGAAGTCGCCCATGCGGTAGAACAACAGGAGACCGGGATGCTCCGCTTTCAGCCGCAGGTACTGCTGCATCAT
>ERZ761602.4576-NODE-4576-length-17536-cov-4.666266_pt1 | contig 17536 bp, 13 predicted proteins | sample MGYA00512165_ERZ761602 | MGnify/ENA primary metagenome ERZ761602 (study PRJEB28899, sample SAMN02445085) | bioreactor sludge metagenome | biome: EBPR sludge; isolation source: Thorneside wastewater treatment plant | place: Australia: Brisbane, Thorneside... | reverse complement strand
GGCGGGAGGCTCCGCAAACGAGAAGTCTCGTTTCCGATGAGCTGGACCTCCACGAAGTGAGAGGACTCGTTTTCGGAAGGTCCGGACCCTCCGCGAAGCGAGAGGATCTCGTTTTCGGAAGGTCCGGACCTCCAAAAGTGAGTGGTCTCGTTTCCGACCCTCCGGGCTGGACGGCCGGACGTGTCCCCGAGGCCGGGGGTCATGAAGGCCCAATGTTCTCGGGCGTTGGCAAAAATGGTGGATGTTTGCGCTGGCGGGCGGATGCGGGCCTTTCGGCGCAGCCCGACCTCCAAGATCGGTCATGGGGACTCGCCCACGCGGACGGCGGCACGGAGCGCACTCGGTCGCCTCCGCTGCCGATGCCGGGCTGCGGCTGGACCAGGCCCGGACGTGATTCCGGAGGCGACGGGCGGAGGCGGGACGCGGGTCGGACGTGATGCCGGAGGCTGCGCGCGAAAAGAAACTTCGCGACCGGACGCAACTGGACCACCGAACCGGTCGAAGCGCGCGCCATGCTCGGAACGCTCTCGGGTCGTGGGCTCTCGCTCGCCTTCTTTTCCCTCTTTCTCTGCGCGCGCTCGTTCGCGCAGGTCGCGCCGGCGACGTCGTTGCCGTCTCCGCAGGCGCCGCCACCTCCACCGCCGGCGCCCTCCCCTTTCGTGGAGAACGGGCTTGCGGGCGGCGGCGCGCAGACACCGTTCGGCGGCGTGAGCTACGGCGCGGTGGACGCCGCGACGGTGCGGGTGTTCGCGGTGGGGAACGTGCGGGCGGAGAACGTGCGGGGACGCTCGCAGATCCGGACGGTCGCGATCCCGGAGACGGGGCACGGGAGCGGCGTGGTGGTGGACGCTCGCGGCGTGATCGTGACCGCGGCGCACGTGGTCCGGGGCGCGCATCACGTGGCGGTGCGACTCTCGGGTGCGGACGCGCAGATCGTGCCCGCGGTGGTCGTGCACCAGGACGACGCGCTCGACTTCGCGCTCTTGCTGGTGGGCGTCGACCGACCGCTGACGAGCGTGCTGCCGTTGCCGGAGGCGGCGCCGGTGCTCGCGGTGCGGCAGACGGTCGACGCGATCGGGTTCCCGCTCGATCCCACGCGCGAGCGGCCGCAGTCGACGCGGGGGATCGTGAGCGCGGCACTCGACGACGGGCGCGTGCAGCTCGGCATCAGCGTCAATCCCGGGAACTCGGGCGGTCCGCTGATCGACGAGCGTGAGAATCTGGTGGGGATCGTGGTCGCGCGGGGCGACGTGTCGCAGGGTGTGCAGGGGATCGGTCTCGCGGTCCCGGTGGCGCCGATCAAAGCGGCTTTCGACGGATCGTCGCGCGCCTTCGCCCAGGCGTACCAGGCGCTGCGGGCGAACCCGAGCGCGCGGCAGAGCGCGGAGGTGGTGGACGCGCTGGTGCGGCTCGGTGGGCTGGAGATCTTGGCGGAGGCGGCGGACGTGGCGGACGGGGTCGCGGCGCCGCAGCGGCTCGCGCACTTCGACGCGATCGCGGAGCAGACGCGCGACGCGTCGCTGCTGACGTTGCTCGCGGCGTTCTTCTGGGATGCGTCGCTCGTGATCCTCGAGCGGAGCGGTGGGGCGGCGACGCCGGCGATGATGCCGCCGGGGGACGCGCGGACGGTGGCGACGCGGGCGCAGGAGCGGGCGCGGGAGCTGGCGCGTCGGGCGCACGCGATGGATCCGACGGTGGCGCAGCGCTCGCCGTTCGTGGGGTACCTCGCGAACGTGTCGTCGCCGGGCGCTCCCGGGGTGCCGGAGACCTTCGCGTCGGGGCCGAGCGCGCCGACGCCGGAGCGGCGGGTGCGCCGTGGGTGGTTCCCGACGATCGCGGCGGGCTATCAGTCGGACGTCGCGAACGCGATCTCGAACGGGTTCCAGCTCGCGTTGCATGCGCCGATTCTTCTGACCGGAAACCGTGACTCTTCGGTGCGCTTCGCGTTCGGTGTCGGTTTCGGGTTCTCGTTCACCGTGCACGACGAAGACGGGTACTACGACGACGGTTGGGACTCGTTCGACGTGTACGCGCTCGTGGGACCGACGGTGCGCTTCGGGCGACGCATCGGGCTCGTGGTGCAGGCGGCCTGGGCCCCGGGGGCGCGCGCGGGTTGCCCGTACTGCGACGAGTACGAGTCGGACTGGGAACCGACGTGGCTCTCGTTCCGCTTCTCGATCGGGCCGAGCTTCGGGCGCTTCCACGTGGCGTTCACGGCGCGAATCGCGGACGCGCTGGAGGAGCCGTCGGCGTACTACGGGGAGTACCGGATGCTGGTGCTGCAGATGGGGGCCACGGGCGGCGTGACGTTCTGAGGGCGTTCCGGGGGGCCGAGATCGCGAGACGGTCTCGGCGCGACGAAACGGGCTCGACGCAGCGGGCTCGACGAAGCGGGCTCGACGAACGGGCTCGACGAAGCGGGCTCGACGAACGCGGGCTCAGCGGGTCGGGCCGCCGCGGAGGGGGACGCGGACGCGGATCGGGTCGCCGGGCTCGGGGCGGGCGCCGCTGGTGCGGAGGGCGCCGAGCCAGACCTCGGCGTCGAGGATTCCGGGGCGGAAGCGGTGGCGGGAGACGAAGCGGTCGCCCGCGCGGAGGTGGGCGGGGGAGACGAGGCCGTCGGCGATCAGATCGACGCGGCGGGAGAGCTCGCCGGGGCCGACGCGGAGGGCGAGATCGCTCGGGCAGGGGCCGTGGGCGAGGAGCTCGAGGGCGACGCCGTCGGGGACGAGCCAGGCGCCCACGACGCCGAGGCAGGGCGTGAGGCGGGCGAGCTCGGCGACGTCTCGTGAGTCGTCTCGGGGCGAGGCTGCCGTGGGCTCGCTGGGCTCACCATCACTGGGCTCGCCAGGCTCGCTGGGCTCATCCTCGGCGGGCTCGGCGCGCTCGTCGCCGGACGCTCCCGCGGGCTCGAAGGGTTCGAGGAAGCGGCGCGGGTCCGCGCCTCGGCGGAGCACGAGGTAAGGCGCGGCGTGGGCGATGGCGCCGTAGTCGGCGCGGGCGAGCCAGTCGCGGACGTGGGGCTCTTCGATCGTGCGGAGCAAGTCTTCGCGCTGCGCGTAGCGGTCGCGGTGGGAGAGGTCGAGCACGACGACTTCGGCGGCGCGGTCGGGAGGCGGGGCGCGGTGGATGCGCGCGCGCTCGGCGAGGTGGGGCAGGAGCGGATCGGGCGCTTGCACCGAGGCGCCGGCGGGGATCGCGGCGAGGACGGTGCGGGCGGCGTCGGTGCGCGGATCGGCCGCGAACGCGGCGTCGTTCGGGTGACGGCCGAGCGCGCCGTAGAAGATCACGCTGCACGCGACGATCGCGAGGGCGGCGCCGCGGCGCTTGTCCGCGCGGAGCTTCGCGACGCCGACGATCGTGGCCACGACCACGAAGGGGAGCGCGGGGCTGAGGTAGTGGGAGTCGAGGTTCGGGGTGGTCGGGAACGCGCTGACGAGGTTGACGGCGACGATGGGGAGCGCGGGGACGAGGAAGCGTGCCCCGAGCAGAGGTGGCAAGAGCGCGAGCGGAAGGAGGATGCGCGCGAGGTAGGTCGCTCGCTTGCCTTCGAACAGATGCGAGAAGAGCACGGTCGGCTCGGAGAGCCAGTGGGAGATCACGGCGCCCGGAGTGTCGCCGAAGACGCCGAAATGGAGCGCGAAGGAGCCGGTCTCCGGTGAGAATCGTGGGTGGAGGTAGCCGACGAACAAACCGAGATACGCGAGCGATCCGAGCGCGATCGGGAGCGAGGTGCGCGGGCCGAAGGTGCGGTGGGCGAGCGCGCCGAGGAGCGCGGTGACGAGGGCGAGATCCTCGCGGCAGAGGAGGACGCCGACGATCGCGAGCACGAAGCCGCGGCGATCGCGGGCGTCGAGGCGCTCGGCGGCGAGCGCGAGGGGGAGGAGCGCGAGGGTGCCGGGGTGGGCTTCGTAGGTCGCGACGTGGACGAGGTTCGGGTGCAGCGCGAAGGCGAAGAAGCCGAGCCAGAAGTAGGGGGCGCCGAGGCGGCGCGCGGCGAGGAGGCCGAGGGTCTTGGCGGTGAGCGCGCAGGCGACCGACTGCGCGAGCAGGAGCGCGGGGGCGGTGCCGACGAGCAGGCCGGCGACGCCGATCGGAGCGAGCACGGGCGAGACGTGCAGGCCGAGGACGTGCGCTTCGAGGAAGGGATCCCAGAGGTCGCCGCGCGCGAGACCCCAGGCCATGCGCGTGTAGAACGCGAGGTCGAAGGTGCGGTGGTGGAAGGTCGCGAGGCGCGCGAAGGCGAGCGCGAAGAGGAACGCGGCGAGGCCGTAGGTCGCGAGCTGGCGCGCGGTGCGTCCGGGCGTGCTCACCGCAGCGTTCAGCGCGGTGCTGACGGTCGGGCTCACCGAAGGACTCACGGTCGGGCTCACCGCGGGGCGCTCAGAAGGGGACGCGGAGGCCGATGGAGGAGATCACGCCGTCGCCGAAGCGGTTGGTGTTCCAGCGGTACTCGAAGCTGAGATCGATCGAGGCGGCGCGGAAGACGTCGAAGACGGTGTCGGCGAGGAACGAGGTCTCGAGGAGGAGCTGGAAGCCGAACGTGTGCACGCGGAAGGCGCTCATCTTCGGATCGGCGGTGACGTAGGCCTCGTCGGGGAGCGTCTGCGTGTAGGCGTCTTGGTAGAAGAACGAGCGTCGCTGCTTGTAGTAGCGGTAGCGCAGGCGAAGGTACGCCGATTGAGCGAGCTCCTGGTAGACGCGGATCTCGGGGCTGACCGCGGCGACGTCCCAACTGTCCATGTAGGCTTGATAGCCGAGGTGCACGGAGCTTCGGGTGGCGCGGACGTGGGTTACGAGGCGGCCGGTGAGCGAATGACGGTGGCGCGTCTCGGGGTGATTCTCGGGGCGGAGGACGTCTTGAACCGCGACACGGCGGTAGGCGTTCGCGAGGAAGCCGTCCATCCAGCCGTATTGGTAGGCGACCTGGAAGAAGACGACGGGGGAGAGGATCTGCTCCCACGAGACGTTGAGCGCGAGCGCGTCGAAGTCTTCGCGGAAGGCGTCCGCGCTGGTGCCGCCGCCCGTCGAGGGGCGCATGCCCGCGCCGACCACGAAGCGCTGACGGATCTCGTCGTGCACGTAGAAGAGCGCGGCGCGGATCACGGTGCTGCGATCGTTGAGCGAGAGCGCGCCGGTGAGGCCGAAGCTGTTGGAGAGGTAGTCGGGCTCGCGGCTGATGCGGTAGGCGAGGCCGAGGTCGAGCTGGGCGTCGCCGAGATCGAATTCGTAGCCGCCGCTCAGCGAGATCTGATGGCGGATCTCGGTGAAGCGCACGTCCTCGAGGACGCCCGCGGCTTGGCTCGCGCTCGTGATGCTGTCGACGAGGTAGTCGGCGCCGAGGCGGATGCCGTTGGGGGCGACGAGGCGCACGCCACCTTCGGGGGCGACGACGCGGGTGGACTGCTCCCAGTAGTAGTTGCCGCGGAGCTCGAGGGTGCCGGTCCAGGTGCCCGAGGACTCGTCGGCGTGCGCGACGGAGACGCCGCCGAGGAGAAGAAAGGCCAAGCAGAAGGCACGCACGCCGGGCTGCGTAGCCGATTCGGGGGCGTGTTTCCATGGGGCCGCGCACGTGGACGTGGACGTGGACTCGAGTGTCCGAACGTCACGTGGTGAGCGGCGCTCGACCGTGTGGGGTCGAACGACCGTCGCGAGCGCGTGCAGAGCTCGTCGTGCTCAGGCGGCTGGGCGCTTGCCGAGGAGGAGGCGCACCGCGAGGGCGCCGAGCAAGAAACCGAGCGCGACGGTGAGCACGGTGCGCGCGCCGCCATCACCGGTCGGGAGGAAGGCCCACGCGAGGACGGTGGCGACGGGTGCGAGCAGGCCGGAGAGCCACGCGCGGCCGCCGGTCGGGAGCGCACGCAAGCGCAGGCGCAGGAGGAGAACGTCGACGACGACGAGGTGGAAGGCGATCACGGCGGACATGACGCTCACGAGGAGCATCGCGAGGGCCCAGCCGTCGACGTCGAAGAAGGGGATCACGGCGGAGAGCGACTGCTCGTCTCCCACGATCGCGGCCCAGGTGACGAGGGCCCAGCCCGGGAGGAAGGGGCCGAGCAGCGTGGGCCAGGCCCAGGGTCCGAGCTTCGTGATCGCCATGGGTGGAGGATACGGGGTCGCGCAAGGGTGGGGGAAACGAGGCCGAGACAGAGTCGGAGACGGACTCCGTTCGGCTCACGCGCCGCGGCGAATCACCCGGGGCGCGGGCGCGTAGCGGTGGAGGGTCGAGGTCGTGTGGCCTTCGGGATCGACGATCACCACGCGCACCACGAGGCCGTCGCGACCTTCGTTCTCGACCACGACCTCCCCGGGCGGCAGCGTGGGGTCGAGCACCACCTGCTCGTCGGCCGGGAGCTCGCGAACGAGCTCGGTGCGCACGTCGTGGCGACGCGCTTCGGCGCCTTCGATCGTGACGGAGAGCCGACCTTCGGACGTGGTGGCGCGAACGCGGACCGCGAAGGCGTGGGGGTTGCGCACGCGGTAGTCCTGGGTGCCCCACGCGATGCGCGCGTCGAGGCCAGGGTCGAGGTAGCTCGAGGGCAACGTGTGCGTGCGGTGATCGACGACCTCGAGGCCCGAGCGGAGCGAGGCGAGGTGGAGCGTGCTGGCGACCTGGCAGACGCCGCCGCCGACGCCGCGGCGGAGCTCGCCGTTCGCGATCACGGGCGCGTTGCGGAAGCCACGCTCCGCCGTGCGCTCGCCGACCACCGCGTCGAAGGAGAGCTCGGCGCCGGGGGCGATCACCGCGCCGTCGAGGAGCTTCGCGGCGAGCTCGACGTTGATCGCGCGGCCGCGGTAGGCGCCGCGGGTGCGGAAGCGCGTCGAGGCGTCGCCGAGCGTTTCGTCGAACGCGTCGACGGCTTCGGCGTCGGCGATGGTGCGGTCGACCGCGTGAGCGTGTGCCCCGGAGAGCAGCACACCGAAGAGGGTGGTCAGGAAGAGAGCCTTGGTCGTCGCCCGTTGCATCGTCGTCGCCTCCGATGCGGCTCTTCTCAAGGGGCGGACCACGCGCGGATCGTCGAAAACGGCGCGATCGGGCGGGGCGGGGCGCGGACGTGGACGCGCGACGGCGTGTCAACGGAACCACGAAGTGCGGGACGCTCGCCTTCTTCGCGCGTCAGGAGCGGCGCCGGCTCGGCGTCAAAGCACGATCTTCTCGTGCTCGATCACGCGCTCGAGGGCGCGCTCCATCACGCTGCGCGCATGGGCGGCGAAGAGGGCGAGGTCGGCGTGTAGCTTGGCGTCCGCGGGGTTCTTGTTCTGGCAGCGCTTGGCGTAGCCCTCGAACGCGTTGAGGGAGGCGACGAGCTCGCTCAGGTGGTTCGGGCACTCGCAGTCGACCGCGGAGGGGATCTCCATCAGGCGCGCGAGCTGGCTGGAGCTGAAGCGCGGCGGGGGCGCGTCTTGGGGCGGCGGGGCGGAGGCGGGGGCCTTCTCGTCGAGCATGTGCCGGATGATCACGGAGAGCATCTGGCTGCGCAGGCGCGCGAGGGTGACGGGGCCGCGCAGGGGGCGGCTGACGTTCGAGAGCGCCTCGAGGTCTTGGCGGCGAAGGAACGAGTAGAGCGCGATCACGAGCTCGGCCTGGGTCTGGTCCTTGAGCTGCGCGATGGCGCGGTCGGGCTCCCCCGGTGGGAGCAGGTCGACGTTGAGGATGACGACGTGGGGGGGCTGGCGGCGGCAGTGCTCGAGGAGCTTGTCTAGATCGGTACCGGCGAAGGTGACCTGCACGTCCGCGAGCGGGCCGGCGGAATGCTCGAGCTGTTGAGGAAGGGAATCATCGAGAATCGCGAGACGAATCATGTCCGCGATTGTGGGGCGCAAGTCTTGGGGCGCCAGTGCGACGTCTTGGTTTTGTCTAGGTCGATCTCGAACACCAGGGATCTCCTGACGGGCCACGCGCTCGGGCGGCCGGCTGAGCGGCAAAAAGGGTGGTTCCTTGGTTCGGATGCGGTGGGTTGATCTCGAAGACCAGGGATCTCCTGACGGGCCACGCGCTCGGGCGGCCGGCTGCGCGGCAAAAGCGGTGGATCCTTGGTTCGGATGCGCTCGGGCGGCCGGCTGAGCGGCAAAAAGGGTGGATCCTTGGTTCGGATGGGGGAGAACCGAGTGTTTTCCCTGGGTTGAATGCACTTTTGTGCGATTCGTCACGCGTTTCGCGGGACGGTTTTGAAAATCAATTTCATTATCGGTCGCATGAAGAAGCGCCTGGCGGAGAGCTCGTTGGTTCGCGTCGAACGTTCGTGTGGCTGCGGTCGCGTGATCGAGGTGCACCTCGGGGCGGTGACCCTTCGCTTCGATCACGGGAGCCTCGCGAGCCTACACCGCACCCTCGGGGACGCCCTCGGGGCGCTCGCCCGAGAGCGTGAGGACGCGGCGCTCGCGCTCGACGTGAATCCGCGCGGGCCGATCGGTCAGGCGTGAGCGGTCCGACGACTGCCGAGGACACGATGCGTTCACGCCCTCTCACGCCGCCCACCGTCGTGCGGCCCGACCCCAACGGCGACGTGCGCTGCGAGTGCCATCGGCTGCTCGCGCGCCGTGTGCCGGAGGGCATCGAGCTGCGCTGCGTGCGCTGCAAGCGGGACGTGCTCCTGCGCTGGGAATCCATCGACGCGCTCCGAAGCGAGCCGGTCGAAATCGGGAGGGAATGAGCGGAGCTTCGTGCCGGAAGGACGGTCTCGTCGGGGGATCTCTCTCGGTTTTCGTCGCGGGGATCGTCGTGCTCTCCGCGAGTTTCTTCGCGGGGGACGCGACGGCTCAAAGGTCCGAACGCGCGACGGAAGCGGAATCCGAGACCGGGTCCGAGGCCGTGACGGAGTCCGAGGCCGTGACGGAGTCCGAGGCCGTCACGGAGTCCGAGTCCGTCACGGAGTCCGAGACCGAGACCAGGTCCGAGTCGGAGTCCGAGACGGAGACCACGTCCGAGTCCGTGACCGAGTCCGAGTCCGTGACCGAGTCCGAGTCCGAGACCGAGTCCGTGACGGCGACCGAGTCCGAGTCCAGGTCCGAATCGGAGTCCGAGTCCGAGACCGAGATGGATGCCGAGGCTTCGGACTCGGATGACGACGCGGAGCTCGAGGCGCTGCTCGCCGCCGTGGAGGCCGACGAGCGACGGCGGCGCTCGGTCGACGACGACGAGCTCACGTTGCGTGAGGTCGTGGTCACCGGCACGCGGCGCGAGACGCCGATCGAGGATTCGCCCGTGCAGACCGAGGTGATCTCGCGCGCGGACATCGAGACGTCCGGCGCGGAGACGCTCGCGGAGCTGCTCGAAGAGCACGCGGGCATCGACGTGTTCGGCGCGGTGCGCGGCGAAGGCGTGCGGCTGCGCGGATTGGAGCCCGAGCACACGCTCTTCTTGATCGACGGCGAGCGCACGGTGGGGCGCATGGACGGCACGCTCGACCTCACGCGCTGGCAGCTCGACGACGTGGAGCGGGTGGAGATCGTGCGCGGCGCGGCGAGCGCGCTCTACGGCAGCGACGCGCTGGGCGGCGTGATCAACGTGATCCCGCGTCGTGGTGCGCGCGGCTGGAGCGCGGAGGGACGCGCGACGTACGGCTACGTCGATCGCCGACGCAGCAACCGGCGATCGCGCTTCGAAGGTGGGCCGCGCGCGGACGTCGACACGGAGGGCGAACCGATCCGTCTGCCGCGCGACGACTACGCGGGCACCTACGACTTCACGGGTCGCTTCGGCTACGGCGGCGAGCGCGGCTCCGCGAGCGCGTTCGTCGGCTACCACCGGCTCGATCGTTTCGACCTCGATCCGCGCAACGCGGCTTCGAACGGGCCGCGCTCCGAGACGTGGAACGCGGGTGCGCAGGCGAGCCTGAACGTGCGGCGTACGACGCTGCGGCTGCGCACCGAGTACCAGATGCGCGACGACGTGAGCCTCGAGTCGATGGGGCGCGTGGTGCTCGAGCGGCTCAACCGCACCGAACAAGGCACGGTGTCGTTCGGACCGGAGATCCGTCTGCGGCGCGGCACGCTGCAGCTCCGCGGCGCCTACACCCACTTCCGCGATCAGTTCCTTCGGCGCGTGCGCGACGGCGCGAACGATCGCGAGGCGACGGATACGCGCGAGCAGCTCGGGCAGATGCAGCTCCGCTACCTGCACGCGTTCTCGGACGCGCACGTGTTGACCGTCGGCTACGACGCGTTCCTCGAGTCGCTCGACACGCCTCGGCTCGATCGCACGGGGCGCCGCGCGCGGCTCGCGCCTTACGTGCAGCACGAGTGGACGCCGTCCGAGACGCCCTACCTCGCGATCGTGCCGGGCGTGCGCGTGGACGCGGACAGTTGGTTCGGGGCCGCGGTGTCGCCGAAGGTCCAGGTGCGCCTCGATCCGCACGAGCGTGTGGTGCTGCGTACCTCGGTGGGGCGCGGCTTTCGCGCGCCGGACTTTCGCGAGCTGCTGCTGAGCTTCACCGAGAACGCGAGCATCGGCTACGTGGTGGTGGGCAACGAAGATCTCCGACCGGAGACGAGCTGGAGCGTCGACGGCGCGGCGGAGCTGCGTTTGAGCGAGAAGGTCTGGATCTCGGCGACCGGGTATTGGACGAAGGTCGACGATTTGATCACGACCGATCTGGTCGAAGAACAAGACGGCGTCGCGACGTACACCTACGTGAACGTCGCGGCGGCGCGCACGCGGGGCGTGGAGACGTCCGTGCGTCTGACGCCGCTCGCGGGGCGCCGCGGTCCGCACGGGCTGCGCCTGGATCTCGGCTACGCGTTCCTCGACGCGGACGACCTCGGCCAGGATCGCGCCCTCCCCGGCCGCGCGCGGCATCGGCTCAGCTTCCACGCGCGCTACGTGCATCGCACCACGGGCGTGCAGCTCCTGTGGCGCTCGCAGCTCGTGGGCGCGCGGCCCTTCTACGGCGACGAAGGGCGCGTCGAAGCGGAGCCCTACCTCTCGCTCGATCTGCGGGCCGAGAAGTCGCTCGGCGAGCACCTCCGCGCGTTCGTGGGCGCCGACAACGTGCTCAACAACGGCGGCGTCTACCTCTCCGCGCGTCCTCGAACTTTCTGGGCCGGCGTCGCGGCGCGGCTCTGAGCTCTCGATGCTCCTCCGCTTCACGCGGATCGCGTTCGTTCCCGATCACTCCGACCGCTCCGATCACTTCGATCATTCCGATCACTCCGACCACTCCGATCGTTCACCTCCGATCGCCATCGCGCGACAAACCGACGACCTCGATTGCGAAACCTCTCCCTTCTCCTCGCACTTCTGCTCGCCACCGCCGGATGCGCCGACGATCTCGGCTCGGATCCGACGCCCACGCCGGACGCCGGCCCCATCCCGACCACCGACTCGGGTCCGGCGCCGACTCCCGATGGCGGGCCCGCGCCCAGCACCGAACGCGTGCGCCACACCGACCTCGGTGGAGGCGTGGTCGAGACCCTGGTCGACGGCACTGCGACCGACCGTTGGGTGATGCTCGATCTCGATCGTGGGGGTGCGGAGGTCGACGCGGAGCTGGAGACGGACACCACGTGGGACCTCGCGATCCAGCGCTACCACCTGCGCACCAACGGCGGCGCGGGTGGACCGGCCGACGTGCGCGTGGCGGTCCTCGAGGTCGCCTTCGACGACGTGACGCAGGCGCCGAGCGAAGGTTGGCGCCAAGACGAGCCCCCGGCGGAGACCGAGATCCCGGGTGAAGTGCCGATGGGCTCGGACATCCCGAGCACCGTGATCTCGAACGAAGAAGACCCGTGGTACGTCTACGACGGCGCCACGCACGAGCTCACGCCGAAGCTCCGCACGTACGTGATCGAGAGCACGGAATCGCGATACTTCGCGCTCGCGATGGTCGATTATTATTCGCCGGAGACGGCGAACGCGGGTTACCCGACGTTCCGCTGGAAGGAGGTCCTTCCGCCGGAGACGATCGTGGAGCCCGGGATCGTGGTCGACGCGTCGTCGCGTGACGCGTGGGTCTACCTGACGCTCGAAGGCGACGCGGTCACGGTCGCGGACGAGGCGAGCTCGACGGAGTGGGATCTGGCGTTCCGGCGCACTGGGATCCGCACGAACGGCGGCGTGAGCGGACCGGGATTCGGGGGCGCGCGCGAGACGGATGCGGCGTGGGACATGATCGTGTCCGCGAGCACGGTGGGCTTCGTGGAGGACGCGATGGTTCCGGTCGCGGGACCTCCGGGCTCGGGCGAGGCGCCGGGCAACGCGGCCCTCGCGGGCTGGTTCGACTACGACGGGACCACCCACGTGGTGAGCCCGCGGGACACCGTCTACCTCGTGCGCGGCGCGAGCGGTGACTACGCGAAGGTCCGTGTGCTTGCTTGGGATTCCGGTGTGTTCCGGATCGAGCTCGAGCCGGTGACGCGCCTCGTGGACGTGCGCACCACCACCATCGACGCGAGCTCGACGACGGAGTGGGCGCGCTTCTCCTTCCGCGCGGGGCAGCTCGTCACGCCGGAGGATCCGAGCGCCGACCTCGGCTGGGACGTCGCGTTCCAGCGCACCCTCACCGCGACCAACTCGGGCACCGCGGGCGCGGGCGAAGGGGGAGCGGCCCGTGCGGCGAGCTCGGACCTGTCGGCGATCACCGCCGCGGCTGCCGAGTACACGGTCGACGTGAACGTGCCACCGAGCCGCCCCGGCGCCATGGCGTACGACGGCAACGCCGTGCTCGGGGCGTGGTTCGACTACGACCCCGTCACCCACGTCGTGTCGCCGGCCGACGCGGCCTTCCTCGTGCGCACCGCGGACGGCGGCCACGTGAAGCTGCGAATCACCGGCTGGGCCGCCGGCGTCTACACGATCGAATGGGCGTACGCGGGCGCGGGTCAAACGAGTTTCTGAGCTTCGAACCTCCGCCTGCGACGTCGAGCGTCGATTCGGCTTCGGCAGACGAGGGTTGGCTTCGTCGCTCGGCGCCTCGCGGCGCAAGGCCGTGACGCAGCACCGCGGCGCAGCACCGCTACGCCGCGGTCGACGTGTCGGACCGCTCGGCTCCGAGTGGTGGCTCCGAAGGTCGGCCGAACATTCACGACTTTTCAATCGATTCAGTTCAAACGAGTTTCTGGAGTACGTCATGAACGACAAGTTTGCGATCCCCGCGATCCTCTCCGCGCTGCTCGGCGCGTGTGCGACGCCTGCGACCCCCACCACGCCGACCCCGAGCGTTCCCGCCGCCGAGGTCGAGGCCGCGGCGCCGACCTCGAGCGCGCGCTTCGTCGACGCGGACACGATCCGCGTGCAGGGCACGCTTCCGCCGCTGCCGGTCGGGCTCACGAGCTTCGGGCTCGCGTCGCTCGAGGGCGACCTCTACTTGCTCGGGGGCTACCACGGCGAGCCGCACCGCTACGAAGCGGCGGGGCAATCCGCGGACCTCTACGTGCTTCGCGCGGGCGCGCCGGCGTGGGAGCGCGGCCCCGCGATCGACGTCGGCCTGCAGAGCGTCGCGCTCGTGCGGGTGGGCGACGCGCTGCATCGGATCGGCGGCATGAAGGTCGAGGGCGGCGTCGGTGGACCGGACGGCGACGGCACCGGCACGCTGCGTTCGGTCGCCGATCACGCGCGTCTCGATCCGGCGAGCGGTCGGTGGGAGAGCCTGCCGGCGCTGCCGGACGCGCGCTCCTCGCACGACGCGATCGCGATCGGCGACGCGCTCTACGTGGTGGGTGGCTGGAAGATCGACGGCGCGCCGACCGACGGCACCTACGCGACGACGATGCTGCGCTTCCGGAACGGAGCGTGGGAGTCGATCGAGGCGCCCTTCCAGCGACGCGCGCTGGGGCTCGCCGCGACCTCGCGGCATCTCGTCGCGGTGGGCGGCCTCGCGGGGCGCGCGGTGTCGCAGGCGGTCGACGTCTACGACACCACGACGAACGAGTGGTCCTCGGGGCCTGCGCTGCCGGGCGAAAACACCGGTTTCGGCGTCTCGGTGGTCGCGGTGGGCGACGCGATCCTCGCGAGCGGCAGCGACGGCGTGCTCCATCGCTGGCGGGTCGGCGAGCCCGCGTGGACGGCGATCGGCCGCTTCGCGTTCCCGCGTTTCTTCCATCGCCTCGCGGCGCTCCCGGACGGAACGATCGCGTCGGTCGGTGGCATCGGCGGCATGCACACGAACGGCCGCACGCGGATCGTGGAGGCGCTGCGGGCGGACGGAAGCGCGCCCGCGGTGGTGAGCTTCGAGCTGCCGTGGGAGGGCGTCGCGAAGAACCGCCAGGGCATGTTCGTGCTCGGCGACTACCTCTACCTCTTCGGCGGCAACGACTCGCTCGGTCAGCACGACTTCGCGGCGGAGAACTTCGAGAACGAGGGTTGGCGCGTGCACCTGCCTTCGCTCTCGGTGGAGCGGCGCGCGGACTACCCGGTGCGACGGCAGACGATGTCGACGCTCGTGATGGGGGAGCACGTCGTCTACTCGTTCGCGGGCTTCGGGCACGAGAGCCCGAGCGGTGTCGTCTCGTCCGCGGGGTCCGACGCGGATGGCGCGCAAGAAGAAGAGAGCGTCGCGCACACCCACCCGGAGATCTTCGCGTACGACGCGGAGAACGACACGTGGAGCCTGCGCGCGACCTTGCCGGTGCCGCGCTCGCAGCTCGCGGTGGCGCAGCACGAGGGCACGGTCTTCGTGATGGGCGGCCTCGACTACGATCCGCGGCGCGCGCAGGACGATCAGTTCCGACACCTCACGGAGATCCTCGCGCTCGCGCCGGACGCGGCCGAGCCGCGCACGTTGACGGTGGAGATGGCCGGTGGTCGCCGCGCCTTCGGGCACGCCGCGCACGCGGGCCATTGGTACGTGGTGGGCGGGATGCGCGAGGAGTTCCAGCTCGTCGACGGCTGCACCCAGTTCGACTTCGTTGCCGGGTCGGCGGGGTCAGCCGCCGACGCGACGGAAGCATTCGCGGAGCTCCCGTGTCCGTCCTCGCCGCGTCTGAACCCGCAGCTCGTGAACGTCGACGGCAAGCTCGTGCTGGTCGGCGGCACCACGCGCCTCTCGAACGGCGAGCTCGGCGAGGATCGTTCGATCGAGATCTTCGATCCGACGACGCGCGCTTGGTCGCGCGGCGCGGCGGAGCTCCCGTTCACGCCCAAGCACGCGCAAGCGTTCGCGTGGAACGGGCGTCTGCTCGTCGTCTCGACCCACGACGAAGCGAGCGTGCTGCGCCTCGCGCTGCTCGATCCGAACGCGCGCTGACCGACCGAACCAAACCAAGCGCGCATGCGTCGCGCGCTTCGTGCGCGTGACGCTCTCGCGAACCCGCGAGATCCCCGACGACGGCAGGAGCGCATCGCTCCCGCCTCGACCGAAACGGCCGGTGGCTCGCCCGAGAGATGCGTAACTCCGGGCCCTCGCAATGGTGCGAGACCCTTCGCGCGAGCCACCGGCCGGCCTCGGTTTCTTCACTTACGCCCCGGTCCGTGCCGCCACCGGCTCGGTGCGACCTTCGTGACTGCCACCGTTCGCTCGAGCCACTTGGCGCGGGTCTCTCTGCGCCCTCGTGGGTTTTCTGCTTTCGGGTACGGCGCTCTTCTATCCTGCGTCGATGAGCTACCGCGCGCGTGTCTCCTCGATCCTGCTCCTCGTGGCCCTCGGCTGTGGAGGCGGAGGCACCGCTCCGTCGAACGACACCGAAGGCGGCGAGTCGACGAACGACACCGGAGGCGGCGAGTCGTCGCTCGCGCAGAGCACGGCGGTCGGCGAGGTCGCGCCCGCGCACGGCGCGACGCTCTTCGGGGTGTACGTGGTGGTGGCGGAGCCGGGCGCGGCCGCGCTCGAAGAAGCCGCCGCGCCGCTGCGCGCGCGATCGATCCTCGTCTCCGTCGGCGAGCTCGGCTGCGATGCGGGCGCGGCGGATGCGCTCGGCGTCGCGCCCGACCAGCACGCGGTGTCGGTGATGTTCGAAACGCGCGAGGCGGCCGACGCGTTTGCGGCGACGCTCGCCTCGCCGCCGGCGGGAATCGCCCAGGTCACCGTGGGCTGCGCCGACTGATCCCGCGCTTCGTCGAGGGATCGAGGGATGCGACGCGTGCTTCGTCGAGGCGACGAGCTCGTGGCGCGGATGTCGGCTCCGCCCTCAACGGAGGCGACGTGCGAGCTCGTCGTCGAGGCGCGCGTCGAGCTCTTCGTCGCGGGTCGGATCGGCGTCGGGTTCGATCGTCGGTTCACTGCGGCGACGGCGGCGCACGAAGAAGCGCGCGCCGAGCGCGAGCGCGACGAGCGTGAAGGCGCCGAGGGCGAAGCCGAGCCCTGGAACGCCCGCGCGGCCGGAGAGGTCGAAGCCCGGAACGCGGTCTTGGAGGCGCGCGCGGATCTCGGCGCCGCTCGCGCCTTCGTCGACCCAACGGCGAATGTCGGCCCGCCAGGTCGCGGCGTCGGGGCTCGGGCAGTCGTCGAGGGTACGACCGGGACAGAACGGGCTCTGCGTGTTGCGGTAGATCGACACCGCGCGAGCGCCTTCCTGGGCCGCGGCCACCGCCGGCGGCGAAGCGACCGCGACCGCCGCCGCGAGCAGAGCGAACGCCAACCGACTCATCACGTCAGTATCGCCAGGCCGGGGTCGACCGCCAGCAGGTGCGACATCGAGCCGCAGTACGCCGCGATCGTGTGTGATCGCTCCTGAGCCCCGCCGAACGCTCCTCCCGAGCCTGCGCTCGACTCTGACCGCGAAGTTGGGGGCGCGCGCGACGAACGTGCCCCACGGAAGGTCGGCTGCTAGCGTCCGCGCGCAATGATCGCCGGAATGCTCAAGGCCATGCGGCCCCACCAGTGGGTCAAGAACGGCTTCGTGGTCGCTCCGCTCGTGTTCGCCAAGGGTCTCGGCGACACCTCGATGATGCTGCGGAGCGGGGCGGCGTTCCTCTGCTTCTCGTTCGTCGCGAGCTCCATCTACGTGATGAACGACCTCGCGGACGTCGAGGCGGACCGCGCACACCCGAAGAAGCGACACCGCCCGATCGCGAGCGGCAAGGTCTCGGAGGGCTCGGCCAAGATGCTCACCGCGGTGCTCGCGACCTGCGCGCTCGCGGGCTCTGCGCTGCTCGGTTGGAAAGCGGCGGCGACGATCGCGGGCTACTTGCTCTTGCAGATCGCCTACACGTTCAAGCTCAAGAAGGTCCCCTACGTCGACGTGCTCTGCATCGCGGCGGGCTTCGAGCTGCGTGTGCTCTGCGGCAGCTTCGCGCTCGACGTGCAGCCGTCGATCTACTTGTTGGTGGTCACGCTCCTGCTCTCGCTCTTCCTCGGCTTCGGCAAGCGCGTGCACGAGCTTCGGCAAGCGGAGACCAGCGAGGCCAAGGAGAAGCAGCGGCTCGCGCTGACCCGCTACAACGAGCGCACGCTCATCGTGCTGCTGCAGACGACCGCGCTCGCCACGACCGGCACGTACGTGATGTACACGCTCGACGAGGACACCCGCGCGTTCTTCGGCACCGATTATTTGGCGGCCACGATCGTGTTCACCGAGTTCGGGGTGCTCCGCTTCCTCGACCTGGTGCGCAACAAGAGCGACGCCGACAGCCCGACCGAGCAGCTGCTCAAGGACTGGCCGT
>ERZ761602.4574-NODE-4574-length-17539-cov-8.230611_pt1 | contig 17539 bp, 16 predicted proteins | sample MGYA00512165_ERZ761602 | MGnify/ENA primary metagenome ERZ761602 (study PRJEB28899, sample SAMN02445085) | bioreactor sludge metagenome | biome: EBPR sludge; isolation source: Thorneside wastewater treatment plant | place: Australia: Brisbane, Thorneside... | reverse complement strand
TTCTGACAATCGAAGGGCCCTCTCGCTTCAAAACATCATAATAGCAGATGCGCAATTTCTCTGCCGTATCCGCTTTTTAGGTGATATAATGTTCAGCACACCGCACGACTTCTTTCTCTTTTTGGAGGCCTCTTATGATTTTTGCTCGTATTTCCGCCCGACCTGCTTCGTTCTCCCGTATTCTCATATGTTTTGCTTTTTTTCAGTTGTTCATAAGTGCCGCCTTCGGCCAGACGACGATAACGGGAACCGTTTATGACAAACAGCGAAACGCTTTGCCCGATATCGAGGTAGAGCTTCTCGACCAGTACAATCGCCCTATGCTTCAAGGGGGTCGAACGCGAACGGACGGCACGGGCCGTTACCAGTTTACGGGACTTGGTGACGGAACTTACACAATACGCGTCTTTGCTTTCCGGTACGATCTCGAAGACCAGGAACAGCGGATCGAGGTCTTTACTACCAACATTCGCGGCGGGCAAGGTGTTGGTTTTGAACAGCGTGACTTCTATCTTAGTCCAAAGAAAGGTGGACTTCGCGACGCAGAGCTAAGTGTGATCTTTGCTCAGGATGTTCCGAAAGATGCGGAGCGAGCCTTTGCCGCGGCAGAGGATCACTTCAAGAAAGAGGATGCTTCGGCCGGCTTCCGCGAGCTGCAGAACGCCATTGGGATCTTTCCTAGTTATTTCAAGGCGCTAATGCGATTCGGCTCTGAACTTTATTCCAGGAAGCAATATATGGAGGCCGCTGCCGCGTTCATTAAGGCCGCTGAGGTAAATCAAAAGAGCGCAACGGCTATGTTCCTGCTCGGTAGTTCGCTCCACTATGCGGGCAAGGAATATAACAAAGCAGCTAAGAGTGCGCTCGATCAGGCTCTGAAGATGGCCCCGAATGCGGTTCAGGTCCTGCTTATGATGGGCAAGGTACAGATCACTCTTGGTGATTATCAGCAGGCCGAGGTTTTTTTGGTCAAGGCCAAAAAGGCGAGCACCGTTCGTGTTCCGGAGGTTCATAAGGAACTCTCGCAGCTTTATGGGAACCATCTAAAGAAATACAAAGAGGCCGCAGACGAACTCGAGAACTATATGAAGGCGAGCAAGCTGAGCGCGGAAGATGAACGAAAGACCAAGGCTATAATCGCAAACCTCCGTCTCAAAGCTCAGCAGAGTTGATAGGCAAGTTCCGGGCAGAGAATAAAGAGGCGTCCTTTGCGGGTCGCCTCTTTTTTATCCAAAAAAATGGCCCGCCTCTTTCGAAGCGGGCCGAACCTTCATTCTTATCAGAGATTAGAAGAAGAACTTGAAGCCGAAGCGGACCTCACGCGGAGCCTGATATGAATTCGGCTGTCCGTACGTGTTGAACGCACCGGTCGTGGTTCCTGCACGTGCATTCAGGTAATTCTGCATGTACTGAGCAACGCCGTTTCCAAGGAGGATCGTGTCAAACACACGGTTTTCCTGGAAACCACCTGAGTCAGTTGCAGCACCACACTCCGCGACCGGGCATCCGCCTGCGCGGAGCGTTGAGGCCGTGAAGTTGACGCTGCTGAGCGAGGACTGAAGTCCGAGGACATTGTCTTCGTCAAACAGGTTGCGGAACTGGATGAACGGCTCGATGGTATAGCGCCCGTCGCGGCCGAACTTGTACCGGTGGCTGACAAAAAGGTCAGTCTCCGAGAACATTTCGGTGCGGCCAAGGTCGCCACGTCCATTAAGGATCGCCGACGTAACGCTATATAACGAAACGAGGGTGGTGATCGGGGTTCCCGACTGGAACGTCGTGAAGGCCGAGATGGTCGTCACGTTGTCCGAGCGGTCAAACCAATTGTAGCTGTATCCACCGAACGCCTTGAAGACGTGCGGACGGTCAGTTGCCAGCTTTCCGTTCTCCGGCTCGCCGGTCATGGTGTAACCCATGAAAGGAAGGTCGAAGAAGCGGTTAACGTTCGGGCTGGTGCGGCCGGCTTCATCAGAGCTAGCGAGACCCGAGTAGTTTCCGAAGAGACGGCTCCAGGTGTAGCTGGCATTGAAGAACCATTTGGTCGCACGCTTGTCAACGCGAACCTCAACTGCGTCATACTTACGTTCGGCATCGATACACGGGCGTCCGGCTTCCTGCGAGATCTGGCAGGTGAGGCCACGGCCGGGGTTACCGATGATGTAAGCTTCCGAACCGGCAGCGTTGAATACGCCTACGTCCTCAACAGCACGATCAACCTGCTTATGGGTGTATCGACCGCTGAGAAGGAAGTTGTTGCCAAGCTGACGCTCGATACCAAAGGTCCACTCGCTCTGGCGAGCGGCAACGATGTCCGGATCAACTGCACCGGTTTCGAAGATATCAGCACCGGCAATGTTGGTCGGGATACGGAAGTCGAACTGACAGACCGAATAGCCCGGGCCGCCCACGATCGGGCAGGTTCCGCCAAGCTCATCCGCGCGACCGCCGAGAATGTTGCCGATGTTGTAGCTGGTGTAAAGTACACCACGAGACGGGAACAGCTCGAAGTAATCACGGCGGAAGAAGTCACCGCCAAATGAACCGCGGGGCAGTTCATATTTGAAGCGGTCATAGAACCAACCGTAGCTGGCAAAGAGTTTTGTCTTGCCATCACCGGTCAGGTCAAACGCAGCACCAAGACGCGGAGCGACCTTGTCGCCCCAGCCGAACTTGATCGATTCACCTTGTTCGCTGAAACTCGGAACATTCTCATCTTCGATGCGAACTCCAAGGTTAAGCGTCAAACGGCGAGCGATCTGCCACGAGTCCTGGACGAAAAGAGCCTGGTTACGGCTTGAGGCGGATCCGACGGTACCGAACCGCTGGAAGAGGCCTGAGCCGATGTTGCCGGCGGTCGGGGTAACCGGAACGCCGAGAGCGTCGATCGGTACACCGTAGTAAAGAACCACATAACCACGATCGGCATAACCTGCATCGACCTCGTTCGAGATGCGATTCCACTGGTAGCCGAACTTGAAGTTATGCGTACCGCCGAAATCGATACCTACGAACGCCGCATCGATGTCGAAGGTCGTACGCGTTGAGGCATCGAAATTCGTGATGGAGTTATCACCGGTGTTGAAGCCCGCATTACATCCTGCTTCTGGCGGTGGAGCACCCGAGGTTGAGCAAAGGTAACGGGTAACACGCGGAAGGCCGTACGAACCGAGCTTCTCATTGAGGAAGTTGCGGCCTGCACGAGCGTTGAGCACAAAATTGCTGGTCGGCGTCCAGGTTACTTGGCCGTTGACCGCGTTGCTGTTTTGGCGTCCGCCTTGGATCGCCCGTTGAGAGGAGGTAAAGGACGGTGCGCCTGAAAGCCCTTCAGTCGAACCAGGCAGAGTGCCCTTATCAATAATCGGGTTCCAGAGGAAAGTTCCGAACATGCGGATCTTGTCCGTAGGCTGCGCATCGAGCCGTACAAACGCTTCCTGGATCGTGCGAGTACGCGAGAAACGCTCGGTCTGCGTTACTGCACGAGTGTTCGGGTTAAGTGAACTAAAGTAGTCGATCGTGATGTCATTTTCGAAGATCTGGGGAGCATAGGCAGCGGCAAACCAAAGTTTGTCTTTGATGACCGGACCGCTAATGCTGGCAACCGGGAAGAAGCCGGTTCCACCAAACTTCGGCGGAGTGAACTGTTCGAAACCGCCTGGCGTGTTGTTCGTCAGGTAGCGGTTGAGGACCGGACGCGGTGGGCCGGCCATCGACTGCGGTTCGAACGATGCGCCAAAGTTTCCGCGCCACTGGTTATTTCCGCCGACCGTTACAACGTTGATCACACCACCCGTCGCTCCGCCGTATTCGGCTTCGAAACCCGTCGATTTGATCTGAACTTCCTGAAGAAGTTCGAACGGAAGGTTGTTGTTGGTGTTAAGAGTACCGGTACGGAAGTTCGTGACTTCCTGTCCGTCAACGACGAACACGTTCTCGGAACCCGAAGCACCGTCAACCTGGAATCCGCCCGAAAGAGCTTCGGGGCGAACGTTCGGAGCGATCTTCAAAAGCGACGAGAACTGCGTTCCCTTCGGCAGGTTGTTGATCGTTTCCTTGGTAATGTTGGTGTCGATCTTGGTATCAGAGATATCGACCTGAACGTTGCTGTCGGCTACGACCTCAACGTCGACGGTCGTGCCGGCAACATCAAGAGCTGTGCTGATCGATGCCGCACGGTCAACGACGACCGTTATGTTTGCGATCCTATCCGCGAAATTCGGTGCTTTGACCGTTACGCGATAGGTTCCCGGAGGCACGTTCGGAATGTTGACGTAACCGTTGGCATTGGCGTTGACCGTGCGGCTATAGCCGGTGGTCGTACCAGTGCTTTCAACGGTCACGGTAGCATTGGGAACAACGGCGTTGTTCCGGTCCGTGATCGTGCCTTCAATACTGCCTGACGTGCCTTGCGCATATGCCGCTGCCCCAAAGCAGAGCATAAAAGCGAAGACGGAGGCAAAATGCTTGAAGTTCTTTATCATTATTTTCTCCTGTAGAAACAAAGGATTTGATCAGAGAATTTCCGGCTCCTTTCTAACAAATAAAGGCAAAGCCCGTTACCGGGATTCTCGTAGTTAAGTAAGAAAAGCGGGGGCTGCTTTTCTTATGTCAAATCGCAAGACCTTTAGTTTGGAAACTGATTTCCAAAAAATATCTCGAGGCTGTTTCTTTCACCCTCAAGGCATTCAGTTTGAACGCTCCAAAAAGTGGCGAAACAGGCTCGAAATACCTAACGCCTTACTCTTCCTATTTAATGCAACACCTGTGCCATATTTCGCACGCCATTCAAGCCCTTATAAACAGGTAATTTCACGACAAGCAGGTTCTAAAGCGACAACGAGAAATTCAAAAAAATGGATATTCGTACGGAAATGTGAACAATTTAGAAATTGAGCAGATGCCCGAGTTTTTCTTTTTTGGTGCGGAGGTAGTGGGCGGCGGGTTCTTGGGTGTCGATCTCGATCGGGATTCGTTCGACGACGTTGAGGCCGGCTTCTTCAAGGGCTTTGAGTTTATCGGGGTTGTTTGACATCACACGGACCTTGCAAAGGCCGAGGTCAAAGAGGATCTCGGCGCACTGCCGGTAGCTGCGGGCATCGACGGCAAAGCCGAGCTTTTCGTTCGCCTCGACCGTGTCGGCGCCTTCGTCCTGGAGTGCATAGGCCCTGATCTTGTTGATAATGCCGATGCCTCGGCCTTCCTGCTGCTGATAGACAATGGCACCGCGGCCTTCGGCCTCGATCATCCGCATTGCCTGCTCGAGTTGCGGGCCGCAGTCGCATTTGACCGAGCCAAAGACATCTCCGGTCAGGCACTGCGAGTGAATACGCACCAGCGTCGGGATATCGGGCCGCATTTCGCCCTTGTGGAGCACGACGAACTCCTCGTTGCTGTTGGTCGAGCGGTAGCCTGAGATGAGGAACTCACCGATCGCGGTCGGCAGTTTTGCGGTCGCAACGTGCTCTACGGTCAGCGGGCCCGGTTCGGGCGGGCATTTTGGTTCGGGTTCGGACAAGCAGCGAAAACCTCTAAAGATACTTAACTTACGGCGTGGCAAATAGCACATGGCGCCGAAACAAAAAGTATTTCACAAATCGCCGGTAAATGAAATAGCCGCCGCCGTATGGTTACGGCAGCGGCCCGGTGTGTGGAGGAGTAACCCTAACTTTTACTTCTTTTCTTCGTCGGAGTCGTCCTTTTCATCTTTCTTCTCTCCCTCGTGGTGAGCAAAAACGGCTCCGTCCGAGGTTCCAAAGATCTTGGCGAAAAGCCCGCTGAGCACCTCGGAGATCTTTCCGGGTTCGGTAGGCGCTTCGGCGACCGTTACGGGAGCCTCGGCAAAGGCCGCATCGAGCCGGATAAGCTCGGCCGAAACATTTCGGCAAAAGCCGCAATCTGCCATGTGGCTGATGACCGGACCCGCTTCACGCTCGCTAAGGTTGCCTTCAACGAACGCGGCGATCGTATCCTGCTCTATGTGGCCGGCGGCCGGGTTTGCTTCCTTGCGCGTTACCAGATATCCGCCGAGCAGTGCCTGGATCGTCTCGTATTGTGGGTCGATTCTTTCTTGGTTAGCCATTGTTCCGGTTTTCCTCCCGTAACTGAGACGGTATGGCCGAAATATTTTTGCGTAAACTTATGTCGGTACCCGCAAAAAAGTTTCTGATGCCAAAAACTTTACGCTATGTTGCCGACAATTTTGCGAAAAGGTCACCAGAACCAAGGTCGCGAGTGGCCAGTTCCATGCATATCGCCGATTCCTCACGGGAGAGGCCCTGCGTGGTCGTAAGCTCGTTCAGGAAGTTCTCAAGCACGCTGGCGTAACACTTCTCAAGCCAGCGCATAACGGTCGATTCGTGCGTCCGGCCGCCGGAATCGCGGGTTTGCGACCGCCGCTGAAACCATCCGCGGAGCGGAGAATCTGCGTTCTCCAAAAGCCGGGCGATCTCGCGGAGCTTCAGGTTCTCTTTATGGTAGTAGAGCAAAAGCAGCCGCTCATGCGGTTCGAGAGAGGCGAAGGCAGCCGAAAGCGATTCGATCGTCGCCTTCCGGTAACGCTGTTCTGCAAGCTGATCCACAGCCTCCTTTTCGCCATCCTCTACGCTAACAAGAAATGTTGACTGCGCCGCACCTTCGCCGAAATTTTCCGTCATCTCGTCCAGCGAGACCTCATCAGGGCTGGCTCGGTGAAGATCGACCAGCGAGTGCCAAACCACAGTCCTGAGCCAACCGCGGATCGAACCGCGGCCGCTATAGGTCGCGAATTTGGAGATGCGTTCGCCATCCACGACCCGCGTGCCGTAAAGCTCGACATAGACCGTATCGATGACATCCTGGGCATCGATCTCAGTTTTGGCAAGGTGGCGTGCAACGCGTTCGAGATACGGCCGGTGCTGCTGGTCAAATTCCCACCAGGCACGCTCGCATCCGTTTGAACAGGCGATCGCCATCAAGAGATCATCCGCCTGAAGCTGGCCGATAAAGGTGCTTACTTCTTCGGCGGTCGGCGGCGTATCGGCAGCCCGGCAAAACTTCAGAAGGCTGCGTTCGATCGAGAGGCGAAACTGTTCCTCGCCGCAGCTAAAGTTCGGCGCGTTCTCTTTGCAGCGAGCGTACAGCTCGCCGATCGAGGGCCCGGCAGCGGCTATGATCTCTGTAAATTGTGGGTTGCCTTCCTGCATTGCCCGAACATTATAACTAAGCAACGGCGAATAGACTAGCAACTAGCAAATACACAAGTATTTGATAATACTAGGCGGCGTCCGGCTCGGGCTCGCGGGCCAGAAAGCCGCCTGGCAAGGGATAGAGGTCGGCTTCGGAATACTGAAGGCGGAAGAGCTTCCAATAAAGCCCGCGGAGCTTTAAAAGCTCATTGTGGCTTCCCATCTCGCGAAGCTCGCCGTGGTGAAAGACCATTATCCTGTCGCATTTCTGGATGGTCGAGAGCCGATGCGCGACGACCAGCGAAGTCCGGCTTTCCAACACGCGTTCGACCGCGATCTGGATGAGTTGTTCTGTCTCGGTGTCGATCGAGCTCGTCGCCTCATCAAGCACCAGAATTCGCGGGTCGAAGGCGAGTGCACGGGCAAAGGAGACAAGCTGCTTTTGCCCGACCGAAAGTCCGGCACCACGTTCGCGGATGCGGTGGCCATATCCGCCATCAAGCTCGGAAATGAACGCATCGGCGTGAACTTCTTTGGCCGCCCATTTGATGCGATCGTCGTCGATCGCCCGATTCCCGAGGCGAATATTGTCCTCAACCGAACCACTAAAGAGAAATACATCCTGCAAGACCACCGCAAAGTTCGAACGCAGGTCTGCGAGGTCCCTGTCGCGGATATCGACGCCGTCCAGCAAGATGCGGCCCTTCTGAATGTCATAGAACCTCATAAGGAGATTCGTGACAGTTGTTTTACCCGAACCGGTGTGGCCGACGAGGGCGACGTTCTCGCCGGGTTCGATGGTGAAGCTCACGTCCTTGAGCACCCACGCGTCATCCTTGTAAGCGAACCAGACGTTGCGAAATTCGATCCGGCCTTCGGCCTTGCCGGTCTTTTTGGGCTTCTCAGGACTCTTTATTTCGATGTCTAGATCGAGCAGTATGAAGATGCGGTGCGAAGCGACGATCGCCGCCTGCAGGACGTTGAATTTGTCCGAAAGATCGCGGATCGGCTGAAAGAGCTGAAGCGAGTATTGAATGAACGACGCTAGGATGCCGACCATCAGTCCTGCCTCGGCAGCCGAAAAACTCGATATTTGCTCCCATGCGAAAAAGAAGATGACAGCCGCGATGCCGACCGCCCCGATGAAATCGACGAGCGGATAAAAGACCGAGTAATAGTAGATGGTCTCGATATTTGCCTGCCGATAGTCATCGTTGATGTGGGCAAACTTTTTCTGTGAGCCGTCCTCGGCGTTCATCAGTTGGACGGTCTGTGCTCCGGAGACATATTCTTGCAAAAAAGCGTTGAGCCGTGCGTTTCGCGTCCGCACTTTGTCAAAGCCCTCGCGGGCACGCTTGCGGAACCAGTTCGTCGCGGTAAAGAGAAGCGGGACCGTTATCAGCGAGACGATCGCGAGCTTCCAATCGAGTGCGAACATCCAGGCGATGATCGCGATGATGATGACCAGATCGCCGAGTACATCGATGACGCCCGAGGTGAAAAGTTCGTTTAGTGCATCGACGTCCGAGGTGAGCCGCGTAATTATCCGCCCGACCGGATAGCGGTCGAAATACGCGACCTCCTGCCGCTGGAGCTTGGCATAGATCTGGCTGCGGAGGTCGTACATCACCCGCTGGCCGACGCGGTTGAGCAATACCTCCTGCAAATAAGAAAAGATAAAGCGAAAAAGAAAAACGCCGAAAAAGGCGAGGGCGAAAAGCCAGATGCCGTCGGTGTTGCGGGGCGTAATGTAGCTATCGACCGCGATCTTTGTAAAGAGCGGCTGCGTACTGATCAACGCGTTTGTCAGGAAGGTCAGCACCAAGGCAAGAGCCGCCAAGTGCCAATAGGGGCGAAGATAGCCGAGCAGCCGCCGAACGATGCGCAGATCGTACGTCTTCCCGATGGCCTCTTCTTCATGGTATTTGGTAACTTCCGAAGACACTTTCCGACTTGAGCTTAGTTTACAGGTTCACGCATCAATGCCCGAAATCCCGCTTGCTGGAAGTGCCGGTCGTGGGTCAAGGCATCCGTGATCCCGTGCTCACGCATGACAATGAACGAGATGCAGTCCGCTAAACCCCACTTCTTGTCAGTATGATCTCGATAGAGTGCAAATCCATTGTTGAATAGGGCAGTTTCGAGAGGTATTATCTCGATTCGATCAGAGGCGGCAAACTCGTCTAGGATCTGAATGGCCTGCAGACGAAAACGGCCAGCGAGGGCGTTCCCGATCTCGATCAACACAGTCTCGGTGGTAATCAAAGGTTGCTTGTCGTAGATTTCGACCAGATTGTTCGCAAGGTCGTGATATTGATCGGACTCGTTAACGAGGGCAATAATGAAAGAGGCATCAACAAATGTGCTATTCAAACTTCTTTTCCCCACTAGCGTAGAGTTCAAAGTTCTCCGAGAAGTCGGGTGGCCCGATAATACGAATCTTCTGTAATCGTCTCAGAATACCTTCTCCTTCCGATCCTACAGCTATCTTCTCGACGAAATCATAAACTTCCGGAAGGGCACCCTCCGGAAGCGAGTTGATCTTATTGACTATCTCTTTTCGTATGTCCATACTGCCCTCGACATCAGCATAATAGCACAAAATGCCAACGCCTTTCTTTACTTCTATTGACCCAACCCTTTAGAATCCGGCTTAGCGAATGAACCGTTTTATTGACGAAAATAAGGATAACTGGCGACGGCTCGAGGATCTGCTTGGGATGCTGAGCGGCTCGGGGCTGCGGGGGCTTTCGAAGATGGAGGTGCGCGAATTTGGCGAGCTATATCGCCGGGCGGCGGCGGATCTTGCGATAGCCCGAGCCGAGACGCGCGACCCGAAGGTCATCAATTACCTCAATAGCCTCGTGGTTCGCGCTCACGGCCGCATCTACCGGGCCGAGGGCGGTGCGGTCGGCATTTTCAAGACCTATTTCCGCCGCGACCTGCCGGCGGCGTTTCGCTCGATCCTGCCGTTCTCGGCGTTTGCTTTTTTCCTTTTCATGTTCTTTGTCGTGGCGGCCTTTGTGCTTGCCTTTCGCGACCCGGAGTTCACAAATCTACTCGGCCTGGCCGATGTAGAAACAATGGCCGCCTCAAATAACCGCTGGTGGCTCTCGCTCAATGAAGCGAATCAGGTCGGGTCTTCGGCGATCTTGACGAATAACATCCGCGTTGCATTTTTCGCTTTCGGGCTCGGGGCTTTCTTTGGCATCGGGACGATCTACGTTCTTGTCTATAACGCACTCTTGATCGGCGGCGTGCTCGGGACATGCTATCGGGTTGACCCGAACTTCGGTGCGGGCCTTGCAAACTTCATGGTCGCCCATGGCGTCGCCGAGCTGCTCTGCATCTTCATCGCCGCCGGTGCGGGAATGTCTATCGGCTACGCGATCCTTGTTCCCAGCGACCTGACGCGGGCCGAGGCATTAAAAAAACGTGGCGTCGAGGCGGCGAGGATCGTCATCGGCATCGCTCTTTTCCTCTTTGCGGCGGGCGTGATCGAAGGCTTTATCTCGCCGTCCGACCTGCCGGTCCCGGCAAAGATCGCGACCGGAGTTTTGACCGGAACGCTGATGCTGCTTTATCTCGGCTTCGTCGGGATCAAGCCGGATGCGAGAGCGGAAGCGGTCGAAAAATAAACTGCCCCTCATAATTCACGAGTGAACGAGCGACGAAGTTCTAATCCGTTCCACTTTCTTCGAATCAAAATGCAACTACAGTGAAAACAAGATCCCATTGCCAGTTCGCCGACAGGTATCGATCAACCGCTCACATTCTTGTAAGGCAGCCGCAAGGTCGCCGTAAAGAAAGGGGTCTTCATTTAGTGCATGAAAGAAACGCTGTTGTTCGTGGTACGGGAAGTGTTGTCGACCGGCGTTGATATCCTTTAGATGTCCTACCTCCACCGCCCAATCTTTAACTTCTTCGAAGGTTATCTCGAGAACCTCTTGATCGTAATACGAGAAGTCTGCGAGCTTCCTGAAGATCGGAAACTGGGTCTTGTTTTCCTTGAATGCCCTTTCAAGTGCAGATCCGATTCGCAAAATATCTCCGGGCCAGGTCTCATAAGCTATTCCAGATCGGTGCCCGCATTCAAAGGCATTCCTGATATTGTTCTCCCAAAACTCCCGAGGCTTGGCTGGTGCCCCAACATTCCTTCGATAACTATCGTAATTTGGCCACTTACCGGCCGATAAAGGCCGTCGATTTTCGCAACTACAAAAAACCTTGCACCATTTTCCCATCCTGAATTCAACGCCTCTGGATATACATTGCTATGACCCCAGCCACAACCGCCAAGAACATGCCTAGCGTGCCATACCGAATCAGAATGTAAGCGAGTTCGATTTCGACCGTGAGCGGTGAGAGATCGGACCGTTCAACTCCAACCTCATTTCCCGAAAAAAAAACGCGATCTGATATACCGCCCAAAGCGTGAATGGAAAGATCAGGGTCGGAACTACAGGTGCAAGCAAGGTCGGTATCTTTCGACCCAGAAGCCAACTCGCCGCGAGGGAGACAATTAGTGAGATCGCAGTACCATAGATAGCGAACGACGCATAGAAATCGGCGACGTGGCTTATTTTGAACGGCTTGTCCAGCATATCGTTGCCGACCATTGTCGCGATCACGATTGCGATCAGAGATCCGAGGAGCAAAGAAGTCGAACGTATCGAGTCAACTCTCATATCATTCCGCGTTCCTTTACCCGAAGATAACTTTCGAGCAGACGTGGGCCGAGCGTTTGGGTGGTTACGTCGAGGGCGAGTCCGCCGAGCGATTCTACTAGCCTGAGAGCGGATTCCCGTTGGTGGATGATCTCTTCGGCGGCGGATTGGAGAAAGACCTCGCGGATCTCTTCCGGCTTTGCAGAGACCATTGCGTTCAGGTCGCGGTCGCCGATCGTTGCGACCAGCGGCAGGTGCCGCGGCCGAAGCAGCCGGAGTGAATTGATGAGTTCCCGCGAACTGTCCTTATCGACAACGTCGGTCAGGATAACGACGAACGCCCGCTTTTTCAGGTTCGAGGCGATGAACTGAAACGCCCTTGCGTATGAAGGCTCGATGAGTTCAGGCTCCATGTCGTGCAGGGCCTCGAGAACAGCGTCCATGTGCTCGACGCCGCGTTTCGGCGCCAGATATTTGCGAACACGGCGGCCGAAGACAACGATGCCCGCATTGTCTCCCGCCCTCGCACAAGCGGACATCAATGCAAGTGTTGCATGTATGGCCGTGTCGAATTTGGTCTCGCCCTCGATTCGGCCGGTCATCATCCGGCCCGCGTCGATGGCGATAATCACCGTTTGGTCGCGCTCGATCTGATATTGCCGGGTGGTGAGTTTCGATCGACGGGCAGTTGCGGTCCAAGAAATATGCCGAAGCTCGTCGCCACGGACGTAATCGCGCATCGATTCGAACTCGCGGCCCTCACCGCGTCGGGTCGAGCGCCGCTGAACGGCGATAAAAGATTGATTTCCGAGAGCCTTCAGCTCTATCTCGCGGGCACGCCGCATATTCGGGTAAACCTTTATGGCCTCCTGTTCACCGATGTCTGCCTGGCTCCAGACGAGCCCTAGCGTCGAGAGAAAACGCACCGCGAGCCGTCCGAATTCATATCGCCCACGCCGCGTCGGCCGCAGCCGGTATGAGAACTCTGCCCGTCGCTTTGCCGGGAGATCGAACTCGGTCTCGCGTGGGTCGAGAAGTTCGAGATCCGGCGGATACTCGTCCTTTATTTTGATCAGGATGTCACGCGTGCCGGTATTTTCAAGTAGAAGCCGCACCTCGTTCGCATCGCCGATAGCGAACCGTACCGGAAACTCACGAACGGCCGAAACGTCCTCGATCCGTTTGCGGCTCAGGAAATGATCGGCGACGGCGGCCGTCACAAGTAGCAGATTGTAGGCAAGTGCGACCCACCGCAGAAACGGAAAGTTCCACGAGAGCGAGAGCGGCACGAGGCTCAATGCGGCAAGGAAATAAAATCGTCCGGAGAAGACAAATCGCATCGGTTCGTCGGATTATAACAGGTATCTGCTCCAAGTTGGTATCTTCAAATTTGCCGGCGCAATGACCCAACCGATTTATTGCGGCAGCTTCACTGCAGGCAATTTTTCGCATCCCCGCAAAGCAACCATTTAAGCCGCTCGCTGCACTAAGGATTCATTGAACCCGGCTGAGTGTTCGCTGTTGTATGCCTAAATTATTGCTTCTCCTGATTTTATTGGTTTGCCCGGCGGCATTTGCACAGCCCGAGCAGTCCGAAGGACCGGTTGCCGAAGCGTTTCTGGCATTCTCAAATGGCGAAGGCGGGCCCGGCGAAGAATCTGCGGAATTCAAGACGACCGATAATCCGATCTACTGCGTCGTTAATCTGACCGGCACCGATCCGCAGACCGTACGGATGAAGCTTGTTGCCGTTCGGGTCGCCGGACTACGAGAGGGCTCGCAGATCGTTTCGACCAGCTACACGACCAAACAGGGCGAGAACATCGTCCAGTTTTCGGGCGGGCCGGCAAAGGTCTGGTTCGTCGGGAAATATCGGGCGGAGATCTTCATCAACGACAAGCTGGAGAAAACGCTCGAGTTTGACGTCAAGGGCACGGCCGCAGTAGTTCCATCGACATCCTTTACCGAAAATCAAAGACAGCCTCCCGCCCGAAGGCGGCCGCCGCGAAAGAACTGACACCCCAAGCAAAGAAAAAAGGGCCGCTCGCTGGAGCAGCCCTTTTCTATTTCAGATTCCTTGCCGGAACTTACCAGCGGTTACGTCCGCCGCCGAAGCCGCCGCCGTCACGGCCGTAGCCGCCACCGCCGCCGCCGCGGTTGCCGCCGCGTCCGCCGCCACCGCCGCCGAAGCCACGATTTTCGCGGGGCTTGGCTTCGTTGACCTTCAGCTCACGTCCGTTGTGCTCGGTTCCGTTGAGTTCCGTGATGGCCTTTTCACCGTCTTCCTTGGTCGCCATTTCGACAAAGCCGAAACCGCGTGAGCGGCCGGTATCGCGATCTTCTACAACCGTTGCTGATTCAACGGTACCGATGCCTGAAAAGAGTTCCTGGAGGTCAAAGCTCGAGGTCTGGAAAGAGAGATTTCCTACGTAAAGTTTCATTCTAATAATCATCCTTTGTCGCGCCTTTTAGGCGGACATTTCAAGAGAAGCGAAAAGGAACGAGGTTGCTTTGGAGTAACGGTCTGCCCGCAAAGATTCGTTTCCGGTTGCCCGAGAGCTGCTTCTCAGCCTTTCAAAAATAACCCGCTCTCGAACTTCCTAACGCCGTCGAACAAAACCTTATCGTATCGGGGCGCATCACCGTTGATGCGCGAGAGAAGGACCAACGTTGTTAATAATGACGACGAACGGTGCGTTTGGCAAATTGATAAAGACGATTTAACGCAAAGCAAAGGTTCGGGTTAGGACTCGGTGAGTGCACGGATCTCATCGAGCTTTTCTTCGGCAGCCGCCTCGCCGAGTTGGATGAGTTCTTCGGCACGCCGCATCTCGTCCGGACGAATGTGCGCGATTGCCGGTTCGATGACGACATCCGCACGGTAGTGATGGCTCTTGGACGAGTTGCGGATCATCATCATCGCCGCCTGGATGAATGTGCCGACAAGCGTATTCGGTGTGCCGGCATCGACCGAGCCGCATGTCAAAAGGTCGACCGCGATCACCTTTTCAGCGCCGAGCTTTCGGACGGCCCGCGTCGGCATTGGCGAGGCAATGCCGCCATCAACCAGCACCTTTCCGTTAGGCCCGGTGACGGGCACGAAAACGCCCGGGATCGCACAGCTTGCCCTGACCGCTTCGGCAATGCTGCCCTCGCCGCGGAAGACGACCTCTTTGCCGGTTGCCAGGTCGCAGGCGACTATGGCGAGCGGCATTGCAAGTTCTTCGAACTTAGTTAGAGGAAAGTTCTTTTCTATGAAGCGGCCGAGCGGTTCGTTCGTGAGCAATCCTCGGGGCGAATAGGAGAAGCCGGAAACGTCGAACCAACCCAGGTTACGGCTGAACTTGATGATGTCGTCCGACCGCAGTCCGGCGGCGATCGCCGCACCGACGATCGAGCCTGCCGAGCATCCGGCCGCCATGTCGATCGGGATCCCGGCACGCTCAAGCACCCGCAGCACGCCGAGATGGGCATAACCGCGTGCTCCGCCGCCCGAAAGCGCAAGGCCGATCTTCTTTCTTTCCATATTGAACAATGCAGGGAAGCTTACATATTGATTTTACCGACCCTTTGTGGAAAACTTAAGCCTCGACGAACGTGACACCCCAGGAGACCCTCGCATTTATACGCCACAAGACGAGTGCAGATATCGCCGCCGGCGAAAGCGTCTGCCCGGTCTGCTCGCGTGAGACGCTTGATGAGTTTGTCCCGATGCGTGTACTCGAGGACGACCTTCAGCGCCTGATCGCGGCCAATGCGCCGGATACGGCCGAGTTCCGAGCGGTCTGTTCGCGATGCCTTCGGCTTTTTGAGAAAGCCAAGGACCAGATCATTCAGGACGCCGCCGTTCAGAAGGACGGTTCGCACGTCCTTTCAACACCGCTCCGGCTTGACGCCGATGAGCGATTCACCGGCCGCGGCGTCACGATCGCCTTTCTCGACTCGGGCTTTTACCCGCATGTCGATCTCACCACACCGCGGAACCGCATAATCGGCTATCGCGACCTGCTCAAGGCCGATGGCGACCTCGGCTCGCTCTTTCAGCCGGACGTAGCGAGTTGGCACGGAATGATGACCTCGGTCGTCGCCGCCGGCAACGGTTCGCTCTCGAACGGTTTTTACCGCGGGCTTGCTCCGGAATCAGATGTCGTTCTGATCAAGCTTGCCCGGACCGGGCGGATCACGGACCAGAACATTCTCGACGGGCTCGAATGGGTGCTTGCGAACCGCGAGCGCCACCGCATACGCGTCGTAAATATTTCCGCCGGCGGCGATGACGAACAGCACTACCTGACGGATCCGCTTTCGCAGGCAGTTGAACGGTGCACCGCGGCAGGTATCACCGTAGTATGCGCGGTTGGAAACTCCGGGCATTTGCCGAATCATCCGGTCGTGCCGCCGGCGAGCGCACCCTCGGCGATCGCGGTCGGCGGGCTTGATGATAAGAATTCCATGAACCGGGCGAAACGCGGAATGTATCGTTCGTCCTACGGGCCGACGGTCGATGGCCTTCAGAAACCCGAGGTCATCGCGCCTTCGATCTGGGTGCCGGCTCCGATCCTGCCGAACACGCCGACCGCACAGCAGGCCTCATTTCTCGAAAGGCTCGACAAGAGCGCCGATCCGGAGCTTCACCAGATCGTCCGCGACCATCCGGGAGTTGACGCCGAGCTCGATGCCGCTCTTGATCGGCCGATACATACGCTCCGCCAGATCATCACCATAAAGCTCCGGCAGGAAAACGTAATCACAAAGCACTACAAATACGTTGATGGCACGTCCTTCTCGGCTCCGATCGTTTCTTCACTTGTCGCTCAGATGATCGAAGCAAACCCGAATCTCTCGCCCCAGCAGATCAAGCGCATCCTGATCACAACGGCCGAACGCCTGCCGCACTATGAAGTTGACCGCCAGGGATGGGGCGTCATCGATCCCAGGCGGTCGGTCGAGGCTGCATTGAACTTCACTGAAAATTAATTGTCGCGATCCGGTGTCGGAGTTCGCCGCGGGGTCGGGCTTGAACCCGGGCGTATCACCGTCGGCGAAAGAACCGGTGCCGGAGTTCTTCCCGGTGTCGGCGTTCGCGTCGGTGTTGCCGTGGGTGTCGGCCGCGGAGTTGCGTCTTCATCGGGCGTTGCGGTCGGCGAAGGACTCGGCGTTGCCGTTGGGCTCGGGGTCGGCGTCGGCGTCCGAAGGTTAGCGTTGGCGTTCGTATTGACGTTCGAATTCGCCGGACGATTCGCGTTGATATTGACGTTCCAGTCGAAGATGTCGTTAAACCCCGTATTGGTGTTCACATTTGTGTTCACATTGGCGAGGTTCGCGTTGACGTTCGTATTCGCATCGGTGCCGCTGCGGGTCAGGAGCCAAAAGCCGCCCGCCCCAAGGGCGATCAAGGCGGTAGTTCCGAGCATCGTAAGAATTACAACAAGTGCCGTGCTCGGGCCCTTTGGCGGCGGTGCCTGAAACTGTGATGCTGCAGGAGCGGCTGCCCGTGGTGCCGGCGGCGGTGTGGTCGGGACGATAATCTTCGGCGGCGGAGCGGGCTGCTCTTCAAAATCATCGTCGTCATCAAAACCCGGCGGCGGAGTTGGCGGCGCGATGTCCCGTTTCTTGCGAATGACGGTAACCTCGCCGGGGTCGTCTTCCTCCGGCGGAGCGGTCAGGGCCTGGCTCGGCATCTCGATGAACTTCGGCTCGGCCTCATCAACG
>ERZ761602.4572-NODE-4572-length-17545-cov-4.876615_pt1 | contig 17545 bp, 18 predicted proteins | sample MGYA00512165_ERZ761602 | MGnify/ENA primary metagenome ERZ761602 (study PRJEB28899, sample SAMN02445085) | bioreactor sludge metagenome | biome: EBPR sludge; isolation source: Thorneside wastewater treatment plant | place: Australia: Brisbane, Thorneside... | reverse complement strand
TCAGGCCACCGATCAGACCCGTCTGCTGACAGCCCTGCACGCCTATGCCACCGGCTTGACCCGGCTGGGGGCAGCCCATCCCGCGGTGTTCAAGGCGGAGTTGGCGCGCGGGCCGCGGCCCCTCATCCGCGCTCTGCTCGGCCTGGCCCTGGCCCTCAACGGCGACCTGGAAGCCCATGGCCTTCTCCGGCGCCTGACCGACTCGATCAGCCCGGAAGACTGGTTGATCAAGATCTTGGCGAACGAAGGCCTGATTGTCCTGGCCAACAGCGCGGCTGGCGCAGAACGCGTTCCACTGACTGAGCAGGTGGCGGCCCTGGCCGACCGTGACTTGCGCGTGCGCACGTCCGTAGCCTACCTGCTGCTCGGCACCGGCAATCCGGCTTACTGGCCGTATCTCGCCAAATTGGCGGACGCCGACGAGCCCGCGCTGCGGCGGGCGGCCCTGCCGGCGATCTTCGCGCTGGCTCATGCAGGGGAGGCCGCGGCTCGCAAGACGTTGAACGGGCTGGCCGAGTTTGACCGGGACAAAGCGGTCCGGGAGGAGGCCAAGCAGCTGCAGGCTCAACTGAAAGAAGGATCGGTCGGGACGTAGTGCCCATCCACTCACGCCCGCTGACGCCGGTCGACAAGCGTCCATCCGGATCAAATGGACGGCTCGCAGCCAGACGGGCATTCCGGGTTGACCGCCAGCAGGCGCGGGTCGCGCCAACGACTGCGAGCGCTGCAATTACCCTGCCACTCCTCCCGTCGCCCCAGTGGGCTGTGGCGACCGGTACAAAAAAGGCGTCCCGCGGGACGCCTTTTTCATCAGAACTGGCCCAGTGACGCAGACGACGGGGCCATGGCCCATGTCCCCGTTTGCGCGTCGATTTCAGTCGTCCCACCTTGCAGACTCGCCGGGCTGGAGGCTTGTGCGGCTGTCAACAGCTGCTCAAGCGCCGCGCTGCCGTGGCGCAGGTATAGTTCGGTGACGTCTTTGCCCCCGCACCACCGCGGCACTACACAATCTGGGAAGTGCTGGAGCCACCAGGCGGCGCCGGCCTGGCCAGCCTCGTCTTGGTCATACAGGATGACCTTGCGGCGGCCGGCCAGCCGGGATACCCAGCGGCCGGCGAGATGGTTGTTGGCCGAGCCGTACGTGGCCACGCCCGTTTTTCGAGCCGGCGCGAGCCCTTCCTGGAGCAACTGCCAGAGCAGGAGCGAGTCGAACTCGCCCTCGACGAGCACCACCGCCGGCGCCTCGTCGAGGGTGTCGGCCATGTAGAGGGCCGGCTTGCTGCCGCGCACTTGAGTGTACTTGGCCTCATCCGGGCCTGGCTGGAGCCGGCGCACCTTGAGATACCAGGTCTCGCCCTGGAGGATGCCCGGGATCAGGATGCCGGGCGCGACAGACACCGGCTTCTCGTCGTCCCGGCCCCAGCGGGCGGGATCATCGCGGAGCACGCGCGGCACGTAGCCCAGCCCCCAGCGCTCAAGCGTGGCCGCCGACAGCCCTCTTCGCTCAAGCCAGTCGCGGGCCGGGGTTCCAATCCTGGACCAGAGCGTCTCCTGGGCTGCTCGGATGACCTGGCCGGCGCGCGCCTGCCAGGCCAGGGTGGGGGGCAGGTCGAGGTCAGCAGCCCACTCGTGTACCAGGACCATCGGCAGTGCGCCCTCGGCCAGCGCCTGCACGGCCTCGCGGAAGCTCGCGCCGGCCACCAGTTGGTAAAACGCAATGGTGTCCTCCCAACGCGGGGTGCAGTGCCGGCAGAACCAGCGGCCGCGTCCCGGCAGGACATGGAAGCGCTTCTTGCCGCCGCACAACGGGCACGGGCCGGAGAACTCACCGCCATTTGCGGTGGAGAGCCGCCGCAGTTGGGTGTGCGGTTGGACGAGGGCCAGCAGGTCCACGGACTTCGCTTTGCGGATTGCATCGGCCGGCAACAGGCCCTGATTAGACATAGGAGCTCCTTGAATTGGGTGCTGGATTCGGACAGCGGCCCGGGCGCCTGAACGTTGGGCGACACCAGGCCGGTCGGGAGGAAAAGCGTGGGCGTTCATCTTGGGTCTCATCTGGGTGTCCTGGTCCCAGGCGGCTGTCTCTTGCCAGCTGCCTGACATCGGCGGGGACTCATCGGAGAGTGGGGTGTTGACTATTGGAGCTGCACCGTCTGAACAGCCAGGGCCGGACAGTGAAGACAGATGGCCCGCCTGAGTTACCACAGCGGGCAGTCGAAAGGGCATCCAGGGGTGCCCGACACGAACGCGCCGGAGGTAGGGCGCGTGACTCAACGAATCCTGGCGCGGCCCAAAGGGGGATTGAGCCGCACGGGCCGGCGGGCAAACCAGGCTTGCCGGCCGGCTCGTCGAGGCCGGACAACGGGAGGCCAATCTGTGGCCTCCCGTTATCTGGGCCGGCTCACGAGAGCCAGCCCAGATAGGAGAGTGGGGTTGCGGAGCTGTCAGCGGGGACAGGTGCACTCCGGCAGCGGCGCCAGGTGCAGGACGTACCCGATGCCCCGGACGCCGATTGAGTACTGGCCTTCCGCTTCCGGGAAGTCGCGGCGCAGGACCGCCCGCGCCTGGCGATAAGCCCAGTTGCGCAGGGCACGCGGCAGGTCTTCGGGGAAATCGTACGAGTGGATGGGCGTGCCGTCGGCGGCCGTGATCTCCTGGTGGGTGATGGGGATCGGCGGCCGCGCCTGGGCCAGCGCCGCCTGCAGGACGTCGGGGTGAGTCAGCGATTCGATCTCGCCCGCCCGATAGCGACGGCTGAAGTGCTGGGCGCGCAGGTTGCGCGCCCACATGGCCGCAAACGACAGGGCCGCCTTCATCCGCCGTGGGGAGTATGCCAGCCGGGCCGGCTCGCCCTCCCGCCGGACGATCTCGCCTGTGGGGGTAGCGCAGCCCAGGCCGCCGGGCTCGGTGCTTTTGGGCACCCAGGCGCCGAACGCGCCCCCGGTGACACTGGCCCACTCCGCGCGGGAGAAAACCAGCTCCGGGTCGCGCAGTTGATCGCCATTCTGCTCGACGTAGTGGGTCACGGAAACCTCATCGCCATGCCGCTCGACGACCAACGGCAGCCAAGGGTGGTTCTGGACCCGGAGGTGGAAGTCGTAGGCCGTATCGAAGGCCTCGGATAGGCCGTTCCAATACAGGATGGCCCGGATAACGTGCTTCATCTTGTCGCTCATGGTGTTGTCTCAGGGGGAAGCGCACTGGCAGGCTTCTTCAGGCCTGCCGGTGCGAAGAGGACATTAGGCCTCGTGAGTTCGCGGTGAGAGTCGGAGCGCAGCCTTACGCTCCAGCCTGATCAGGGGAGGCCGGCCGGCCAGTAGAACCCGTCCATCCTGTGGTACAAGGCGATCAGCAATTGCAGGTCGTTGATGGCGTAGGCGGCCTCGGTCCGCCAGTCCATGGCGGAGACGTCGGCGCCGGTCAGACTGGGCATCTCATTGGGCAGGCCGTAGAGCTGGGCCACGGTCTTGAGCCCCTTGCCCGGTCCCCATTGGTACAGCAGGGCATATAGGTCGCGGATCGGGTCCGTCCGGTACTTCGCCAGCTGGGGCAGGACGGCCGGCGGCGGCGCCTGGAGCGCCATCGAACGGCGCAGCAGGTAGACCAGATCAAAGGCGAGGAGGTTGTAGCCGCAGCAGACCCCGTTCGCGCGGGCGAAGGCGGCCCAGAAGTGCTCGAGCAGCAGGCGCTCCATCCGGTCGCGCTCGGCAGCGTCGGTGTAGACGTAGAGAGTGACGTTCGTCGGCACGGCGCCTGTGGCGCCGTCCGACGCCGGGACCAGGATGCGGACCTGCGGCTCGCCGCCCGCGCCTACCTGGTAAGCGATAGCCGAAACGTAGCCGGTGTCCGGGTCCAGAGCGGCCTGGGCGGCCTGCTGGGCCTTCTTCTCGGCGATAAAGGCCGCGATCTTGGCCGCGTCCTTGTAGTTGGCCGGGGCTTCGGGCTCCGGGAGTTGGGCGAGCGCGGCCGGGTTGGCGCGCGTTTCAAGGTCGAAGAAGAGTCGGGTGTTCATGGTGTTGATGGGTCTCAGGTTGCGGGCTGAGAGGCGGCAAAGTGCGCCGCCTCTCGGCCCGTCATCTTTGGCAGAATCTCAGCCAGCCAGGCCCACGGACAGGGCCCGGATCTGGGCGACTGCTTCCGCCGGCGGGAGTTGGCCGACCAGCAACTGGTGGACGATGCGGGCGGGCGCATCCAGCGCCTTGGCCTCGTCCGGGATTGAAGCCGCCAGGCCGGCCAACGTCTGGCGCACGGCCCGGACGTTGGCCTCCACGAACGCCGCCCAGGTGGGGAAGGCGTCGAGGTCTTGATGGAAGGCCAGGGGCGTGATCCACTCGTCCAACCGGGCGACCCGGCTCGCCTTCGGGCAGGCGCAGGCCAGCTTCAGGTAGGCGATGTGATCGGCCCAGACGTCCAGGGGCGAGCCGCACGGCAGCCAGGCGTGCAGTCCGCGCGCGGGAGCACCGCACTGGAAGCAGTGGTAGGCCGGCCCCGGTTGGATCGGGATAGCGGCCTGCTCAAGGTTGAGCGAAGCCGGGGTGGTCTGTAGGTTTGTCATCATCGTGTGCTCGGGTGGGATCGGCCGGCTGAGCACCGGCCTCTTCGGTGCGGCCCGGCTCAACCGGGTACGGCCACAGTCCGCGCTCGCCGTAAGGCGGGGCGGCCGGGGCCGGATAAGGTCCGCGCCGGCGGGACGCGCCCGGGCGGCGCTTGTTCTCGAAGGCCACGATGCGGACGACGACCATCATCACGCCGCCGACCACGAGCAGGGCTGCCACCAGGGCCAGCAGCGGCGCGAAGACGGCGCCGATCAGCAGGTGCGGGATGCTCGCCGGCCGCGCGCCAAACTCGGCCCAGGCCTTTAGGGCGCTGCCGGCCAGGCCGAGCCCGGCTGTCAACAGCACCCCGATGACAAGCACGGCCAGCAGGCTGAAGCCCCCCAGCAGCACGCCCGCCATCGGCAGCCACAGCGCGGCGTAGCGCCGGTCGTAGCGCGAGAGGTTGATCATGGGGCCCTCCGCACAGGGGCCGGCTCGGTCTCCAGGCAGAAGCGCCCGAACAACTCAGGCAGGCGCAGCGCGCCTTCCGCCCAGCCGTCCATCAGCTGCTCCATGGCCGTCCGGGCGTCCTCACCTTCCGGGACCTGCCCGAGATAGATGAAGCGTTCCGGGTGGTGGCCACCCGCCGTCGCTGCCGCTGCGCGCAGCGCGGGGGCGAGACGGTCGAGGGCCACGGCATAGACTTCGCGCGTGTCCACGATCAGGGACACCCGCCACTTCGGCCAGTCGCGGGGGTGCCCGAGCACCCACCAACAGCCGTAGTCCACTTCCGGGCTGCGGGCGCGGGCCGGGGCATGGCTCCACTCCTGGAAGTCGCTCCGGATCGCGAACGGGTTGGCCTGGCCAGGGGCTGCCAGGCTGCCCAGCAGGCTGCTCAACTTCAGCACGTCGCCGCCGAAGGGCGCGGGCGCGTCCCGGCCGCCGGCCAGCAGCGCATCGGCGTTTTGCAGGGTCCGGATCGCGTCCGTCAGCAGGCCCGTGATCGTTTCCAGCGCGAACACCGGGAAGGCGTGCGTCCGGCCATCGGTGCCCGGGATGCCCGTCAGCGCCGGGACGGGCTGAACGCCGTCTGGCGCAGGGCACGCCAGCCGCTGCTCAGCGGCGCGCGCCGCGGCATACTCGCGGGCCGCCCGCAGGTTGGGCGCGGCGACGTAGTGGTGCGTGGCTTGCGGTTGGCCGCCGGTCTCGGCGGTGAGGGTGAATTGATAGAGTTGCATCATCGTGATCTCGTCTTGAGTGTCAGCTGTGGTCGAACCCGAGGCCGCGCTCTTTCAGGCTGGTGAAGCGTTCGCCGCCGAAGACCAGGTGGTCCAGGAGGGCGATGTCCAACAGCTTGCCGGCCTCGACCAAGGCCCGCGTCACGGCGACGTCCTCGGGGCTGGGTGTGAAGTCTTCACTGGGATGGTTGTGCGCGACGATGATCGCGGCCGCGTTGGCCTTGACCGCGTCGCGGAACACCTCGCCCACGCGGATCAGCGACGTGTTCAGCGACCCCTTGTAAACCTCGATCGGCTCGCCCATCACGCGGTTGCGTGTGTTGAGCAGCAGCACATACAGGTGCTCCTGCTCCTTGTGCAGCAGGTGCGGCAGGAACAGGGCCGCCGCGTCGGCCGGCGCGCGCACGATCGGGGCATGGTCGTCCACATGGACCCGCCGCCCCAGCTCGAAGGCGGCGCAGATGGCGGCGGCCGCCTGAGGCCCGACGCCGCGGACGGCGGTCAGGTCAACGGCCTTGGCCCGCGACAGCCCAAAGGCGGATGCAAACGTGGCGGTCAGTTGCTCGGCGGCGACGCTGGCTTGCGGGCCGCGGATCAGGGCCGCCAGCAGCTCGATCAGGCTGCAGGCGCCGGGGTTGGCCTGGACCCGGTAGGCCGCCGTCTCCCGCAGCGGAAGCGCGGCGGGCGGGGTCGGCGCATACAGCGCGCCCTGGCCAGGGAAGGGGGGTGGACTCATCGAATGGCTCATCTTGTCTCCGGGGATGGTGCAGAACTCCGGGCAGGGAGGCCCGGCGCACGAAAGGCCAGCGGGAGCTGGCCGGCAGGGAAACGCGCCCAAAACGGGTGCGTGACTCACGGAGACGGGGTGTGGTGAAGGGTGTCTGGGCCACACCGAAGACCGGCCGGATTTCGCGTCGGCCAGCCTGCGCTAGGGCTCAGGTCACCGCGCCGGCCTCAATTGAGGCCGGCGCGGTGATTGGATAGGGCGTTGGGTTGGGTCAGGCGTCCGCGAAGGCGAAGAGGTCGTCGTAGGCGGCTTCGAGGTGGGCGTCCGGGGCCGGCTCCGGCAAAGTCCAGACGGATTGCTGGAGCCAGGCCCGCGCGGCCTCAACGGCCTGCGCGAACTGGCGCTCGTCCAGCCCGAGCCCGATGTCTTTCTCGATCTCGGTCACCAGCCAAGCGGCCGGGATCCGGGCATCGTCGTCGTAGTCGAGGGCGACCCGGGCAATGCTTTCCAGGGCGATGTCGTACTCGGTTTCGTCCAGGGCCAGGTCGGCGGCTTCCACGATCGCGTCCAGCAGGTGTTCGACAGGCGGCCGTTGGTCAGGCGATGCACTCATCGCGGGCCTCCGCTGGCAGCGGCTAATTGGAGTTTCTCGCCGGTGAGGACGTATTCGTTCTTGCCGTGCCGGACCAGGAGGCCGGTGTAGGAGAACGCGCCGCCCGTCGTGCCGGGGAGCCGCGCGCGGTCGGCGTACGTGTCAACCGCCCCTGGCCAGTCGCCGCGCGCAGCCACGCGCATGCACTCCAGTGTCCCATTCAGGTTGCCGGTGGCCACCCACAGGCAACCCTTGTGCGCGAACGGTTTCTTGATCTTGCCGGACGGGATCCGGTCAGCCGAATAGGTGGCCTGCGCGGCGGCGATGACCTCTGGGTCAAGCGTCTCGCCCGGATCGGGGCCATCGGCCGGGGGCGTCTGCTCCAACTGTTGAAACAGGTCCAAGGCCGGCTCCGGGAGTGTCGGCAGCCGGCTGCCCACGTGCAGCGGCATCAGCAGGTAGAGCGTGTCCGCCGCCGGGCTGACCATCACCGGCGCCTGCGGTTGCGAGGCGCCCAGCGTCAGGTCGCCGCGCGGCATGACTTTGATGGCCGCGCCGACCCACTTCGGGTTGATGAACGTCGTGAAAGCCTGGTCGGCCTGCGCAGGGCAGACCGGATGCACATCGCCGCGGTCGTCGTCCTCGGCATACATCGCCACCAGGCCGGGCCGGATCTGGAGCGCGGCCTCAGTCGGGTTGACGATGGCGGCGGCCGCCGCCAGGCGGCGCAAGTCTGGCTGGGGCAGCTGCGCCCGGATCGGCAGGTCGCCGGCCGGCAGCACCCGCCGGTAGTCCGGATAGGTCCCGTCGAGCGTTTGCGACCACAGCACGGCCGGGCCATACTCGATCACCAGGGTGGCCTCGGCGCGTCTGAGGGTGACCATGTCGCCGTCCACCTCCAACGCCTCCAGGATTGCCGCGAGGGAATCCGCCATCCGCAGCGGCAGGATGGCGGCCCACGGCTCGCCGTGGTGGGCCGGCAAACGGCGCACCATGACGTGGAAACCGTTCGTGGCGGCCAGTTCGGCCTGGCCATCCGCGACGGCGATGTTCACGGATTGGAGGAGCGGGCGCGCGTCGTCAGTCGCGGCTGCGAAGATCACCATCGGCAGGCTGGCGCGCAGCGCATCCGCAGAAAGCGTGACGGAGGCCGCCGCGCCGACGAAATCGGGCCAGGCGTGCCTTCCGCCGGAGGCGACGGTCGCCAGGCCGACCAGGCGCGAGCGATTGCGCTCGTATTCCAGCCGGAGGGCGTTCGATCCATCGGGCACAAGCTGGAGTGAGGACCCAGCCGGCGCCAGCTTCGTGATCGCGGTTAGCGGCTCGATCGGGATCAGGACATCCAGGGCGCTTTGTCCGGTTGCGCCCACGGTCAACGCCAGGCCGCCCTGTTCGGTCCGCGCCACCAGCCGGAAGAGCGGGCCGTCTGTGAACAGGCGCACCATCTTCAGCTCTGGCGAAAACGCCGGCCCGCGAGTTAGCCGGTCCATCAGCTGCAGGGCCGTGAGCAGATCGTCCCGGAGGACGGTTAGCAGGTTGGTTCTCATCTTGGGTCTCTCGAAGGACCCTGCCGGCCTGGCTCAGCCAGGCCGGCAGGGCAGATGGTCGGGTCGCGCTTAGAAGGGCGTGTCGCTGTCCCCGCCGGAGTCGGCGCCGGCGTCGCCCTCGGGCTTCGCGCTGAGGAAAGTCACCTCGCGGGCCACGATGGTCAGGTCGACGCGGGCCTCGCCGCCCTCGGGCTGGTAGACCTTGGGCAGCAGCAGGGCGCCGGAGACGTGGACCTTGGAGCCTTTCCGCAGGTACTGGGCGCACACCTGGGCCAGGCCGTTGTAGGCCATGACGTTGACCCACAGCGGGCCGTCGCCGAAGGCCGGTTCGACCGCGACTGAGAAGGACGTGTACTCTTTGTCGCTCTTGGTCGTGCCGGTGCGCGGGTCGCGCCCCAGGTTGCCGATAACGGTGTAATTCTGGAAGGTAGCCATGTTGAGTCTCTCTATTGAATGAGGGGGATGCGGTTAGCGGGTTTGGGCGATGAGCAGTTGGGCGGCCAGTTTGAGAGTCTGGCCATCCGGGCGGCCGCCGTCCGGGGTCCATTCTCGGGCGATCCGGGTCACGAACTTCTGGCCGGCCGGGGTCGCCATGAGTTGGCCAAAGGTCTGGCCGCGGAAGTCGGGGTGGTCGTTAGCCCCGAGAGTGCAGACGACGGCTTTCGCCTCGTCCAGCGTGCGCGGCACGCCCGGTTGGGCCGCCGGCGCGGACCCGTCCTTGCCGCTCTTGGCGGCCGGAGCCGGGGTTGTCGCTTTGGCCTGGCCGTAAAGCATGGCCTCTAGGCCAGGGCCGGCCGGCACCGCCCATTTCGGCAGGATCGGGGCCTGCTTGAACTGGCGCTTGTCGGCGTCCCAGTCCAGCCACTGCTTCGGCAGCGAGTACAAGTAGCGCCCGACGCCCCATAGCACGGCGGCGCGTTTCAGGCCGTCGCTGGCCGTGCCTTTGACGGCCTTCATCTGCTCGTCGTCATTGTCTGAGTCGGAGCCGCCCACGAAGCCGACGTCCCATTTCCAGCGCCACTGCCCGTCCTGGGGATGGCGCAGGCCGAGGCCCGTGATCAACTGGCCGGCGGCCTCACGGTGCTCGACCTGCCAGTTGAACGCGCCGACGACCTCGTCCAGCCGGTCCATCACGTCGCGAGCGTCGATATAGGCCACGGCCATCGCGCGGGCCTTATCCTTGCTGATGGTCTGCGGCTTCCAGGACACCTGGCTGGCCAGGAACGGGGCCTTCAGGCGCTGGACCAGGTTTTCCGGGGTCGGCCCGGCTGGCTGCGGTCTAGTGGCCGACGCGGCATCCTTCGGCTCGACAGTCAGGCGTACCGCCTCGATGTGCTTGCAGAGCAGGCCTTGTTTGGCGCAGGTCTGGGTAAAGTCCGGGCAGGTGCAGGCCCAGTCCGGCGCGCGGGTGATGGTGTACGGCCCGTTTTCGCCGTTGCGCACCTCCCAGGCGCCGGCCCTGAGCGCGGTCACGGTCATCTCGCCGCGGTCGAGCGCCTGCCGGGCGCGGTCGGTGCGGATGGCCTGGGGCGAGCCGGGCGCGTGTTCGTCTTGGCTCATTTCTCATCTTCCTTTCTCATCTTGGGGCTTGAGTGGAACAGAACTCCCGCCGGTTGGCGGGCGCACGAAGGCCGGCTGAATAGCCAGCGTCTGGATCGCGCGTCAGGGGGAGACGCGGGATTCAACACGATTGAGAAGGAAAGTGGCCGTCGGCCACAGGCCGGCCGCCCAGCAGTCTGAGCGGTCCGCCTGTGGGGGCCAGGCGTTTGTCAAACTCAACGCCTGGCCCCGGCTCAAGTCAGCGATCGACGTACTCCTGCAGGCGCCGGTCGATGGCGGCCTGAGTGCGCACATAGTGCAGCACCCAGACCGCGTGCGCGACCGGAACGCCGAGGAATACGCCGGCTGCCACCATGATCACAATCTCCACCGAGGGCCTCCTGAAGTTGAAGTGAGCGACACGGCGGGCCGATCCCGGATTGAAGGCGGGATCAGCCCGGCCGGTCTGGGTCGAAGAGCACTCCGGCCCGGAGTAGTCTCCGGCCCGGAGTACCCTCCGGCCCAGACCGGCACTCAGGGCCTTGAGCCCTGAGTCCGTGGCGCTCGTCTTCAGGAGGGTGCAACCGGGTTGGCTACCGCTGCACGTAGTCCTTGAGGCGCTCGTCGATCACACACTGGCCGGAGCGGGCATACGCCAGCACCCACAGGCCGTGCGTGATCAGGCCGAGCGCGAAGAGGGCGCCCAGGATGGAGAGAAGCGTGATCATGGTGGTCTCGTCTTAGAAGGGGGGCTGACCCTGCAGCCCGGAAGTGGAAGCCGCCGGCACCCCATCGGGTGGCGGGATCTCAGCTTGGTTCCGGCCACGTGGCCAGAACACTTGAAAGCGAACACGCCTGAAACCGGTTCGATTTCAGGCGTGTTCTCATCTTAGGTGCACAGCACAGGTGTGTGTCTGCTCCGAGGCGTGCTGATGGGCCGGGTCGGAGCAGGTGGACCGCCTTCCGGGCGATCCGTGAATGGAGCTCGGCTTGGCCGCGAGTACCGCCTGGGGCGGTATCAGAAAGCCGGCTGGCCGCGGTCAGGCCAGCCGGCAGAGCAGAAATCCGGGACTTGAGTGGGGATCCCGGCGGGCGAAGGGCGGTGTCATGATCGGCAGCGCGTGCGCAGCGCGCGCGACGACAACGCCGGCGAAGCAATCCTGTGCGTGGTGCTCAGGCCACTCAAAGCCGCACAGAATCAAGGTGGCGCGTCAGGCTTGACCCTGTTGGCCTCCGCCCTCGAAACGAGGGCCTGCAGGCGCGCGCCGGTTGGGATGTTCAAGTTGGGGTTGGGAAGCCAGATCATTGGCGGCGGCCCGCAGGGCGTCCGCCGGGCTGGTTCCCGAAGTGGGGTTGTCCTGGGCGCCACCATTGAGGCAATGCCTCGGCGGCCAGGACGCTCATCGCTGATCCGGCGCCGGCTGTATGGGCCGGTAGGCGCGGATGTTTGGAAAGGTGCGGACGGCTAGGCCGGGATCAGGCGTCGGCCGGCTGTTCCTGGACAGGTTCGGGTTTGGGCTCCGCGCTGGTGGGAGATGCGTCCCCGCCATTCTTTGAGCGGCGCGGCTTCGGCGCCAACTCGGCGGTCCCGCTCGGCCGGCTTCGGTCGGGTGTGATCGCGATCCGCTCGGCCATGATCTCGGTGACGACCCGCGTGAGCGTGATCTGCTCAGTCGTTTCGTCCCCGACGGCCAGCGCGCCGGTCGGGCCATGCGCGCGCAGCAGGAAAGCTTTCAGGTTCTCCTCGTGCTCGCGGCTTTGCAGAAACCCGTGCACCCGGACGCGCATGCCCTGCCGGAACTGCACCGGGAACACCCCCAGGACCTGGGCCGAGGCCCGGACCGTGAAATAGTCCGAGGCGTCGCGCGGCCCGGAGCCCTTACGGCTGCGCAACAGATCCCGGTCGACGCCCAGGCGAAACAGCGTGTCGCTCGACCAGCGCCAGGAATTTCCGATCACGGTGCCTTCAACGGCGACCTCGTTCAGCATTTAGCCTCCCTTCCGGACAGAGGCGCGCCGGGCCGCCTCCATCCGGAAACAATAAAGCGCGCCGCGGACCCGTCCGGTCCCTGCGGTGCGCTCTCGGTTGTGAGCAGTATGCGGCGGAATCGGGAGAAGTCAATGGGGTGGCGCGAAGATGGTCACAGTTACCGCATTTGACCCCGCGCGACCGGACCTCAGCCTCGGTCAAAAGCGCCTCGGCCTGGGCATAGTCGTTCGCCGGTTACGGACAGTGCAAGCCCGCCTTCAGCAAGCCGTCACTCACGCCGCCGCGCGGAAACGAGCGGCGGCACGGCGCAGTGTTTCGGGAACATCCGGGATCCGGCCGCAGATCAACCGGGCGGCCCGGCTCCTTAATTGGGTCACGCCGCGTTCAGCAAGAGGGTGTCGACCGCTTCCTCCGGCTTGCGTTTTCGCCCGCGCTCCCGCGTAGCCGCCAGGGCAGTTGCCGGCAACCGAGCCTTCAGCCGCGCGAGCAACTGCGCGGCCCGATCTTTCGTCTCCCGGTTGGTGGCCGGATGATGAAACACCAGCGCGGCCAGCTCGGCTGCCCACTCGTTATCGTCTTGCCGGACCGGCAGGCCGGCGGCGCTGACGATCCCGAACAACATCGCCGAGAGGGAGCCGATCTCGCGTGCTATTTGCAGCGCCTCGCGCGTGTGCTGCCAGGCCTCGCCGTGTTCGCCGAGAGCGTCGGCTACTCCCCCCAGGCTCGCCAGGGCATGGGCAGCGATATGGCGGTGCCCCAATTCCCGGCAGAGCGCCAGGCATTCCTGGAGCAACGAGCGGGCCTCGGCGTATTCCCCCAGCATGTGGCAGGCGACTCCCCAGTTGTTGAGCGCGACGGCTACCCCCATGGGATAACCAATCTCGTGGAATATGGCTACGGCCTCCCGCTCCAAGGGTTTGACCTCGGCATAGCGGGCCTGGCCGAGCGCGATGAAGCCCAGGTTGACCAGCACCGTGGCAACCCCTCGACGATCCCCGATTTCGCGTCTGAGCGCCAGCCCTTCTTCGTGCAGAGGTTCAGCTGTTTCATACTCGCCGCGCTCGGCGTGCGCCACAGCCAAGGAGTTGAGGGCGGCCGCGATGGCGCGCGGATTGCCGGCGGCGCGGTGCAGGGCCAGACTCTGCCGGGCCTGCTGCATGGCCTCTGTGAAATCGCCCACCGCCCGGGCCATGTTGGCCAGGCATTGCCGGCCCAGCGCTTCCTCGGCCGGTCGCGCCGGCCGCGCATCCCGGAGAATCGCCAGGCTGTGTTCCAGCAGCGGCCGCGCCGCTTCAAAGCGATCCTGCCGGTGAAAGAACCAGGCCTGGCGGATCAGCAGTTCGGCATACAACGGACTGGCGCCCGCCGCCGCCCGCTCCGCCTCGGCCGCGGCCGCAAAGAGCTGAACGGCCTCGGCATACCAGCCCTGATGCTCCAGAAAGACACGCAGGCCCTCGAGCGCCGGCTGGAGCGCGCCGATCTGGCCGCTAGCCACGGCCCAGCTCCAGGCCGCGCGCAGATTATCCATCTCGCTGGCCAATTCGCGCCGCGCCTCGACCTGCCGTGCATCGCTGAGCGCGTCTTCCCTCATACTGGCAAACCCGACGTAATAGGCGCAATGCCGCGCCTGGGCCTCGGTCAGCTCCTGACGGTCAGCGCGTAACTTGTCCTCGGCGTACTGCCGGAGCAACTCGTGGAGGGAATACCGCCCGGCTTGATCGCGGCGGAGCAGAGACTTGTCGTGCAGGGAGGCGAGGGTCGGGGTAGCGCACTGCGCCACCGCCAGCGCCGCCTCGCGCTCGCACCCGCCGTGGAACACCGCCAGCCGGGCGAAGACGCGGCGCTCGGTGTCGGGGAGTAGATTCCACGAGTGCTCAAAGGCGGCCGGCAGGCTGCGGTGGCGGGCCGGCACGTTGGTCTGGGTGGTCGCCAGGAAGCCCAGGTTGCGCTCGATCTCGTCGGCGATCTCCTGGCAGCTCATGTGGCGCACCCAGGCGGCGGCCAGCTCCAGCGCCAGCGGTAGCCCGTCCACCAGCCGGCAGATGCGCGCGACGGCCGCCGCCTGGGTGTCCGGGGTGAAATCAGGCTGCACAGCCCGGGCGCTATTGAGAAAGAGCTGCGCTGCGCCGTAGCCGACGCCATCAGCTTCTGGGGGCGCTGCCAGCCCCCCGACCTCGATCAGCCGCTCGCCGTACAGGTTCAGCCGCTCGCGCGAGGTGACCAGCAGGCGCACCTCCGGGCAGGCCTCCGCCAGGCCACCCACCCAGTCACTGGCTCCAGGCAAGTGCTCCAGGTTGTCCAGCACCAGCAAGAGCTCCTTATCGCTCAGGTGGGCCAGAAGCTGGTCACGCGGGTCAACCTTGCCGCTCAGGGCCAGGCCCAGCGCCTCGGCGACGGCGGCGGGGGCCACCTCCAGCGCGCTGGCGCCGGCCAGCGGGACAAAGCAGACGCCGTGCAGAAAGCCGTCGCCGGCGCGGGCGGCGGCCTCCTGGGCCAGGCGCGTCTTGCCGCTGCCGCCGGGGCCGACAAGGGTAATCAGGCGGCAGGTGGGGTCGGCCATCAAGCTGGCGATAAGCGCCAGTTCTGCGGTCCGGCCCACGAACGGCGTAGCCGAGGGAGGCAGGTGCCGCCGGCGTTTCGCCGCCCGGATGCGCTCATACAACGCCGTCGTCTCGGCTGAGGGAGCCACCCCCAATTCCTTCTCTAAAGCTCGGCGACAGGTCTCGTATTGGGCCAGGGCTGCGCTGCGTTGGCCGCTGCGCGCCAGGGCCAGCATCATCTGCCGATGGGCTTCTTCGCGCCAGGCCTCGATCCCCAACAGCCGGGTGGCGCTGTCGATGGCGGCCGTGGCCTGGCCGCGCTGCATGTGCCATTGCGTGAGCGCGTGCAGCCCATGCAGGGCCAGCTCGCGCAGCCGCGAGCGCTGCGCCAGCAGCCAATCCTCGAACCCGGGCGCATCGCGGACCACCACGCCGGCCAGGAAGTCGCCCTGATACAGGCCGGCAGCCGCTTCCAGGCGCGCGGCGCGGGCTTCCGTGAGCGGGGTGCTCCCGCCGGCGTGCAGGCACTCTTCAAAGGCCTGTACGTCCAGGAAGACGACGGCCTCCGGGTTGAGCGCCACAGTGTCGCGGGTGATCAGCAGGTAGGAGTCCAGCAGACGCCGCAGGTTGGAGAGCGCCTGGCGCAGGTTGTTCTTGGCATCGGCGTCGGCCCGTTCCCCCCACAGCAGAGCGGCCAACGCCTCCCGCTGGTGGGGCCGGCCGGTGACGGCCAGGTAGGCCAACAGCGCCGGGGCCTTGTTGGAGACGAAATCGGTCAGGGGGGCGTTATCGAGCGCCAGGTGCAGGCCGCCCAACAGCCGAATCTGCAACTCCGCCGCCATCCCCGCTCCAGTAAATGATCTCTAAACGGTGCTTTTTGTAGGATAGGTCAAGAATAGCACAGTCGAACCATGCCGCAAGACCAGAGCCACCGACCGCCGCGTTACTACACGTTTCTCCTCAGCCTGTGGGATGAAGCGGGGGACACGCCGGCCTGGCGCTGCAGTTTGGAGAATCCGCATACCGGCGAGCGTCGGGGGTTCAAAGCCATCAACGAGATGGCGGCTTACTTGAAGGAATGGATGCAGCAGCCGCCGCCGAAGGCGCCCGGCAGCGATGCCTCGCGTCCGGAGTCCATAGCGTAATTGTCCCAGTCCTTCATTGTGAGAGACGAGGCGTTGTCCTCTGCCAACACCCCTCCGGCTGTTTCACCCGGCCCGGCTCTTCAAGCGGGTGTAGGGTGGGGCCGCCTGCTCAAGAAGCTGCCCGGCAGTCTGCGGAATGGCCTGCTCAGGGCAGGCCCGGACCATGCTCTGGGCGGTGGCGCAGGTGTCGCTTTCGAGGAGGCGCCGGCGCATCGTCTCCGCCGGGCCGCCGCCGGTGCCTCCGCGCGTTGTCGAGGTGAGGGCGGGATGAGGCCACCGGGAGCGCCGGCACCGGGTGCCGTTGGAGAGGTCAATTGTTCATGAGACAGCCGCTGAGGCTGGCCTGGCGATTCGCTCTGGTACTCCTTCTGGCCGGCTGCGGGTCGGGCGAGGGCGGCCTCACCATCAAGACGGAGGGCCTGCGCTTCACTGAGGCTGAGGTGGTTGTCCGGGTTGGTCAGCCAGTCACCCTGCACGTGGTCAACCAGGACGGCTACGCCCATGCCTTTGATATTGACGAGTTCGATATCCACGCTCCCCTGCCGGCCAACGCCACTTTCGACGCTGTTTTCACTCCCGTCGAGCCGGGCCGCTACCGCTTCTACTGTGGGTCGCCGGGTCATGCGGCGGCGGGTATGGTCGGCGTGCTGATAGTGGAGCCGTGAGTGCCAGCGCGCCGCAGGGCCCGCTGGCCGGCCGCGGAATCGCAGTCCAGTTCACCTGAAAGGAGAAATTGACATGAAGAAGCTGATCTGGTGGATGCGCATTGTGGGCGGGTTTTACCTGCTCCTGACCGCCATGAATATCTGGGCTTTGTTCCTGGGCGGGATGCAGCTCTTCGCCGACAGCCTGCCGGCGCCGATGAACACCGAGCCGCTCGCGGTGCGGGCCTTCAGCGACGCCTGGCTGGTGTTTGTGTTTGAGTTCGGCGTGCTGGGGGCGGTGTTGCTGTACGCCTCGCGCCATCCGGCCGAGAGCCGCATGCTGGTGTTGGCCGTGATCGGCGCGGAAATCTTTCGGGGGGTGCTGGCCGATATCGTGTGGATCGCGCGCGGTTACGACCCGGCCGGTTACCTCGCCTTTGTCGCCATTCACCTGGTCATCATCATCACTGGCCTCCTCTGCCTGCGCCAAGCGGCGATGCCGGCTCGGCAGCCGGCCACTGCCTGAGCGCCAACACCTTTCCCATCAAACGCGGAGGGCAACATGCTTGTCAATTTCCTGATCCTGTTGGTCGTGCTGGCGCTCACCGTCGGCGCGGGCTGGTTGACGTATAGGGCTGTGCGCGCCCGCCGGCTGTGGGTGAAGATCGCCGGCGGCCTGGGCGCGGGCACGCTCACGCTGGTGTTGGGGGCGCTGACTTTCTTCGGCGGCAAAGGGCTGGCCGCAACATATTTCCCCGCCGCGCCGCCCGCGCCGGATTTGACAGTGGCGGGTACGCCGGAGCAGATCGCCCGCGGTGAATATCTGGTTAGTCTCTCATGCGTCAACTGTCACGGCGCAGTCGACGCCGGCGGCAATCCGACCGGCTCGGGCCCGCTCACCGGCGGCTGGGACATCGCCGCGGCCGAAGGCTTCGGCTTCATCGGGTCGATGGTGACCGAGAATCTGACGCCGGGCGGCAAGCTGGCGGGCTATAGAGCGTGTTGCGGACTTATAGTAAATGGGCCATCCCGTTCACAAAGCGCCCGA
>ERZ761602.4571-NODE-4571-length-17545-cov-5.830246_pt1 | contig 17545 bp, 21 predicted proteins | sample MGYA00512165_ERZ761602 | MGnify/ENA primary metagenome ERZ761602 (study PRJEB28899, sample SAMN02445085) | bioreactor sludge metagenome | biome: EBPR sludge; isolation source: Thorneside wastewater treatment plant | place: Australia: Brisbane, Thorneside... | reverse complement strand
ATCGTGCTCGCGCGCCCGCCGCTCGGGAGCTTGCTGAGCTCGGCGGCGAGCAGCTCTGCCGAGCGCGGCGTGCGCGCGTGACCGAGGCCGTACAGCGCGGCTTCGGCGCGGGCGTCGCCACCCTGCGCGAGCTGTCCGAGCAGGCGCACCGCGTCGCTGGTGCCGAGCTTGCCGTAGGCTGCGGCCGCTGCGCGCAGCACCGGCGCCTCGAGCGAGGGGCGCTCGAGCACCGCGCGCAGCACGGGCGCGCTCGCAGGGTCGCGGTGCGAGCCTACGGCCTCGAGCAGACCGACGCGCCACGCGAGCCACGCCGACTCGCTGAGGCCCGCGGGCGGGGAGGCAGGCACCGGCGCCTGGCGCCCGAGGCCGGCGTCGAGCGCGATCGCCTCGAGCAGCGCGGGCACGCTGCGTGGACCGAGGTCCTTGAGCGGCCTCGAGAGCGGGGCGTAGGGGCCACGCTTCTGGGCGTCGAGCCTGGGCAGCTCGGCGCGCAACGCGTCGCGCGCGGCGAAGCTCGCCGCCTCGGTGCCGCGGGCCTGGGCGACGAGCGCCTCGAGGGCTTTGGCGTCGGCCGGGGCGAGCTCGCTCGGACCGACGAGCGCGCCGGCCGCTCCGGCGCCGGTCGTGCCGAAGAGCGCCGCGAGCCCGAGGCCGAGCGAGAGCAGGGTCGCTCGGCCGATCAGGCGTCGCGCGGAAGAGCGGGTGAAGAGGGGCATGGCGGCGTGGCTCGGGGGCGAGGAGGGGCTTTTCATGGCGCTCTGGTCGGGTGTGCGGCGTGCGCGGCTCACGGCGTACCTCCCCACCAGTACACGTCGGTCGGCACCTTGCGCCGAGTGTTGGAGCCGCAATGAACCTCGCCGTCGAGCGCGTGGTAGAGGTCCCAGTTCTCGATGAAGCTCACGTCCACGCCGATGGGCGCGAGCGCGTCCTCGAGCTGCTTCTCGAAGGCGTCGCGCCCGTCGACCACCGGGCCCCAGGGTTTGGGCGCGCCGAAGTGGCTGCTCGAGAGCACGATGCCGTTCACCACGCCCGGCTGGTGCGCGATGAGGTAGCCGTCGTAGGAGCCGAAGAGGTGCGCCCCGGAGACGATCTCCGCGTCGCTCACGCCGGCGACCGAGGCGAGCATCGCGAGCTGGTCGGCCGTGTGCACGGCGGCCCAGGCCGAGTCGTTCATGACGTCGATGTCGTCGAGCATCGCGCTCACGGTCGTCTGCGCGCTCACGTTGCCGTACCAGCGTTTGCCCTTGAACACGACGAGGCTGCCGCCGCCGTCGGCCTCGATCGCCTCGAAGATCGCCCGCGCCATCGTCGGATCCGAGGCGAGCACGACCCAGCCACGCGCGCTCGGCGCCGGCAGGAAGGAGAGCGTCTCGTCGATGTGGCTGACGAGCAGCCAGGAGGTGTCGGCCCACACCGGCAGCTGCGCGCTCTGCGCGTCGACCATGCGATCGAAGCTCTTGTCGGGGTAGTAGTCCGGCGTGCCGCCGCGGAAGACGCGCCCCATCGGGTAGCTCTTGCCCGCGTGCGAGAACGGCGGGATCGTCTCGAAATTCCCGAAGGAATTGAGCGTGTCCATGTAGTTGGAGTGGCTCGGGTCGAACTGCACCGCGGCGGCGATGTCCGGCCCGCGCAGGCCGAAGACGACGCGCCCGGCGGAGCGCAGCTGCCCGCCGGTGTGGTTCGCGGAGCGGAAGTTCACGTCGATGGCGTGCGGCTCGCCGCCCGGACCGGGCATCGCCATGTACGCCGTCTCGAAGTAGTCCTGGTTCCACTGATCGTTCACGTTGAAGGTCGTGAGCGTGGAGACGGGCACGGCGGCCTCGTTCATCGAGGCCTGCAGGTCGGTGCGGAAGACCTGCGAGCCCGAGTAGTTCATCGCTGACGCGAAGATCTGCTCGGCCGGGTCGAGGTGGTGACGGAAGAGCACCGGCGCGACGCGCATGCGCACCGTGTCGCTCGCCATGCCGATCGCGCCGCTCGCCCCCGTGCCGCCGTCGACGAGCAGCGTGAGGTCGACGTAGCCGTCCCACTGCGAGGCGTCGCGCACGATGTCGGTGGCCTCGATCGCGAGCTCCACGCCCGCCACGAGCTCGGCCTGCCCGAGCGTGTCGGTCTCCGGGTGGAAGACCACGAAGGCGTCGCTCGCGTCGCGCTTGAAGAGGCGCACCTTGGCCGTCGCGGGCGAGACGAGGATGTGCGCGCTCGCGTCGCTCGGCGCGGCCGCCCAGGGCGCCGTGCGCAGCCTGGCGAGATCGAGCAGGTCGGCCGGGCCGTTGACGACCTCGTCGGCGGCGTCGAAGCAGCCGGCGAGCGTCGCGTCGTTCGGGTTGCCGCTCGTGGGGCAGGCGTCGAGATCGTCGTCGATGTTCGCGAGGAAGACGGCGCCGTGCGTCGCGCCCCAGGTGTGCTCGTCGGCGTCCTCGCTCGGGTCGTCGAGAGACACCACGCCGTCGCGGTCGTTGTCGGCGCGCAGATCGACGACGGGCGCTTCGGCCGCGCAGCTCGGGGTCTGGCCGTCGCAGTCCTCGTCGGCCGTGGTCGCGCAGTTCTCGACCTGCGGCACGACCTGCCCCTGACAGGGCCCGTAACCTGAGCCGAAGGCGTCGCAGCGACGCGTGCCGCCCCTGCAGAGCCCGACGTTCTCGGTGCCCTGCGGGCCCTCGTAGCAGTCGACCTCCTCGCCGGGCACGCAGCTGCAGCCCGCGTTCGCTTCGTCGGCGGTGCCGTCGCAGTCCTCGTCGATGCCGTCGCCGCAGGTCTCCTCCCGCGGGCGCACGTCGCCGACGCATGCGCCCCAGCCGAGCCCGTCGGCGTCGCAGCTGCGGGCGCCACTCCGGCAGAGCCCGACGCCGAGGGTGCCGTTCGGCCCGCCGTAGCAGGGCTCGGTGTCACCAGGCGTGCAGATCGGCGTCGCGCCGGTGCTCGTCGAGGTCGTCGTGCTGGTGGCGCTCGTCGCACCTCCTTCGCCGCCTCCTCCTCCTCCCTGCGAGGAGCTCGAGGCGCTCGATTCGTCGTCGCCGCAGGCGACGAGACCGAGCAGACAGAGGGCGATCACGACAGGGGAGCTGGGTCGAAGCATGGATCCTCACGCGCCCGCGCCCCCCAGCGCGAGACCGCTCGGGAGCGTCGCTGGCGCGCCGGTCGAAGGCAAGCGCGCTCGGCGCGCCCGAGATCAAAGTGGATCGAACTGACGCGCCGCGTAGCGCGCCAGCGTGACGCTCGGGTCAGCCGAGCTCGGGAACGGCGAACGCCCCGCCATGGAGGCGAGGCGCACCGAAAGGCGGGATCTTGGTGGGTCGACAGGGGCTCGAACCGCCGCAAGTTATTGAAACCACAATGGTTTCGAGCGATACTCTGCCATCGCTACCCCCCGAATTCCGCGAGAATCGCGGGGTATGCGAAACCCGCGGCAGAACGCCGCGGCAGAACGATGGAACCCTTTGTGGCCCTGTCGACCCTCTACCCGATGCAGCCCCAACGATGCTCGAGGCGATTGGCCTAGCGCTCGCCGCCGCCGCCCGTGAAGGCCGCCCCGACGTGGTCGCCGAGCTCGCCGCGATCGCCGCGCGCGTGACCGGAGAGGAGCGGCGCGCCGGGCTCGAGCGCGCCGGGGTTCCGATGCTCGGCGCCGTTCACGTTCGGGGGCGCACGCTGCTCGAGCCGTAGCGGTCGGGCTTCGCCCTGGGCGCCGACGAGCTCGACGCCGAGGGCGGGAAACGACCCGCCATGAGGAAGGGACACAACATCATGGACACGACCACAGAGCACGAGAATCTCAACTGCAACTCCGGCGCCCTTGCCGAGGCACACGGCGCACTGTTCCAAGCGCTCGGCGAGCTCGCCGCCGCGCTCGACGCCGCGAACGACACCCTCGCCGCTAAAGCAGTGCGCGATCGCATCGTCGACACCATCGCCCACGTCGGCAACGCTCGGCGCTGCCTCATCGCCGCCGTGCGCGAGGTCTGCCCCGAAGTCGAAGGCCTCACGCTCGCCGCCGATGCCGCGGTGACTGGACGTGCAGCGTGAACACGAAGAAGACGAAGGCGAAGATCGGGGACGCGGCGTCGCTCGAGGCGGTGGCTGGCCAGTTCCGCGTGATCTCGGCGGTGGTGGCATCGCAAGGGCCGCGCACGCCCGAGCGCGTGGCGCTGCTCCGCGAGTGCATGCGGGGCGTGCTTATGGCGCGCGGCATTGACGCGAAGGGCATCGAGCTCGAGCTCGATGCCTTCGACGCAGCGCTCGCGGCCTAGTAGCCTCGACACAAGAGCGAGGGCCGCGGCGTTGGTAGCGCCCGGCCCTCGTGGCCACGCACGCGGGAAGGGACCGCGCGACGATGACGACGAAGAAGCTACGGCCGGGGGAGCAACCGAGCAAGGCCGCGCCCGAGATGGGCGAGCTCGAGGCCGTGCTCGCGCTCGTGGCCGCCACCATGGAGCGCTCGCCGCTGTTCGAGCGCGTCGTGGCCCCACCCGTGCTCGACGATGCGACCGCGCTGGAGCTGCTCGGGCGACTCCGCCGCTCGAAGTCGCACTGCGCCCCAGCGCCGACGGTGGAGGATCTCGAGCGTGCACGTTCGGTGCTACGTGGCGTAGCGCTCGAGCTGCTGATCGGACACGACGCCGGGCTTGCGCGCATGGCCGATGCTTCGGTGGGGATCGACACACGAGCCGGGTGCTGGCGCGCGGTCGAGGCCGCCGTTCGCCTGGGCGTCGAGAGCTGGGCCGACGAGAAGCCGATCGCGCACGTGGCGTGGCTTGTCGCCGAGCTCGCCCGACCCGCTGTGGCACGCCTCGCCGAGCTCGACGGACATAGCGCCGCGCGAGACGCGCTCGAGGCCGACATCTTCGCCGCCAAGCTCGAGGCGCTGCTCTGCTCTGCGGGCGCAGAGTCGAAGATCGTCGCGTGGCTGACCGCTCGTACGGTGGACGCGGTTCGCATGGAACGGAGCCGCGCGCGCCGGGGTGTAACCTCGACATAACGGGGATGTTCGTAGCTTGACGGCTCGGCCTTGCCGCACCGTTGCGACACCATGCAACGCGCCGCAAGCATCGATCCGGGGGCGGTCTACCGTCTCGCGGGAACCGCAGGCTGCGACCCGCGAACCGCGCGCGGGTGGCTCACCGGCCGCAACGTCAAGGGGTGGAGCCTCGCCGCGCGGCTCGAGATCGCCGCCGAGCAGCTCGGGATCGAGCGGTCCGGCCGATGAGCCTCTCAGCTGTTCTCCGAGCGCAAGCGCGCGTGCTCGAGGCCCTCGCCGCCGAGTTAGAGCAGCTCGAGCGCGCGACCGCTGCCCCCTCGCCGGAAGCATGGTTCGCCGTCGGTCGGCCGCACGCTGACCTCGGCTGCTCGTCGGGGGAGCTGCCCGCCGCGGTGAAGCGCGGCGAGCTCGTGGCGACGACCAGCGGGCGCCGCGTGCTCGTGCGCCGCGGTGACGTTCTCGCGTGGCTCGAGCGCCGCGCGGCGCGCCGGACTGACGTAGCGACGCCGGCGACGGCCGATCCGCTGGCCGCCACCGCCTCGAAGCTCGGGCTACGTCTCGTGGGCGGGCGCGCGTGAGCTCGAACTGGGGACCCGTCGCGGTGCTCTCGGCGATGCGCGCGGGCGCGCTGCCCCCGACGTTGGGGGCGCTCGAGCGCGTCGTGCTCGTCGTGATGGCGGACTTCCAGGGTGAGAGCGGCGAGGCCTGGCCGTCGATGGAGTCGCTGGCGAAGGCTTGCGGCTGCTCGACGAACGCAGCGCGCGCCGCGGTTCAACGTCTGGTGAGTCACGGCGTGCTCGCGCGTGGCGACCGGGCCGCCCTCGCACGCCGACTTGGCCGCAAGCCTCAGGAGACCCCCGTTCCCTACGTGGTGGAGGTCCATCCGGTGGAGGTCCATCCGGTGGAGGTCCAAACCATGGATCTCCACCGCGTGAGCGCTGCCCCTCCAGGAGATGGACCTCCTGGTACTCCAGGAGATGGACCCGATCCACTCACTGATCCACTCAGGGATCCACCCATAGAGAGGGCGCGCGAGCGCGCCGCCTCGACCTCGAGGCCCTCCGGGGTGGCGAAGGCGAAGACGGAGCCGAAGCGGAAGAGCTCGGCGCCACCTGCAGACGATGCCGCCGCGCTCGCCGCATGGCTCGCCCGCTGGGACATCCCGTCGCCCGAGAGCGATCGCGTGGTCGCCCACTTCCTCGACCACCACCGGGCGAAGGGCTCGACGTTCCTCGACTGGGCCGCCGCGTGGCGGACGTGGCGAGCGCGCGAAGCAGACTTCGGGGGGCGGACGCGCGGGCCGATTCGCCAGCAGGGCGCCGCCTGCGAATGGCCAGTGACGGTGCTCGGCGACGACGACCAGGGCGCAGCGCCGCCCATGTACCCGCGCCGCTTGCCGAAGCGCCAGCAAGGCGCCGCGTACACGGTGCCCGTGCTCGGAGGTGGAACGTGGGACTGAAGAAGCGCGAGGGCTGGACCGACGACCAGATCGAAGTCGAGGTGGAGCGCGCGCACCGCGCCATCGCCGCGTTCAGGCCGTTCTCGAGCGCGATGCGCGAGGCCGTGCGTCGCTACGGGCGGAAGCCCTCCGACGCGCGCGAGGGCGCGTTGTGGTTCGCACGTGTCGCGTTCGACCCTGAGCTTCCCGCCCACCTGCGCGTCCATGCGCTCGATGCGGTCGCCGAGCTGGTCGAGCTCGAGCGACACGCCGCCCGGGCTGAGCTGCTCGTGGAGCTGCGCGAGCGCCGATCGGTGGCGCCGTGCTGAGGCACGAGCTCGAAGGCGCGCGCGCTCGAAGGCTCACCCGGGCCGAGCTCGCACCGCGCGACGTGGCGTGCGTCTGCAGCGTCGCCGAGCTGGCCGCGGTCGGCTGCGCGTGCGCCGCGCGCCGTGGCGCTGGCGTGCCCTCGGACGATGCTCGGGTCGACCTGGACGAGCGACGCCAGGAAGGGCCCTTCACGGCCCGGGAAAGACTGGACCGGCCCCGTAGCGGGTCGGAGCGGCTGGCCGGGCTCGCCCCGGCCGGGCTGGCAGAGGGCCAGCGGAACGGCACCGGCGCGAACAACATGCGTGCTGGTCGGCTCGACAGTCGAGCCGGGGAGGGAGCGGTCGTTGATGGCGGTCCCGCTTCCTCCCGTCGTTCGCCCCTTCGGGGGCCCGTTTTTCAAAGCCGGGGCGGCATGCCTACCCGAGTGGGCGGGCCTGCCAGCGCGAGACCAACTCGAAAACACATCTTTACGGAACCACGGGTGGAAACGTGACCTTGACGGCACCTAGCGACCGCATCGACGCGATCATCTTCGAGCATCGGTCGAAGCGGCACACGCTCCAGACCACGCAAAAAGCCCTCGAAGCTGAGGGGTACCGGCTCGGGCTCTCTCGAATCTCGGAGCGGAGCCGAGCCCTCGGAATCGCGCGCGAGTTCTTCCGTCCAGTTGCGCCAAACGCGCCCCGGGAAGTTCCAGTGGTGCCAGCTTCGGTCTGCCTCGGAGGCGAAGTCGACGCCGCCTTCCGCGACTTCGAGCGCTCCCTGGAAGGGCTGCACCGCGACTTCGCGAAGCTCCACAACGTGCTCGCGCGGAGCGTGCGCCCGTGAGCATCCGAGACTGCCGCGCGTTGCCTGCTGCCGAGCTGGACTTCCGCGAAGCCCTCGAAGGCGTCGACCCTGCGCACCCTTCGACCCTCGACTTGCTGCTCGTCGTGACGGGCCTCGACGCTGCGCTTGCTGAGCGCTGCCTCTCCCGGCTGGACGACCACGCGAGGCAGCGGAGAGCCCGGGTGCGGCTCGAGCTCTGCACCGAGTTGGACGGCGAGCCGTTCGAGCTGCCCGACCTCCCCGACCTGGAGCCGAGCCGATGACGTACCCCGAGACGATGGTCCGCATCCGCGAGGCGTTGCGCGTGCTCGGCTGCGAGCACGCGGGCGAGCTCCACGACGCCGAGGCCGTGGCCGCCGCGAAGACCTACTTGCTCACCGGGGCCATGCCGGAGCGGCGTGTCCCTTCCACCTACAGCCGACCGCCTCGAATGCGCGACCCGCGTTCGAGGATCTGAGGACCCCATGCCCAAGATGACGTCCGGCCGATACCCCGGCGCCCACTACGGCGAGACCTTCACCGAGATCGTTCCCACCAAAGGACCCCCCAAGATGACCAAGCAAGCCACCCAGGCCGCCGAACCGAGCGCGTCGCCGTTCAGCGAAGAAGACTTCGCCAAGATCGGGATCGCTCTCGGCAACATCGACGCGGCCTTGCTCGACCTCGGGATCGCCGAGGCCGACCTCCCCAACGATCCGCTCGAGCTCGTGAAGTTCGCCGCAGCGGTGGCCGCCGAGCAGAAGGCCGCCTCGCTCGCGGGCCAGCGCATCCCCAAGGGCGCGCGGTCGCCGCTCCGCCGCAACGCGCTCGGCCTCTCGCAGCGCGAGCTCGACATGTGCCGCGAGAAGAAGCTCGACCCCGCGGCCTATGTCGCCAAGCGCGCCGCCATGAAGGCGCGCAGCCCGAAGGGCGGGGCGCGATGAACACCAACGACTGGCCCCCCGTCGCCGAGCCTGCCGTCGCCAACGCCGCGCGTGAGCGCGGCCCGGCCAAGCTGCCGGTCAACGCCGAGAAGGCGCTCGAGCGAGCTCGGGCCGACGCCGCCATCGTCGAGAAGCTCGTGGCGAAGGCATCCGAGACGAGCGCCGTGCCCCCAGTGGCGGACGCTCTCGCTGCCTTCGTCGCCGAAGCCCGGGCCGTGCTCGCGAAGGTGGCCCAGGCCATCGAGGTGGCCGACGCGCTCGACGCCTACCGCGCACGCCACGCCGAGGCTCACGCCGCCGTCGCAGCACTCGGCGCTCGGAAGATCGAGGTGAGCGACGATCCCGACGTCGGAGACGTTGCCTTCGCCGAGCTCGTCGCCGAGTTCGAGCGCCAGAAGGCAACCCAAGCGCGGCTCAAGATCGCGATCGGCAAGGCGACCGGGCTCCACCCCGACCTTCGGCTCAAGCTTCCTCGCCAGCTCGTCGCGGCGCACAAAGCTGGGGAGCTCGACGCCGAGCGCGATGCGCTCGAGCTCTTGCAGCACGGCCAGGTGACGAAGCTTAGGCCGCTGCCCGGTCGCTCTCGCCGAGACCGGCTCGCCGCGCTGGCTGGCTACGTCGCCGGACTCGCCGACGCTGCGACCGTCGTCGCGTCGCATCCATGGCCCTCGGACCCAGCACGATCCGCGATGGCCAAAGCCTTCGACGCGGCGACGAGCAAGCGCCTCGTGGCGCAGGCTGAAGTACTGGCGCGGGGGGCGGGCTCGTGAGCGGGCACGTGTCAGCGTGGCGCGATCTGCTCGTGGCTGAGGGCATCCTCTCGCCAGCGACCGAGCAAGCGGAGCTCGACCCGCGCGACCGAGCGACACCCGAGCGCCAGGTCGAGACGTGGCTCGCGCGGTGTCACCCCGAGCTGAAGACCCTCCGAATCGAAGAAGGCCGCCGAGAGGTGGCAGAGAGCGAGGCGCGCCATGTCCGCGGCTGACTTCATCCTGGACATCGAACAACGCATCAAGGGCGACGCAGCGACAGAGCTCGAGAGGACACAAGCCGCGTTCGATGCGGCCGCGGGCGCCATGAAGCGCTTCGAGCGCGACCAGATGAGCGCCGACAAGGCCTTGGCCGCGCTCGCCCCTCGCCTCGACGAGGTGAAGGGCAAGATGGCCAGCGCGATGGAGGCGGGCGATGGGAAGGCGTTCTGGAAGGCCGCGGGCGAGATGGAGAAGCTCGAGGCGCGCCAGCGGTCCCTCGCCGAGAAGTCCGCCGCCGCCGCTGCGGGCTTCGCCGAGCAGGCTCGCGCGGCCGAGTCGGCGGGCGGCGCCCTCGCCGAGTTCGCTGCTCAGCAACGGGCGGCGGCGCAAGCCGCGGGTGCCGCGGCAGACGAGGCCAAGGCGCTGGCCGAGCAACAGAAGCGCCTCGAGGGCGAGGCGAAGGCGCTCGCCCAGCAACAGGCGGACCTCGAGAGGCACACGCTCGCCGCCTCGCGCGCGTCCGCCGAGCAAGCCCGGACGATGCAGCAGCAGCAGGCGAAGGCGATCGCCGAGGTGGACCAGCGCATGCAGCGCATGAACGACACGGCCAAGGTCGCCGCGGTCGCGATGCTCGCCGTCGCCGCCGTCGCCGCGAAGGCCGCGTGGGAGGCCGCCAAGTGGGTCGGGGCGATCGTCTTCGCGAAGAAGGCCGCCGAGCTCGAGAAGCTCTCGGGCCGCCTCAAGAAGAACTTCGGCGACATCTTCGGCGGGCTGAATCTCGAGCCCATCATGGCCGGGCTTGGCCGGCTGGTTGACTTCTTCGACACGAGCACCGCGAGCGGGAAGGCGCTCAAGGCGCTGTTCGAGGGCATCTTCGGTCCGCTCGCCGCGAACGCGGAGGGGGTGTTCCAGAAGGTCGAGCGCCTCATGCTCGGGATGGTGATCGGCGCGCTGAAGATCGGGATCGCCGTGAAGCAAGCCGCCGCCGCGTTCGACTTCGAGCTCGGCGCGTTCGAGAACTGGCCCGACGTGGGCAAGGTCGGCGAGCTCGTGGCTTATGCCGTGGTCGGCGCGTTCGCTGCTATGGCGGCCGTCGTCGCTGCAGCGGCCTACCCGTACTACTCGGTGATCAACGCGATCGCCCAGCTGCAGGCGGCGTGGAGCGCCGGCAAGGTGGCGATGGACGAGTTCGTCACCCAGGTGGGGATCGTCTGGTCGAGGCTCGACTTCGGGCAGATCGCGAGCGACCTGATCGACGGCTTCGTGAAGGGCATCAAGGACGGGGCGAGCAGGGCGGTCGGCGCCATGTCCGAGCTCGCCACTTCGGTGTCGGGCGCCTTCACGCTCCCGATGAAGATCAACTCGCCCTCGAAGCTCTTCGAGCAGTACGGCAAGTGGACGACCGAGGGGTTCACCGACGGCGTGGACGACGGCGCCCCCGACGTGCGGAGCTCCATGGCTGCCCTCGTGGACCCGCCCGAGCTCCGCAACGCTCCGACCCGTGCCGGTGGAGGAGCAACGATCACGATCGGCACGATCAACGTCAACGGCGTGGAGAACGCCGACGACATCCCGGGCCGCTTGCGCGAGGCGCTGCTCGAGTTCTTCGAGGGCACGGCCGCGCAAGTCGGCGCCCCTGCCTGAGCCCTCGGCGCTGTTCGGCGAGCTGGCGGTTCCCGCTGAATCCGCAGGAACCGCCAGCGCTGCGCCGCCTTCTGGCCGCTCCAACTAAGAACGATATCCTTACGCGCACTTCGCCCGAATCGACCGGAGCACCGCTTGTCGACCTCGCGCGCGTCGATATCCTGGGGACCATGCCGCGACGACGCACACCCGAGGCCGACCCCCGCAAGTTCCGGGGCGTGAGCTTCCGCACCGATGCCGCGCTCGAGCTCGAGCTTGACCGGCTCGCGCTCGCGCTCTCCGAGCCGGGCCGCCGCGTCACGCGCGCGAAGGCTGCGAAGCGCGCGCTCGAGGCTGGGCTCGAGGTGCTCTCGCCGAAGGGAGCGCCCTCCGATGGGTAGGCCTCGCACGGGTTCGGTGTACCAGCGCGCCGATGGCCGGTGGTGCGTCCAGGTGACCGGGCCAGACGGCAAGCGGCGCACCGCGGCGCAGCCGGAGGGAACCACCGAGGCGAAGGCTCGACAGGTGGCCGCGTTGCTCGCCGAGGCGATCGCGGAGGGGCGCGTGTTGGCCGTCTCCGAGGCCGCGAAGGCCGCGCCCGGAGAGACGCTCGAAGGCTGGGCCGGCCGGTGGTTCGACGCTCGCGCGCGGCACGGGCTCGAGGTCCACGCCGACCGCGCGCGCTTCCGCAAGTGGACGCTCGACGCGCGCGTGCGCGGGGGCAGGGTGCGGCTCGGCGATCTGCCCGTCGCCGAGGTGACTCGAGAAGACCTCGAAGACCTCGTGGCGACGCTCGACGCCGAGGTGCGCGCCGGGGAGATCGCGTGGAAGACGGCCGTGAACGCTTGGGGGCTCACGTCCAAGGCCTTCGCCGACGCCTGCGACGCCAAGGACCGCACGCTCCGCGCGCGAGAGGACAGCCCAGCGGCGCGCGTGAAGGGGCCCGACCGTGGCGCTCGCCCCGCGAAGGCCTGGCTCTACCCGAGCGAGGTCCGGGCCGTGCTCGCGTGCGAGCGCGTGGCGCTCGAGGTGCGCCGGGCGATCGCGTTGAACGTCTACCTGTACACCCGCCCGGGCGAGCTCCGCGGGCTCCGGTGGCGCGACGTGGACCTGGAAGCGGGGAGGGTGAGCATCCACCGGGCGATCAAGCGCGACGGCTCGACGAAGGGCACCAAGACGAACCAGCCCCGCTCGGTTCCGCTCGAGGCGGGCGCCGTCGAGCTGCTCGAGGCGATGCGCTCCGAGGGCGCGGACGCGGGCGCGTTCGTCGTGAAGCTTCCGCCGGACACGGCCCTCGCCGACACCTTGCGCGACGCGCTGCGCGAGGCTGGGGTGACGCGCCCCGACCTGTTCGGGAGCGAGGCGACCCGCAAGCCGATCACCTGGTACGACCTCCGGGCGACGGGGATCACGTGGCGGGCCATCCGAGGAGACAACCCGATCGCCATCATGCGGCAGGCGGGCCACGAAGACTTCAAGACGACGACCCGCTACATCCGCGAGGCCGAGGCTGTGGGCGCGTCGTTCGGGGAGCCGTTCTCGCCGATGCCGCGCGCGATGCTTGGAGCCGCAATCGACAAGGGCGGGCCCCCGAAAGGGTCGGGAGAGTTCCGCCGCAGCGTTCTGCAGCGGCTCTCCCAAGTGTCCGAAATCATGGTGGGTCGACAGGGGCTCGAACCCTGGACCTACGGATTAAAAGTCCGCAGCTCTACCGACTGAGCTATCGACCCGTCGCGAAGGGCCCACGCCCGAACGCGCGCGAACGCTAGCACACGACGCCGCGAGCGATACCCGGTTTCCGGCCCCCTTTCGCCGGGCGAGCCGCTGCACTACGACGGGCTCCTCCAGATGAGCGCCAAAAGCCCCGACGAGTCCTTCGCCGCCATGTTCGAGAGCGCTGCGCCGCAGCACCGGGGCGTCACCCGCCGCAGGCGCGGCGACCGGCTCGACGTCACGGTCGTGGCGATCGGGCGCGACGCCGTGTTCGTGGATCTCGGGGGCAAGCAGGAGGGCTACTTCGAGCGCGGCGAGATGGTCGACAAGAAGGGAGAGCCCATCGTGTCGGTGGGCTCGGTCGTGCAGGCGATCGTGGTCGAAGCCGATGGTGAGCGTGTTCGCCTCTCGCCGGTGTCCATCCGTCGTAGCGATTCGTCGGAGCTCGTCGACGAATCGGGCGAGACCGTGCACATCCCTGTCGCGCGCAGCGGCTCGCTGCTCGTGGAGGGCGCGCGCGTGCGCGGCACCGTGACCGGCGTGGAGCGCTACGGCGCGTTCATCCAGCTCGAGGGCACCCAGGGCCGGCACGGGCGTGGCCTCCTGCCCGTGCAGGAGATGGGGCTTCCGCGCGGCGCCGATCTGCAGAAGCACTTCCCGGTGGGCACGGCGGTCGAGACGAAGATCGTCGCGGTCGCACCCGACGGGAAGATCCGCCTCTCGGTCCGCGCCCTCGCGCAGGACGCCGAGCGCGAGGAGTACGCCGCCTACCAGACGCAGCAGTCCGACGCCGCGCAATCTCACGCGGGTACGGGCGAAGGCGGCGAGGCGAGCGGGCAGGGCGGCGGCCCGAAGGGGCAGGGGCGAAGCAAGGGCGGCGCGAAGCCCGCCCCGCAGGTGCGCGGCTTCGGCACGCTCGGCGATCTGCTCTCCAAGTCCGGCGCGAGCGCGAAGAAGCGCTGAAGACGTGACCAGAGATGCCGAGCAGCGCTTGGGGCTGGGACCCCGAGCGCAGCGCGAGGCAGCCGACAACAGAGAATTCTTCGCCGAATTCTCCGCATCCCTCGATTTCTGACGAACGACGAGTCGAAAAGCCGAACCCCTGGGTTCGGCTTCTCCGGACAGACACCGAGCCTCCGCGCGCGCGGCAGACCCAGCGCGCGCGCCGTCGTGCTTCCGGAGGCGCGCGCCCACGGGCGTTCGCCCGACCGCGCGCCCGACGCGCCGCCGAGCATGTCGGCGGCGACGGTGGGCGCGCCGAGCCTCAAGGATCGTGCACGACGACGACCGTGCGCGACGCCGCCTCGCTGCGGTTGCCTGCCTGGTCGATCGCCACGGCGTCGAGGCGCAGCGAGCCGGCGGGCAGCTCGTTCGCGTCGAGCGTCAGCGTGGCCTGAGGGCCTGCGGCCGTCGCGACCTGGGCGCCGCCTGCGTACAGCTCGAGGCTCACGAGCCCTGGCAGCGAGTCCGCGCCGAAGAGGCGCACCTCGAAGAGCCCCGTCACCTCGGCGCCTTCGTTCGGAGACTCGATGAGCGCCACCGGAGGCAGGTCGTCGATCGTGATGGGCACCGAAGCGAAGCTCGTATTGCCCGCCGCGTCGTAGACCTCGAGCTCGGCGAGGTGCACGCCGGGCGGGATCTCCTCCACCGGGATCGAGACGAGCGAGAAGTCCCACGCGGTCCCGAAGGTGGGCGGGTACCCCTCCGGTAGTTGGTGAGCAAAGTTCTTGCCGCCGATCAGCAGCCTGTAGCCGGAGACCACCCAGGCGTCGCCGATCCAGAAGCGCAGGCTCGCGTCCTTCGCAGGCAAGACGGCGGCGTCGAGGTAGGCGACCGGCGCGCCGAGGTCGACGAGCAGATCGTCGACGTAGCGGGTCGTTCGCGCGCCGTCGAAGCCGGTCACCTCGACGACGAGCTGCCCGCGGCCGTCGCCGAGGCTCGTGCCGTCGACCGTGAAGCGCTGTTCGTTGCCGCCGTTCAAGGAGACGTCGGCGCGGTTGCGGAACCAGAAGGTCGCGCTCGAGAGCCCGGCCGGGCTCGAGGCCGAGACCTCGACGGTGCCGCTCGGGCCGATCGGCGGCCAGTCGGCGATGCTGATGTCGACCGTGGGAGCGACCGGGTCTTCCCACTCGTCGACCCACTCCGGCGGCGGCTCGTCGTCATCGATCGCGAGCAGGAACAGGAGCTCGCAGCCCGTCGTGAGCGTCGACGCGGTCATCGCGCCGGCGAGCAGCAAGAGATCGCGCGTGCGGCTCACGGCGTCACCTCCTCGGCGAGCTCGACCACGCCGAGCGCGGTGGGCTTGCCGCCGGCGAGATCGTAGACGCGCACGCCTCGATCCCCGTCGGCGACGTAGAGGCGGCCGTTCGCGGTGGCTGCGCCGGTGGCGTTGCCCGTGAAGGCCTGGCTCGCGACGACGGCCGGCGGCGAGCGATCGAGCGCCACGGTGACGAGCTGCGTGCGGTAGCGGCCGCGATCCACGCGCAGGGCGTAGGCGTGGCTTCCGTGCACTGCGCCCGCGAGGTAGTCGCCGGGCGGCAGCATGACGGTCGAGGTCGACGCGCCGTGCACCGAGAGGCCCGCTTCGCCGCCGAGCGAGACGATCTCGACCGGGCCGGTGGGGCCATCGAGCAGGACCCGCCGAGGCAAGCCCTTGCGCCAGAGCGAGACGCTGCCGAAGTCCGAGGAGTCGACCGCGCCCTGGGGGCTCAGCGGCGAGCTCGAAGAGCCGGCCACCACGAGCGCGTCGGGCCACTCGGGGGCCGCGAGCAGCACACCGCTCGCGCTCGCGCTCACCGAAGGAGGCAGGATGGCGGTGCGGCCCGTCGGGCGGAAGCTGCTGCCGAGGTTCGCCGCGTCGATGACCTGTAGATCGTTCGCCAGCGGCACGAGGATCGAGCCGCCCTGCGTGGCGAGCGTACCGGGCCACAGCTCCGAGGCGACCGTGATGGGGCTCGAGCCACCCTCGAGCCAGATCTCTCCCGCTCCTTCGGTCGCCGAGGGCCCGCCGAGCACCCAGCGGCCGTCGCCCAGGAACGCGGCCACACGCGCGTCGGCGATCTTCGCCGGGCGTGACTCGAGCTCGAGCAGGCCTGCGCCGTTGGTGCGGAAGAGCCCGCCAGCGCGCCCTGCGACGAGCACGCGGTCGCCGTGGGCGGCGATGCCCTCGGTCAGGCGCGGCTCGGCGTAGCGCCCGATCTTCGCGAGCTCGGGGTCGGTCGCGTCGCGCACGTCGATCGCGCGCAGTCCGATGCGCGTCGCGTCGCCGAAGGCCCAGAGGCGGCCTCCCTCGGGCAGGGTCTGCAGCGGGTCGCGCCCGGGCGGAGGCGCAGGCGGAGGCAACCAGGTCTCTTGCCAGTTCAACACCTCCCACGGAGGCTCGGTGGTGCAGGCCTCCTCCCCCGTGGGCGGAGGCGGCAGCTCCGGCGCGATGATGGCCTGGCAGCCGGAGAGCGGCGCCGAGAGCGGCACCGGCATGACGCCCCACTCTCCGGCGGCGATGAAGAGCCGCTCGCCGTCGTGACGCACGCCGCTGGCGTAGAAGAGCAGGTCGTCCTGGAGCGTGCAGTTGCCGACGACCGCCGGGGCCGAGAGGTCGGCGAGGTCGATCTCCACCGCGCCGAAGCGCCCCGCCGCGACGAAGGCGCGGCCGCCGTGCAGCGCGACGTCCTTTGCTGGTGCAACGAGGATGCCCTCCTGCTCCGCGTCTTCGAGCCAGGTCTGGCCGAGCAAGGCGCCGGTCTCGAGGTCGATGGTCGCGAAGGTCGTGCAGGCCGCCACGTAGACGGTGCCGGCCTCGGCGGCGACGGCCGCGGCGAAGCCGGGCGCTTCGAGCGTCTTCTCGAGGGACAGGTCGCCGAGCGAGAGGTCGACCACCGCGACGCCCTCGGCGCCGATGGCGACGTAGGCGCGATCGGCCTCCACGTAGACGTCGAGCGCGGGGCCAGGCAGGGCGAGCGTGTCGAGCCGTACGGGGGCCTCGGGCACGGAGGTGTCGACGAGCAAGAGGCCCTCGTCGCCCGCGGCGACGAGCAGGCGACCTGCGTGCGAGGCGAGGGCGAGCGGCTGACCGAAGCCGCTCAAGAGCTGGCGCCGCTCGACCGAGGTCGGGTCGGCGACGTCGAGCACCCAGAGGTAGCTCGCGTCCGCGGCGTAGAGCGTGTCGCCGAAGCGCGCGCCGTCGCGCATGATCGGCGCGTGGAAGGCGGCCATGTAGCCGGGATCGTCGGTGCCCCCACAGACCTCGTCGACCAGCACGTAGGCGAGCGTGGTGCGGCCGCATTCACCCTCGACCTCGATCTCGTCCCACTTGTTGCCCGTGGGCGGAGGCGTCGACGGAGGCTGGGGCGGGGCGCCGCCATCGTCGAAGCCCTCGGTACCGAAACCTTCGCCGCAGGCGAAGGCGAAGACGGGGAGCAGCAGCGGGAGCCAGCGTGTGTTTCGCATCGAGTCGTCTCCTCCACGACGGGTGAACGCGGCGCCCGGGCTGCGCCGAGGCGCTCGGTCGGGCTCCGCGCTCACCCACCGATGGTACAAGTGGAAGGAAGCCAAGAGGCCCGAGGCGCAGGCCGAGCCGCGCACGGGCGATGGGCAGGTCCGGTTACAGCATCCGTGCCAAGGCGTGTGGGGCGGAGAGGCGCCAGAATTCTCCATGGATCCGTGGCTGAAGCGGAGCGGTGTGGGCCCGCGAGCCTGACAACCGTGTCACGGATGCGGCAGGCGCCCGGGCTCGGCGTGGGTC
>ERZ761602.4570-NODE-4570-length-17552-cov-3.871521_pt1 | contig 17552 bp, 15 predicted proteins | sample MGYA00512165_ERZ761602 | MGnify/ENA primary metagenome ERZ761602 (study PRJEB28899, sample SAMN02445085) | bioreactor sludge metagenome | biome: EBPR sludge; isolation source: Thorneside wastewater treatment plant | place: Australia: Brisbane, Thorneside... | reverse complement strand
CCGCCGCGGCATCGTCGCGTGCGGCGCCGAGCCCCTGCCTACGCCCGGTCGCCGCCGCGGGTGAGTCGGCCTCGACGTCATGGACCGCACCCGCGCGCACGTGGCCTGGACGATGGCGGGCGTCATCCTGATGGGTTGCGGCGCGCCCGGGTCGAGCTCGGCGCCGGGAGCCTCGAGCTCGGAGCGCGTCGCGGCGTCGGGCCCCGCGTCGTCGGCGCCGGCGGTGGCCAGCGCCGGGCAGCCGCCGCCGCTCGAGCGCGCATGCACACGCGACGAAGAATGCGCGGTGTCGCGCATCGAGGCTTCGGGCCCGGAGGCGTGCTGCCCGATCTGTGGAGCGATTCCGGCGACGCGCCGATCCCTCGCGGCGTTGAAGCTTCATTGTGGCGGTCAGAGCTTGCTCGACTGCCGCGCCATGGACTGCCCGGTGGAGCCGCGCCGAGCGGTGTGCAAGGCGGGGCTGTGCGACTCGGAGTCGAGCACCGACGACAAGCTGTTCGACCGTCATCAATGCCTGCCCGCGATGCGTTGTGACGATTGGGTCGGCTGCGCGGCGATCACAGGGAACGATCAGGACGGCTGGTTCGTGCGCCAAGCAGATCAGGCCAAGCCGGGCGAGCTCGTGAGCGTCGACCAGGTCTGCACGAAGGCCGACAGCAAGTGCACCGCGGCGCGCGTTCACTCGGTCGGCGTCGCGTGCCCCCCTCACGGCATTCCGCCTTTGATCGAACCGCCGCCCTACGTCTGCAAAGAGGACGGCGCCCGCTGCGTGCAGGCGCCGACCAACTAGGGGGGGACCCGCCGGCGTGGACAGAATCGTGGATGCAGCGGGGCGATCGCCTGCAACTCGCCCACGCGCTCGCCGGCCCGGTCGGAAGTGCGGCTGATGGTGGCCTGCGGCGCGCGCGTGCCAGCGCGAAGTCGGCTGCGCGCCCATGATGGCCTGGCGCGGCGCGGTCCGGGGGCCTCGGACGCAACTGGGTGCTTCAACCCTTGATGCCGGCAGTTGCGACCGCGGTTTCGACCGATGCTCGCGGTTGCGTCCGAGGTTGCGCCGACGGTCACGCTGAGGGACTCAATACGCGGCGAAAACGGGCAAGCCGCGCCCGCGATGCCAAGGGCGTGGTCGCAACCGCGGACGAAACCGTCATGCTCAAGATTGCACCCTCTGGGTTGCGTCCGCGCGCGAGGCGATGCGGTCGGAAGCGCGGACGCAACCGTGGGGGCGACGGCGGTGCGGTCGGAAGCGCGGACGGAACCGTGGGCCTGCCGGCGGTGCGGTCAGCAGCGCGGACGCAACCGTGGGGGCGACGGCGGTGCGGTCGGAAGCGCGGACGGAACCGTGGGGGCGACGGCGGTGCGGTCAGCAGCGCGGACGGAACCGATGGGCGTGCTGGCGATGGCAACAGCTCGGTCACTCGGCTTCGATGGCGCGGCCCTGGGCGCGGAGGGCGATCACGACCGCGTCCAACCTGGATCGGACGCCCATCTTCTTGAAGATGCGTGTGAGGTGGGTGCGAACCGTCTCGGGAGAGATGAAGAGGCGGGCGCCAATCTCGATGTTGCTGCCGCCGGCGCCGTGCTCGGCGAGGATCGCCGACTCGGCGGGGCTGAGGCCGAAGCGTGACCAGGCCGGCGGGATGGAGCTGGATGCGGGCGACCACCGAACGACGACGAGGGGCCGGCCGAGGAAGAGCCCCGGGCACACCGAGAGCTCGGCTCGGAACGATGCGCCGCTGGCGAGCCGCACGCGGTGTGAGAGCTGGACGGCGGCGCCGCTGCGGCGACCGAACAGCGCGCTGGCGGAGACGCGGATCGGGTGGTGGCGGTCGCCGAGCAGCTCGACGAACGGCGCGACGTCGGGGCCGCCGGCAGGCGACTGCGTGAAGACGACACGACCGTCGGGATCGAGGACGACCTTGGCCGCGTCGTCGCCCATGGCGGAGACGAGCGCCTCGAGCTCCATCGCGCGGTGCTTGGTGCGATCGAGCTCGCGGGCGACGCGGATGGCGGCGGTGAGAGAGGGGATGACGTTCTCGACCTCGCGGACCTCGACGTCGGTGAACTCGTGCTGCTTGCGGCCACGGTTCAGCATGAGCCCGATCTCGCCCCAGTCGTGGCCCATCGGCAGCAGCCGAACCGCGAGGTGGTGCTCGAAGTCGTGGCGACGAAAGAAGTCGTTGTAGACGGCAGACCGTACGTAGTCGGTCTCGACCGCGTGGCGCGTCGTGGCGACGACCGCGCCATCGGCGTGCAGCTTGATCTGGTGCAGCGGACAGGTGGCCACGTAGTCGCGAAAGTACTCGTCGACGAGATCGGCCGCGCCTGCCTCACCGTGAACCGTGACGCCGTGCGGGCCAGCTTCGTACAGAAAGACGAGGCTCGCGTGCGTCGCCCGCGTGAGCGCGGGCAGGACGCTGCGCGTGACCGCTGCGACCGAGTCGAGCCCCGCGGCCTGGAGCAACAAGTTGGTCTCTTGCACGTCCGACGAATCCTACTCAGCGGGCGCTGCCGGAGGAAGCGTGGGCGCCCGGGCTCACGTGCTTCTTGGCGTACGTGGCAGGAGGCAGCCCTACATGGCGGGTGAACGCGACGCTGAACGTGCTGGCCGAGCCGTAGCCGACGCGCTGGGTGAGCCGTCACGGCAGCGCTTTGGCGCTCTTGCAGGTGACCTTCACGCCGACGATGTTGCAGTCGAGCGCTGGGGCCGACCAGCCCGGCCCCCACTCTTGAACCAGGGCGCACGCGTACTCGAAGCACACTGCGTCCTCGCCCTCGGCGGGCTGGTTGATGCCCTTGGCCGGCTCTTCGGTGAAGAGAACCAGGGGCGCGGTGCGCTTGACGTGCGGCGTAACGTCCCAACCGTCGGCGGTGAAGTAGCTGCGAACGAGCCGCGCCTTGCGCGGACCGAGAAAGCCCTTGGACGCCGAGCCGAGCAGCGGCTCGCCCTCGGCAAAGTTGGTTCTGCCCTCAGGGGGACGGGCTTCGACGGCGTCGCCTGCGCGGGCGCCGATCTCTCCGAGCTGGCTGTCGGGCATCAGCTGCGAGAGAGCGGAGCACCCGGTGGCGGGGAGCGAGACCGTGAGGAGGGCGACGGCCAGGAGGCTGCGGTTCATGGACAGAGGTACGGAAACCGGAGCGGGCGCGATTTGGCTGGGCGAGGCGATTTCGCACATCGTCGCGATCCATCGGGGCGCAAGACCTCATCGACGCGCCGACGCGCTGTGCTAATCGGAGGCGATGCGAACCCGGGCTTGGCCCTTCTCGATGAAGGGGCTCGTGCTCTCGACGCTGGTCGCCGCCGTCGCCGCCGCGTGCGCGGGGGGCGCAGGTGGGTCGCGACCGCCGCTGCGTGAAGTGGGGCCGAACGAGCTTCGCTCGCCGAACGACTTCGCCGGGATCGAGGACGAGGCCGAGCGGTCGCGCGCGCTGTTCGTCGAGGCGGGGCGCGTGCTGAAGCACGCGCGGTGCGTGAACTGCCACCCGGCCGGCGACGTGCCACACCAGCGCGAGAGCCTGGAGCTGCATGATCCGCCGGTGGTGCGCGGCCCCGACGATCACGGTGTCGTCGGCATGGAGTGCACGAGCTGCCACCAGGACAAGAACCAGTGGCAGACGCGCGTGCCCGGCGCGCCGAAGTGGGCGCTCGCGCCGCTCGAGATGGCGTGGGTGGGCAAGTCGCTCGGGCAAATCTGCGAGCAGCTCAAGGATACGAAACGAAACGGCGGCAAGACGCTCGCCGAGATCGTCCAGCACACCGCGCACGATCCTCTCGTCGCTTGGGGCTGGGACCCGGGCGCCGATCGGCAGCCCGCGCCCGGCACCCAGGCGCAGTTCGGTGCGCTGGTCGAGGCGTGGGTTGCGGCGGGCGCGCACTGTCCGGAAGAGGAGGCACGATGAGCATCAAGCTGCGCGTGAACGGTGTCGAGCGGACGCTGGACGTCGACCCCGAGATGCCGCTCCTCTGGGCGATCCGCGACGCGCTCGGCCTGACCGGGACCAAGTACGGCTGCGGTGAGGCGCTCTGCGGGGCGTGCACCGTGCACCTCGACGATCAACCGGTGCGCTCGTGCGTGACGCCGGTGCGGCGCGCCGTCGGCCGCGCGGTGACGACGATCGAGGGCCTCTCGCCCGACGGCAAGCACCCGCTCCAGCAGGCGTGGGTCGAGCTCGGTGTGCCGCAATGCGGCTACTGCCAGGCGGGGCAGCTGATGACGGCGGCCGCGCTCCTCAAGGCGAAGCCCAAGCCGACCGACGACGAGATCGATCAATCGATGGCGGGCAACCTCTGCCGCTGCGGGACGTACACGCGCATCCGCGCGGGGATCCGCAAGGTCGCCGGGGGGCAACCGTGAGCCGCGTCGGTCTGGTGACGCGTCGCTCGTTCTTGCTCGGTGCGGGCTTGGCCGCCGGCGGCCTCACCCTCGGCCTCTTTGGCGACGAGGCGAGCGCGGCTGATCCGCCGGCGCCGGGCGCGCTCGGGCCCGGCCTCGCGCCGAACGTGATGGTGCACATCACCGAGACGGGGGTCGTCACCATCGTGTGCGCTCGGTCCGAGATGGGCCAGGGCGTTCGCAGCTCGGTGCCGCTCTTGGTCGCCGACGAGCTCGGCGCGGTACCCGAGCGTGTGGTGGTGGTGCAGGCGGTCGGCGACAAGAAGTACGGCGACCAGAACACCGACGGCTCGACGAGCATCCGCAAGTTCGACGACAAACTGCGCCGCATGGGCGCGGTCGCGCGCACGATGCTGGTGTCGGCCGCCGCCAAGCAATGGAACGTGAAGCCCGACACGTGCGAGGCGATCGACGGCGCGGTCAAGCACGCGGCCAGCAAGCGCAGCCTCGGCTTCGGTGAGCTGGTCAAGGCGGCCGCGAAGCTGCCGGTGCCCGATGAAAAATCGGTGGTGCTCCGCCCCTGGGCCGAGCTGCGCCACGTGGCCAAAGAGCGGCTGCCCCTCCTCGACGGCCACGCGATCGTGACGGGTACGGGTGCGTACGGCGCGGACATCAAGGTCGAGGGCATGCTCTACGCCGTCGTCGCGCGGCCCCCGGTCGTGGGCGGCAAGATCGCCAAGCTCGACAAGGCCAAGGCGCTCGCCGTCCCCGGCGTAAAGAAGGTGTTCGAGATGCCGGTGCCGGGCAAGCCCTGGGGTCATCAGCCGTGGGGTGGCGTCGCGGTCGTTGCCGACAGCACGTGGGCCGCGCTCAAGGGCCGCGCCGCCCTCGAGATCACGTGGGACCACGGGGCCAACGCTGTTTACGACTCGGCCGCTTACGAGACGAAGCTCCTCGCGTCGGTTCGCGCGCAGGGAACAGCCCACCGCACCGTGGGCGACGTCGACGCCGCGATGGGCAAGGCCGCGAAGGTGCTCGAGGCCGAGTACTTGGTGCCGCACCTGCCGCACCTGCCGATGGAACCACCAGCCGTCACGGCGAAGTTCGACGGCGGCGCGTGCGAGATCTGGGCCGCGACGCAGAACCCGCAGCTCGCGCGCACCGAGGTCGCCAAGGTGCTAGGCATCGGTGAAGACAAGGTCACGGTGCGCGTGACGCTCCTCGGCGGCGGGTTCGGTCGCAAGTCGAAGGGCGACTTCTCGGCCGAGGCCGCGTTCATCTCCAGGGAGGCAGGCGCGCCCGTGCGCGTGCAATGGACGCGCGAGGACGATCTGAAGAACGGCTACCCCAACACCGTGAGCGCCCAGCGTCTGCGCGCAGGCCTCGACGACAAGGGGCGCGTCGTCGCGTGGCATCAGCGCACGGCGTTTCCGCCGATCGGCACCACGTTCGGCGGGCCGCCCGAGCCGAGCATCAACGACCTGCAGCAGGGCGTCCTCGATCTCGCCCTCGACGTGCCCAACATCCGGTCCGAGGCCTGCCGCGCCGAGCCGCACGCGCGTATCGGCTGGTACCGCTCGGTCTACAACATCTTTCACGCGTTCTCGGCCGGCTCGTTCATCGACGAGATCGCGCACGCTCGCGGTGTGGACCCCCGCGACGCGTGGCTCGAGATCGTCGGCCCGGCGCGCAAGCTGTCGCTCGAAGATCTCGGCATCCCCAAGCTCGCGAACTACGGCGAGTCGCTCGACAAGCACCCCGTCGACGCCGGTCGCCTGCGCGGCGTGATCGAGCGCGTGACCGCGATGTCGAAATGGGCCGACCGCAAGACGAGCGGTCGCGCGCTCGGCCTGGCCGCGCATCGCAGCTTCGTCTCGTACGTCGGCGTCGTCGTCTCGGTCGTGCGCGACGAGCGTCGCAAGGTGCGCGTCGACGAGGCTTGGATCGCCATCGACGCCGGCCGCGTCGTCAACAAGGACCGCGTCCACTCTCAGCTCGAGGGTGCGATCGTCATGGGCATCTCGAACGCCATGCTCGGCGGCGTCACGTACAAGGGCGGCATCGTCGAGCAGCCGAACTTTCGCGACGCCAAGATCGCCCGCATCGGGGATGCGCCGCGCACCATCCACACCGACATCATCGCGAGCGACGCGCCCCCCGGCGGCGTCGGCGAGCCGGGCGTTCCCCCCGTCGGCGCTGCGTGCGCCAACGCGATCTTCGCCCTCACCGGCCAGCGCGTGCGCCGCTTTCCGTTGCTCGCGGGCGTGAAGGTCTGACCGATCGGCGTGCGGCGCCTTCCCTCCGGGCGACGCCGAAATCCTGCTCGGCTCAGCACCATTGTAGGTGGCGTCCGTACTGGAGCGTTCAAAACCAGCGCTTCAGGAGGCGCTCACGTGATGAAAAGAAAATGGTCACAAATCATGACGGTGTTGTCACTCGTCGTCGGCTCGGTCGCGTTCGCCGCATGCGGCGACGACAGCGGGGGTGATGACGGCGGCGACGGCGATGGCAGCGATGGCAGCGACGACGGGGGCTCGAGCTCGTCGGAGTCGTACTCGTGCTGCCTGAACGGCTCGTTCCACGAGTGCCCATCGTCCTCGGCCGTCCAAGCCTGCAACCTGCAGGACGGTCCAGGCGACTGCAATCGGGTCTCGTCGCGCGACGACGAGTGTAATTGAGAGCGCCGGCGCCGGGCAGGATCCACCGGCGCCACGCGCAGTTCTCTCTCTCTCGGCCTACTGCGGCGGCGCAATCACCAGACGGTCTTTTTCGCGGCGCATCCAGTTGATCCACACCGAGCGCGCGAAGCTCTGCGTCAGGTAGAGCTCGCGCAAGGCTTCGAGGTCGACGGCGCCGAGGAGGCTGTCGTCGAGGTTGGGGCCGCCCGCCTTTTCCCACGCGCTGCGCCAGATCGAGGCGAGGACCTTGGCGCCGTCGAGCACGCGATCGGCGGTGCGGTCGCCCAGCGTCGCCCACATCGCGTCGAGATCGGTGCCGTCTTCGGTCGTGGCGTCGATGAAGGTGTCGATGATGATCTCGGGAGGCAAGCTGTTGAGCGACCGCTTCTGCAAGACGAGGATGGCGCGCCCGCACGCGTGGCCGCTGGAGATGTCCCGGGTGACGGGGGGATTGGCGGCCAGCGCCTCGTCGATCTTCTGGTTGAGCTCGACCGCCTTGGCGGCGACGAGGTCGGTCTCGTACGCGCCGTGCACGCCGCGGCCGTTCGGGTCGCGCTCTTGACCGTAGCCGTCGTGCCACCGCGTGCCGTGGAGGGGCTGGCAGGCGTCGCCGACGTAGTGGGTGATCACGCCCGCGGCGGCGACGAAGCGGAGCATGTCGGGCGGGCTTTGTTGGAGAGCCTCGACCATCACGTCGTAGAGCTGCCACACGCGGAACGGCAAGCTGCCAGCGTCTCTGTAATCGATGTTGAGCGCGTCGTAGAAGCCGAGCCACTCGTGCGGGTCGAAGAACTCGTCGTTCTCGGACAGCTCGAGGAGGGTCTTGTTCTGGTGGAGCGGCCCCTTGTGATCGAGATCGGCGAAGTGGGTAGGGCGTTCGGCGTCGCCCCGGCGGCGCTTCCACACGAAGTCGGGGACCATCGCGAGAGGCGTGAACGAGGCGTCGTCGTCGGTGCCGTCCGGGTCGCCGGTGATGCGCGCCCTGTTGCTCGCTAGGAGCGCCGTGAGCTTGGGGTCGGTCTCGATGCGCATCGCGACGTCGCCGACGGTGTAGTGCCCGACCGCCCCCCACCGCTGGTCACCGAGGGCGCGCAGGTCGCGCACGATGTCGACGCCGAGCTCGCGGCAGATGACGCCGAGAGAGGCGGCGAGCGCGTACTCGGTCACCGATTGGCGGTCGGTGCCCACGAAGCTCTGGCCACCCCAGTGGAGCGCGATCGGCCGGGGCAGGGCGCCCGGCTGCTCGAGGAACCACACCGCGCCGGAGTTGCCGTGGCGGCCGAGCGCTCGGCTCATGTCGCTGGGCGCGCCCGGCTCGGAGCCGGCGCGCGCCCCGATGAGAAAGTCGGCGAGCTGGTCTTGCCCGCCGACGGACCGGTAGCGATAGAAGAGCCCCTGAATCTCGCCCGATAGTCGGCCCGACGCGGCGCCGAACGCGACGACCGGACAACCCACGAGATCGAGCGACGCGGTGTCGGCGTGGACGTCGGCGAGCTCACCAAACTGGCCGATGCCGTAGATCCGCGACGTCCAGCGCGACGCGTTCTCGATGCGGACGAGCGCGGCATCGAGGTTCAGGACGCTACGCGACCCGGCGAGCCCGGGGTAAGCGCGCTCGAACGGCACCTTGGTCAGCTGCTTGCCGGCGCTGCGGCCCAGTAGCTCGCGCTTGCCGCGCACGCGCGTGAAAAGCTCACGACCCGCTTCACCGGCGACGTGTGCGTTCGTGAGCGCGTAGAGCAGATCACCGTCCGACACCAGGCACCCCACCGTCGCCACGCGCAGCTGCCCCTGCACCTCGGCGAGCGACGGATACCCGCCGCCCAGCATCGTGTCCGGAAAGCGGAGCGTCTGCGTGCTGCTCGCGGGCTCGTCGCGCTTCTCGGCGTAAATCACGCATGTGGGCACGACCCGTCCGTCGGGCAAGTGGAGGCGGCGCGGGACGATGTCGTCGACCTTGGAGGCGAAGTCGCTGGGATCGATCCACGCGCTCACGAAGACCATGACGCACGGCCACGAGTACGGTCGCACCCGGCTGTTGTTCAGCGTTCGCGGCGTCGCGCGCCCCCGCGGCCGCGTGCCCTCGATCGTCTCGGCCGACTCGTCGTCGTCATCCGTGAACCGGTACCGACCCACCGCCGTCGCCACCACGTTCTCGAGGTGGCACAGGTGCACGTGGTACGCCTCACGTGCAGCCTTGGTCATGTGCGGGCTGATGAGACGGGAGATCGGCGGCCTTGGGAAGGTCGAGCGAGCAACAGGTTGCCGCAGACGGCGGCAAATGGTTGCTCGGTCGCCGACACGAGCACACATCTTCGGCCCAATCTTCGGCGGCACGCTTCGTGGAACGGGGAATCGTGACGTAGCTGTCCAGGTTCACGACCAGGTCAGACGTTCTTTGATCCTCGAGCTCGTCGCCTGCGGAGATTGCCGATCATGAGAAGTAGTCGCTCTACCGAACCCACGTTGGTGTTGCTCGCTCTCGATCGCGCCGTGCGCGCGCCGGGGATGAGCGCTGCCTCGATCACGTCGCTCGAGAACGCGCGTCGCGCCTTGTCGGAGGCGGGTCGGGCAGAGACGCGTGCCCAGAGAGCCGCCGCTGAAGCGGGCGCGGAGCTCGACGCGCTCATGGAGCAGGTGGCGAGCGGCGAGCCGCCGCCGGCCGAACGCTTCCTCGAGGTCTCCACCCGCCACCTCGAGGCATCCGCCTTCGCACGGTCGGCGACGGTGTGGGCCGACCGCGCGCACGTGCTCGCGACCGAGGCCCTCGCGGCCGTCACGGTTCGTCCGCGCGCTGGTCGCGACGTCGTGATCTCGCGCCGCGCGCGCACGGGGCGCGGGCGCGAGCCGGTGACCCAGCGTTCACCGCGCGTCCTCGCCTCCGACGTCGGGCCGCGGTCGGAGCCGCCGAGCCACCGGATGAGCTAGCGGTCGCGCTTGGAGCGACTGCGACAGCGAGGGGGCAGCCCTGCCCGAGGCCGAGCCGGCCGCGTCGCAGGGGCCGGTATCGCACCCCCTTGAAACCGCGGAAATCGCCGCGATTCTCGCTCGGTACGGCAGTTGCTCCGGGGGCGCCCATGCCTACTTCTGCGGCTGCCCGGAGCGCCCTCTTCGTGGTGCTGGCCTCGACGGGCCTGGGGTGCATCGGAGCGATCGGGGGTGAGGACGGCGAGTCGGCGCCGCCCGACCCGAACGAGACCGCGTACGCGACGAGCGCGTTCGAGTGCAAGCCGGGCATCCTGCCCGACGAGCTGCCGCTCCGCCGCGTCTCGAACCTCCAGTACCGCAACGTGGTCGAGGACGCGGTGCGCTCGATCGTGCCGACGCACGCGGACGCGGTGCTGACCGAGGTGTCATCGCCGGTCAACGCGTTGCCGCGCGACTCGCGCTCGGGCCCCGAGCCCAAGTACGGCGGTTTTCGCCGGCTCGACCAGGCGATCTTTCAAGAGACGGTGAGCGGCGCGTACAAGGTGGGCGCCGAGGTCGGCAAGGCCATCGTCGATGATCCGGCGCGCCTGACCGAGGCAGCCGGTAGCTGCGCGACCGACGCCGACGCGTCGAACGACGGCGCTTGCATCGATGCTTTCATCGAGAAGATCGCGCCGCGCATCTTGCGTCGCCCCATCACGACCGACGACGTGGCCTTCTACCATGCCGTCGCCGGCTCGACGCTCGAGGCCGAGGACTACGCCGACATCATCACGGTCCTCCTCAGCGCGCCGAGCTTTCTCTATTTCGTGGAGCCGGGGGTGGGCGAGCCCGCCGACGGCGCGGTGCAGCTCTCGGCGCACGAGCTCGCCAATCGCCTGTCGTTCCATTTCTGGCAGACGGGCCCCGACGACGAGCTCTGGGCGCTCGCCGACTCTGGCGAGCTCTCGAAAGACGAGGTGTACCAGGCGCAGGTCGAGCGACTTTTCAGCGATCCGCGGGCGCAGCGCGCGCTCGACGAGTTCTACGGCGAGTGGCTCGACCCCCAGCACCTCGGCTCGCTCGACTCGGGCGTCGGTACCCCCGACTTCGACGCGTTTCGCGGCGACTTCACCCCGACCGGCGAGACGCGCCAGCACATGGTCGACGAGGTCGCGCGGATGGGCCGGTACTACTCGGTCGACGCCCCCGCGAGCTTCGACGCGTTCTTCACCTCTGACCGCTCGTTCGCCGAGAACGAGGACGTCGCGACGCTCTACGGTGTCTCCGTCTGGAACGGCGGCGAGCCGCCTGCGCTCCAGGCCGAGCGCCAAGGCGTGACGACGCGCGCGCTGCTCCTGGCCAGCGGCAGCTCGGCGACGCACCCGATCATGAAAGGCGTGTTCCTCCGCAAGGCGATCCTCTGCGACACGGTGCCGCCGCCTCCGGGCGACGCGATGGCGGTGGCGATGGAGCTCGAGCCGGCGGGCGTGACGGCTCGCGATCTCGCGGTCGCCGTCAGCGAGGCCCGGTCGGACTGCGCGGCGTGCCACACCACGCTCATCAACCCGCTCGGCTTCGTCACCGAGAACTTCGACGCGCTCGGCCGGTTCCGCACGACCGAGACGGCGTACGACAAGATGACGGGTGATCCGCTCGGCACGGCCACCGTCGACACGTCGGCGGTCCCGCAGGTCACCGACGAGGACATGCGGACCGCGACGACGGCCGCCGACCTGAACCAGTACATGCTCGAGAGCGAGAAGCCGCAGGCCTGCTTCGCGCGCCGATACTTCCGGTTCACGTTCGGTCGTGAAGAGGGCGAGGGCGACGGCTGCCTCTTGGCCGACACCCACCAAGCCCTGCTCGATGGAGGTGACCTCGGCTCCATCCTCAAGAGCATGGCGCTCAACCCCCAGTTCCAGAAGAAGTCCTACACGCCGTGAAGGAGTCGACCATGAAGAAGACCAACGGCGCGTCCCGACGAATGTTTCTCCGCGGTATCGGCGGCGCTGTGCTCGCCATCCCGTTCCTCGAGTCGCTCGTCTCGAAGAAAGAGTCGACGGCCGCGCCGAGCGGCGCCCCCCGGCGGTTCATCGCCTTTGCCACCGGCCACGGCGGCGTGCGCTCGACCAACATGTTCCCCGCGCAGGCGACGCTGACGCAGAACCTCAGCTACGCCGGCTACAACGTGCGGCGCGGCGCGCTCACCCTGAACGTGCAGAACGGCGTCGCGTCGCTCTCGCCCGTCTTGAGCGCGAGCTCGAGCGTCTTCACCCAGGCCCTCGCGAGCAAGATGAACGTCCTGCGCGGGCTCGACGTCGCGCGGTACATCGCCCACAACGAGGGCTGCCACCTCGGCAACGTCACCAGCAACGACCCGAGCGGCACCCCGCTGATGCGCCCGACGATCGATCAGGTGCTCGCGTACTCGACGAAGTTCTACTCGAGCGTGCCCAAGGTGCGGTCGATGAACCTCGCCGCCACCGGCAGCATCTCGGTCGGGCACGAGAACCCGAGCGATCCGAACAGCCCGCTCCAGTCGATGCCGAGCTCGCACAGCGTGTACGACCTCTTCGACGCGGTCTACACGCCCCCCGACCCGAACGAGGTCGTGCGCCCGCCGGTCGTCGACAGCGTCCTCGCCGACTTCAAGCGGGTGCGCGACGGCTCGCGCATCTCGAAGGCCGACAAGGACCGCCTCGAGGCGCACATCAGCCGGCTCGAAGATCTGGAGGCGTCGCTCAACGCCGGTCAGACGTGCGGCACCGTCGAGGGGCCGACCGAGGACCCGACCGGCCCGTGGGTGGGCGACTACTTCACCAACCCCGACACCCAAGCCAAGTACGTCAACGCGTACGCCGACGTGATGGCGATCGCGCTGAGCTGCGACACGTGCCGCATCGGGACGATCTCGTCGGACATCCTGATGAACTACACGGGTGCCGACTACCACCAAGAGGTCGCTCACCGCGCCGACCAGAGCACGCCCCAAGATCCGCTGCCGAACGTCAACGCCCAGGACCACATCCGCGACGGGTCGCAGCGCTACTTCGAGCGGGTGTTCCTGCGCTTCATCGAGAAGCTCGACGGCATCGACGACGGCAACGGTGCCACCCTGCTCGATTCGTCGCTCGTCACCTGGACGCAAGAGAGCGGCATCCGCACCCATGACAACCTCGACTGGGGCGTCGTCATGGCCGGCGCCGCCACCGGCGCGCTCACCACCGGCAGCTTCTGCGACTACCGCAACATGAGCGGGGCCACGCTCTACGAGGGCAGCAACGACGAGTCACACATCGGGCTCATGCTCATGCAGTACCACGGCACCCTCCTCCAGGCGCTCGGCCTCGACCCCACCGACTACGAAGAGTCCGAGTACGGTGGGTACGGCCCCATGATCGATTACAACGGCGACTCGTGGTTCCCGCACGATCTGTGGAGCGAGCCGGTCAAGCACGCGGCGCACGACTGGCTGCCGTTCTTGAAGGCGTGAGCGTCAGCGGCCGGTGAAGGGGTCGGCGCCCGGGGGGAGGCAGGTGGGGCGGTCGCAATACGTAACCACCGCGCCGTCGAGGCAGCTGACGCTGTACATGTCCGCGACACATTCCGCGTAGTCGCTGAACTCGTTGGCGCAGCTGTCTTGATTCAGCAGTGCATCGCAGGCAGTCATGCACGCGCTCTGGCCGTCGAAGGTGCACGCGCTTCCGGCGGCTGCGACGGCCAAGCACGCGCCTCGACAGAGATCAGCTTTGGCGATGCAGTGGGCTGAGGACTCCGCCTCGTACGCGCACGCCTCCGGAATCGCCGGGTCGACGCCGGCGCAGCTCACGGGCTCGGAAGCGAGGCAATCCCAGATGCCGAATCCGTAGTGCCAGCAGCCGGGGAGGTCCCTGTCCGCCTCGCAGTCCGACATGCAGTCGGCGGGCTCGCATCCGGCGTTGCGTGCTCGGCTGCAGTAGCTCCTGCAAATATCGCACTCTTGAAGCGCCGCCAGCCAGTATCCGCAAGTACCCTTGGCGGGAACGGCATGCCCGCCGTCGCAGACCAGACCGTCTTTGACGGCGCATTCGTAGACCGCGTCGCGCTCGGCCACGCAGCTGGCCCCGTAGAGCTCTGCGGCCTCTTCGCAGGTGGCCTCGCAGTCCTCAAACCGCTCGCAGCCATCGACATCGTTCGCCGCATTGCAATAGCGGGCACACGCCGTGTCGCCTGCCGGTGGCGCTCCGTCGGGCCCGTCCGTCGCGTCCTGCTCGCCGGCGTTCCTCTCGCACGCGGTCCAGCCCAGAGCAAACAGCCACGCGATTCCTGCCGTCCATCTCATTGGCGATGCACGCCCGGGCGCCGACGCATCGCGCCCAACAGGAAAACCGCGGCAAGCAACGGCGCAATCGAACCGTCCGGAAGATCTCGGTGGGCACCCGCAGCTTGCGGGTCGTTTGACGTTCCCGTCTCGCTCGAGCTCCCGTCGTCGGCCTCCCCGCCCGGCTGGCCACCAGGAAGTGCGATCGCCGCGGACACGCAGCCGTCGCTCGGGTCACACGTGTCGGCGGTCGTCGGATCACCATCGTCGCAGTCGCGCCCGCCTTCATCGGCAATGCACGTTCCCGACTGGCACTTGCCGGGGCGACAGAAATCGAAGTCGACGCTGCAGCTGCTGCCATCCGGCCAAGGGTCCAGGTGGCAAGGACAGCCAATCGGAGCCCCACCATTCGGATTGCAGTTCTCCGAGACGAGGCTGGTGCACGGCGGCTCTGGGCCGGTGCAGTAGTCCGGCTGAATGAACGCCACCTCGTACACCGACAAGCCTGCGCGCTCGGCCCACGCGTCGAGCTCGGGACCGACCATCGCGGCGACATGCTCGAGGTTGAGCCGATCGTGGATGCGCGCGACGAAGTCGTCGTCGCCCGTGGTCTGCATGAGGTGCGCGACGGCGCACTCGCGACCGCCGTGATCGACGAAGGTCGGCACCATGCGATCGTGGAGCGGGTTGCGCGGAAACACACCGCGGTCGCGGTAGAATTCGAGCGCGCCGATCATGCGTTCGCGCGCGGCGAGCGCGCCGCCGTCGAGGTGGCCCGTGGGCTGGGCCCGGAGGACGGCGATCACCCACTCGAAGTGCGCCTGGAGGCGATCGCGCTCCTGATCGACGAAAGAAGAAGGGCTAAGTGTATCCAAGCTGAGCATGGGACGAGCGTATCCTTCGGCTCCGGGGTCGTCGAGGGGCCACCTGCTCTCGTTCAGCCATGGGTGCGTCGGCGCGCACCAACGCACCAGCACGCTTCGCGATTCACAGCCACGCATCGGTGACTTCGAATGGGCAGGGCGTCCGCGGCTCCGTCGGGAGACACGGCGCTGGCGCTTACCTCGACGTCCGCTTCAACTAACCCGACGCTACCGCCGCGATGCGGCCGAGCGCGAGCGCGCGCAACGCGATCGGCCCGGGCTCTGCCGACTCCTGTCTGCAGCGCACCTCGACGACGGCGCGAAGGGCAAAGCGCCTCATGATCGGGAGATCTTTGGCGGCGCTCTCGGGAATGTAGAGCGGCACGCGCGCGCTGCCGTCGGCGGGGATGAAAGTGGCGACGAGGACGGTGCCGCCGAAGAGGGCGCGCTTGTCGTAGCCACGCGTCTCGAGGAGGGCGCGCTCGGCGTGGCTCTCGATGAACGTGCGGGTCTCGCGCGGTTGGTGGCTGATGGCTTCGCGCAAGCGCTGCTCGTGCCCGATGGCGAGGCTCGGGACGATGTCGACGCCGGGCTGGCTCGCGAAGTCGTGCGCCGACCTGATGCGCGCATCGACGGTGGCGAGCTGGGCCGTGAGCGCCATCAGGACCTTGGACGCCTGCGCGGGCTCGAAGCGGACCTCGAGCTCGCCTTCGACGAGGGCGACGAAGCGATCGCCGCTTCCGATGGCGGCTTCGTGGCGATGGGCGAGGTCGCAGCCCGAGGTGACGTCGCCGCGCGCGAGCGCGCTCACGGCGCGCGCGCGCGCGTGGTCGATGTCGATGGCCTGGCCTGGCTCGAGAAACTCGTCCCCGAGCTCGCTCGGCTCGGCGTGCTGGCGAGAGGGCGCCGCGTAGCCTGCTTCGTCGACCCAGATGACCTCGACCGCGGCGCCGCGCGATCGCCGGTAGCAGTCGGGGACGACGCGGGGGGAGACGGCCTCGCACGAGGCGGCCGCGTTCGATGCCCCGAGCGCGCTGTCCACGCCGAGGGTCGCCGCGCGATCGTGCGCGAGCTCCGCCCGTGCCGGTGGCGGCGCGACGCCGAGGCCGGCCGCCGAGGCATGGATGGCCGCGAGCGCGGTCGGCCCCTGAACGTACGGGCCGCCCGGCGGCGCCGAATGAAACGGGAGCCCGCCGAACGAAGGCGGCGCGCGGCCAGCCACCGCGGCCGGCGGCCGGCTCGACGAGGCTCGAAACGGGAGTGGGGCCGCGCCGCCCACGCCGCCCTCGACCGCCATGGTCCCATCGATGAGGTCGTCGATATCGGCGCGGGTCATGCTCGCTCGTACGCCGCGAGGATAGGGGTCTTTGCGAGGTAGACTGCCGCCGTGTCGCCCGCTCTGAGGAGGCTCGCTTCGGAGCCGCTCGTTCACTTCGTGGTGCTCGGCGCGCTCATCTTCGGGCTCGACGCGGCGATGGGCGCGGACTCGCCCGGCGACCGGCGCGTCTCGGTGACGGCCGAACAACGAGCGGGGCTGATCGCCGACTGGGAGCGCTCGCAGAAGCGACCGCCGACGGCGACCGAGACCGAGCTCCTGGTGTCGCGCTGGGTGGACGAAGAGATCCTCTACCGAGAGGGCCTCGCGCGGGGGTTGGATCGCGACGACGCGCGGGTGCGTGACCGCGTGGTGGCCAAGATGGCGCGCATCCTCCGCGAGGGCGTGGTCGTGCCCGAGCCGACCGACGAAGAGCTGCGGGCGTACTTCGACGAGAGCCGCGACGAGTTCGCCAAGGAGCAGGTCATCGACTTCACCCACGTGTTCGTGTCCGGCGACGACGACGCCGCCCTCGCGCGCGCGAACGAGCTGCTCGCGTCGCTCAAGGCCGGCGGCGACGCCGCGACGATGGGCGATACGTTCCAGGGCGGGCGCCGGTACCGCAAGCGGAAGCTCGCGGACCTCGCCGAGACGTTCGGCGCTGAGTTCGCCGACGGCCTCGAGGCACAGTCCGACCGCTCGTGGGAGCGGCAGCGCTCGACGTTCGGCTACCACCTCGTTCGCGTCGATGGCCGCATCGCGGCCCAAGCGCCCGACTTCGAGAGCGCGCGTGACGATGTCGCGAAGCGCTGGAGAGACGTCAAGCGCGAGGAGGGGGTCGCGGCCGCGATCACCGAGCTGCGGTCCCGGTGGTCGGTCGACGAACCATGACGCGTCGTCCCGCCCCGCTCGCCGCTGTCGTCGCGCTCGCCGCTGTCGTCGCGCTCGCGCCTGGTCGCGCGATCGCCCACGACTTCGAGCCGGGGGTGCTCGTCCTCGAAGAGACCGCTCCGGGCCGCTTCGACGTCGCTTGGACTCAGCCCGTCGACAGCCAGGGTGCCAGCGCGGAGGTGAAGCTCGCGTTTCCACCCGGCTGCGCGCACGACGGTCCGACGCTCGTGTGCGATGGCGAGCTGCGCGGCGACATCACGT
>ERZ761602.4566-NODE-4566-length-17560-cov-5.896715_pt1 | contig 17560 bp, 10 predicted proteins | sample MGYA00512165_ERZ761602 | MGnify/ENA primary metagenome ERZ761602 (study PRJEB28899, sample SAMN02445085) | bioreactor sludge metagenome | biome: EBPR sludge; isolation source: Thorneside wastewater treatment plant | place: Australia: Brisbane, Thorneside... | reverse complement strand
TTGCAGACGTTGGATTTGTCAGGGTGCCCGCAGGTCAGCGACTTGAGCGCGCTGGCGGGACTGACGGTCTTGTGGGAGTTGGAATTGCGCTTTATGTCAGGTGGAGCTCCGCTGCGCCCACTGACACCACTCTTCGAGCGTTTGGTGGCACTGAGACTATTTGGCAGCGTGTTTTCCGACCTGCCCGCTGAGCTATGCGGAAAAGACGAATTGGAAAATGTGATTGCCCCCGTGCGGGCGCACTTCGCGGCGCAGGCGCAGCAGGGGGTGCGGGAGGATCAGGAATTGAAAGTGATCGTGCTGGGCAACGGGCGCGTGGGCAAGACCTCGCTGGTGAAGGCGCTGCAAGGGCTGCCGCATGATCCCCTGGAGAACAGCACGCACGGCATCCGGCTGTGGACGCTGGACCAGCCCTGGCAGCCGCTGGACGGGGAAGGGGCGGAGGCTGTGGCGCGGCTGAATGTGTGGGACTTCGCCGGGCAGGACCTCTACCACCAGACGCACCGTCTTTTCTTCCAGGCGCGGGCCATTTTCATCATTGTCCATGCGGAGAACGAGCCGCCGCTGCAAGCGGGTGAGGAGGATGTGCGCCGCCCGCTGCGCTACTGGCTGGAGCAGGTCGCTTCCCTGGAAACGGCGGGGCGGCTGCCGCCTGTGCTGGTGGTGCGCAACCGCTGTGACGAGGACCGCCCCGGCCGGCAGCCGCGCGACTGGCGCGGCGACGCGCCCTGGGAGTGCCGGGAGCTGCCGGAGCTGGCGTGCAGCGCGGCCACGGGGGCGGGCATCGAGGCGCTGCGGCAATGGCTGGGCGAAACCACCGCGCAGGTGCTGGGCTCCCAGGAGAAGCGCGGCATCGGCGCCGGGCGGGCGGCGGTGAAGCAGGAGCTGCGCGCTTTGCAGGCCGCCAACGAGGCGGCGCACCGGGAGAGCGAGCGGACGGGCCGCCGCCACGAGCCGCCGCACGCGCTGATGCCGCGCGCGGAATTCCACGCGCTCGTGCGGGAGAAATGCGCGGGCACGGATGACGCCGCTGATCCGGACCAGGTGCTGGACTGGCTGCACCGCCAGGGCGCGCTGTATTGGAACCGGGGGCTGATGCCGGAGCAGGTGATCCTGGACCAGCGCTGGGCCATTGAGGGCATCTACGCGCTGTTTCACCGGGAGAAGTGCGTGCGGCACCTGCGTCGCCGGCAGGGCCGGTTCACCGCGCCGGACCTGGCGCAGTGGCTGTGGGACGGGGAGGGTTACACGCCGGAGGAGCAGCGGGTGTTTGTGAATTTCATGCTGGCCTGCGGCATCGCCTTCACCCTGCTGGAGAAGGAGGAGGCGGCGGAGGGGGAGGCGGTGTATGTGGCTCCGGAGTGCCTGCCCCCCGCGGCCGTCACCGAGGCGGAACTCGTGGAGCGCCTGCGCGGCGCGGACCTGGAAGCGGCGCGGCCCGCGCGTGTGCTGGAGACGGCGCACCGGCACCTGAGCGCCGAGCCGGTGCTGCATTTCCTCTGCCGCGTGGGCCGGAAGTGGAAGCGCGCGGCGCTGATGTGGAGGCATGGAGCCTTTTTCCAATCCGGTGAAAGCCGGTCCTGGATTCGGGTGGACTGGCAGCGCGGGAACGAGGACGACTACGGCGGCAAACTGCGGCTGGAACTGCACGGAACAGACGCGGGCTTCCTCGAAGCGGTGGTGGAGGAGGTGCGCGGCAGCCCCGGTTTCCCCCATGAGGCCGCCGAGGACCTGCGCCGCCGGTGCGAAAACCTGCCCACGGAGACACTGAAACCGCCGGCTCCGCCGAAGCCGCCGGAGCCAGCGCCGCCGGAGACAGCGCCAGCCAAAGCGCCGCCGCTGGAAGCCTACGCGCCGCCGCCCGAGGCGCAGGTGAAGCCGCGCGTCGGCTTCTCCTTTGCCGGGGAGGACGCGGAGCATCCTGGCATCGAGAGCCGCCCGCGGGCGCTGGCCGCCGCGCTGCGCGCCTCGGGCGTGGAGGTGAAGGACTACAAAACAGACCAGGAGACACCGCACCTGGAGGTCTTCCTCAGGGAGCTGGTGGCGCAGGATTTCCTGGTGGTGTTCATCAGCCGCAAATACCTGCGCAGCGAATACTGCATGTGGGAGTTGATGAAGATCTTCGAGCGGGAGCCGGCGGGTGTTTTCGTGGACGACCAGTGCCGCCTGCTGTGGTTCAAGGACGCGCGGCTGAGCCACCGCCCGGACGGGACGGGGGCGCTGACGGCGGAGGACTGGCTGGGCTTCTGGAAAAAGAGGGCCGCGGAAACCGCCCGCTACTACGCCGCGGCCTCGGGCGAGGACGCCCTGCGCGCGAAGCAGGCCATCGAGCGCGACTTCATCAACGAGTGGCTGGCTTTCATCCACTCCTCCGACAAGGGCGACCTGCTGGTGAAGCACCTGCTCGACCACCGCCTGGGCGAGGTGCTGGACGCGGCGGCGCAGGACACGGAAATCCAGGCATGGTGCGCCGCGCTGTGCGAGAAGCTGAACGCCATGCTGACGCGTCCGGAGAGGCTGCCGGACTATGCCAAAAGCGCCTGGCAGCGCGGGGACCGGGAGCAGGCGCGGGGGCTGCTTTTGCGCCATGAGCGTGTGAAGCCGGGCAACCAGGCCAGGAGCCACCTGGAGCTGCTGAAGTCGGCGCGTTTTCCGCATGACCGGGAGCTGGAGGACATGCGCAAGATTTTGCTCGCCGAGGAGCTGGACCGGGAGTGAGGCCGCGCGCCATCACATGAATACCGGAGCCGGTGACAAGAGCGGGAGGAAAGCGGCGCGCCGGACGTTTGTTTCTGCCGCATGAAATCCAGCCTCCGCCTCCTGCCCCTCATTTGCGCCCTGACCGCCGCCTCCGCGCAGGAAAATGACGTGGCCGGCAATGAGCAGGTGCGCAAGATCATGGAGACCTACACCGGGCGCGGCACCCTGGCCGATGACACGCCGCCCACGGAGCCGCTGGAGGCGGCGAGGAAATTCAAGCTGCGCCCGGACCTCGCCATTGACCTGATGGCCGCCGAGCCCGCCGTGGAGCAGCCGCTTTACGCGAGCTGGGACTCGCAGGGGCGCATGTGGGTCACGCTTTACCGCCAGTATCAATTTCCCGCCGGGCTGAAGATCGTCAGCTATGACCAGCACCTGCGCGCCAAGTTTGACAAAGTGCCGCCGCCGCCGCCGCGCGGGCCGAAGGGCGCGGACAAAATCACCGTCTTCGAGGACACGGACGGCGACGGCTTTTTCGACAAGCACACCGATGTCATCACCGGGCTGAACATCGCCAGCGCCGCCCTGCACGGCATGGGCCGCATCTGGGTGCTGAACCCGCCCTACCTGCTCAGCTACCCTGACGCCGACTTCGATGCCATGCCCGATGGCGACCCCGAGGTGGAGCTGAGCGGCTTCGGCTTGGAGGACACGCACAGCGTTGCCACCAGCCTCATGTGGGGCATGGACGGCTGGCTTTACGGCGCCAACGGCAGCACCACCACGGGCAACGTCTCCAGCGCCAACACCAAGAATGTGAAATGGGAGGGCCAGTGCATCTGGCGCTACCACCCGCGCAAGAAGACCTTCGAAATCTACGCCGAGGGCGGCGGCAACACCTTCAGCCTCGACCTGGACAGCAAGGGCCGCGTCTTCTCCGGCACAAACAATGGCAAGACCCGCGGCATGCACTACGAGCAGGGCAGCTACGGCATCAAAGGCTGGGGCAAACACGGGCCGCTGACCAATCCGTATGCCTTAGGTTACTTCGAGCACATGAAGCACGAGGGTGATGAAAAGCGCTTCCCACAGGCCTTTGTCATCTATGAGGGCGGTCTGCTCGGCAGCGCTTATGAGGGGAAAATCATCGCGCCGAACTCCCTGCAAAACACCGTCTATGTCAGCGAGCGCATCCCGCACGGCTCCACCTTCCGCACCAAGGACGAGGAGCTTTTGATGAGCTCCCCCGACCGCTGGTTCCGCCCCGTGTGGGCCGGTGTGGGACCCGATGGCGGCTTCTACATGGCCGATTGGTACGACACCCGCCTCAGCCATGTGCGCCCCGTGGATGACTGGCACAAGACCAGCGGCCGCATCTACCGCGTCCGCCCCGTCAGCGGCGCGCCGAAGCTCAAGCCGTTTGATCTGAGCAAGGCCAGCGCGGAGGAACTGCTCGGGTATTTGAGTCACTCCAACCGCTGGTTCCGCAGGCAGTCGGTGCTGGAGATCGGCTGGCGCGGACTCAAAGACTTGGCTCCCAAGCTCTCTGAAATGTTGAACGGCCCTCATGCCTTGGAAGCAATCTGGGCGCTCAACTTACTCGTTGAAAACAATCCTGATGATCGAGCGATCGAATTGAATGCGGGTATCGCCATCACACAGGCTGTTCGAAGCTCCGACCCTTATTTGCGGCGTTGGGCGGTGAAAATGATTGGAGAGCAAGCGCCATCATGGGGATCTTTGGGCGCGCTCACGATGGTCGCAGAAGAGAAACATCCCGAAGTCCGCGCCCAGATCCTCGCCAGTGCCAAAAGACTTCCTGCGGGTGTGGCATTGCCACTCTTATGGAGCGGCGACGACGACTCCCGTAGGCGCGTTCGCCAGAACGCGGCATCCGCAGCCCCGTCTTCTGGCGAAGACGCCTACAGCGACCCCAGCGGCCATCTCCCCCTTCTAGCCTGGTGGGCCTTGGAATCCAAAGCTGAGAAAGAGAGCGAGGCCGTGTTCACTTTCCTCAAATCCGACACCGCCTTCCTCCAGACTGAGCTCTTCAAAAACCACCTCGCCGAAAAGCTCGCCAAGCGTTACGCACTGGCCGGTGGCGAGGCCAATCTGAACTCCTGCGCCGACCTGCTCGCGCTCACGGACGATGCCGCCCTGCGCGCCAAGTTCATCGCCGGCATCGCCTCCGCCTTCGAGGGCGCGGAGCTGCCGCCCCTGCCGGACGCGCTCGCGAAGGCGCTGAATGATTACATGGCGAAGCAAAGCGGCGGTGACCTCACGCTCGCCCTGCGCAGCGGCAGCGCGGATGCTTTGAAGAAAGGATTGGCGCTGCTTGGCAACAGCAAGGAACCCAACGCCGCGCGCATCGCCGTGGCCAGAACCCTGTCCGAGCTAGGCAAAGTGGAGGCCGTGGCGCCCATGGTGGCCATTTTGAAAAGCAGCAACCCCGCCAGCCTGAAGCGCGGCATTTTGCAGGCCGCATCCCGCTTTGACGACCGCCGCATCGCCGAAGCCATGCTGACCAGCTACGAATCGCAAATCGCCGGGGACCAGGCATTGCGCGAGGACGCCCTGCGCACCCTGGCCGGGCGCAAGGAATGGGCCGTCGAGCTTATCCACTTCATCAACGAATGGAAAGTGCCCGCGCGTCATGTGCCCGTGGATGTGGTGCGGCAGCTCAGCCTGCACAAGGACGCCGATATTGACGCCGCCATTGAGAAGCATTGGAAGGGCCTGCTCGCCACCGGCCCCACGGAGGCCAAGGAAAAAGAGATGGCCCGCATCAAGGCTGTGCTCCAGACCGGCCTCGGCGATCCTGAAAAAGGCAAGCTGCAATACACCGTGCGCTGCGGCATCTGCCACAAGCTCTTTGGCGAGGGCAATGCCATCGGTCCCGAACTCACCGGCTACGACCGCGCCAATGCCAGCTTCTGGCTGGAGAACATTTTCAATCCCAGCCTCGAAATCCGCGAAGGCTTTGGCAACTACATCGTCAAGCTCAAGAGCGGCCAGCTCCTCACCGGCATCATGGACGCGCAGGACGCCTCCGGCATTGTGCTCAAAGACATCGCCGGCAACAAAACCCCCGTGAAGCAGGCCGATATCGAGTCCCTCGAAGCCAGCCCCGTCTCCCTCATGCCCGAGGGCCTCACCACCGGCATGAGCGAGACGGATTTGAAGGACTTCTTCGCGTATTTGATGAAGCCGTGATCAGAAACTTGCGCTCACGCCGCGCGTTCTCCACCCCGGTCATGATCGCACGTTTCACACTTTCCCTGCTGGCTGCCGCCAGCCTCCATGCCACGCCGCCGAATGTGGTGCTCATCGTCAGTGACGACCAGGGCTGGCCGGATCTCGGCTGCATTGGCAGCAAGCCCGTCCAGACGCCGAATCTCGACAAGCTGGCTGAGCGCGGTGTGCGCGGCACCAGCTTTTACGTCACCTGGCCCGCTTGCACACCCTCGCGCGGCAGCCTGCTCACCGGCCGTTATCCCCAGCGCAACGGCCTCTATGACATGGTGCGCAATGACATGGTCAACTACGGCCACCGCTACAAACCCGAGGAATACGCCGTGTCGCCTGAGATGACACTGGGCCTCGATCCGAGGGAAATCACCATCGGCGACATGCTGCGCAAGGCCGGCTATGTGAACGGCGTCGTCGGCAAGTGGGACATGGGGCAGGCAAAACGTTACCTGCCCCTCCAGCGCGGCTTTGATTTCTTTTACGGCCACGGCAACAACGGCATAGACTACTACACGCACGAGCGGTATGGCACGCCCTCCCTCTTTCGGGGCAATCAGCGCACCGAGGAGGACAAGGGCAAATACGCCACCGAGGTCTTTCGCCGCGAGGCTCTTTATTTCGTCAACGAGCACGCGGGACGGAATCCTTTCTTCCTCTACCTGCCCTTCAACGCTCCGCACGGCGCCTCCACGCTAGCCGAGGACAACGGCGGCCAGAAGCCTGGCGTCCAGGCGCCCGAGGAATACAAGGCGCGCTTTCGCGACATCGTGAAGGATGAAAAACTCGCCGGTTACTATGGCGCGGTCACTTGCATGGATGACGCCATCGGCGCGGTCATGGACGCGGTGGAGAAAGCCGGGCAGACTCAGAACACGATCTGGATTTTCATGTCCGACAACGGCGGCAGCGGCAACGGCGGCAATGCGCCCCTCAAAGGCAGCAAGTCCACCATGTGGGAGGGCGGTTTGCGCGTGCCATTCATCGTCTGGCCTGGCAGGGCGCCTGCCGGGAAGGTCACGGATGAATTTCTCACCGCCCTTGAGATCGTGCCCACCCTGCTTGCCGCCACGGGTGCTCCCGCGCCAGAGGGTGTTGTCATGGACGGCTTCGACATGCTGCCCGTCCTGCGCGGTGAGATGAAGTCTCCGCGCGGCGAGATGTTCTGGCAGCGCCGTGGAGATAAAGCCGCGCGCATCGGCCAGTGGAAATGGCTGGAAAGCGCCAAGGGGCGCGGCCTTTATGATCTGAGCACCGACCTGGGCGAGTCGGAGGACCTCTCGAAGGAAAAGCCCGAAGTGCTTGAAATGATGCGGGAGAAATTTGCCGCCTGGCGCAAAATCATGGACGAAGCCGAACCACGCGGTCCTTTCCGCGACTATTGACCGGGCATGCCACCACCTCTCATTCTCACCAACGCCACGGTCATCCTGCCGGGCGGGCTGCTGGAGAACGGCGCGGTCCTGTGTCGTGATGGGCGCATTGAGTGGATCGGACGCGTTCGAAAAAAATGGCCCGCAGGCGCGGAGATCGCGGACGCGCGCGGCGGGTTCGTTTCCCCCGGTTTTGTGGACATTCATGTGCATGGCGGAGCGGGCGCGGACTTCATGGACGGCACGCCGGAGGCGGTGCGCACGGTTTGCAAAGCGCACGCGCGCCACGGAACAACGACGATTTTCCCGACGACCACCACCGGCGCGCCGGAGCAGATTCAGGCCATGTTCGCCGCCTGCGCGTCGGTGAAAAAATCCTGGTCTCCCGCGGATGGCGCGCGCATCGCCGGAGTGCATCTCTACGGTCCCTACTTCGCCGAGGACAAGGTGGGCTGCCACAGTGTCGAGGGCCGCAGGTCTCCCAGTCCTGATGAATACGCGGCTTATTTCAAAGGCGGCCTGGTGCGCGTCGCCACCTGCGCGGCGGAGCTGCCGGGAGCGTCATCATTTTACAAAGCGGCCCGGCGCGCCCGCTGTCTCGTCACCTGCGGACACTCGAACGCCTCCTGGCCCGAGATGGCCGCCGCGTTCAAAGCGGGCATGAGGCATGCGGACCACTTTTGGTGCGCCATGAGCTCGGTGCCCTCGGTGCGCGCCCGTCTCGGAGTCCCCATGCGCGGCAGCATGGCGGAGTTTGTCCTCGCGGAGCGTGAGATGAGCACCGAGGTCATCGCTGACGGCTGCCATCTTGCCTCTGAGTTGCTTGAGTTCGCCTGGCGGATGAAAGGAGCCGGCCGCCTTTGTCTCGTCACCGATGCCAACCGCGCACTCGACATGCCGCCCGGAAGATACCGCTTCGGACCGGAGGGTGACGGCTCGTGGTTCGAGAGCGATGGCAGAGTGGGATGGGCGCCCAACGGCAGCCTGGCCAGCTCCATCATGGGCATGGACCACATGGTGCGGGTCATGCGGCGCGATACTACGGCACCGCTGCATGACATCATCCGCATGGCAGCGCTCACCCCCGCGGAGCGCGCGGGCATCGCGCGCGAGTGCGGCAGCGTCGAGCCGGGAAAACGCGCCGATTTGCTGGTTCTCAACCGCCGCCTGCAAGTGCGGCGCGTTTTCATCGGCGGAACCGAAGTGCCCTGAGGCATGCTTGCCAAATCCGACCCAACTTTGGCAGACATGACCGTCTTTTCCCGCTCGTTATCGCCCACTGCACACTCCAACCTTCCGGCCCATCATGCGTCTCATCCACCTTGTCTCACTGCTCCTTCTGCTCGCCTTCCCCTCCCCTGCCCTCCTTGCCCAGGCGGCCCCCAAGGGCAAAGGCAAGGGCGGTGTCAAAATGAAGGGCGACAAATCCGATCCGCGCAACTGGCCGGACTCCAGCAAGGGCAGCGCGGCACCGCACGCGCCGCAGGAGGAGCCGCCCGCCGCCACAGCCGCACGCCCGCAGTCCGCCACCGCGCCCGAATCCGGCGAACGCATCGTTTTCCTCGGCAACGGCTTGGCTGAGCGCGATGTCTATTTCTCCCGCCTCGAAACCGAGTTCCACCTTCGCTACCCGAACGAAAAACTGCTCATCCGCAACATGGGCCGCCCTGGCGACACTCCCGGCTTCCGCCCGCATCCGGCGCGCGCCTCGCAGTGGGCGTTCCCAGGCGCGGAGGTCTTCCATCCCGAACTCGACATGCATTTCGGCAAGGGATTCTTCCCCACTCCCGACCAGTGGTTGTTTCACCTCAAAGCAGACACCATCGTCGCCTTCTTCGGCTACAACGAGTCCTTCGATGGCCCCGCCAAAGTCAGCAACTTCGAGGCTGAGCTGACCGCCTTCGTCAAGCACACCCTCGGCAAGGCCTACAACGGCAAAGCCTCGCCTCGCCTCGTGCTCGTCTCGCCCATCGCTTTCGAAAACCTCTCCGCCAATCGCGACCTTCCCAACGGCGAAAAAGAGAACGCCAACCTAGCTCTTTACACCGCTGGCATTGAGCGCGTCGCCAAAGCGCATGGCCTCACCTTCATTGATCTCTTCACTCCAACAAAGGCATTGTATTCCAAAGACCGGTCTGCTTTCACCATCAACGGCTTTGCCCCAACGGAAGCCGGCTACCAAGAAATCGCCGTTCACCTCGCCAACGGACTCTACGGCCATCAGTCGCATCAATCCAAGGCCGATCCCGCCAAAGTCCACGCGGCGGTGAAGCAGAAGGACTGGCTTTGGAACAACGACTACAACCTCGTTAACGGCGTCCATAGCCACGGCCAGCGATACAACCCCTACGGTCCGCAAAACTACCCCGACGAAGTCCGCAAGACCCGCGAGATGATGGCCCTGCGCGACCATCTCATCCACGACCTCTCCTCCGGCCAAAAAACCGACCTCAGCGTGGACGATAGTACCACTCATCCGCTCGCCCCTGTGCCCACCAACTTCGATCCCAAGGATGGCAAGGGCAAGATGGGCAGCATCGAATACAAAAACGTCGAGCAGGCGCTCTCCAGCTTCACCATGGCAGAAGGCTACAAGGTGGACCTCTTCGCCTCCGAGTCCGAGTTCCCTGACCTGAAAAACCCGGTGCAGCTCAGCTTCGACAACAAGGGCCGCCTTTGGGTCGCCGTCATGCCCAGCTACCCGCATTGGAAACCCGGTGATCCCGCGCCGAACGACAAATTAATCATCCTCGAAGACACCGATGGCGACGGCCGTGCCGACAAACAAACCACTTTCGCCGACGGCCTGCATCTTCCCATCGGTTTCGAGATTGCCCCGGAAGGCGTCTATGTCTCCGAGGAGCCCAATTTAATCCTGCTGGTGGATGAAGACGGCGACGACAAAGCCGACCGCAAAGAGTTGCTGCTGCATGGCTTTGACACACACGACACCCACCACGCCATCTCCGCCTACTGCGCGGATGCCTCCGGCGCGTTCTACATGGGCGAGGGCCGCTTTTTGCATAGCCAAGTGGAGACCCCCTACGGTCCGCGCCGTTGCAACGACGGCGGTGTCTGGCGCTTCGATCCCAAGTCCTTCCGCCTGGAGCGCTACGCGCAAGTGGATGTCTCCAACCCCTGGGGCATCAGCTTCAATGACTGGGAGCAGTGCCACATCTCCGACGGCTCTCCCGGCGAGAGCTGGTGGGGGCTGCCTGTCTCCGCCAAGATGCCCTACGGCATCGAGAATCCAAAAGTCGGCCAGTTTGTGCCGAAGCGTTCCCGCCCCACCTCCGGCGCCGAGTTCGTCTCCTCCCGCCACTTTCCCGACGAGCATCAGGGCGCGTTCATGATCTGCAACAGCATCGGCTTCCTCGGCACCAGCATGGGCAGGGTGCGGGACAGCGGCTCCGGCTACGAGGGCGAGCTGATCGCCGATTTGCTCTCCTCCACCGATGGCAACTTCCGCCCTGTGGACATCGAGTTCGCACCCGACGGCTCGCTCTATGTCGTGGACTGGCACAACGCCCTCATCGGCCACATGCAGCACAACGCGCGCGATCCGAGCCGCGACCACGACCACGGCCGCATCTACCGCATCACCTATCCCTCACGCCCTCTTGTGCAGCCTGCCAAAGTCCACGACGCCAGCCTTCCCGAGCTGTTGGAAAACCTGAAGCTGCCCGAGTATCGCACCCGTTACCGCACCCGCCGCGAGCTGCGCGGTCGTCCCGCCAACGAAGTCATCCCTGCCGTCATAGCCTGGGCCGCCGCTCTCGACAAAGCCGACCCACGCTACGAGCACCACCTCTGCGAAGCGCTCTGGGCCACCTGGGCACAGAACCAACTCGACGCCGAGCTTTTGAAACAATGCCTCACCGCCCAGAAGCACGAAGCCCGCGCCTCCGCCGCCAGTGTGCTGCGTTTTAACCCTGAAAAAATCGCCAACGCTACCGACCTGCTTCTGATGGCCGCGCGCGACGCCCACGGCCGCGTGCGCCTCGAAGCCATCGTCGCCGCTTCCTGGCTCGACAACGCCGACGGTGCCCGCATCGCGCTCGAAGCGCTCAAGCTCCCGCTCGACAAATGGATGGGCCCCGTCACCAAGCACATCCTGGAGCACACCTTGAAGGACGACATCGCCGCCCTGCAAGCCGCCGGGCAGCTCGATCTCGCCGACAACCCCAACGCCGCCGGTTATCTCGCCGGCACATTCAAGATCGAAGACGCCGCCCCCAGCGCCGAAGACGCCGCCTACGGCCCCACCCGCAAGCTCAGCGACGCCGAACAAAAAACCTACGCCCTCGGCAAACAAGTCTTCACCCGCGACGCCCACTGCGCCACCTGCCATCAGCCCAACGGCCAGGGCATCCCCAACATCTATCCCACGCTCGCCAAGAGCGACTGGATCGAAAACGACGAGCGCCTCATCAAGATCGCCCTCAAAGGCCTGTGGGGTCCGATCGAAGTCAACGGCCAGCACTTCGACCCCAGCAAAGGCGTGCCTCCCATGATGGGCTTCGGCGGCCTGCTCAACGACGAGGAACTCGCCGCCGTGCTCAGCTACGTCCGCCAAAGCTTCGGCAACAACGGCCCCTTCATCACGCCCAACCAAGTGAAGCAAGTCCGCGCCGCCACCGCCGAGCGCGTGAACTTCTACATGACCGACGAGATTCTGAAAGAGCACCCGCTCAAGTAAACTGCTGGGAAGGCGCGAACGCAGAAGTCGAATTACGAAGTTCAGTCAGTTCGACATTCGCCGGTCACAGGCGATGCCGTGTTTCTCCAGCATCACGGCGATGGCGAGGGAGCGTTCTTCAGCTAAGCGGCCTTGTCGGCGTAAAGATATTTTTGGAAGCCCGCGAACACTTTTCCGATCTCCGCCGGCTGGCCAAGATCGGCCACGGCATCGGCGATGGCGTGATACTTGAGCCGCAGCAGGGGCGTGAGCTTCTCCTGGTCCAGTTCCTCGACACCGGCCGTGATGTAGTGCTGGAGGACAAAATCCAGGAACGCCTGCTGCTTGTCGCTGAATTGCGTGTTGATGTAAACACGGGCATGGGCGGCGCGCACCTCCCTGGTGAGCGGTGGGTGGGCATACGCCACATGGGCAAGCACGTCGAAGATGTCACTGGCTTCGGCGTCAATGATCTTCTGCATCTCAGCCAGTTGATCGTGTCCGAATCCCTTTTCCGCCAGCCCCAGCAGCAACTTCTTGCGCGTGTCCGGCGCGCTCCAGATTGCCCGCAGTTCCTCCTCGTTGTGGAAGAACTCCGGCAGCTTGCCGAAAAGCAGTTCCATGAACTGTTGGGCGCTCATGGGGGTGCCGTCAGGATGCCAAAAGCTCGTGCATGTCATGTGCTGGATGCGACGCTCCTTGCCGTCGGCCAGTTTCACCCTGGCCTTTTTCCGGCACAAGCACGGGCGCTGACCGCACTTGGCGCACGGCTCGGGCGGGCAGACGCACGGCGACTGGCCGCAGACTGAGCAGGGTTTGGCCGGCGTTTTTTCGCAGATGCACGGTGACTGACCGCAGGTCTTGCAGGTCTCTGGCTCAATCGGCTCGCCATCCCATTCCGGGTCGAGGAAATGTTCGTGCGCCTTCACGAAGTCGTAGATCGTGAAATAGTCCTTCCCTTCAAACAGCCGCGTGCCGCGTCCGCTGATCTGTTTGAATTCGATCATCGAATGGACCGGCCGCATCAATACGATGTTGCGTATGTTCCAAGCGTCCACGCCGGACGAAAGCTTCTGTGACGTGGTGAGGATGGTGGTAATGGTCTTCTCGTTGTCCTGGAAATCGCGCAGGTGTTGCTCCCCGAGTTCGCCATCGTTGGCGGTGACGCGCTGGCAATAGCCCGGGTCTTTGCTCTTCTTGATCTGGTTGAGAGGTCCCGCACCAGCAGCGCGTGGGATTGGGTGGCGCAGAACACCAGCGTCTTTTCGTTCTGGTCAATCTGCGACATGAAAATCTCCACCCGCTTGCGCTCGCGCTCCCGGATTTCGATGCTCCGGTTGAAGTCCGCCTCCTCGTAAAGCCTGCCCGCCTCGATTTCGCCTTCCACCACCTTGTCGTCAGGCGTGTAGTAGTAGGTGTCCAGCGTGGTCTGGATTTGCCTCACCTTGAACGGCGTCAGGAAGCCGTCGTTGATGCCATTTTTCAGCGAGTAGATGAACACCGGCTCGCCGAAGTAACGCTAGGTGTCAGCGTTCTCCTGTCGCTTGGGCGTGGCCGTGAGGCCGAGTTGCGCCGCAGGTTTGAAATACTCCAGGATACCGCGCCAGTTGCTCTCATCGTTGGCGCCGCCGCGATGGCATTCGTCAATGACAATGCAATCAAAGAAGTCCGGCGGATACTCGCCGAAATACGGCGATGGCGAACCATCCTCCTTGGGCGGGCCGCTCATGAACGTTTGGAAGGTGGTGAAGAACAGGTTGCCGTTTTTGGGCACCTTGCCTTTCTTGCGGATGTCTTCCGGCTTGATCCGCACCAGCGCATCCTCGGGGAAGGCGGAGAAGGCGTTGTAGGCTTGGTTCGCGAGGATGTTTCGATCCGCGAGAAAAAGGATGCGCGGCCTCCGACTCGGTTCGCCCGAGAGATTCCACCGCGCGTGGAAAAGCTTCCAGGCAATCTGAAATGCGATGAAGGTCTTGCCCGTGCCTGTGGCCAGGGTCAGCAGGATGCGATCCTGCTTCCGCGCGATCGCCTGCAGCACCCGTTCGATGGCGATGTCCTGGTAATACCGCCCCGGATGCGAACCGCCCTTGTCCTCGTAGGGCACGTTGGCGAACCGGTCTCGCCACGCATCCTGTTTGGCGAAGATGTAACTCCACAGCTCATCCGGTGACGGGTAGCACGGGATTTCGCCTTCAACGCCGGTCTCCATGTCAATGCGGTAAATGCCGTGGCCGTTTGTGGCGCAGGCGTAGCGCACCGCCAGCTTGCCCGCATAATCCTTGGCCTGCGCCACGCCTTCGTGAGGGCTTCACCCGCCGCCTTGGCCTCCACCACGGCCAGTTTCGTGTTTCGGTATTCGAGAATGTAATCCGCCTTCAGCACCTTCCCGCGCTTGTTTTTGCCTTCGATGCGGCCGGGGATGATGACGTATTCCCGCCGGATGCGGCTGCCCTCCACCACGCCCCAGCCCGCCGCCTTCAGAGCGGGGTCGATCAGCTCGGCGCGGGTTTCGGCTTCGTTCATGCGGGTGGGACTTCACTGACACCATTGACGCCGCTGACACGGTGGTCAATGCGGTCAAAGCACTCCTCACACCGGCCGCGTGCCTTTGCACTCCGGGTAGCTGCTGCAGCCCCAGAAATCCCCTTTCGCAGACTTTCGCTGCCGCATGGGCTTGCTGCACACCGGGCATTCCGGCCCGGTGTTCTTCTGGCTTTCGCGGGCTTCGAGGCGTTTGGTCATGAGGCGCTCGCTGAAGCCGCCGGTTTCTTCAAAGGCCTTTCCTTGGGCTTCGATCTGGCTTTTGAGCATGTTCAGGGCGCGGCCGATGATGAGGAGCATGGCGTTTGCCACCACCACGGGGTCTTCGGCGTCCAGCCAGCGGGCGTATTTCTTCCGCTGCTCCAGCGCGTGCTTGGCGGACTCGTGGACCATGTCATCGGTGAACGGGGCGGCATCCAGGGAGATGGCGTTCACGGTGCGGGCCTCGGCGGAATGCACGGACCACGGGAGCTGGCCGCGGTCGAGGATGAAGATCTCGTAGTCGCCGCGCAGCTCGCTGAGGCTGGCGCAGGCCACGTCGGTGAGCTTCATCTCGGTGTCCTTCGAGGTGGAGGAGCGCTCGGAGCCTTCGATGATGTTCTGGCGGCCGCTGCGGGCCGCCTGGGTCATCTGGTCGTATTGGCGGCCCTTGGGGTCGTAGAACTTCGTGTCCGTCTCCCGGTGGTCGAAGGTGAGGAAGCGGCGGCAGAAGTGCAGCGTCTCGAGCTGCACGATCGTCGCCAGCGTGAAGGTGTGCAGCCTTCGGAAGCCGCCGTGTTTGTCGAACAGCTCTGGCATGGGAGGAGGTGTGGAAGGTTGGTGAGGGCCGCCAGTCTGGTGAAAGCGGGCAAAACTGTCAATGCGGTCCTCCGGCGTCTCGGGGGACCGCATTGACCGGAATGACGCCATTGTCGTCCGGCGACGGCGTCGCCCGGCAATGAGGTCAGCCATGTCAGCGGCGTCAATCCGGTCATCACAGCTCCCCGGCAAAGGCCTGGTGCAGCAGCGACTTCTTCAACGCCTCCAGCGCCGCCCGCTTCCGCTCGTAGAGGCTCGCCAGGCGTTGGGTTTCGGCGGACAGGGTGTCGAGATCGTCTGCGATCTTTTTTGTTTTGCGACCGACGTTGGCACCATGACCAATTCATCATGCACGAAATTACGGTTGAGAGTGGGAACGCCAGATCCTGTGGCGAACATCTTCAAATCAAAGTGGTTCAACAAATGAAACACGAAACGAGGAACATAGCCGTGGAAGTCTTTGACATAGAGCACTGTGTTCAGCGGCCAGAAGTCATCCTCAATGAAAAAGACGTTTCCGATGCTGCCGCTTCGGCCCGTAACTACTCCAGGTCCGCGAACAGCGCTCTTGTGATGGGTGTCACTGATCCCACTCGAACTGACGAGAGGATATTCTCCACTGACACGGTCCTGTGTAAGCAGGTCGAAGCCCCTTTGTAGCGTAGCTACATCCCCCAACTTTTTCTCCTCCCACCCCGGACCACGCTGGGTGAAAACAGAATCACATGACAGCCCCCGAATGTTCTCCAGCACCTCCGCGCACTCGGCATCCAGCGCGGCGATCTCCTCGATGATCTCCTGCGGACTGCGGTGGGTCACGGTTTCACCGCCGTGGGGGTTCTTCACGGAGAGGTCGTAGGTGGCGGTGTCGATGGCCGACACGTCCACGCTCCAGCTCTTCGCCGTCGCCGCGAAGTCCTTCTGCCGGTCAATGAAGTCACTCAGGTCCGCATCATTCAGCGGATTCGTCTTCCCCAGGTTCCGCCCAGGCTCCAGTTGGTAATACCACACCTTCCGCGTGGGGCGGCCTTTCTCAAAGAAGAGCACCACCGTCTTCACGCCCGCGCCCTGGAAGGTGCCGCCGGGGCAGTCGAGCACGGTGTGCAGGTCACAGCTCTCCAGCAGGTGCCGCCGCAGGCTCACGGAGGCGTTGTCGGTGTTCGAGAGGAAGGTGTTCTTGATGACGATGACGTAGGCGAGGGACTTCTTTTCCAAAGAGCGTGCGCGTTTGCAGCGTGAGCAGGTCTTTCGTGGTCAGTGGTGTCATTGACGTCATTGACGTTGGTGACGTTGGTGACGGCCGCGTCCCGGCCAAAAGGTAGTCATACGCCTCGCAGAGGAACCCGGCGCTGCCGCAGGCCCCGTCGTAGATGGTCTGGCCGAGCTGCGGGGCCACCACGCGGATCATGGCGCGGATGAGCGGGCGCGGGGTGTAGTATTCGCCGCCGTTGCGCCCGGCATTGCCCATGCGCTTGATCTTCTCCTCGTAGAGCATGCTCAGCTCGTGCTTCTCCGTCTGGGAGCGGAAGCGCAGCTCGTCCACGTGGTCGATGATCTCGCGGAGGTTGTAGCCGCTGGTGATCTTGTTTTTCAGCTCGCCGAAGATCTCGCCGATCTTGTATTCGAGGGTGTTCGGGCCGGCGGCCTTCTGCTTGAAGCCGTGCAGGTAGGGAAAGAGCTTCCGGTCCACGAACTCCCGCAGGTCATCGCCGGTGAGCGCGGCATCGTGGTCGAGGCTGCCGTCCTTCTTCTTCGGCGCGGCCCACACGTCCCAGCGGTAGGGCTGGTCGAGCAGGTGGGTGTATTTTTTGCCCTCCAGGGCGGCCTCGGTGGCCTTGTCCTGCTACAGGCCGTCGAGGTATTTCAGGAAGAGCAGCCAGGAGGTCTGCTCGGTGTAGTCCAGCTCCGTGGTGCAACCGGCTTCTTTCCAGAGGATGTCGTCGATGTTGCGGAAGGCTTGGTCAAACATGGGGGCGGGATGTGGTTCGAGGCGGAAGGTGTCGGCGTGTTCCTTGCTAATGAAGCTGGATTTGATGCCCTCATCGCGCAAGACGGCGCTTGGCGCGTCAGGTCGTGGCAGGACTTGGGCGGCGGCATCAAAGGGTTTTCCGGGAAAATGGGTGGGAGTGGCAAGCGGGGATGACTGGGCGGGCGCGGGTGGGCGCTGAATCTCACGGCGCCAGCGGCACGCCGATGTCGCCGCCACGGATGACCGGGATGGGGG
>ERZ761602.4564-NODE-4564-length-17564-cov-6.077275_pt1 | contig 17564 bp, 17 predicted proteins | sample MGYA00512165_ERZ761602 | MGnify/ENA primary metagenome ERZ761602 (study PRJEB28899, sample SAMN02445085) | bioreactor sludge metagenome | biome: EBPR sludge; isolation source: Thorneside wastewater treatment plant | place: Australia: Brisbane, Thorneside... | reverse complement strand
TGTCTGCCAACGACCGTCGCGTCGGGACAAGTAGCGGGACCCCGGGTCAAGCCCGGGGTGACGATCCAAAGTTGAGTGGAAGTCACGCCTATGAGCCAGCTTGAACCCATCCCATACCACGACGGCGGAATCCCGCTGGTCGGCCACCTGATCCGCCCGGCTGGCACGCCGCGCGCCGCCGTGGCCGTCTTCCCGACCTTCATGAACATCACCGCAGGCGTTGAAAACAAAGCCCGCGCCCTGGCCGAGGCCGGGTTCACCGCCTTCGTTGCCGATTTCTATGGGCCGGATGCGCCGCACGATTTCGACAGCGCCAACCAGGCAATGATCCGCTTGCGCGCCGATCCGCTGGCGATGCGCCAGCGGCTGCGGGCCGCGCTGACCAAGCTGGCCGAGCTGGAACCCGGCGCCAAGCAAGCGGCGATCGGATTCTGCCTGGGCGGCATGGCGGTGCTGGAACTGGCCCGCGACGGCGCGGATCTGGAACTGGTCGCCAGCTTCCACGGCCTCCTGCAAAGTCCGCTCCCAGCCAAAGCGCCGATCAAGCCGCGGATCCTGATCTGCCACGGCGATGTCGATTTCCTGGTCCCACGCAGCCACGTCACCGCACTCTGGGAGGAGATGGACGCGGTGGGCGCCAATTGGCACTTCCACAGCTATGCCGGGGTCGATCACGGTTTCACCAATCCGCTCACGCCTGCGGGGGCCCCCAACCCCAGTTACAACGCCAGCGCCGACCGCCAGAGCTGGGCCGCGCTGAATGGCCTGCTGGACGAGGTGTTCGGGTGAACCGAACCGCGGGAATCGCGCTGCTCAAGGCGGTGCTGTGGGGCGGCTTTGCCGGGGCAGCGCCGTTCCTGCTGTTCACGGTTCCGTTCGGCATGAACCTGTTTGCCGCCCGGCAGACCGATATCGGATTGTTTACCGCCATCTGGGGCATGGTCTTTCCGCTGGTCGTGGCCTGGCTGGGCACGCTGATCGGCGCGATAGTCGTGGGTCTGCCGGTAACCAGGCTGCTGGCCAGTTCGGGATTGGAGCGCGGCCGCTTCTACATCCTGGCCGGACTGATCGGCGGCTCATTGCCATTCCTGCTGGCCGGACTGTCGCCTGACACGGTCTGGCTCATGGCCTTCTCGATCCCCGGCGGTCTCGCCGGGGCAGTCGCCGGCTGGCACTGGGGCCGCCACCGCGATGCCGTGATCGCCGCGCGCGGCAGCGCCGCCTGAACCCTGATTTTCCTACACGGATAGAGCCTGTTATTTTCGCGCTGGCTCTTTGCAACCGTAAACCCTGAACAGAAACGCGGAACGTGTCCGAAAACACGCTCCGCGTATGCATGTCATCAACCAAACCCCAGCGTCACGCTGCGACTCGGGTCCGTCAGGCCGTGGCGAAAGCCTCGACCGGCAGGGCCATCAGCGCCTCGCTCCCCGCCTCGATCTTGCGGCGCAGCGCGCCGGCATCGGGAGTGAACCGCTCGCCATAATAGCGCGCGGTGGTCAGCTTGGTTTCGTAGAAGGCCTTGTCTTCGGCTCCGGCAGCAAGCGCATCGGCCGCCGTGGTGCCCATCTTCAGCCACATGAAGCCCAGCGCGACGATGCCCATGATGTGCATGTAATGGTGCGCCCCGGCCCCCACATTGTTGGGGTTGGTCATGCCGTTCTGCATGAACCACATGGTCGCGGCCTTGAGCTCACCGTTGGCCTTCTCGACCTGAGCGGCCAGACCGGCCAGTTCGGGCCGGGTCTTGGCGGCGGTGCAGGCGGCATCGACATCGGCGAAGAACGCCTGGACCGCGCGGCCGCCGTTCTGGGCAAGCTTGCGGCCGACCAGGTCCATCGCCTGAATGCCGTTGGTGCCTTCATAGATCTGGGCGATGCGGGCATCGCGCACGAACTGGCTCATCCCCCATTCCTCGATGTAGCCATGTCCGCCGAACACCTGCTGCATCTGCACGCAGGTTTCAAAGCCCTTGTCGGTGCCGTAGCCCTTGAGCACCGGGGTCAGCAGGCTGATCATGTCGTCAGCCAGGCCGCGCTCTTCCTCGGTGGCGGCCTTGTGGCTGAGGTCCACCAGCAGCCCGCCCCACAGGTAGAACGCGCGCATCCCTTCGGTGAAGGCCTTGGCGTCCATCAGCATGCGGCGCACGTCCGGGTGGACGAACAGCGTGTCGGCCTTTTCCTGCGGCTCGGCCGGTCCGGTCAAGGCGCGGCCCTGACGCCGCTCCTGCGCGTACTTGACCGCGTTCTGATAGGCCGCTTCGGCCTGCGAAAGCCCCTGGATGCCCACGCCAAGGCGGGCCGCGTTCATCATGATGAACATCGCGGCCAGGCCCTTGTTCTCCTCACCGACCATGTAGCCGGTGGCGCCATCGTAATTCATCACGCAGGTGGCGTTGCCGTGGATGCCCATCTTGTGTTCGATGCTGCCGCAAGACACCGCGTTGCGTGCACCCAGCGAACCATCATCGTTCACCAGCACCTTCGGCACGATGAACAGCGAAATGCCCTTGGTGCTGTCCGGCGCGCCCGGCGTCTTGGCCAGGACTAGGTGGATGATGTTTTCGGTCAGGTCATGGTCCCCAGCCGAAATGAAGATCTTGGTGCCGCTGATCGCATAGGTGCCATCGGCATTGGGCACGGCGCGGGTGCGGATCAGGCCGAGGTCGGTGCCACAGTGCGGCTCGGTCAGGTTCATCGTGCCGAGCCATTCGCCCGCGATCATCTTGGGCAGGTATTTGGCCTGCTGCTCCGGGCTGCCCTTGGCGAGAATCGCGCTGATCGCCCCGCTGGTCAGCCCCGGGTACATTCCCCAGGCCTGATTGGCCGAGGAGACGAATTCCTCGACCACGAAGCCCAGGACATGCGGCATCCCCTGTCCGCCGAACTCTTCCGGAGCGGCCAGAGTGCCCCAGCCCGCCTCGCGATAGAGTGCCAGCGCCTGCTTGAAGCCTGCGGGAGTGGTCACCGTTCCGTCGGCATGACGCGTGCAGCCCTGCTGGTCGCCCGACAGGTTGAGCGGTGCCAGCACCTCGGCCACGAACTTGCCGCTTTCCTCGACAATGGTGTCGACCATGTCGGCGCTGGTGCTTTCGAACGAAGGTAGCGCGACATATTGCTCCAGCTTGAGAACTTCGTTGAGAACGAAACGGATGTCGCGCGTCGGCGCCTTGTAGACTGGCATGGGTCGTGTCCTTGGACTGGCTGATCAGCCCTTGCGGGCGGTAAGGTCGATGTTTTCGACCAGGGATATGAACTGGGTCAGCTCGCTGATCGCGGCATCGAGATCGTCACGCTGCTGCTTCAGGCGCGCCACCTTGTCGCGGCAGCGCTGGATGGTCACGCGGCGCTGCTCGACCCGGCCGTCGCCCAGATCGTAGAGATCGATCATCTCCTTGATCTCGGTCAGGCTGAAACCGACGTTCTTGGCCCGCAGGATCCAGGCCAGGCGGGCCCGGTCACGCTTGGAATAGACGCGGGTCAGGCCGGCCCGGGCCGGAGCGATCAGGCCTTCGTCCTCATAGAACCGCAGCGCACGGGCGGTGACGCCGAACTCGCTGGTAAGGTCCGAAATGGTGAACTGTTCGCGCTGCAAGGCATCGGGCGTGTCGAGGTGCGCGCCGTCGTGCGAGGTGGGGCTTTCACCGAGCTGTTCCATGCCCGGCGCAATAGCTTCCCTTTACGTAAGCGTCAACTTTCGATCCGGGTCAGTTCCGCTCCGTCCACCCGGCGATAGAAACAGCTGACCGCACCGGTGTGACAGGCCGGGCCCTGCGGCTCGGCCACCAGCACCAGCGCGTCCTGATCGCAATCGACAAGAATCTCCCGGACTTTCAAAACGTGGCCCGATGTCTCACCCTTCATCCACAACCGCCCGCGCGACCGGGAGTGGAAATGGGCCAGGCCGGTCTGCCGCGTCTTCGCCAGCGCTTCGGCATCCATGAAGGCAACCATCAGGACATCGCGGCTGGTGGCATCGACCACAACGGCGCTGAGCAGGCCGTTGGCATCGAACTTGGGCAGAAAGGCCGTGCCGGCCTCGCGATCGGTCTGGTCGGGCTGGGTCATGCCGGGTCCTTGTTGCAACTCCGCCACAGATGTCGAGCAAAATATAACGTCACCACTCTTGCCGCTTTCCAACCCCCCTCGTTTAGGGGAAGGAGGCCGGGCGGAAAGGCTCAGGTTCAGGGACCGACCACCGCATGAGGGATTGGGCGAGGTGGATCGAGGGGGATCCGCCGAACTACGCAAGTGGAAGCCCTGATGGTTTCGTCACGAGAGCGCCCGGGATTTCGGTCCCGGGCGTTTTCGTTTTCACCCTCCGGCCGCGTCCAGCGCTTCGTCCAGAACTCGTGCGAAGCAGGCAAGTCGCACCTCTTTCGCCCCGGCCCGCCGCAGCGCGGCAACGCAGGCCCCGCTGGTTGCGCCGCTGGTCAGAACATCATCAACCAGCAAGACCTGCGCGCCCTCGAACTGGCCCATCCGCCGCGGATTGGCTACAATCGCACCGGACAGCACCCGCGCCCGCGCCGCCTTGCCCAGCCCGCCGAGTGGCCGGGTCCGCTTGCGCCGGATCAGCCCGTCGACCACCAGCTCCGCCCCGCGCGCCCGGGCAATCTCACCCGCCAGCAGCGCCGCCTGGTTGAACCCGCGCCGCCACAGCCGCCAGCGATGCAGCGGCACCGGCACCACCAGCCAGCCCGGCCCGACCTGTTCAGGCAGCTGCGCCAGGATCAGCCGGGCAAGCAGCGGAGCAAGGGCGATCCGGCCGCCGTGCTTCAGCGCCAGCACCAGCTTGCGCGAGGCATCGTTGTAGAGCGTCCCCGCCGCGATGCCGGCGTGCTTCGGCGGATCGGCCAGGCACACCGCGCAGACGGCCCCGTGGCTGATCCCGTCACCGAACGGGCGCTGGCAGGCTGAGCAACATGGCTCACCGGGGATCGCCAGTTCGGCCCAGCATGAGGCGCAGACACCCGATTGGGCCGCCAACCCCTCGCCGCAGAGCGGACAGCGCGGGGGGAACAGCAGGTCGGCGACCGGCAGCAGGAGCGGGTGGACTTGCATCGCCCGCCCGGTATCGCTTGCACTGCGCCCCGGCGCAAGGCAGGGCTGCGCGCGTGAGCCAGACCGCCCCGCCGCAGATCTTCGCCCCCGCCCGCCGCCTTGCCGCGCGCCGCCGCGCCCTGGCCCTGCAAACGCGGCCGGGTGCGGCGCGCTACCTGCTCGACGACATGGCCGATGACGTGCTGGAGCGGCTTTCCTTCCTGCGCCATCAACCCGCCACGGCGCTGGTGATCGGCGACTGGACCGGCACTCTTGCCGCGGCCCTCAAGGCCCGGGGTTGCGCGGTCACCGAGGCTGAACCGGCGGCAGGCTTCGTCGAAGAGGCCCCCTACCCCGAGACCGGCTTTGACCTGATCGCCAGCCTTGGCACGCTCGATACGGTCAACGACCTGCCCGGCGCGCTGATCCACATCCGATCGGCCCTTGCCCCGGGAGGCCTCGCCATTGCCAGCTTCAGCGGTGCGGGCAGCCTGCCGGCGCTGCGGGAGGCCATGCTGGCAGCCGATGGCGACCGCCCTGCCCCGCGGCTGCACCCGGCGGTCGATGTCCGGGCCGGCGGGCAACTGCTCCAGCGGGCCGGATGGGCCAGCCCGGTGATTGACAGCCGCAGCCTGAACGTCCGTTTTTCCAGCCTTTTCAGCCTGTTATCTGACCTGCGCGCGCAGGGCCTTTCCAACTGCCTGGCCCGGTCCGGGCCGGCGTTGGGCAAGGCGGCGCTGGCCCGCGCGGTGGAAAAGTTCGCCGCGCCGAGGGTCGAGACTTTCGAAATCCTGACCCTCAGCGGCTGGCGTCTGCCCTAGCGAAGCGCCGCCTGCGCCGCCGCCAGGCGGGCAATCGGCACGCGGTAGGGTGAGGCGCTGACGTAATCGAGCCCGACCTTCTCGCAGAACGCGATCGAGGCCGGATCGCCGCCATGCTCGCCGCAGATGCCCAGCTTGATCTCGGGCCGGGTTACCCGTCCCCGCTCGGCTGCCAGCTCGACCAGCTGGCCGACGCCCTCGATATCGAGGCTGACGAACGGATCGCGGGCGAAGATGCCCTGCTCGACATAGGCGTGAAGAAACTTGCCGGCATCGTCGCGGCTGACGCCCAGGGTGGTCTGGGTGAGGTCGTTGGTGCCGAACGAGAAGAACTCGCCTTCCTCGGCAATCTCGCCCGCCATCAGCGCGGCGCGCGGCAGTTCGATCATGGTGCCGACATGATAGGCCAGGGTGCGGCCCTTTTCGGCAAAGACCTCGCCCGCCACTCGGTCCACCAGCGCCTTCAGGATCGCCAGTTCCTTCTTCGTCGCCACCAGCGGGATCATGATCTCCGGAACCACGGCCTGACCATGCGCGGCCTCGACATCGCAAGCCGCCTCGAAGATCGCGCGGGCCTGCATCTCGTAGATTTCCGGGAAAGTGATCCCCAGGCGGCAACCGCGATGACCCAGCATCGGGTTGAACTCGTGCAGTTCATCGGCCCGGCGCTTCAGCGTGGCGGCACCGATCCCGATCACTTCGGACAGTTCCTCGAATTCGGCCTCGCTGTGCGGCAGGAATTCGTGCAGCGGCGGATCGAGCAGGCGGATCGTCACCGGCAGGCCGGCCATGACTTCGAAGATCGCGTGGAAATCGGCGCGCTGCTCCGGCAGCAGCTTGGCCAGCGCGGCGCGGCGGCCGGCCTCGTCCTCGGCCAGGATCATCTGGCGCACGGCGGCGATCCGGCTGGCATCGAAGAACATGTGCTCGGTGCGGCACAGACCGACGCCTTCCGCGCCGAACTGGCGCGCAGTGCGGCAATCGTCCGGGGTTTCGGCATTGGTGCGCACTTTCATCCGGCGGTGCCGGTCGGCCCAGCCCATCAGCACGCCGAAATCGCCGACCAGTTCCGGCTCGATGGTCGGAACATGTCCGGCCATGACTTCGCCGGTCGCGCCATCGAGCGTGATCTGATCGCCTTCCTTGAGGTCGCGCCCGCCGATCTTCAGCGTCCGGCTGGCCATGTCGATCGAAACCGCACCGGCCCCGGAAACGCAGGGGCGGCCCATGCCGCGTGCCACCACAGCGGCATGGCTGGTCATCCCGCCGCGCGCGGTCAGGATGCCCTTGGCAGCGTGCATGCCGTGGATGTCTTCCGGCGAAGTCTCGACCCGGACGAGGATCACCGCCTCACCCAGGGCAGCGCGGTTCTCGGCCGTATCGGCATCCAGCACGATCGCGCCGCTGGCCGCGCCGGGGCTGGCCGGCAGGCCGGTGGTCAGCACATCGCGCTTCGCATCGGGATCGAGCGTCGGGTGGAGCAGCTGGTCCAGCGCCATCGGATCGACCCGCAGGATCGCGGTCTTCTCGTCGATCAGGCCTTCACCCGCCATGTCGACCGCCATCTTGAGCGCGGCCTTGGCGGTGCGCTTGCCGCTGCGGGTCTGGAGCATCCACAGCTTGCCGCGTTCCACGGTGAACTCGATGTCCTGCATGTCGCGGTAGTGCTTTTCGAGCAGCTCGAACACGGCGGCCAGTTCGGCATAGGCCTCGGGCATCGCCTCTTCCATGCTGAGCGGCTTGGCCCCGGCGCGTTCGCGGCTGGCCTTGGTCAGGTACTGCGGGGTGCGGATCCCGGCGACCACATCCTCGCCCTGGGCATTCACCAGCCATTCGCCGTAATAGGCCTTTTCGCCGGTCGCCGGATCGCGGGTGAAGGCCACACCAGTGGCGCTGGTATCGCCCATGTTGCCGAAGACCATGGCCTGGACGTTGACCGCCGTGCCCCAATCGCCCGGAATGTCGTTCAGCCGGCGATAGACCTTGGCCCGGTCCGAATCCCAGCTGTCGAACACCGCGCGGATCGCGCCCCACAGCTGCTCGGTCGGGTCCTGCGGGAACGGCGCGCCCAGCGCGTCCTGAACGATGTCCTCGTATTCCTTGACCAGCGCCTGCCAGTCTTCGGCCTGCATCTCGACATCGGCGTAGTAGCCACGGTCTTCCTTGGCGATTTCCAGCGCATCCTCGAACAGGTGATGGTCGATCCCCAGCACCACGTCGGAATACATCTGGATGAAGCGGCGATAGCTGTCCCAGGCGAACCGCGCGTCACCGCTGCTTTCCGCCAGGCCCTTCACCGTCTCATCATTCAGGCCCAGGTTGAGCACGGTGTCCATCATGCCCGGCATCGAAACCCGCGCGCCCGAGCGGACCGAAACCAGCAGCGGGTTGGCCACATCACCAAAGCCCTTGCCGACGGCGCGCTCGATGTGGGTCAGGGCCTGGGCCACTTCGGCACGGAGCGCCTCCGAAAACTCGCCGCCCTCTTTCAGATAGCGGACGCATTCCTCGGTGGTGATGGTAAAGCCCGGAGGGACCGGCAGGCCGATCCCGGCCATTTCCGCCAGATTGGCGCCCTTGCCGCCAACCACCGTCTTGTCCCGGCTGCGGGGGTCGCTCGAGTTGGTTCCGCCGCCGAAAGTGAATACGTATGAAGTCATGGAAATCCGCCAGTTCCACAGAACCGGCGAGTCGGTGCCGGTGTGCCTTGGCCCCTAGCGGTTGACGCGTGCGAAGTCAGCCCCATTGTGCATTGCAGCACGGGGTTGAACGCACGGAACCTGACAAAGTTCACAGGGTTCAGGGAAAGAAAAAATTCTTCCGTCACCCTGTGACACCCTGTGTCACCCTGCGTCACCCAATGGCGGCGCGCCTTACCCCTCGATGCGCGAGAAGTCGGCCACGCCATGCACCGCCGCGCGGAAGCGGGCGAGCAGGTCAAGCCGGAACTGGCGCTTGGCGGGATCGGCATCGTTGACGGTCACCTGGTCGAAGAAGGCATCGATCGGTGCGCGCAAGGTGGCGAGAGCCGCCATGGCAGCGGCAAAGTCTTCCTGCTCCACCGCCGCAGCGGCTTTCGGCCCGGCCGCATCGAGCGCATCGATCAGTGCCTTTTCCGCAGTTTCGGGCGTGTAGGAAAGCGCAATCTGCGTCGCAGCCTCGACCCCTTCCTTCTTCAGGATATTGGCGGCGCGCTTGTACCCGGCCAGCAGGTTGGTGCCGTCCTCGGTTCCGACAAAGGCTTGCAGCGCGTGGACCCGGGCGAGCAGGCGGACGAGATCGTCCTCGCCGCCCAGCGCAAAGACCGCGTCGATCAGGTCGTGGCGGACACCGGCTTCGCGCTGCTGGACCTTGAGGCGGTCGGCGAAGAAGGCGAGTACTTCGCCTTCACCAATGCCCATCCGCAGGCCATTCGCCGTGATGATCTGAATGATACCCAGCGCGGCCCGACGCAGCGCAAACGGATCCTTGGAACCGGTCGGCTTCTCATCGATTGCGAAGAAGCTGCGGATCGTATCCAGCTTGTCCGCCAGCGCCACAGCCACCGTCACCGGCGCGGTCGGCACGTCATCGCCCTGCCCGACCGGCTTGTAGTGATCGCGGATCGCGTCGGCCACGGCATCGGGCAGGCCCTCGGCACGGGCGTAGTAGCCGCCCATCAGGCCCTGCAATTCAGGGAATTCCCCGACCATTTCGGTGACGAGATCGGCCTTGCACAGCTCGGCTGCCTGCCGCGCCAAGGCCGGATCGCAATTCGGCACGATGCCTTCACTGGCCAGCCAGTGGGCCAGCTTGGCCACCCGCTCGACCTTGTCGGCGACAGTACCGAGCTTCTCGTGGAAGGTAATCCGCGAGAGCTGTTCCGCATGGTCCGACAGCGACTTCTTCTGGTCCTGTTCCCAGAAGAACCGCGCATCCGAAAGCCGCGCGGCGAGGACCTTGCGGTTGCCGGCGACGATCTGGGCGCCGCCATCCAGCGCGACGATATTGGCGGTGCAGACGAAGGCATTGGCCAGCCGCCCCTGCTCCTCGCCCTCGCCCGCCGGTTCGCGGCAGATGAAGTACTTCTGGTTGGTCCGCGCGGTCAGCTGGATCACTTCGGGCGGGACATCGAGGAACGCCTCGTCGAACCGGCCGAGCAGCGGCACCGGCCATTCGGTGAGGCCCGCATTCTCGGTCACCAGCCCTTCGTCGGCGACCAGCACCAGCCCTTCGGCATGGGCAACGGCGGCGGCCTGTTCACGGATCAGGTCCTGGCGTTCCTCGTGGTTCACGATCACGTGGGCGGCGCGCAGCCTGGCCGCATAGTCATCGGCCCCGGCAAGCTCGATCTCGCCATCCGAATGGAAACGGTGACCACGGGTCAGCCGGCCCGAGGCAATGCCGTCGATTTCGAACGGAACCACTTCGCCGCCGAGCAGCGCGACGATCGCCGAGAGCGGACGCACCCAGCGCAGGCTTTCCGTGCTGATCGAGGCCGCGCCCCAGCGCTGGCTCTTGGGCCAGGGGAACGCGCGGATGATCGCCGGGATCGCTTCGGCCAGCACATCAGCGGTCGGGCGGCCCGGCTTGTCGATCACGGCGAACAGCACGCCGTCGCGCTCGACCAGGTCGGTTTCGGCAAGGCCGGTCTTGCGCAGGAAGCCTTCGAGTGCCTGCGGCGGCGCGCCGACGCGCGGGCCCTTGATCTCCTCGCTGACCGCAGCCGTGGCCGCGGGCAGATCGCGGGCAATCAACGCCAGACGGCGCGGGGTGGACCAGACGGTGACTTCGCCCAGCGCAACGCCGGCCTCGTCCATCGCCTTGCGGAACAGCTTTTCCAGATCGGCGCGCGCGCCGGCCTGCATCCGGGCCGGGATTTCTTCCGAGCGGAGTTCAAGAAGGAAATCGCTGCTCACAGGCTCCACTCCGGATACTTGGCGGCCCATTCGTCCTTGTTCTTTTCGATCCAGGCCTGGCAGCTGCCCTTGGCCAGATCGCGAACCCGGCCGATGTAGCTGGCGCGTTCCTGCACGGAAATCACACCGCGTGCCTGCAGCAGGTTGAACAGGTGGCTGGCCTCGATCGCCTGGTCATAGGCGGCGAGCGGCACCTGCGCCTCGATGCAGCGCTGGCACTCCAGCTCGGCATGGCGGAAGCCGGCGAACAGCTGCTCGGTATCGGCCACTTCGAAGTTGTACTTCGACATTTCCTGCTCGTTCTTCAGGAACACCTGGCCATAGCTGACCCCGGCATCGTTGAAGGCCAGGTCATAGACGTTGTCGACACCCTGGATGTACATGGCGAGGCGCTCGAGGCCGTAAGTGATCTCGCCCGCCACCGGCTTGCAATCGAACCCGCCGACCTGCTGGAAATAGGTGAACTGGGTGACTTCCATCCCGTCGCACCACACTTCCCAGCCCAGCCCCCAGGCGCCTAGCGTGGGGCTTTCCCAGTCGTCCTCGACAAAGCGGATATCGTGGGCCAGCGGATCGACCCCGATCTCGGCCAGCGATTGCAGGTAAAGCTCCTGCAGGTTGGCCGGGTTCGGCTTCAGGATCACCTGGTACTGGTAATAGTGCTGCAGGCGGTTGGGGTTCTCGCCATAGCGGCCGTCGGTCGGGCGGCGGCTCGGCTGGACATAGGCGGCGTTCCAGGTTTCCGGGCCCAGCGCGCGCAGCGTGGTCGCCGGGTGGAAGGTCCCCGCGCCCATCCGCATGTCATAAGGCTGAAGGATCACGCAGCCCTGCGCCGCCCAGAAGGCGTGAAGGCGCAGGATCATCTGCTGGAAGCTGAGCGGTTTTGCCGCGTTTGCCGAGGTATCTGCCATGATTGCGGGCCTTTGGCGGATGGGCCTTGCCCGGTCAAGCTTCGCCCGCCGCGCGCGATTGATCATCGACGGGCAAGGAAAGGCCAGTTAGGAATGGTTATCATGAGAATCAAAGCCCTTGCGCTGGGTAGCGCCGCCGCCCTCCTCGCTTTCCTTGGCCCCGCCACGCTGGCCCAGCAGGCCCAGCCCGCCGCGCCCGCCCCGGCGGCAGCACCGGTGCAGCGGGTCGCCACTCCGGCGCTGTGGAAAGTGTCGGACAAGGACACCACGATCTACCTGTTCGGCACGATCCACCTGCTGCCCGAAGGGATCGACTGGTACCATGGCAAGCTGGCCACCGCGTTTGAAAGCTCGGGCGAACTGGTGACCGAACTGCCCGACATCCCCGCTGGCGAGGCCGCCTCGCTGTCGCTCAAGATGGGCACCCTGCCCGCTGGCCAGAGCCTGCGTGCGGGCATGAACCCGGACGAGCTGGCCAAGTACGAGGGCGCGATGACCTCGCTCGGCCTGCCGCCCGGCGCGTTTGACCGGTTCAAGCCCTGGTTCGCCGCGGTCGCGCTGGCGATCGTTCCGCTGCAGCGGGCCGGCTACTCGATGGACAACGGGATCGAGACCCAGCTCGACAAGCGCAACAAGTCGCTTGGCCGCCCGCGCTTCGGCCTGGAAACGCTGGAATACCAGCTCGGCATTTTTGATGGCCTGCCCGAAGCCGTGCAGCGCAAGTACCTGTTCGACGTGATCGACGCGGTCCCCACCATCCCGCAGGACATCGGCAAGATGGTCGATGCCTGGGTCAAGGGCGATGCCGCGGAACTGGCAGTGCTGCTCAATTCCGAAACCGACGATCCGGCGCTCTATGACGCCCTGCTGACCAAGCGGAACAAGAACTGGGCGGTGTGGATCGACAACCGCCTCGACAAGCCCGGCGTGGTGTTCATCGCCGTGGGTGCCGGTCACCTGGGCGGCAAGGACAGCGTGCAGGAATTGCTGCGCAAGCAGAAGATCAAGGCGGTCCGTGTTCAATAGGCTGCTGGCGTTCCTGTTCGGCCTGCTGGCACTGAGCAGTTGCGCGAAGCCAGAACCGGTCCATCCGGCGCTGTGGCTGGTCGAGGGACCGAAGGGCGAACAGGCCTGGTTGTTCGGCACGATCCACGCCCTGCCCGAGAAGGTCGATTGGCGCACGCCGCGGGTCGATGCGGCGCTGGGTCAGGCTGACCGGCTGGTGCTGGAAGTGGCGGCGATCGAGGACGATGCCGGAACCGCCCGCGCCTTTGCCGCCCTGGCACAAAGCCCGGGCCAGCCCCCCTTGGCAACGCGCGTAGCGCCCGATCTGCGCGACGATCTGGCAGAGGACCTCGCCAGCGGCGGCATTCCTCCGGCCCAGCTGGACCCATATGAGACCTGGGCTGCCGCCCTGATGCTGCAACAGGCGCTGAGCCGCGGCGACCAGAGCGATGCTGCCAACGGGATCGACCGCGCCGTTGCCCGCGCCTGGAACGGACCGATCGAGGAATTCGAAGGGGCCGCCGCCCAGCTTGCGATCTTTGACCGCCTGCCAGAGGCGGCCCAGCGGGCCATGCTCAATGCCGTGCTGCGCGAGGGCGAGACCCGCACCGCCACCCTGCGCGAGCTGGAACAGGCCTGGGCGCGCGGCGACATGGCGCTGATCGACCGGCTGACGATAGAGGGCTTTGCCGGGCAGCCGATCCTGCTGGAAGCCTTGCTGGTGGCCCGCAACCGAGCCTGGACGGACCGGCTGGAAACCCTGCTGCGATCCGGCGCGCGGCCGTTCGTGGCCGTCGGCGCGGCGCATCTGGCCGGAAAGGACGGCCTTCCCGCGATGCTTGCGGCGCGCGGCTGGAAAGTCACCCGGCTGCAATAGACAGCTTGTATGCTTGCTTTTGCGCGCCATAGCCGCTAACGGCCCGCGCTTCCCCGTCATGGTCATCCCTGGAGGCGTGGCGGAGGAATTGTGTAAACCTGAGTTTTGAAAGGCATTGCAATGAGCGATACGCTGCACCTGCCGGCCGAGACGCGCGAACGGGCTGGCAAGGGAGCCTCCCGTGCCCTGCGTCGCGAAGGCCGTGTTCCCGCCGTCGTCTATGGCGGTAACGAAGAACCCCTGGCGATCCACGTCGAAGAAAAGCTGCTGGTCAAGCAGCTGGGCACCGGCCACTTCTTCAACTCGATCGTCGAAGTGGAAGTCGGCGGCAAGACCGTCCGCACCCTGCCCAAGGATGTTGCCTTCCACCCGGTCAGCGATCGTCCGATCCATGCCGATTTCCTGCGCCTGTCGGCCAACTCGACCGTCCACGTCGAAGTGCCGGTGATCTTCGTCAACGAAGCCGCCAGCCCGGGCCTGAAGCGCGGCGCGGTGCTGAACATCGTCCGTCACGAGCTGGAACTGGTCTGCGAAGCGGACAAGATCCCCGATGACATCGCGATCGACGTTACCGGCCTCGATGTCGGCGCCTCGATCCACATCAGCCACGTCACTCTTCCGGCTGGCGTGAAGAGCGCGATCACCGACCGCGACTTCACCATCGCCACCATCGTTGCCCCTTCGGGCCTGCGCAGCGAAGAAGGCGACAACAGCAAGACCGAAGCGGCTTCCTGAGCCCACGGTTGACCGGGGCGGCCCTGCTGCCCCATCAGAAGCCGGACCGCAGCGATGCGGTCCGGTTTTCTTTTGGCCCCATCAATGCAGAGGACGAGCATGCAAGTCTGGGTCGGCCTTGGCAATCCGGGGCCTCAATACACCTTCCACCGCCACAACGTCGGCTTCATGGTCTGCGATACGCTGGCCGAGTTCCACGGCTTTGGCCCGATCCAGAAGAAGTTCCTCGGCTGGGTCCAGGAAGGACGGATCGGCGGGCAGAAGATCCTGCTGCTGAAACCGGCCACGTTCATGAACGAAAGCGGCCGCGCCGTGGGCGAGGCGCTGCGGTTCTACAAGCTGGGTACCGATGCCCTCACCGTGTTCCATGACGAGCTCGACCTGCCGCCCTTCAAGGTCAAGGTGAAGCAGGGCGGCGGCACGGCAGGCCACAACGGCCTGCGCTCGATCGACCAGCATCTCGGCCCCGATTTCCGCCGGGTGCGGATCGGGATCGGCCACCCCGGCCACAAGGACCGGGTGACCAGTCATGTGCTCGGCAACTACTCCAAGGCGGAGATGGACCCGCTGGCCGACATGCTGGGCGGGATCGCTGCAGAGGCCGAATGGCTGGCCCGGGGCGACGATGCCCGTTTCATGAGCGATCTCGCCCTGCGCTTGCAGGATTGAGTCCCAGAAGCGTCGGGATTGTTTACAAGTCGGCAGCCGCGGACAACCCGTTAACCAGCAGCCTCCGCACCATTCCGGCAATGGCACGGCAATTGCTTCGTTGAACGTTAATCAACGAAGTTTCTGTACGGAGCCGTCCCATGTCGATCATGCGCAAGTTCACCCCAATCGTGGCAGCGGTTTCGCTCTCGCTGTCAGCCACTCCGGCCATGGCCGATGCCATCACCCTGGGCAGCGGCGATGTGGGGACCAGCTTCTCGCTCAACTTCAACGGCTTTGCCGATGGCACCGTGATCAACAACCTGGCGGCCATGGCCACGTTCACGCTGCAGGCGGTGACCGGCAGCAGCTATACCTTTGCCTAAACCATCACCAACAGCACCGGCTCGCCGCTGACCTCGCGGGTCTCCTCGTTCGGGTTCAATACCGATCCGAACATCAGCTCGGCCAGCTCGACCGGGGCGTTCAGCTACACCACCCTCAACTCGTCCTATCCCAACGGGATCGGCGCGATCGACGTGTGCTTCAAGGATGCCAAGACCGGGGCCTGCTCGGGCGGTGGTTCGGGCGGACTGACCACCGGCCAGACCGGCACCGGCACCTTCACGCTCAACTTCTCGCAGCCGCTGTCGGAGCTGACGCTCAGCGATTTCTTCGTCCGCTATCAGTCGATCACCGGCGCGGGCAATGTCACTTCGGCCAGCGGTGCCGGGACTCTGACCTCCTCGGGTGTTCCACCAGCACCTCCTCGGGCGGCACCTCGGTGCCTGAGCCGGGCATGCTTGGCCTGTTCGGCGCGGCCCTGATCGGCGTCGGCCTGATGCGCCGCCGCCGCAAGGCGCCGCTCGCCGCCTGAACCCTACTTTCCGGCGCGCTCGGCCTCGGCCAGGTGCGCCCGGATCGCCGGATTGCCCGGTGCCAGCTGCGCGGCCCGCTGCAGCAGGCGCCGGGCTTCCTGCGGATCCTTCCCCGATTTGAACAGTACCCAGCCGGCGGTATCGACGACCGAGGCATTGTTCGGCGCCTCTTTCAGCGCCCTGCGTGAATAGTCCAGCGCCGCATCGGTGTTCCCCAGCATGAGCTGGGCATAGGCCATGTTGTTGAGCGCGATGTAATTCCGCCCGTCCGTCACCGCCAGCACCCGTCCATAGGCCTCGGCCGCGCCGGCCCAGTTGCCCGCCTTCATCGCCGCATCGCCATCGACCATGTCGCGGGCGGCGGCCTGGGCCGGCGGCGCCTTTGCGGCGGCCGCATAGCGATCTGCTGCGGGATCACCTGCGGCACGAGCCGCCTTGGCCGCAAGTGCCAGTTCCTCACGCCGGGCTGCGGGATGATCCGCAACCGGCCGCAGCACGCCAAGCGCACCGCGCGCATCTCCCCCCGCCAGCATGGCTTCTGCCAGCAGCAGCATGGCGTCCCGGTTCCCCGGAACCGTCCGCACGATCGGTCGCAACTGGGCAATCGCCAGTTCGTTCTGGCCTAGCCGGAGGAGTGCTTCGGCATAGATCAGGCGGAGCGGATCGTTCTGCGGGATCGCCGCTTCGACCGGCTGCAGAGTGGCGCGAACCTTGTTCCAGTCCTTTCTGCCCGCTGCGGCCCGGGCGGAGAGGAAAATCACCGTCCGGTCACGCGGAGCCATCGCCGCCGCCCGATCGACTGCCGCCTGCATCTCGTCGGTCCGGCCAAGATCGCCCAGCACGGCGGCCTGACCGGTGACGGCGGCAAGGCTGCCGGGATAACGTTTGGCCGCCCGCTGATAGAACCCAAGCGCACCGTTGAGATCGCCCCGGCGCACTGCCAGTTGCCCCTGCACCAGCAGGGTATCGAGCCCGTCCGGATCCGCCTTGGCCGCGCGGGCTGCCATTGCCTCGGCTTCAGCCACAGCCCCGTTCATCAGGTGAAAGCGGGCATAGTCGGCAAAGGCGCGGGCGTTGCCGCCAGCATCGATCGCAGCCTCGAAGTGGCCTTGCGCCCGCTTGGGATCTTTCTTCTGCAAGGCGGCAATCGCGCGGAGCCGTTCGGCCTCCGCGCCTTGCCTTGGGCCCAGCAATTGCAGGGCGGCATCGGGTACGCCGCGCAGCAGGGCGGCTTCGGCCGCGAGTTCGGCAAGATCGCCTTCGGGAGGACGACCAGCGGCCAGCTTTTCCAGCATGGCCTGCGCCCCATCCCCGTCTCCCAGCGCAAGCAGGGTGCGGGCCTGCAGCAGCATGGCATCGCGATCGCCTGGCCGGGCCGCAAGGTAGCTGGCCAGATGGATCCGGGCCGCCGCAAAGTCATTCGCCGCATATCCGGCGCGCGCCTTGGCAAGGCTTTCCTCAGGGCTGTCGCTGCAGGCCGAGACGGCAAGCAGCAAGGGCAGGAACAGGGCTTTCTTCATGCTCGCGTTCTAACCGGGAAAGGCTAAATGATCGGTGAAGCAGCCCGGATGGCGAAGCGTGGGGCAATTGGCTAGAGCCGGGTCATGCAGCGCATTCTGATCATCGGTTCACCCGGAGCGGGTAAGTCAACGCTTTCCCGCAGGCTGGGCGATCGGCTCGGTTTGCCGCATCACCCGCTTGACCAGTTGTTCTGGCTGCCCGGCTGGGTCGAACGCGACCGCGCCGAAG
>ERZ761602.4562-NODE-4562-length-17569-cov-6.143542_pt1 | contig 17569 bp, 17 predicted proteins | sample MGYA00512165_ERZ761602 | MGnify/ENA primary metagenome ERZ761602 (study PRJEB28899, sample SAMN02445085) | bioreactor sludge metagenome | biome: EBPR sludge; isolation source: Thorneside wastewater treatment plant | place: Australia: Brisbane, Thorneside... | reverse complement strand
CACCATCTATGGCAATACGGGATATTGCATATTGAGGCTTACAAGTGAATCTCTTAATGCTTTCGCAATCAGATGTTCTTTATACCAGTTTTGATCCGCAGGCACGATGATCCATTCGGGCTTATTACAATTCTTAAAGCAATCCTCGTACATTGCATAGTATTTATCGCGCAGTTTCGCTTCAGTAAAATCACGCTTGTTGTATTTCCACATTTTTGTGGGGTCTGTCGTGCGCTCGTTCAACCTTTCCTGCTGCTCTTCTGCTGAAACGTGGAGGTAGAATTTAAGAATATGTGTATTGTTGTGTTCGATTAGCAACTTCTCAAAATCATTAATACATTCCATTCGTTTTTCGGCAAGTTTGTCATCGCACCAGCCGTGAACACGGGTAACCAGAATATCTTCGTACTGGGAGCGGTTGAAAATCATAATCCTTCCTTTGGGCGGAGTATTTTTATGAATACGCCACAAAAAATCATGGCTTGCTTCTTCTTCAGTAGGAACTTTAAACGAAACCACGTCAACACCCTGGGGGTTCATTCGGCCAAAAATTTTCCTAACCACTCCATCCTTTCCACTCGCATCAAGCCCCTGCAATACAACCAGTATAGAGTGTTTTCCCTCAGCGTACAAAAGGTTTTGCAGTTCATTAAGCTCGTCAACAATTTTCTCTGTTTCCGATTTTGTTGTTTCTTTCTCAAAATCCTTTGGGGCTCTTGTGCTTAGTTTGTTTAAATTGTATTGCGGCATAATTTGAATTAAAACATGTGTTCTGCAAAAATTGCTCACACGACTCAATTGGATAATAGCGCGTTAAATTGCCATGATTTCTTTTTCTTTAGCCAACAGGTGCTTTTCCACGATTGCGGTATATTTATCGGTCATTTGTTGAATAGTGTCTTCGGCGTCTTTTGCAGCGTCCTCGCTCAATCCGTCTTTTTGTAGTTTTTTGATTGCCTCAATAGCATCTCTTCTTCCGCTTCTTACACCAACCTTTGATGTTTCGCCTTCGCCATGGCTTTTCTTTACTAACTCTTTTCTTCTTTCTTCTGTCAAAGGTGGCAGAAACAGGCGGATGTTAACGCCGTCATTTTGGGGATTGATACCAATATTAGCGGCGATAATTGCGCGTTCAATTGGTTGAAGCATGTTTTTTTCCCAAGGTTGAATGTTTAGGGTGCGGGCATCTAAAATAGTGACGTTACCTATTTGATTTATGGGTACATGTGATCCGTAGTATTCTACCACTATTCCTTCAAGAATTTGGGGGTTAGCTTTACCAGCCCGTATTTTTACCAACCCACTTTCCAGGTGTCCAATGGCCTTTGTCATACTTTCTTCGCAAGTATGTACGATCTTATTAATCTGGTCTTGCATAACGAATAATTTTAGCTTACAAAACTAACAAAAACAAATTGATATATATGTAGAATTGATCCTGAGAAATTATAGTTTAACCTCTTCAGTCTTTAACTCTTCTTTGGTATTCAGGCTGATTACCTTGGAAGCGGGTTTCATTTGTTGTTGCCGCCTTGCGCGGTTGGCCACGTGTTGGCGATGAATAGCCATTCTTCTTCTGGGTAATGTAAAGTACAGGTACCCGAGTACTGCAAAGGAGGTTGCAAACAACGCTATTATAAGAAAAGTATTACCGAATGATCGGGTTAAATAAGTTGCCATTACCAAAACGATGGTTGCGGAAACGCAGATTAAAGTGACTGAGGAATGACTAAATCCTGAATCTAAAAGGAGATGGTGTACATGATTCCGATCTGGTGAAAATGGTGAGCGCCCTTTAACGATGCGTATTGTAAATACTCTGAGCGTATCAATCAGCGGAATAATTAATACTGCAACGCCAATTGCGAGGGCAGAAGTAACAGGCACAACTGCATCCGGCGAGCTTGCAACTGTGATGAATTTGAGTACCAATATTGAAGCTATGGTTCCAATTAGCAACGAGCCGGAATCTCCCATGAAAATTCGGGCAGGGTTGAAATTGAAAATTAAGAAAGCCAATAACGACGCAGACAAAGCGTAAGAAAAAGCTGCATAAGCGTACATGCCCGAATAATAAAAATAAGTTCCTATAAGGAGCGTGGCTAATAGGCCAAGGCTACCCGCTAAACCATCAATGCCGTCAATAAGATTGAAAGCGTTCATAATTAAAATGATGGTAATATAGGTTAACGGAACTCCAATCATTGGCTCAAGGTCATATATGCCTACCAGGCCGTAAAAGCTTGTAATCTCAATTCCTCCCAGGTGGATGATGATTGCAGCCGCTATGATTTGCGCAATAAATTTCTTTGTGGCAGACAGGAGGACAAGATCATCTTTCAACCCAATGAAAAAAATTATAAAAATTGCTGATAAGAAGTATTGAAATTCCGGGTATTTGGAAAAGTTGATGGTGAGGAGACTGGCGAACGCAAACCCCAGAAATATACCTACGCCTCCCAACGACGCAATAGCATGGCGATGAAGTTTTCTTTCGTCAGGTATGTCGTACAATTTCTTTTTATCGGCCATGAAAATGACAACAGGAATTGCCAAAAATGCAACGATAAAAGAAATTATAGCGGTAACTAAAATTTCAAGCATTCAATAAGGTTTACCGTGCGAAGGTAAGGAGAACTTTTTAATAGCCAAGTCATTTTCTCTCGTTGTCGCAGAGCAATCGTTTTCGTAGATTGTTTGTTTCCCTTACATAAAAACTTAGAAATTAGTAAATTTATTCGCAACTTTGTCGCTAACTAAAAACAAATTACGATATGGCCACTTTACAGGAAACAGCATCACAGGTAAGACGAGACATTATGCGAATGGTACACGGGGCTAACAGTGGCCACCCCGGTGGCTCATTAGGTTGTGCCGATTTTCTCACAGCCCTTTATTTTAAAGTAATGACACATGATCCAAAATTTAATATGGATGGAAAGAATGAGGATCTGTTTTTTCTTTCGAATGGCCACATTTCTCCCCTGTTTTACTCTGTTCTGGCGCGTTCGGGTTATTTTGACGTAAAAGAATTAGCTACTTTCAGAAGGGTAGACAGTCGGTTACAGGGGCACCCCGCCACCCATGAGCATTTGCCTGGCGTACGAATTGCCAGCGGTTCTTTAGGTCAGGGGATGAGCGTTGCAATCGGTGCCGCTTTGGCAAAAAAGTTGAACGGGGATAAGCATTTGGTTTTTTCACTTCACGGTGACGGCGAATTGAACGAAGGTCAAAACTGGGAGGCAATTATGTTTGCAGCTCATAATAAAGTGGATAATCTGATTGCTACAATTGACTGGAATGGCCAGCAAATTGACGGGAAAACATCTGATGTGCTTGACATGGGGAATCTCGTGGAGAAGTTCACAGTTTTTGGATGGCATGTTCTTGAAATGAGTGGGAATGATATGGACGATGTGGTGGCTAAACTTGAAGAAGCAAAAACTATTGCAGGCAAAGGCAAGCCCATCGCAATACTAATGAATACCATAATGAGCAAGGGTGTTGATTTTATGGAGAATGACCACGGCTGGCACGGTGTAGCTCCAAACGACGAGCAACTTGCCAAAGCCCTCGCCCAATTGCCGGAAACCTTAGGCGATTATTAATATTATTGAATATAAACGAAAGCCGGGAATCGTTTTCCCGGTTTTTTATTTTCCCTTAAACCATCCGGAGTATTTCACATAATTGTTAGCAATTCGGTCAATTTCTCCTTGAATCAATTCCTGTGAGATGTCTTTTATTTTCCTGGCAGGAACACCTGCGTATATGCTTCCGGCTTCGCAAATAGTGTCTTCTAAAACAACAGCTCCTGCAGCTATGATGGTATTGCTTTGAACTTCAGCATTGTCCATCACAATAGCTCCCATTCCAATTAGTACATTATCGTGCAAAGTGCAACCATGTACAATTGCGGTATGCCCAATTGACACATTATTACCAATATTAGTCGGATGTTTTTGATACGTGCAATGGATAACTGCGTTGTCCTGCACGTTCACTTTGTCTCCCATTTTTATATAATTTACATCGCCACGAATGACAGCGTTAAACCAAATACTGCATTGATTACCCATGGTTACATCCCCAACCACGGTTGCGTTTGGAGCAATAAAACAATCCTCGCCCATTTGCGGCGATTTCCCTTCGACTGGTAAAATAACTGGCATGAAAAAATTAATTTGGTGAAACGCTAAGATACGAAAGCTCAATAGGATTGAATGTTAATTTAGTCAAATTAGAAAGGTGCGGTATTCAGAGGGTGCTCTTTTAATTTACTTGCAATATTTTTCAATCTACATTTTACAAGTTACATTTGCCCGATGCACGGGAAAATAGAGAAGGTAACAGAATTATATAAACAGTGGGCTGGAAAAGAGCCAACTGCAATTGACGTTTTACAACAAGCCGGCAGCGAAAGAAGGTATTTCAGGGTTTGGCAAGGCGATCGTTCCATCATCGGAACCTACGGTGCAAATATTAAAGAAAACGAGTCTTTTCTTTATTTCAGTAAACATTTTCATAAAAAGGGGTTACCCGTTGCGAATATTTTTGCGGTTAGCGATGATAAAATGTATTACTTGCAGGAAGATTTTGGAAGTATTTCTTTGATCAACAGGTTGGAAACAGAAGGATATGTTGAAGGCATTTATGATCTTTTTAAACAAAGCCTGGAACAGCTTGCCAAATTACAGGTTGAAGGTGATAAAGGCCTCGATTACGCCAAATGCCTTACCAATAGTGAGTTTGGCAGACAGGCCATAATGGCCGATTTACTGTATTTCAAATATTATTTTTTGGATGCCCTGCGAAAACCATACGACAAACAAAAACTAATTGACGACTTTGAGGCACTGGCAAGCTATCTTACTCATACCGACCATAAATTTTTTATGTTTCGGGATTTTCAAAGCAGGAACATACAAGTGTCTTCAATTGATGAAGGAGGCGAGCGGGTTCATTTTATAGATTATCAGGGAGGAATGAAAGGAGCGCCACAGTACGATGTTGCCTCTTTACTTTGGCAGGCCAGGGCTAATCTTCCGGATGACTGGAAGGTAAGGCTTCTCGATGATTACATGAATGCTCTGGAACAACTGCTGGATAAGCCTTTGAACAGAATGAGTTTTGTTGGTCAGTTTAATGGTTATGTGTTAATTCGACTGTTGCAGGTGTTGGGTGCTTACGGTTTTAGGGGCTTGTTTGAGCGGAAAGCACACTTTTTAACAAGCATCCCTCTCGCGTTAAACAATTTGAAATCTTTTCTTTCTATGAACCCTATGGGCATTGCTTTGCCAGAGTTTGAAAGGGTGCTGCAAATTTGTATTGGGGATGATGTTATTGACGAGTTTACACCGGTACAGGCAACTCCTGACACTCCGCTTATAGTGAAGGTGGGGAGTTTTTCTTTTAAAAAGGGATTGCCGATTAAAGACGATGCAAATGGAGGCGGATTTGTATTCGACTGCCGTGGAATATTGAATCCTGGCCGCTTAGAGAACCTGAAGTGCAAAACAGGTCGCGATAAAGAAGTAATTGATTATTTGGAGCAGCAAACTAAAATGCCTGAGTTTTTGCATAGTGTTTTTGATGTTGTGGATATAACGGTTGAAGATTATATCAAACGCGGATTTGATAGTCTGTACGTAAATTTTGGTTGCACGGGCGGTCAACACCGCAGCGTATATGCCGCTGATGCGATGGCCAGGCATTTAAAAAATAAGTTCAAAGTTACTGTGGAGTTGAACCATTGGGTGCAGGATGAGAAGAACTGGTGCAATGAAATTGTATAATAAGCGGTGATAGATGGACTTCATCTGTGAAAATGATTTTATCCGGGCGTTAGCAGTTAAACGATCTCTGAGCTATTTAATACGTTGGGAGTGAAAACCAGAAACAGCGTTTCTCCCGAAGGGAACCACAAAGCGAAAAAAATAGAAATATTGCAACCATTACAAAGTATTAGTTGAGTTAATACAGTACTTAGGAATTTTTCAGGAGTCAATGAGCATTCGAACGCATAATATTTATGAACAAAGAACATTCTACTACGGGCAGTAAGCCTCAGGCCATGATTTTTTGTGCCGGCCTTGGTACGCGCTTTAAACCCTGGACTGATAAGCATCCAAAAGCCTTGGCGATGATTAACGGTAAAAGCCTGTTGCAACGAAATGTTGAGTATTTGCAGCAATACGGGATTACTGATGTCATCGTAAACGTTCATCATTTTGCTGACCAAATCATCGAAGCGATTGAACAGGCAAACGGCTGGGGAAGTCAAATTACCATTAGCAATGAAACCGATGCTGTACTTGAAACAGGGGGAGGTTTGTTGAACGCACAAAAATTGTTTAAACCCGGTAACAGGTTCATCACGTTGAATGCTGATATATTAACCGACCTGAATATTAATGAACTGCTTGAATTTCATGAAAAGCATCAACCGCTAATTTCAGTGGCTGTAAGTGATCGCAAAACGTCGCGCAATCTTTTGTTTGACTTGGCAAACAGGCTTTGCGGCTGGAGAAATAATTCAACAGGCGAGGAACGAATTTCGATGCCTATGGTAAATCCCATAGCCAAAGCTTACGACTGTGTTGTTGTTTTTGAGTACGATGTGTTTGAGCTTAATTATTTTGAAGGGAAGTTCTCGTTGATTGACCTGTATCTTGATTTAGCGAAGTCAAATACAATTCTTGGGTATAATCATTCCGCCGAAAGGTGGATTGATGTAGGCAAACCCGAAAGTGTGGCTGTTGCTGAAAAAATGTTTCCCTAATTCGGCCTGTCCTGTCGGCCGTTACGTAGTTAGGAATTACCCAACTTGTATAAAAGCCGGTTAACCAATTTAAAGTTTGTAAATGCCGACAAAATCACAAGCATCAAAGCAACCAATAAAACCAGCCAATGAGCAAACGAGGAAAGTTCCGGCCTGTTAAACATAATGAATTTGTGAAATGCCCATTGCATGAGTTGAGTAAAAGCCAGGGCAGATAACACAATCACGATATAAACAGGGATGAACCGCATGGATACATTTTTACCCAGCCAACCCGGCGAATAACCCAATGTTAGTAATAGTTCCAGGCTTTGTCTGCTTCGCGCGATGACTAACTGCAGATAAAACGAAAACAGCATCAACGCCAGAACAACAACCAGTAAACCAAAAATTCCGAGGCCGGAGAAGATTCCCTGCAGCACAATTTTGTTTCTTCCCAACAATGTTTTATCGCTATTGACTGTGTAGTTTTTTGCATCTAAAAATTGAATAAGTTTTGGATCGTTTACATCTTTCAGTTTTAAAAAAAGCCGACTGGCCTTTACTTCCTGTTTGTTGCTTAGTGTACTATTAGCCCAATGTAAAAAACTTTTGGGAACTAAAACAGAATGAATGCGATCGCTGAAAGCAACAATATTTCCGGTAAAAATATACTCCTGAAAATTAGGCCCGTAACAGGTGATTTGTACGGGAATGCCGATCGCAGTTTCCTTTGAAACCTGCGGTAGCCCTTGTCCGGGGGCAAACACGTTGTATATCTCAAAAAAGTCTGAAGACAGGATAATGGGAATATTTGTTTGGCCCTGTTGCCACGAAAAACCCGGAGGAATGGTATCTAAAAATTCGTTGTCCAGCGATTCCAGAAACATATCTGTTTTGAAAGGCAGCATACTTCCTGCGCTTAGCGTCACCCTGAACTCATTTGCTACCAACGGCGATACAGCATCAATAAAGGGTTGTTTTTTTAGTTCATCAATGTCAACAGCGTTAAATAAGTTTTTTTCTGGTTGCCCCATCGTTTCGTTTGTGATGGTTTTTGTAATCGAAACAAAATCAAACCCATCTTTTCTAATACTACCCTCCCTCAGCAACTTTTGGATATTGATGAACATTTGAATAGAGCAAAGCAACAACAGAACGCCAATACCCAGGCCAATGTAAGAAAGCCAGCGCGATGAAGCGTTGGTTCCCGTTTGTAAAAGTGGTTGTATGGGTTTAAATGACAAAGACATTTAGGATTTTTTAGAGGTGAGCCAAACCGGTACAGTAGCTTTATATTTTCTCACAAATGAAATAATTTAGTTGCAGGATAATAGTCCACTCTCTCCAATTCAGCGAAAACGATACAGGCATTTCTCTGTGCCACTTCTTCCAAAATCAACTCCATTGCTTTTTGAGCATTCAATTCATCTAAATGGCTGAAGGGTTCATCCATCAGTAAAAAATCAAACGGTTGCATTAAAGCTCTTACAATCACCGATCGTTGTTGTTCGCCGTAGGAACACTGTTTGGCTAAGGCGTTTAATCTGCCATCAATTCCTAATCGTTTAGCCATTTCCACAATTTTTTCCTGTGGATGATAGGGATTGAGTTGCCTTTTTATTTCAAGATTTTCAAGCAGGGTTTGCTCGCCAAAAAGGCGCATATCCTGTAATATAATACTCACGCAATCCTTTCGCAGTTGTGCAATGTCTTCCCGGTTGTGTTGTCGCAGGTCTTTCGAATTGTAGAGAATATTGCCGCCATAGTCATCGCGCAATTGGTAAAGAAAATGAATCAAAGAAGTTTTACCTGTTCCCGAAGGTGCTACAATTTTAATCAGGTCACCGTTAGTGAAATTGAGGTCTTTGCCCCAAATTTCAGAAGTTTGCTTCCGGTTGTCTTCAAAGTAAGTCGGTAAAATGTTTTTGATTGTAAGCGTACCCATTCAGTCGAAATTCTAACCTGCTAACCTACGCATTTTCGCCTAAAGAGAAAATTATTGTTTGTTAATTTAATGATGCTATTGTGTTTTGCTTCTGTGATCGAAACCTGGCGTTGCTAAATGGTCTTCATACGGGTTGGAAGATGCACCAATTACATTTTGCTTCCCTGGAACGGGTGCAACTAACTAATAAAAAACTGATTTATAAGGGTAGCGTATTTTGTAGAGTTCTTTCACTTTCTGCATTATCGTATTTCTCAATTCGTCCAGGTTGCGTCTTTCGGTAGCCGAAACAAACACAGCGTTGTCGCCGGTTTCAAGGTTCCAACGATCATATAGATCCTGTAGAATTTCCTTTTTTGTATCTTCAGCCAGCCACTCGTCAAAGGTTTGCTTTTCGTACAAGTCCATTTTGTTGAAAATCGTGATGACGGGTTTATCAAACGCATTCAATCCCTGTAAAGTTTTATTAACAACTGCCAATTGATCTTCATAATTCTGATGAGAAATATCTACAACGTGCAATAAAATATCTGCTTCGCGAACCTCATCCAGTGTACTTTTAAAACTCTCTACCAAGTGGTGTGGAAGTTTACGAATAAATCCAACGGTGTCACTTAACAGAAAAGGCGTATTTTCAAAAACAACTTTACTTGTAGTCGTATCCAGCGTGGCAAATAATTTATTTTCTGCAAACACGTCGCGCTTGCTCAGTAAGTTCATGATCGTGCTTTTGCCAACGTTGGTGTATCCCACCAAGGCCACGCGAATAAACTCGCCCCGGTCTTTGCGTTGTGTGAAAGATTGTTTGTCAATTTCAGCCAAACGCTTTCGGAGCAACGAAATTTTATCGCGGACGATACGGCGATCCGTTTCAATTTCGGTTTCACCCGGGCCTCGCGTGCCAATACCTCCACCGAGCCTTTCAAGGTGCTTCCACATTCCGCGTAGGCGCGGCAAAATGTATTGGTACTGCGCTAACTCCACCTGGGCTTTTGCCTGAGCCGTTTTGGCGCGCCGTGCGAAAATGTCGAGTATCAGGTCGGAGCGATCAATGGTTTTTACATTGATGACCTTTTCGATGTTATTGATTTGCGCACCGGAAAGCTCATCGTCAAAAATGGCGATGTTGATGTCATGTTTTTTAATGTATTCTGCAATTTCTTCCAACTTGCCTTTTCCCACAAAAGTGCGGCTGTCAGGATGCTGCATTTTTTGAATGAAACGTTTTTTAGTTTCGGCGCCAGCGGTTTCGGCCAAAAACGCCAGTTCATCCAGGTATTCAGCAACCTCCTGCTCGGTTTGGTCTTTACCCACCAAGCCCACTATCACAGCGGTTTCCGTACCTTTTATTATATTTTTATTTTCGAGCATTCGAAAAATTTGAAAGCGGCAAAAGTACGGATAAAAAGAATGACCCTGGTTAAACCCACCTCGCTGCCCCTGCTAATCTCCCAGCCGATTCATTCTGTATAAGTAAAATTAGGTCGGTAACGAAGCAACCGCATACACTACCGCAGGTTCCAAAACAGAAACCCCAAACCTTTATCTTTGCCAAAACTCATTTCAGATGCTACAATTACAAGTGTTAAGACAAAATGTGCAGGGAGTAAAGGAACGCCTCGCTGTAAAAAATTTTAAAAATCTCGAACTTGTTGACGAAGTGATCGGCTTGGATGACCTTCGTAAAAAACTTCAGTTGGAGTATGATACCACACAGCAGCAGGTGAACAGCGCGTCGAAAGAAATTGGGATGCTGATGAGCGGGGGACAGAAGGATTTCGCCGACGCAAAGAAGAAAGAGGTAGCAGAGCTGAAAAACAAATTGCAACCAATCAGTGAGCAATTGATCGCCACCGAGGGAAAATTACAGGAAGCTCTGGTACAAATTCCTAACCTCCCCTCGGCGCTCGTGCCAAAGGGTACAAGCGCAGGCGATAATGAAGTGGTGAAAGAAGGGGGGGCAAAACCTACGCTGCACGCTGGTGCTGTTCCTCATTGGGATTTGATCAAGCAATACGATATTGTGGATTTTGAAACTGGCGCAAAGCTTACGGGTAGTGGGTTTCCGCTTTATAAAGGAGCAGGGGCAAAGTTGCAGAGAGCACTTGTGCAGTATTTTTTAGACTACAATATTGCTGCGGGTTATACCGAGTTTTTGCCGCCTTTTATGGTTAACGAAGCATCGGCCTACGGCACAGGTCAATTGCCGGATAAAGAGGGGCAGATGTATCACATGCAATTGGATAATTTTTATATGATCCCCACATCCGAAGTGCCGGTGACAAATATTTATCGCGATGAAATTGTGAAAGCGGATCAATTGCCTATTAAAATGACGGCTTATTCGCCCTGCTTTCGCCGCGAGGCCGGAAGTTTTGGCAAAGATGTGCGTGGGCTGAACCGTGTGCATCAGTTTGAAAAGGTTGAAATCGTTCAGTTAACCCATCCTGATAAAAGTTCCCAGGCGCTTGATGAAATGGTGGCCCATGTTGAAGGCTTGCTGGCCTCGTTGCAACTGCCTTATCGAATCCTCAGGCTTTGCGGCGGCGATATGTCGTTCACCTCTGCACTTACTTACGATTTTGAAGTGTACAGCGCAGCCCAGGAGCGCTGGCTGGAGGTAAGCTCCACATCAAACTTTGAAAGCTATCAAACCAACCGTATGAAAATTCGCTTCAAAGATGAAAATGGCAAAACACAGTTAGTCCATTCTTTAAATGGAAGCTCGCTGGCACTACCTCGTATTGTGGCGTGTTTGCTGGAGAACAATCAGGCCGAAAGCGAAATTATTTTACCGGCCGTGCTACATAGTTATTTCGGTAAATCATCCATTCACAAATAGTAGCGTGAAGATTTTAACAACCTTACTAAGTTTATTCCTGTGCGCTGTCATTATGGGGCTTCATTCGGCGCCTCCTATAATACCCCATGCCAAACGAGTAAAAAAAACTCCAGAATCTGTGAAATCGGGCATTGTTGTGTATGCCGATAAATGCCAGGTATGTCATGAAAACTACGATATTGACATGACAAAGAAATCATATACCCAGATGATGCCCTTGCTGGCTTCAATGGTTGAAATGGAAAAGCTGACCAAAAAGCAAATTGAACAGGTGGCGTCTTACGTATATTCAGTATCAAAAAAATAGAATCCCTTTTTGAATAATTCGTCATGTAATCGTCAGTATTGACGCATTTATTGTTATATTGCCTTTGAATATCATTCGACTTTTTTAAATTAAAAACAAAAAGATGAAAAAAATAATCATTTCAGCCTTTTGTACAACTGTGGTTTTAATCGCATGTTCCCCTAAGGTAACGCCAACCACAACGCCCTCGGACAGCATGCCCGCCGCAGCGAGCACCACAAAAGCCGATATTGCCGCCGGCGAAGTAATTTTTACAACAAATTGTACTAAATGCCATAAAGCAAAAACAGAGTATGTCGCAAATCACACTTACGAGCAAGCAATTCCTGTTATGAATTCAATGTCGAAAAAATCGAAACTCACCCCAGAACAGGTAAGCCATTTGGCGGCTTACGTAAACTCTGTCGCAAAAAAATAGACACGCCATAAAACGTTTTTCAACCTCTGCAATTCACTAACAGAGGTTTTTTATTGCCCCCGGCTTTTGTGCTACTATCATCTTCGTTGTGTCACTCACTTGATTTGTGGTGCATCTTTCAACAACCTAACAATCTTGCTTTAAACCTTTTCAAATAATAGCAGTCAACATTTAAAATGTTTTTCGTATGCCAGTTCCCAATCAGGTAAAAAATCAGCATCTCCTGTGGCGTGCGGGCTTCGGGCCTGCGGTGGAGCAGCTCGCCGAGCTTTCAAAGTATTCACCTTCCCAGTACTATAAGGCTATTGTAAAAGCTTCTGGTAAAAAGCCTGCATACATTAATGTGGCGGGAGAGGACTTGGTCAGCATCTATGAAGATTTGATGGATGCCGGCAAGCGCTCAAAACTAAGCGCCGATGACCGACGCGAACTAGCGCGCAAGCAAAGGGAGGCCGTCAGGGATTTGAACATTTATTGGCTTAAGGAAATGGTTGCCAGCCCCGCGCAGTTGCGCGAAAAGATGGCCTTTTTCTGGCACGGGCATTTCGCCAGCCGCAATCAAAATATTTTTTACAATCAGCTTTTGTTGCAGGTAATTCGCGAAAACGCCCTGGGCAATTTTGGAACCCTTTTGACAGAAGTTTCACATTCCGCGTCAATGTTGATTTTTTTAAACAATCAGCAAAATCGCAAAGGGCGACCGAACGAAAATTTTGCCCGCGAGGTGATGGAGCTATTTACGCTCGGACGGGGAAATTATACCGAAAATGATATTAAAGAGGCTGCCCGCGCGTTTACCGGCTGGACGGCAAATGCAAGCGGCGAATTTGTGTTCCGTAAAAATTTTCACGACGATGGCGTAAAAACGTTTTTTGGGAAAAAAGGAAATTTTAATGGCGATGATATTTTGGAACTACTTTTAAAAGACAAACAAACTGCAAAATACATCACACAAAAAATTTACAGATTTTTTGTCAATGAAAACGTGGATGAAAAAATAACGGCGAGCCTGGCTGACAGATTTTTTAAAAGCAACTACGATATTAGTGATTTAATGGAAAGCATCTTTACTTCTGATTGGTTTTACAATGAAAAAAATATTGGCGCACGTATAAAATCACCAATTGAATTATTGGTCGGAATTCAACGCATGGTCCCTATGAAATTGGATAACGACAATTCACTGATGCTGTTGCAAAAGCTATTGGGGCAGCAGTTGTTGTATCCGCCAAATGTTGCCGGATGGCCGGGGGGCAAAAGTTGGATTGACAGCAGCACCCTAATGACCCGGATGCGTATTCCTCAAATGTTTACCGACCGCGATGAACTGAACCTCACACCCAAACAGGACGACGACCAAATGATGGGTCGTAAGAATGATGGTACAGCAGCAGTACCGGTGGGAAAGAAGAAAAATGCCTATGCCGTTAATGCACAGATTGATTGGCCGCAATATATTTCAAAATATACCGATGTAAAACGCGAGAACCTAATCCCGGCAATTAAGCAAAATCTTCTGCAGGTGAATACACCAGGGCTTGAAAGATCGCTTGGAACAACCGTTGATGTAGGCTCACGCGAAGCGTTTTTGAAAACAGCAACTGTGCAATTGATGAGTACGCCCGAATATCAAATGTGTTAGATCTTAGCGCAATTCCTCCAGTGGGGGGCATTTGAATTATACAATAACAAATAAAATTGTGAAATGTCTAGTAAAAAAGTAAGTCTTAGTTCAAATCGGGGGGTAGGGAACGGTTTGGTCATCAAGCGTAAAAAATTTATACAGATTGGATCGCTGGCAACAGCCTCGTTGATGCTGCCAAAATTTCTGAAAGCACTTGAAAGTAACGCATTGGTGCCATCCGGAAATAAAGTTGTGGTAGTGCTTCAGTTAAGTGGCGGCAACGATGGATTGAATACGGTTATACCAGTAAGAAATGATATTTATTATAAACTTCGGCCATCGCTTTCAATTCGTAAAGGACAAACGGCAGAACTGACTGATGAGGTGAGCCTTCACCCTTCTCTTACGGCATTTAAAGCATTGTATGACGAAGGCAATCTTGCCATTTTAAATAATGTAGGTTATCCCAATCCTGATCGCTCGCATTTCAGGAGTATGGATATCTGGCATTCAGCAAGTAAAAGCAACGAGTATTGGAACACGGGTTGGGTAGGGCGCTACCTCGACGCACAATGCAACGGATGTGCCCGCCCAACGCAAGCTTTGGAGGTTGATGATGTGTTGAGCCTTGCTTTGAAAGGAGAAAGAAATAATGCAATAGCAGTGCAAAACCCCCAACGGCTTTACGGCATTGCGAATGAAAAATATTTCAAGGATATTCTTAAAAATCATAACGGCGAGCACTACGATGAACAGCCGGTGGAATACCTTTACAAAACCCTGGCGCAAACGCTCTCGTCTGCCGACTATATTTTTAAGCAGAGTCGCCTGCATCCCACAGGCGCCACTTATCCCAACACTGAACTCGGAGCGGGTTTAAAAACGATTGCTTCTTTAATATTCTCGGAAATCAACACAAAAGTCTATTATATTTCTTTGGGTAGTTTCGACACCCACGTGGGGCAGGACAACCAGCAATCAAAACTTTTTGCACAAATGAACGATGCTGTGAAGGCTTTTACCGATGATTTGAAAAAGAATGGCCGAATGGATGATGTCCTTCTGTTTACTTTCTCTGAGTTTGGAAGGCGTGTGGCACAAAATGCCAGCAACGGAACCGATCACGGTACGGCTAACAATATGTTTTTGATTAGCGGCGGTTTAAAGAAGAAGGGAGTTCTAAATGCAATGCCCGATCTCGCCGATCTAAATGAAGGCGATTTGAAATTCAAAATAGATTTTAAAGACGTGTATGCTACTATCTTAAACAAATGGCTAAATGCTGACGCGAATAAAATCTTAGGAGCGAGTTATGGTATGTTGGATTTTATTTAACTGCCAATAATATGAGTTTTTCAAAGACGGTTCAAAATACTCTTTGCCTTACGCAATAAATTGTTTTTATCGGCGTCAAGTCCTCCGCCGCTGTAAATATTCATTTCAATTTCTGTAAGAAGATTCAATACTTCTTCCTGCAAAGGCGCTGCAACATTATTTTCTGTTAATGATTGTTTCAACGATGTTGTGTTAAACAAAACGGCTGGCAATCCCAATCGTTGTTCAAAAAATCTGGCAATACCTTGTTTCAGCGAATGGTAAAATGTATTGCCCCCATAATGCCTCAGATCGGCAGCGGGTCGAAGGAAGTCGTCAATCGCGTCTCTTTTCGATGCTGAAGTTGTGGACTGATAATGCTTGCCTGCAACAGCCGCTGATAGCCTGTAGTTGCGCGTTTTTTCTTTGTTTCTTTTTTTTATAAACAATAGTAACAACAGCAGGGCAAGTACCACGCCACCGCCGATCATCAAAGCGTTTCGTGTATCATCATGATTAATATTGTTCATAACGGGAGAAGTAGTTGTATCGCGATTTCCCGTCTTGCGGATATAAAACCTGATTGAACGATTGGTAATCGTGTTCAGACGGTTATTAATCGTGTCAAAATATGAAAACTGAATTGGCATGATGGTATAAGCGCCTTCGGTTGCGCCGCTAAAGGGAATTACAAAAACTTTATAACCACCTGTTGCGTGCGTATAGTTATTTTTTTCCTGTGTCGGCAATATATTAATTCCTGACGGCCATTGTACGACAGGTACTTTCACTTTGTTAAAATCGCCCCGGCCCGCAATTGTAATGGTAAGTACACCCCGTTCATCGGGTACCAATGTAGGTTTACTCATTTGAACATTCATCCTGAAATCACCTGCTACACCGTTGTAAATCATCGGCCTTTCGGGGTTGTCGGGCGCCAGTACATTTACGTGAATCGGTATAGATGAAATATTGAAGTGAATATAGTCGCCATCCAAAGTGTAATCTTCCAAAACGCCTTCGAGCAGATCAATTTTTCGGCCGTTGTCGTCAAGCACTCGAATTTTGTTGCCCATTGTCAAAGCATCAATTGTACGTTTGCCGGTTTCGTTTGGAGTGAGTTGTACTTTTTTGATGGTATGAACATCGAAGCGTTTTCCATCAATCGTTTCGCGCGTTACCACGTTATCGCGGGGCGATATAATATCTCTGAAACTAAATCCGTAAAATGAAGGATATTTAAGAATAGTTGACTCCGATTCAAGGGCAGAATACAATTTGTAGGTTGCAATGATGGGTTCACCTGCATAGCATTCGGACTTATTTACTGTAACAGTTATGAATAAATGATTCTTTATTCTGTCTTCAAGCGGTATGTATTGCCCTATTGCCGCCAGCGCCTGAAGTATTATCAAAATAAAAAACAAGCCTTGTTTCATCATTACGAATCAATATGTAAAAATCGAAAAAAATTAAAGGTCTCCCAACTGAGGCCTTAAAATTATATCTTCAACACAGGCAGCGGGAGAAAGTTGTGTGGCGGCATAAATCATTTTAGAAATATCTTCGGCTTCCATAATTCTGTTTCGGCTGTTATCAAAATCGCCCCATGAATCCGTCAGTACAGCGCCTGGCAGAACGGCAGTCACCTTAATGTTGTGCGGCATCAATTCCTGTCTTAGATTTCGGCTAAAGCCGTATAGAGCAAACTTGCTGATGCTGTATGACCCGCCTCCGGGATAAGCTTCGAGCGAAGCGATCGAACAAATATTAAATAGGTGGCCGCTTTTTTTCGCTTGCATTGCCGGTACAACTTTTCTGGTAATATGGTATGCGCTGTAAAGGTTGGTTGCAATTTGTTTCTCCAGACTACCGTCGGCCTCCTCAATTACATTACCGGGTTCAAATAATCCTGTATTATTTACAACTACATCCGGAGTTGCTCTTAGTAAACACCAGTCGGCAAAAGCAATTGCATTTTCCTTTATTGACAGGTCAAAAGGTTTTGCAAAAATTTCAATCCCACCATATTTTGCCTGCAAGATTTCCATTGCTTTGTAAAGCTTCATTTCGTTTTTTGAAGTGAGGAAAAGGTTATGTCCGTTCTTTGCAAATATGTCGGCAATGGCAAACCCAATTCCGCGTGAAGCGCCTGTAATAACTACATTCATGTGAAGAATAATTGTTTTGCGAAGTAACAAAAAGATACCGAAAAGTTCATCAGAAGGTAGATATTGTATATTATTAGGAACATCCAAAGACTAATAAATCTGTATGTGAACTTTTCTTTAAGGTCATAAATATTAATAGGAGCATAATATAGGACGTATTTAGTGTATTTGCTCATGACAAAAAA
>ERZ761602.4561-NODE-4561-length-17569-cov-25.841898_pt1 | contig 17569 bp, 15 predicted proteins | sample MGYA00512165_ERZ761602 | MGnify/ENA primary metagenome ERZ761602 (study PRJEB28899, sample SAMN02445085) | bioreactor sludge metagenome | biome: EBPR sludge; isolation source: Thorneside wastewater treatment plant | place: Australia: Brisbane, Thorneside... | reverse complement strand
CTCTTCGATCTCTTCCCTGTCATCCTTTTCTTTATCGCCTACAAGGCGGCGGACATCTATGTCGCGACCGGGGTGGCGATCGCCGCCAGTTTCGCGCAGATCGGCTGGCTGTGGTTTCGCGGCCGCAAGATCGATACCATGCTCTGGGTCAGTCTGGTGGTGATCACCGTCTTCGGCGGGATGACCCTGATCCTGCACGATGAAGCGTTCATCAAGTGGAAGCCGACGATTCTCTATTGGGCGTTTGCCGCGGTGCTGCTGGGCGGCATGCTGTTCATGAAAAAGAACCTGATCCGCACCTTGCTGGCCGAGCAGATGGAATTGCCGGAGGTCGCCTGGAGCAGGCTCAACTGGTCATGGATCGGTTTCTTTCTGTTGATGGGGGTCGCCAATCTGTTGGTGGCGCTCAACTTTTCCACCGACGACTGGGTCAACTTCAAGCTCTTCGGCGCCACCGGGCTGATGCTGGTCTTCGTCCTCGTGCAAGGGGTGCTGCTATCGAAATACATGGAGGAGAAGAAATGATGCTTTACGCCATCGTCGGCGAAGACCGTCCGGAGTCGCTGGCCGATCGTCTCGCCGCCCGGCCGGCGCACGTCGAGCGGCTGAAGGCCCTGCAGGACGAGGGTCGCCTGTTGCTGGCCGGCCCCTTCCCGGCGATCGATTCCCCTGACCCCGGACCGGCCGGTTTCTCGGGCAGCCTGATCGTCGCCGAGTTCGCGTCGCTCGCTGCGGCGCAGGCGTGGGCCGACGCCGACCCCTACGTCGCCGCCGGGGTCTACCAGGCGGTCACCGTCAAGCCGTTCAAGAAAGCTCTGCCGGCGTGAGCGATGCGCAAGGCGCCGGTCTTGCCGCCGACCGCGAGGCGATCATCCGCCAGCGACTCGCCGTCCTGGCGCCGGTTCGCCTGGAACTGATCGACGATTCGGCGCGGCACGCTGGTCATCAAGGCGCCAAGGGTGGCGGCGGTCACTATCGGCTGCTGATCGTCTCGCCTGATTTTGCCGGCCAGAAACGCCTGGTCCGCCACCGCATGGTTCACGAAGCACTCGGCGATCTGATGCGCGGCCGTATTCACGCCCTGAGCATCCAGGCGCTGAGTCCAGAGGAAGCCACTGCGACCGCTTCGACCGGCTCCTGATCAAGGCAGCGCATTACCCCGTTCCATCCCATCCCACCTGAAGGAAAGACAGACATGCACAAACTCTCCAAGCTGGCCAGCGCACTGCTGCTCGGGGCAGTGATCTCGCTGCCCGCGGTCGCCGCCGAAAAGGGCAAGACCGGCACCCTGGCGACCGTGAACGGCGTTGCCATCTCGCAGACCGTCGCCAACGCCTTCCTCGCCGAACAGGAGGCGCAGGGCGCGGCCGACACGCCGGAACTGAAGAATGCCATCCGCGAAGAGCTGATCCGCCGCGAGTTGCTGGTCCAGCAGGCGAAGAAGATGGGTCTCGACAAGAATCCCGACGTTGCCGCGCAGGCCGATCTGGCGCGGCAGGCGATCTTCATCCGGGCCTTCGTCCAGGACTACGTCAAGAAGCATCCGATCAGCGAAGAGCAGGTCAAGGCCGCGTATGATCGGCTCAAGGCGCAGATGGGCAGCACCGAGTACAAGCTGCGCCATATTCTGGTCGAGAAGGAAGACGACGCCAAGCTGATCATCGTCAACCTCAAGAAGGGTGCCAAGTTCGAAGATCTGGCCAAGCAGTCCAAGGACCCGGGTTCGCGTGAAAAAGGCGGTGACCTCGGCTGGACCAGTACCGCCAGTTTCGTCAAGCCCTTCGGCGATGCGGTCACCGGGCTGGGCAAGGGCAAGTACACGGAAACCCCGGTCAAGACCGATTTCGGTTATCACGTGATCCTGCTCGAGGACAGCCGCCCGCTGACCCCGCCAGCTTTCGACCAGGTCAAGCAGCAGTTGTCGCAGCGCCTGCAGCAGGAGCAGATCCAGAAACTGGTGAGCGATCTGCGCGCCAAGGCAAAGGTCGAGTAGGCCACCAGCGGCTCACCAGCCCAGGCAGCCAGCGGTTGCCAGGCGAAAAGGCGCCGGCTCAGCTGGCGTTTTTTTTGCGGGTGCCGGGTACGAAGCGAGCGGCCGTCGCCCGCCTGGGCAGTGGCTCAGCCCACCCAGCGCCGCGCGTTGCGAAAGATCCGCAGCCACGGCGAGTCGTGCCAGCCGCGCGCCTCCCAGTCGGCCGGGTGCCAGGACATCTGGACGCTGCGGAAGACGCGCTCCGGGTGCGGCATCATGATCGAGAAACGGCCGTCGACGGTGGTCACCGCAGTGATCCCGGCCGGCGAACCGTTGGGATTGTACGGGTAGACCTCGCTCGGCTGGCCGGCATGGTCGATGTAGCGCATGGCGACCAGCGCGCGTGCCTGCTGCGCGGCCGAGGCGAAGACTGCGCGGCCCTCGCCGTGCGAGACGACCACCGGCAGGCGGCTGCCGGCCATGCCGGCAAAGAAGATCGACGGCGACGCCGGCACCTCGACCATCGACAGGCGCGCTTCGAACTGCTCGACCCGGTTGCGCTCGAAGCGCGGCCAGGCGTCGGCGCCGGGGATCATTTCGTGCAGCGCACTCATCATCTGGCAGCCATTGCAGACGCCCAGGGCGAAGGTGTCGGGGCGCGCGAAGAAAGCCGAGAAACTGTCCCGCGCGCGCTCGTTGAAGAGGATCGTCCTGGCCCAGCCCTGGCCGGCGCCGAGCACGTCGCCGTACGAGAAGCCGCCGCAGGCGACGGCGCCGGTGAAGTCGGCGAGCGCCACGCGACCAGCGAGGATGTCGCTCATGTGCACGTCGATGGCGGCAAAACCGGCGCGATCGAAGGCCGCAGCCATCTCGACATGGCCGTTGACGCCCTGTTCGCGCAGGATCGCGACGCGCGGGCGGGCGCCGGTGTTGAGCATTGGCGCGGCGACATCATCGCTCGGGTCGAAACTGAGCGTTACCGACAGGCCGCTGTCGGTGGGGTCGACAATCCGGTCGTACTCCTGTTGCGCGCATTCCGGGTTGTCGCGCAGTTGCTGCATCCGGAAACTGGTCTCCGACCAGGCGCGCTGCAACTCGACGCGCGGCACGCCGAGTACCGCCCTGGCATTGCGGATGATCCGGATCTGGTCCCAGCGGTTGGGGGTGCCGATGAACTGCGTGCACCTGCCCAGCCCGGCGGCGCGCAAGACGGTCATCACCCGGCCGCGCTCGGCGCGGCGAATCTGGACCACAGCGCCGAGTTCCTCGCTGAACAGGGCGCGCATCAACAGCTCGAAGGAGCGGCCGGCGAGCAGGTCGGGCCGCTTCTCGTTGCCGTCGACGTCGTTGCTCAGCGGGTCGTAGCAGAGGCCGTCGGTGTCGATCGAAACGCCGCAATGGGCCGCGAAAGCCATCTCGCAAATGGTCGCGAAAAGGCCCCCGTCGGAGCGGTCGTGGTAGGCGAGCAACAGATTGTCGCTCGCCAGTTGTCGTATGGCGGTGAACAAGGCCGCCAGCCGCGCCGGATCGTCGACGTCCGGCGGCTCGCTGCCGGTGGCGTTGAACACCTGCGTCAGCGCCGAACCGCCGAGGCGGTTGCGGCCGTCGCCGAGGTCGATCAGCAGCAGGTCGGTTTCGCCGGCGTCGAGCACCAGTTGCGGGGTCAGCGTCCGGCGCGCGTCCTGCACGCGCGCGAAAGCGGTGACGATCAGCGACAGCGGCGAGACCACCTGCTTCGGCACGCCTCGCTGCGCGCCGCTGTTCTCCTGCCAGGCGGTCCGCATCGACAGCGAATCCTTGCCGACCGGGATCGCCACGCCGATCTGCTGGCAGAGGTCGGAGACCGCGCGGACGGTGTCGAACAGGCACGCGTCCTCGCCGCGGAAACCGGCGGCGGCCATCCAGTTGGCCGACAACTTGACGTCGCCGAGCGTCGCGATGCCGGCGGCGGCGATATTGGTCAGCGCCTCGCCGATCGCCATCCGCCCGGAGGCGGGTCCGTCGAGCACCGCCAGCGGTGTGCGTTCGCCGATCGCGAAGGCTTCGCCGAGGTAGCCGTCGAACGCCATCAGCGTTACCGCCACGTCGGCGCACGGCACCTGCCACGGTCCGACCATCTGGTCGCGCGCGGTCAGGCCGCCGACCGAGCGGTCGCCGATGGTGATCAGGAAAGTCTTGTCGGCGACCGCCGGCAAGCGCAGGACGCGAAACGCCGCTTCCCTGAGTTCGACCGTCGTGGAGTCGAAAGGCACGGTCAGCGGCGGCAGATGCGTGGCCGTGCGGGTCATCCGCGGCGGCTTGCCGAGTAGCGCTTCCATGTCCATGTCGACCGGGTCGTTGCCGAAGTGGCGGTCGGCGACGATCAGCCGCTGGTCGCCGGTGGTCGCTCCAACGACCGCGAACGGGCAGCGCTCGCGTTCGCACAGCGCGGTGAATTCGGGCAGGCGGCCGGGTGCAATGGCCAGCACGTAGCGTTCCTGCGCTTCGTTGCACCAGATCTCGGCCGGCGACATTCCCGGCTCTTCGATATTCACCGCGCGCAGCTCGAAACGCGCGCCGCAGCCGGCGCCGTGCGTGAGCTCAGGCAGCGCGTTGGAGATGCCGCCGGCGCCGACGTCGTGTATTGACAGAATCGGGTTGCCGTCGCCGGCAGCCGAGCCGTCGCCGGCAGGCGAACCCATCTGCCAGCAGCGGTCGATGACTTCCTGCGCGCGCCGCTGGATTTCCGGGTTGCCGCGCTGCACCGACGCGAAGTCAAGATCCTCGGAGTTGCTGCCGGTGCTCATCGAACTGGCGGCGCCGCCGCCCAGTCCGATCAGCATTCCCGGGCCGCCGATCTGGATCAGCAGCGTGCCGGCGGGCAGGGTGCTGGCCTTGAACGCCTGACTGGCGGCGATGCTGCCGACGCCGCCGGCGATCATGATCGGCTTGTGGTAGCCGCGCAGCAGCTCTTCGCCAGCGCTACCGGTGAGCTGCTCGTAGGTGCGGAAGTACCCCGCCAGGTTCGGGCGGCCGAACTCGTTGTTGAAGGCGGCCGCGCCGATCGGCCCTTCGAGCATGATCGCCAGTGGCGAAGCGATCCGTGCCGGCCGGCCGTAGCCGGCGGTGGCGGCTTCCCAAGGCTGCGCAGCATCCGGAATGTTGAGATTGGAGACCGTGAAACCGCACAGGCCGGCCTTCGGCTTCGAGCCGCGCCCGGTGGCGCCTTCATCGCGAATCTCGCCGCCGGAGCCGGTGGCTGCCCCCGGAAACGGCGAAATCGCGGTCGGGTGGTTGTGCGTCTCGACCTTGGCGAGGATGTGCGTCGGCGTTTGCTGGTAGCCATAGCGGCCATCGGGACCGGCATGGAACAGCGGCACGCTGGCGCCCTCGATCACCGAGGAGTTGTCGGCGTAGGCGACGATCGTTCCCGCCGGGTGCGCCTGGTGCGTCTCGCGGATCATTCCGAACAGCGTTTCGCTGCGCGGCTGCCCGTCGATCACCCACGAGGCGTTGAAGATCTTGTGCCGGCAGTGCTCGGAGTTGGCCTGCGCGAACATCATCAGTTCAACGTCGGTGGGATTGCGCTGCGCCTCGACGAACAGCGCGACGAGGTAATCGACTTCGTCGTCGGACAGGGCCAGCCCCAGTCGCTGGTTGGCTTCGGCCAGCGCGGCGCGGCCGCCGGCCAGCAGGTCGACGCTGGCCAGGGGCTGCGGCGCAAAGTGGCGGAACAGCTCGGCGGCCTGCGCGAAGTCTTCGAGCACGGTTTCCAGCATGCGGTCGTGGAGCAGCGCCGCGACTTCTTCCAGTTCGGTCGCCGCCAACGGGCGTTTGCCGGCGTCGATCCGGTAGGCGATGCCGCGCTCGATGCGTTCGATCGCTGCCAGGCCGCTGTTCCAGGCGATTTCGGTCGCCTTCGACGACCATGGCGAGATGGTCCCGAGTCGCGGTGTGACCAGGAACAGCTTGCCGCTGCCGGCGCTAGCTTCTGCGGGGCGTTCTTCGAGCAGCACCGCCAGTTGCCGGCGCTCGGCATCGCTCAGCGCGCGGCGCGTGGCGCCAAAGTGCCAGTATTCGGTGGCGGCGATGCGCGCTCTCGGGACGGCGGCCGCGACGCGTTGCTGCAGGCCTTGCAGGCGGAAGGACGAGAACGCGGGAGCCCCGCGGAGAAGAAGGATGTCGGCCATGGCGCGCTGAAAGAGGGGCAGGCAAAGCTGCATGGAAGGAGATGGCTGGCGGCAGGCGCGATTATAGCCGACCGCGGCGCTGCGCCGCCGGTCTCCGCGGCCGCCCGGGCGGTGCCTCGGCAGCGGGTCCGCTGGGCCGGAGGCGCCGGGCGGAGCCTCCGGCGCCCCGGCAACTGGGCTAGAATCGCTTCGAAATCCTCGCTTGACTGCCCGTGAAACTGTTCTATACCGATGTTTTCGTCCTGCCGCTGCCCGCCGGTCACCGCTTCCCGATGGCGAAGTACGCCCGTCTGCGCGAGCGCTTGCAGGCTTCGGGGGAATTCGGCGAGAGCGATTTCCGGACCCCGGCAGCAGCGAGCACCGAACAGCTCTGCCGCGCCCACGAGGCCAGCTACGTGGCCCGGGTCGGCGACGGCGAGCTGAGCGCCGCCGAGATCCGGCGCATCGGCTTTCCGTGGAGCCCGGCGATGGTCGAGCGTTCGCGGCGCTCGGCCGGGGCGACCATCGCCGCTTGCCGGGTGGCGCTGCACGAAGGCTGCGCGGTCAATCTGGCCGGTGGCACGCACCACGCGCACGCCGCCCACGGCGAGGGCTTCTGCGTCTTCAACGACGCGGCGGTGGCGGCGCGCGTGTTGCAGGCCGAGGGCCTGGTGGAGCGCGTGGCGGTGGTCGATTGCGACGTCCACCAGGGCAATGGCACGGCCAGCATCTGTTCCGGCGACGCGAGCATCTTCACCTTTTCGATGCACGGTGCGCGCAACTTCCCGTTCGCCAAGGCGACCAGCGATCTCGATATCGAACTGCCCGATGGTACCGGCGACGAGGTCTACCTGCGGCACCTGGCGGCGGCGCTCGAACAGATCTTCGGCGACAGCCGCCCGGAACTGGTGATCTACCTGGCCGGCGCCGATCCCTACCACGACGACCGCCTCGGGCGCCTGGCGCTGAGCTTCGACGGCCTCGCCGCGCGCGACCAAATGGTCCTCGCCGCATGTCGCCGCCGGGGTGTGCCGGTGGCGATCGCGATGGCCGGCGGCTACGCGCGCCAGATCGACGATACGGTCAGCATCCACAGCCGGACGGTGCTCACCGCCCGGCACGTCTTCCATCCTCTTCTGGGCTAGACTCCGGCGATGAACACCCCAATCCGCTCCGAACCACTCTACCGCGCCGCCGACCTGCGGCAAATCGAATCGCTTGCCGCCGAACAGCCGCTGATGCAGCGTGCCGGGCTCGCCGCGGCCGATCTGGGCACCGAGCTCTGCCGTTTTCAGGGCGGTGCGGTGCTGATCCTCGCCGGCCCAGGCAACAACGGCGGTGACGCCTTCGTCGCCGCGCGCCACTTGCGCCAGCGCGGCTTCGCGGTCAGCGTGGTGTTCGCTGGTGCCGCCAGCGGCCTGCCCAAGGACGCCGCGGCGGCGTACCGGGCTTTCGATGGCGACGGCGGCAGCGCGCTGGAGAGCATCCCGACCGGGCCGCGCTGGTCGCTGATCATCGACGGCCTGTTCGGCATCGGCCTGCAGCGGCCGATTGCCGGGCGCCACGCCGAGCTGGTGGCGGCGGCCAACGCCCTCGCGGTCCGCGACCACTGTCCCTTGCTGGCGCTCGACTGCCCGAGCGGGCTCGACGCCGACACCGGCAAGCTGTGCGGGGTGACGATTCGCGCTACGCACACGCTGACTTTCATCGCCGCCAAGCCGGGGCTGTACACGGCCGACGGTCCGGATCACTGCGGCAGCATCGCGGTGGCTGCACTCGATCTTGACGCCGAGCGTCTGGCGCCGGCGACAGCCCGCAGCATCGGCAGCGACCTGTTTGCCGGTTGTTTGCGCGCACGTGCCAGGAACACCCACAAGGGCAGCAACGGCAGCGCCGGCATCCTCGGTGGCGCGAGCAGCATGGTCGGCGCCGCCTTCCTGGCCGGGCGCGCCGCACTACGGCTCGGCAGCGGTCGCGTCTATCTTGGCCTGATCGATGCGCAGGCGCCGCAGGTCGATCCGCTGCAGCCCGAACTGATGCTGCGCCAGCCCGAGGAGCTACTGACCGCGGTCTTGACCGCACTCGCCTGCGGCCCGGGGATGGCGGGCGGCGAGCGGGCGCTGGCGCTGCTCGAACAGGCGTGCACGCTGGCCATGCCGCTGCTGCTCGACGCCGACGCGCTGAACCTGCTGGCCAGCCATCGCCAACTGCAGGAGGCGGTCGCCGGGCGCGCGGCGCGCGGCGTCGCGACGCTGCTGACGCCGCACCCGGCCGAGGCCGCGCGGCTGCTCGCTTGCGACACCGTGCAGGTGCAAGCCGACCGCGCCGCCGCGGCGCTGGCGATTGCCGCCCGCCACCAGGCGCTGGTGGTCGTCAAGGGCTGCGGCAGTATCGTCGCGACGCCCGACGGGCGCTGCTTCGTGAATACCACCGGCAACCCCGGCCTCGCTTCGGCGGGTACCGGCGACGTGCTCAGCGGGCTGATCGTCGCCTTGCTGGCGCAGGGCTGGCCGGCGCTGGAGGCGCTGCTGGCCGGCGTGCACCTGCACGGTACCGCCGCCGACGCGTGCGTTGCCACTGGCCAGGGCCCGGTCGGGCTGACCGCCGGCGAGATCATCGACAGCGCTCGCGCGTGTCTCAATCGCTGGATCGCGCATGGTCGCTAGCCAGCGCGCCGTGCCGCTTCGGCTGCACGGCGCGCTGCTGTTCCTGACCGCACTGCTGCTGTTCGCCGCGCTGGATGCCACCGCAAAATACCTCAGCGCCTTCCTGGCGGTGCCGCTGCTGGTCTGGGCGCGCTACCTGGTGCACCTGCTGATCATGCTGGTCGCCGTTGCCCCGAGCATGGGGCGGCGGATCATTGCCACCGAGCGGCCGTGGCTGATGGGTTTGCGCGGTCTGACGCTGGTCGCCGTGACGCTGCTCGGACAACTGGCGCTGAAGTCCATGCCGCTGGCTGAAACGACGGCGCTGATCTTCGTCGCGCCGCTGCTGGTGGCCCTGCTCGCCGCGCCGCTGCTCGGCGAGCAGGTGCGGCTGCGCACCTGGCTGGCGACGGTCGCCGGTTTTGCCGGCGTGCTGCTGATCGCGCGACCCGGCGGCAGCCTGGCCGGCGCCGGCGTCTTCTACGCGCTCGGGGCCGCGCTGAGCTATGCCGCCTACCAGATTCTCACCCGCAAGCTGGCGGCCACCGAGCATCCGATGCGGCTGCTGTTCTACACCGCCTTGCTCGGCACGCTGGCGATGTCGCCGGCGCTGCCCTTGCATTGGCACGGCGCCTGGCCAACGCCGGGGCAGGTCCTGCTGATCGTCTCGCTGGGAGTCTATGGCGGCGTTGGCCATTTTCTGCTGATCCGCGCCTTTCGCGAAACTCCGGCGTCGCTGCTGGCGCCGCTGGTCTACAGCCAGCTGCTCTGGGCGACACTGCTCGGCTGGCTGGTGTTCGACCAGTTCCCCGACGCGCCGGCGATGGCCGGCATGCTGGTCATCGGCGCATCGGGTCTCAGCCTGGCGATCGGCAGCCGGCGCTGAGCCCCGGCTGCCGTCAAGGCGCCCGGAACAGCGTCGCCGCTTGCTGCAGGCCGAGTTCGAAATAGCGTTTCTGGGCGCTGCTGTCCTTCAGGGAAATGGTCATGCTCTCGAGGTCTTTCGGGCGCAGCACGTGCAGCGGCTTGGCGTAGTAGCGCTTGCCGTCGATCTCGGCGCTCTTCCTGTTCATCGTCTTGAGCATCGCGTTGATCAGCGTCGCCTGGGCGAACACCCGGGCGTTGGGCAGCGACAGTTGCAGGTCGCTGACCAGCAGGTGGGTGTCGATGCTGGTGAATGGCAGGCTGAAAGTGCTCGAGTTGTAGAGCTTTTCGAGTTCGCGGTGATAGTCGTAGTCGGTGAAGTCGACGGCAATGATCTCGTCCACCTCGTCGTCCTCGAACAGCGTGCGCAGCGGCGTGTTGTCCAGGTAACCGCCCTCGATGAAGTAGTCGCCGTCGATGGTGATCGCCTTGAAATAGGGGATGGTGGTGATGCCGGCGAGGAAGGCGTCCATGAACACGTCCAGGCTGGCATCGTCGATCGTCCGGAGGATCTCGTTGACCTTGAAGAAGTGTCCTTGCCGCTTGCTGAGGTTGGTCGCCCGGATGTCCCAGCGCAGCGTCTCAAGGTGCCCGGCGAGGAGCGCCCGGCGCGCCGGGTCGTCGAGCAGCAGCGACTTGCGGCAGCTGTCCTTGTCGACGCTGAACAGGTGGGTGCCGGTGGGCAGCAGCTTCGGGCGCAGGCCGAGGAAGTTGGAAAAAATGTGGAAGACGTCGGTGACGTTCAGTCTCAGCGTGCGGGTCAGGACCGGCGGCAGTTCCTCGGCCTGCCAGTCCCAGAGCAGGTAGTCGATGACGATATTGTTGCCCGAGCTGGTCGAGGCGATATGCACCACCGGCAGTTCGTTGCGCTTCAGCCATACCAGCACGCCCTCGGTGTAGAAGCTCCGATAGCCGCCGCCCGATGCGACAAAGCCGTACCTGATCATCGTTTTACCTCCCGGGATTGGTGAGGTGCTGGCGGGCGCCAGCACCGTGAGCGAGTTTGCCACCAGTTTGCCACGAGTCGGTCATCACTGTGCACCAACGCCCCGAGCGCGCGCGGCGCAGCTGGCGTGCGTCAGCAGGTGCGCTAGCGCAACCGCTGACTGACCTCGACGAGCGTGTGGTCGTCGGTCAGATTGACCGTGAAGCCCAGCGCTTCCAGCAGCCGGAGCGTCGGCTCGTTGCTTGCCAGTACTTCGCCGCGCAGGAGCGACAGGCCGTGCTCGCGCGCGGCATCGACCAGGCGGTTCATCAGGCGTGCCCCGAGGCCCTTGCCGACCATCTCGTCGGCGATCACCACGGCGAACTCGCCGCTCTTGCCGTCGGGCAGGATCGAGTAGCGCGCTTCGCCGAGAACCACCGCGTTCCCGTCGCGTTCGCCGGTGGCGACGATCACCATGTCGCGCCCGTAGTCGATGTGGGCGTAGCGGGCCAGCTGGTGCATGGGTAGTTCGCTGAGGGCCGAAAAGAAGCGCAGGCGCTTGCTGTGCGCCGACAGATGACGCACGAAGTCCTGCAGCGCCGCGGTGTCCTCCGGGCGTATCGGGCGCAGCGTGCAGCGGCTGCCGTCCTTGAGCGTGGCGTCCGATTCAAGCTGCGCCGGGTAGGGGCAGATCGCCATATGGCCGTAGCGCTCTCGTTCCTCCGGCAGCGGCTGGACGGCGATGGCGACGTCGACCGCGACCGCGCCGGCGCTGTCGGCGATCAGCGAACTGATCTCCAGGCTGTGCAGCCAGGGCAGTTCGCTGGCCATTTCCGAAGTTCGCAGCAGGATCCGGCGCAGCGGTTCTGCAGCCACCGCCGGCTTGCCTGGTACCGCGCCGAGCAGTCGGGCGACGTACGGTGTGTCGAGCAAGGCGTCGATCAGGCGGGTGTTCAGGGGCGGCAGGGCGACCGCGCGGGCGTCGTAGATCACCGGCGCGATGCCGCTCTCGGATAGCGAGATGACCGGACCGAACAGGCGGTCCTGGCGAATGCCAATGGCCAGCCAGCGGCCTTCTGGCTTGGACACCTGCGGTTCGATCAGCACCCCGGCCGGTGTGTGGCCCGCGGCGGTCAATTCGCGGAAAGCAAGCGCCACCTCCGGCGCCGAGCGCAGTTGCAGGCGAACGCTGCCCGCGGCCTTCGGCGTACCCGCGGCCAGCGCCGGCTTCATCGCCAGCGGATAGCCCAGGCGGTCGGCGATATGCACCGCTGCGGTCGGCGAGGTCGCCAGCACCGTTTGCGATACCGGGATGTGGAAGGCCGCCAGGACCCCTTTTGCTTCGGGCAGCGTCAGCGCCAGCCGCTGCTCGGCGAGCGCGCCGTCGATGATTGCGCGTGCCGCAGCGACATCGGGAGCGACGTACGACGAGAGGGCCGGCGGCATTTCGAGCAGCATTGCCTGATTGCGGACCCAGTTCACCATGAAGGCAAAAGCCGATACGGCGTTTTCAGGCGTCCGGAAAGTCGGGAAGCGGGCCCTGGCGAAAGCGGCTCGCGAGCTGCGCGCATTCACTTCGCCCAGCCAGCAGGTGAACACCGGTTTGACGGCCTGCTCGACAGCACCGATCGTCGCCTGCGCGACGGCCAGCGGATCGACATAGACATTGGGCGTCAGGATGGCCAGGACAGCGTCGACGCCGGGGTCGTCGAGACAGGTGGTGATGGCCTCGACAAAGCGTTTCGGACCGGTGTCGAACAGCACATCGACCGGGTTGCCGGCCGACCAGCTGCCCGGCACCAGCTGGCGCAGGCGGTCCTCGGTTGGCGGGGCGAGCTGCGCCAGGGTAATCGCCAGCTGTTCTGCCTGGTCGAGGGCCATCACCGCCGGCCCGCCGCCGTTGCTGACGATCGCCAGGCGATTGCTGCGCGGCTTGCGGGGCGTGGTCAACGCGCGGGCGGCCGAGAACATGTCGCCGAGAGCGCGGACCCGGAGAACGCCGGCGCGGCGCAGCGCGGCGTCGAAAGCGTCGTCGCGGTCGACCCGGACGCCACTATGTGCTTCGGCAATGCGTGCCGACGTCGCGCTCTTGCCGGCCTTGACCGCGATCACCGGCTTGATGCTGGCGGCCGCACGCACCGAAGTCAGGAATCCGCGCGCGTCGCGCAGGCCTTCGAGGTAGAGCAGGATGCTTTCGGTGTGCGGGTCGCCGGCCAGGTAGTCGAGTATGGCAGGCAACTCCAGGTCGTCGGACTCGCCTGGCGCAAAAATGGCCGAAAAGCCGAATTCGTCGTTGTGGCTCCAGTCGAGGATGTTGGCGCACACGGCGGCCGATTGCGAGACCAGCGCCAGGTTGCCGGCGGGAACCGCTTGCGTGACCGGAGTCAGGTTGAGGCCGGCATGCGGCACGATGTAACCCAGCGCCTGCGGGCCGAAGAGGCGGACCTTGTTGCGTGCGGCCAGCTCTCTGAGTCGTGCGCCAGCGGCGGTGGCCGGCCGCAGGCCGCCGGAGAAGACGACGGCGGCATGGATGCCGCGGCGCCCGCAGTGGTCGACGATTCCGGGAACGGTTGGCGCCGGGGTGGCGATCAGCGCCAGCGAGAGCGGTGCCTGAATCTGTGACAGCGATCGATGGCAGGCCATGCCATCGATCTCGGAGTGCCTTTCCGAGACGATATGCAGCCGCCTGGCCAGCGCGCCACTGCGCAGGTTGAGCAGCAGCCCGTGGCCCAGGCTGCCAGGCTCCTGGCTGGCGCCGAAGAGGACCGCGCCGACGGGTGCGAGAAAGGGCTGCAGCGGCGTTCGATACTGTGCCATCGATGCGTGCCCCTCAGAGCAGGGCGTTCGAGTTTGCCGCCGGCAATGCTTCGCCCAGATCGACCAGGGTTTCGATGGCGCCAACCACCTTGCCGTGGATATCGTGCAGCGGCGCGGCCATGAAATGCAGCCACTTGCCGCGCGGCCCGAAGCCCGGGAAGAAATCGCGTGCTTCGAAGGCATTGGCCACCAGCGCCGAAGGCCTGGCGCGGTCGGCGTAGCGGTCGGCGACTTCTTCCCCGGGCGCTCCGCGCACGATCATCTCGGCGAGCACTCCGCGCCGTGTTTCATGGCGGTAGAAAGCGCGCCATGTTTCACTCTTGCCGATCATTTCCGCCGCCGAGAAACCGGTCAGCGCTTCGCAGGCGCGGTTCCAGTGGGTGACCCGGCACTGCGCGTCGACGACGAAGGTGGCGACCGGGCTGCCGGCGACCATCTCGCCGAGCTGGCGTACCGCTTCTCGGCGCGAGATCTCGGCTTCCTTGCGCCCGCTGATGTCCTGCAGGGTCTCGACGCAACCGACGATGCTGCCCTGCGCGTTTGCGATCGGCGCCGCGGAGAAGGCCAGCCAACGCCCCTGCCGACCAAAGGTCGGGAAAAAATCCTCGGCTTCCCAGCCACCCGGGCAATGGGCCGCCGGACGGTACTTGCCGCGATAGAATTCCTCGATCACGCTGCGCGCGGCGCCTTCTACCACCAGGTCGGCCAACACCGGCCGTGGTTCCGGATAAAAGGCTCGCCACTGCTGCTGCGTGCCGAGCACTTCCGCTGCCGGGACGCCGGACATGCGCGCCAGAGCGCCATTCCAATAGACGACGACCTTGCTGGCGTCGATGACGAAGGTCGGGACCGGGCTGCCGTCGAGAATGCGGGCGGCGTCGGTCAGTGCGGCGTCGGTCATTTCGTCTCCTCCCTGGAGCTTTTCGCCTTTTCACCAATCTTATCGTATCGCTGCTGCCCGCCCCGAAGAAGCCAGCGGCGGCGGCCAATGGGCGGCGCATTGTGCTACCTTCACCGGGTGTCATCTTGCCACAAGCCACCGCGCCGCTGCGCCGGCAGTTCGCTCGCGCGGGCGACTGCTGTACATTCGATGGGAGAACAGAAATGGACGAGTCCAGGATGCTGGCCGAATTTCGCACCAAGTTTCAGGTGGACCAACTGCTGGTCGCCGCGACACCGGCCTGGTCGTGGTCGGTAAGGCCCGCCCAGCCGACCCTCGGTGCCGGGGTGTTGTCGCTGAATCGCCATGCAGCTCGTTTTTCAGACGTCACGGCCGTCGAGATGAGCGAGCTGGCCGAACTGGTCGGGGCCATGGAGAAGGCCGTCAAGGAGGCTTTCGGCTACCAGATCATCAATTATCTGATGCTGATGATGGTCGATCACCATGTCCATTTTCACGTCATCCCCCGCTACGAGGGCGTTCGCCAGTTCGCCGGTCGGGAGTGGCTGGACCCGGGTTGGCCGGGGTTTCCGGCGCTCGCGGAAAACCAGCACGCCGACCTGGACGGCGTCCTGACCGAGATCCGCGAGGCGCTGCGCCTGGCATGAAAGCCATCGACGTACTGAAAATGCCATGGCACCTGCTGGCCCTGGCGGGCAAGACCAAGTCCTTTGTGCACAACCCGCTGATCGGCTCGCAGCGGCTCAACCAGTGGGGCCTGCATCGGCAACGCGTCGCCCTGGCAGACCGGACCGCCTGGACTCGTCGGGCAAGGTGGGTGGAGTCACTTTCGGCCGACGATCGTGCCGCCTATGCGCGCGACGGTTTCGTGGTCAAGCGCGACTTCCTGCCGGCCGAGCTGTTTGCGCGGGCGCGCGCCGAGGCGTCGGCGCATGTTTCGCAAGTGCGTCAGATGCGCCAGGGTCGCGCGGTCACCCGGCGGGTAACACTCGACCTCGCCGATGCCGGGCAGTTGCCGCACTGTGTCGCCGCCGCCAATGATCCACGCCTGGATCGGCTGATGCGCTATGTCGCGGCGCACGACGCGGTGCCGCTGATGTACCTGCAGATCATCATCGTCGATCCGGACCGTGGCGGGCAGGATCCGCAGACAGTGTTGCACCGGGACACCTTTCACTCGATCGCCAAGGCCTGGCTGTTCCTGCAGGATGTCGGTGAGGATGACGGGCCTTTCGCCTACGTGCCGGGATCGCACCGGCTGACCGAGCGGATGCGGGCGTGGGAGTACCAGCAGTCGCTGCAGGCAGCGTCGTCCGGGAACGTCTACCACGCGCGCGGATCGTTCAGGATGCCGCCTGAAGACCTCGAAGGCCTCGGTCTGGGGCCGGCGATGAAGGTCGCGGTGCCGGCCAATACGCTGGTGGTGGCGGACACACACGGCTTTCACGCGCGTACGCCGTCGTCGCGTCAGACGTTGCGCATGGAGATTTACGGCACCTTGCGGGGCAATCCGTACGGTCTGGGATTCGGGGTCGATCCGCTGGCCTGGCCCGGAATCCGTTCGCGCCGGGCCAGTCTGCTCGACGACGCGGCCGACCTTGCGGCGCGCTGCGGACTGATCGGCAACAGCTGGCCGAAGGTCCCGGCGCGGCGGATGGATAGTCCACGCGTGGACTGATTTCCGGGCCGCGGGCTACTGGGCTACTCGTCCCGCTTTTCGTTGCGCCAGTCGTGCAGGGTTTCCTTGCGCGGCAAGGGCGGCGTCCTGCCGGCGCCCCGATCGCGGATCAGCGGCAACGCGGCGCCGAGAACAAAGACGATACAGACGCCAAAAACGATCCAGCCTGCGCTCATTGCCTATTGCCTCTCTCGGTCGGGCCAGGGCTAGGCCGGGCCGGTCTTGTTGACCCGCTGGAATAACCCTCGCAGGGTGCTTTGCAGGTCGGCAGGCAGGAGCACCAGTTTGGCGTTGTCGGATTCGGCGATCCTGCCCAGACTGCTGATGTACTTCTCGCCGAGCAGGTAGAGCATCGGCAGTTCGTTGTCGCCAAAAGCGCTGTTGACCTTCCTGATCGCCTGCGACGAAGCCTCGGCGAGGGTGACCTGCGCCACCGCGTCGCGCTTGGCCGATTCCAGGCGTGCTTCGGCGGTCAGGATCATCGACTGCTTTTCGCCTTCGGCACGGGTGACCATCGCCTTGCGCTCGCGCTCTGCCGAAGCCTGAAGCTCCATCGCGCGCTGCATCGACGGCGACGGCTTGATGTCCTGGATCTCGACCGACTTGACGGTCAGGCCCCAGTCCAGCGCCTCGTCGGCGACACCGGCCTTCAGGCGCGCCTTGATCATGTCGCGCGACGACAGCGCCTGGTCGAGTTCCATGTCGCCGACGATCGAGCGCAGGGTGGTCATGATCATGTTGCGAATGCCTTCGGCGTAATCCTCGACGCCGTACACCGCTTTCACCGGGTCGGTGACCTTGATGAAGGCAATCGCGTTGACCACGATCACCGCGTTGTCGCGGGTGATCACCTCCTGCTCTTGCACGTCGAGAATGATGTCCTTGGTGGTCACCTTGTACGAGATGACGTCGACGTAGGGAATCGTGAACCGCAGCCCCGGCAGGAGGGTGGTACGGTACTTGCCGAGGCGCTGGACGATCCACTCTTCGCCTTGGGGAACGATTCGCACGCCATTGGCGACGCTGACCAGGACAAAAACGAACAGGACGATCGAAAAGACGGTGAAGCCATTGATGTTGCTGATCATCGTGCTTTCTCCACTTTGACGTAGCTGCCTTCGACGGCGACGATGCGCACCCGTTCGCCAGCGGCGATCGCCGTATCAGCGTAAGCCTCCCAGGCGTCGGCGCCAAGAATCGGCTTCTGAAAACGGACCTGACCACGACTGTCGGGGGTGATGTCCGCTACCAGCACGCCGACTTCACCGGCCACCTTCGCCGCCGACGTGCCGACGGTGGTCACCGTTCGCGGTTGGAGGTGGCGGAACCAGACCCAGACCAGTGCGGCCGAGAACGCGGCCCAGAGCAGGAACTGGGCCGACAGCGCGAGCCCGGGTGCCAGCAACAGCACCACCCCGACGCCGGCCGCACCGATCCCGAACCAGACCACAAAGAAAGCGGGGATGGCGAGCTCGGCCATCGTCAGGGCCAGTCCGAGCACCATCCAGTGCCACCATTCCGGCGAAAACATGTCGTGTTCCTCTGGTATGCCGACCGGC
>ERZ761602.4559-NODE-4559-length-17574-cov-8.084765_pt1 | contig 17574 bp, 13 predicted proteins | sample MGYA00512165_ERZ761602 | MGnify/ENA primary metagenome ERZ761602 (study PRJEB28899, sample SAMN02445085) | bioreactor sludge metagenome | biome: EBPR sludge; isolation source: Thorneside wastewater treatment plant | place: Australia: Brisbane, Thorneside... | reverse complement strand
TTCCGTTCGGCAAGAAGGCCGGAAGCCGCGTCGGCATTTTCGCGGGCCGATGTCACCGCCGCGATCGCAGCCGTAAGTTCCGATCCCTCTGCTTCGATCTCGGTTCCCATTCCCGCTATGCGGCTTTCGGTCGTTTCAAGCGCTTCGACGATCTCGACCAAGCGTTTTTCAGCTTCCTCAAGTTCGCGGGTAAGTGTACTCGTTCGAAGTTCAAGCTCCTTCTGCTCATTCTCGATGCGCTTAAGAGCCGATTGAACGGCACGGCGGCGTTCGCTCGATGTCGCGGCAAGCGTTCGCCGGTCATTGAGGGTGGCATTCTCGATCTCGGCGTTTTGTCTGGCGGTCGAAAGCCGAAGATTGACACCCTCGATCTTCGCCCTTACTTCGCCCAATAGGCTTTCAGCCGCTCGGCGGTTTGCGAGTGCCTCATCGATCCGGCCTTGTGTCTCCGCCGATTCCTTTGCCGTCTGTTCGATCTCGGACGCAACGACCTTTTGATGGCGTTCCGCCCTTTCAATCTCGTGGCGGGCGGTCTTTTCTTCGAGTTCGAGCGCGATCAAGTGCCGCTCGACCTTTATCACGAGTGATTGAAGATCAACGGTCTTTTCCTCAACCTCGGCAAGGACGGAACGATCTTTTTGGGCTTTTTGCCGTGCCGATTCAACAGCTTTTGCAAGATGCTCGACCCGATCGGCAAGCGTTACGAGTTCGCGTTTGAAAGCGAGAAGCGAGTCGCCCTCTTCGCCCTCGGCCCTAACGCCGCTGATATAAAGCGAACCGCCGATCAAGATATCGCCGTTTCGTGCGACAAAGATCCCTTCGCTTGCACCGACCGAAGAAAGATCATCGACAAGCTGTGCCCCCATTTCTCTCGGGAAAGCACTTCGCAAAACTGCGGCAAGCGGCCCTTCAACGCCGAGGACCGACAAAATATCCGAGCCTTCATTAGACGGCCGCTTGGTACTTTTCGGCTCAAGCTCCGGAGCGATCAGGATCGCAACTCTGCCAGCCCCGCTCTGCCTCGACCATTCGGCGATCTTTGCGGCCTCGGCAGCGGAACTGACGAGAACGCTTTGAAGATAGGGCCCAAACAAACTTTCGACCGCTGTTTCGGAACGTTCCGCAACATTCAGGAAATCAGCCAATACGCCCAGAGGCTCCACACCGATCTCCGCCCGCTGCGAGAAAAGTTTCTGTATCTCAGGCGAATAAACGGCCCGCCGGTACTCAAGCTCCTCAAGTGTCTCTAAACGGTTCTTTGCCCGGAGCATTTCGCCCTCGGCCGCGGCAAATTCCTGCTCGGAGAGAGCAAGCGTTTCCCTTGCGGCCGCAACATCGGCGGCCAAAGCTCCCTTTTCTTTCTCGAATTGGGCGAGCTTTTCGCGTTCGGAAGTGATCTCCGCAACAAGCCGTTCGACCTCAAGAACATGCTCGTCGTGAGCTTTTTTCGCCCGGCCTTCCTCTATTTCAAGTCCCTTAGTACGCTCGGCAAGCCTCTCAAGATTATGGGTAAGTTGCCGTTCAACCTCACCGAGTCGTTCGATTGCGGCCGTATGCCGCATCAGCTCGGCCCGCTCGGCCTCAAGTTCGGTCTCGATGCCCCGAACCTCTTCCACAAGCTCCGAATAACTCTTCTCGGCTTCAGCGAGGAGCATCCGCGAGGCATCGGCCTGTTCGCCCTCGGCGGCCTCTTCCTTTTCAAGCCGCTCTTTCTCTGACGAAGCAAGATCCATCCGCTCGGCGGCCGCATCGAGCTCACGCTTAAGGTTGCTTATCCGGTTTCGAAGCTCTTCGATCTGTTCTGCCTGGTAGCGGCGTTCCCTTTCAACGCGGTCACGCTCAAGTGCGGCTTCAGAGTGTTTCCGGCGAATCTCTGCCAGCGACTCCTCCGCATCGCGAGCAAGCTGGGTCGCTTGCCGGACGGATTCTTCCTGTGCAGTAACGGCGAGCGAACATTCTTCAACATTTTTGACGGCGCCGGACAGCTGTGCGGAAAGATCTTCGATCGCCGCCGCCAGGTGCTTGCCCTCTGCGGCAAATAGCTGACGGAGCAGCACACGGAACTCGTCCTGAAGCGCCACAAAACGCCTGGTCTTTGCCGCTTGCCTTCGCAGCGAATTGGCCTGTTTTTCTATTTCGGAAACAATGTCTGAAATGCGGCCGAGATTGGTCTTGGCACTCTCGAGGCGAGATTCCGCGGCCCGCTGCCGGGTACGGAACTTCGAAATTCCGGCAGCTTCTTCGATAAGGTTTCGGCGGTCCGCCGGCTTTGCTGAGAGGATCTGGCCGATCCTTCCCTGTTCGATGATCGCGTAGTGAGCACCCGAAAGGCCTGTTCCGGCAAAAAGATCCTGGATGTCACGCAGCCGGCAGGACTTCCCGTTGAGCAGGTATTCGCTCTCGCCTGAAAGATAAAGCCGCCGCGAAACCGAGACCGCTTCGCCGGGAGCAAAATCAAGAGCAAACGACCGCGGACGCCAATGGCGCTTTGTCTTTACGGTCCGTGCGGTGCCAACCGTAGCCGTTGCGGCAGCGGCCGCGACCTGAACCTGCTCGACCTCGGCCTCGCCTACATGAAAACCATTCTCGGAGCCGTTCTCATTGATCGACGCCGCGACCTCGGCGGCTGTGATATCGATCGGTTCCGCTTCGCTGACAGGACCTTCGAGCGCATTTACATCGACGGCGAGCTCATCGATATTGCTGAGGGCTTCGTCTATCTCTTCGAGTTCGTCATCTTCGGCATCGAATGTCATTTCATCCCGGACAAGATGAAGAACGACCTCCGCCATTCCCGAGGGTTTGCGGTTCTTTGTACCCTGGAAAACGACGTCCTTCATCTCCGCACCGCGGAGCGATTTCGCACGCTGTTCGCCGAGCACCCAAGCGATCGCATCCGACACGTTGGACTTGCCGCAGCCGTTCGGCCCGACCACCGCGGTGATGCCGTTTCCGGTGAAAACGACCTCAGTATGATCTGCAAATGACTTAAAACCTGTTATCTCGAGGCGTTGAAGCTTAAACATCCTATAGTGCTTGCCAGTCTGGGGTAGCACTATATTTTGGGGTATGGCCGCTTTTTAGTCAACCCTTGGATGTTCTTACATCACCTCGGTGCTGACGTCGCGAAGGCCCTGTTGCTCGGCCCGCTCGTGGTCGAGCTCTGTGAGGACGTCAAGGAGGAAATTGGTGTTGCTGGTTATCTGAATAACGACCGAAAACTCGCTTTCGGAGATCGAAAATTCGAACGTACCGCTATTAAGTTCCACCAGGTCACGAAAGGCCCTTACACCGTTCCTGCCGTTGCATTCGGCATCGACGATCTGCCCTTCATTGAACGCCACACTGCCCAAGTGGAGGTCCGATTTCAGGACCAGCAGGCCGGTCATTTTCGCATTCTCGATCACCTGGACCGCGTCAAATATCCCGACGTATCCTAAGTTGCCGGCAAAGGTCGTATCTGTTCGGACCTTCTGCGGAGACCTGTCGCGGGTCGTTGCGAAGTCCGGCCTTCTTGCCCTGCGTATCGCATCAAGCCCCGGTGCCACAGAAATGCGCGGATCAAGCAGTTTTGCCTCCTGCAGCCGGTCGTAGGCGTGGTCAAATTCTTCGCGGTTTATATATAAGGTAACGAGGGCAAGGCATTGCCTTGCGGCCTCGTTCAAATTCTTCTGTTGAACGCAGATATCGCGCATCTTTTCCCGGAGCGGAATGGAACGCGGGCTTCGGTCGATAGATTCCTTCAAAAGCTGGAATGCTTTTTCGGGCGACGCGTATTTAACAAAGAGGTCAGCATCGAGCAGGACGCTCTCGATCGAAACTTCGTTGAAGGGAATCTTTGTGTCTAGCATTTGGCTCATTTCAGGAGGGAAACCCGGTGGGTTCAACATTGTTTATTCTAGCACAGCCCGAAAAGGCTTGTCAGCAAGTTTTTGAGCCGGGCGAGCCAGCCGCCGGAATGAATCTGAAGCACCGAGCCAAGCGAAAACCTTTTCGGCAGTAATTCGTTAGATACATCAGGCGTTCCGCAATTTTATGATCACGCAAACTTCCGTTTCTACAGTAAGTTACAAGGCGTTTCCGGGTGCTCCGACCGTCCGAAAAGAGGCCGAGGCCTTTCTTCCGACCGAGTTCGGCAATTTCAGCATTGCGGGCTACCGCTCGCTCGATTCGGACGAAGAGTTCGTCGTGGTTTATAAAGGTGCCGAAAGCTCGGACAGGCCGGCGCCGGTCCGGATCCATTCGCAGTGCCTTACGGGCGATGTATTTCACTCCGTAAAGTGCGATTGCGGCCCGCAGCTCGAGCGTGCACTCAAAACCATCGCCGCTGAGGGCCGCGGAGCGGTCGTTTATCAGCATCAGGAAGGCCGGGGCATTGGGATCATCAACAAGATCAAGGCGTATTCCCTGCAGGACAAGGGGGCCGATACCATCGAAGCAAATCTGATGCTCGGGCTTGATGTTGACCTTCGCCAGTACGGGCAATGCGTTGAGATACTCCGCGATCTCGGATTTACTAGCGTGAAAGCATTGACCAACAACCCGGAGAAGATCCAGGCGATGCGCGACGGCGGGCTTGAGGTGGTTGAGCGTGTCCCGATCGAATTTGAACCCTCAGAACACACCGAAAAGTACCTGAGCGTTAAGAAGTTTCAGATGGGACACTTCCTTAACCTCGTCACACAGAATATTTAGTACCTCCTGGTGTAGTAACTGCACTTGCCAAAACTAGAGGCGGCCCGAAAGCCGCCTCTTTTTTTGCTCACCGATGTCCGATCTCTAGAAATCGAACCTGATCCCGATCCTTATCTGCCGCGGCCGATATGCACGCGTCGGGACAAGGAATCCGGTCCTCAACTCCTCAAGTTGAGCGGGCGTCGGGTTTGCCGAAACGGCCTCGAAGTTGATGAATTCCGACCCGAAGCTGAAAACCGCAGCATTGAGGACATTATTGAACTCGATCTGCGGCCTCAGCCTCATCCGCTCGCCGAACCGCCACTCGCGGGAGACATTTATGTCGAAGATGAACTGTGCGGGACCGGTGCCGGCATTTCTCGGCAGGTTTCCGCCGCGTCCGATCGGCGCCAGCGAAAACTGTTGAGCAACATTTAGCGGAACCGGATCATTGACGTCGCGCCAAACGATGTCGCGGATATTTCCGCTAAAATCGGGCCGGTCTGAGTTTACATCATCAAGGTTCCGGTCGTCGGCCGTTTGTCCGCCGTTCGAGATATTGAACGGAGCACTTGAGCCGACCCTCAGGATCGGCGAGAAACGCAATTTACCGAACCACCACGGAGTGTCGAACGTTCCGGAAAGGGCAAAGCGATGCCGGCGGTCGAGCAAGCTCCGCGACCATTCGGCCCCAAAGTCACCGGGCGTTTGCGCCGACGAAGTATTCACAATTCCGTCGTCATCAAGGTAAGAGAGCGTGTAGGCCGCACGAAGCGAACCGCCGAAGCCCATCCCGAGCTGCCGATAACGCCGCCGCACCTCAAGAATAAGCCCGCGGTACCAACTGGCTCCCATCGAGCCGACCTGTTCCGTTTGCCCGAACTGAGGAAACGGCCGGAGCGAATCGGCAATAACGAGCGCACGTCCGTAGGGAGTCGATGACGAGGTCGAGCGATTCTGGCTGTTCAGGTTGTAGTAAGTTATGCCGGCATCCGTTCGCGAATCCGGAGCGGTAAGCCCCGCAAACTCGAACCTGATATTCCCGGTCGTGATCCCATTAGCGAGATAATCGGCAAGGTCCGAAAAGCCCTGCGGAATGATCGGCGCGTTGGTATTTATCTCTCGCCAGAGGCGGATGGTCTTGTTCAGCGTGAAATTTGCCTCGGCGACAAACCCCTTTCCGATCTCGCGTTCAAAACCGAAGTTGAATTGATAGCTTTCCGGGATCTTGATGTTCTCATCAAGGCTTCGGAAGAAGCTATTGTTGTTGAGGCCCGCCGCGATGTATTGCTGAATGAGCGGGCTGTCCGGCGTGAGCGTTTGCGGAAACTGATTGCTGAGCGCCGCAAGGTAAACATCACGGGCACCGCCGGTCGAGGTCACGCGGTTCGTGTCAAAAATGATCTCGTTCAAACCGCGGCGGTAATCATCGACCGTCCGCAGCAGGACGCGGTTATAGAAGATGCCGGCACCAAATCTGACAACGCCCTTTCCGTTTTTGAAGGGCGACCAGGCAAGTCCGACACGCGGGCCGAAATTGTTATCGTCCTCGATAACGGTCTCGCGTTCCCAGCGAAGGCCGAAATTGAGCGTAAGGTTATTCCGGAGCCGCCAATCGTCCTGAAAGAAGAGGCCGGTGTAAGTATTGACGACATTGGAATCCGTAAAGAAGTTGTGCCGGTAGCGGACAACGCAGCTCCGCGGAAAAGTATTTACACCGCCGCGGATGCGCGGGTTCGATGGCCCCGGCGGCTGTGTCGGATCGGTCAAACACTGCGGGACGGTCGTTGTCGAAAGCGGATCGGCAAAGTTGAACGTTCCGGTCGCGTCATTAAGGTCGATAAAGGTCGAATCGACCCGCTGAATATCAAAACCGAACCGCAGCGAATGATTTCCTGCAACGTAGGTGAAAGTATCCTGAAGCTGCCAGCGGTTCTCTTCGCGTGCGGAGGTGCCGAGAGTTGATGAACCGGCGACAAGCGTCGTGTTAAAGGTCAATCCGGGTTCGCGGAAGCTGATCAGGACGACCGGATTTACAAATTGGCCGACCGCCTGAAAGTCCGGCTTAAGCTGAGAATACTGAAAGCGGAATTGATTTACTGCCTTGGAGCTGACGACCCAATTATAGGTGCCATTGATCGCCTGAGTTTCGGTCCGGCGTCCGATCAGCGACTCGGCGAGGCGGTTTCCGCCGTTGAACTGCCGGAGGTCGTTCGTCTTGCCGTATTGGTAGCTGACGGTGATCGAATGATTGGCGTTGAAATTATGGTCGCCGCGGGCGGTAAAGCGGTGCTGCTTTCGCGGAGTGTCCGAGCCATCGATGAATCTTCCGAGCTGCGAGCCGAAATCCGTGATTATCTCGCCCGAATTCGGCGTCGGGAGCGGAAAGGCCGGATTGGTCGCGATCGGGATGTATGTATCGGTTATGGTCGAATCGAATATGTAGTCATATTCATAGGACGTAAAGAAGCTTGTCTTGTTCTTAAAGTAACCGACCGGGACCGGCCCGCCGAATGTGAAACCGGGGATGTGCTGCTGAAACGGGAACCGCGCAACGCCGCGGCGGTTATTGCTCCACGTGTTTGCGTTGAGGCTTTCATCTGAAAAGAAGTAAAAAAGCCGACCCGCGAATCGCCGCGAACCGGCGCGCGTGCGGATATTTACGCGGCCGCCCGAGGCGCGTCCATACTCGGCGGAGAATTGATTGGTAACGACCTGTACCTCGGCGATATTCTCGACCGAAGGTTGAAAGCGGATACCGGCGACCCGGTCGTCGTTATTATCAAGCCCGTCGATGGTGATGTTGTTGGAATAAGCGGCACCGCCGGAGAGGGCAAAGACGCCGCCCTCGATCAATCCGCTGCTCGGGGCCGATTCCGTACGGCCGCCCTTATCAAATGAGAGGTCGCGATTGGAAAGCGGCTCTTCGGTAACTCCGCCGAGCGTTAGGACAAGGTCCAATCCATCGCGGGTAGTATTCGGCAATTCCTCGATCTCACGTTGCTCGATGGTTCCGCCGACAATTGTCCGCGTTGTATCAATTACGGGTGCGTCCGTGTCATCTACGGTTACGGTCGTCTCGGCCTGGACGTCTGCCGGCGAAAGATCGATATCAAGCTGGAGGTTCTGGCCCGAGATGGTGTTTAGCTCGACGCGTTCCTTTGCCCCAAAGCCCGTGGCCGCAAACCTAATGGTATATGGTCCCGGCGGAAGCTCTATCAACCGATAACGGCCGTCGGAATTTGTGGTCGCCGTCCGCTCCTGTCCGGTAGCGGTCTGCCGGGCAGTTACCGTTGCCCCGGCGATCGCCTGCCCGTTTGTATCAACCACCCGCCCGGAGATGACAACATCATCCAGGTCCTGGGCAAACGCCCCGGCCGCCGCCGCCAAACACAAAAACACCAAAAGAACCGTCTTGCGCATATCTGCTCTACCTTCTGTTAAAGGAAACTCCTATAAATACTGTGATATGAGGTCGTGCCCTATTTTCAAAGAAACCCCACAAATTGTAAAGCCCACCCACCTTGCCAAATCGTTAATGGAAACAACCCCGAAGCCCTAAAAGTGGACGGGAAGTTAAATATGTTCTTTACTACATAGCAAATTCGTTTTTATTTACCTCTACGGCAACTATTTGCCCGTTCGCCCAATACTAATGTAAGACGAACAACGACGACTTCTTGAGCAGCAGCTTTGGAATATCGCGAATACCCTTCGCGGAAAGATGGATGCGGATGAGTTTCGCGATTACATCCTCGGTTTTATCTTCTACAAGTACCTTTCCGAGCGGATGAATGACTATGCCGACGATATGCTGTCCGAGGACAACATTCTCTATCAGAGCATTGACGAAGAGAGCGTGGACGGAAAGGAATACCTCGAAGCGATAAAGGCCGAGGCCGTAGAACAGCTTGGCTACTTTCTTAAGCCTTCCGAGTTGTTCTCAGCCGTTGCCGCTCGCGGCAACGGGAACAAGAACAACTTCATTCTCGAAGACCTGCAGCGCATTCTCAATAATATCGAGCAAAGCACGATGGGCACGGAAAGCGAGGACGATTTCGACAAACTTTTCGAAGACGTTGATTTGGCCAGTACGAAGCTTGGAAAAAAGGTTGAAGAACGAAACAAAACAATCGTCGATGTCCTTGCTCACCTTGATAGGGTTGATTTCCGGCTCAACGATAACGAAGCGGATCTTCTCGGCGATGCTTACGAATACCTGATCTCGCAGTTTGCGGCCGGTGCCGGAAAGAAAGCGGGCGAGTTCTACACGCCGCAGGAAGTTTCAAAGGTCCTGGCAAAGATCGTCACGAGCGGAAAGGACAAGATTAAGAACGTTTATGACCCGACATGCGGTTCGGGCTCTTTGCTGCTGCGTGTGGCGAAAGAGGTAAAGGATGTCGGAAAGTTTTACGGGCAGGAAATGAACCGGACGACATACAACCTTTGCCGGATGAACATGATCATGCACGGCATAAGTTATCGGAAGTTTGATGTTCAGCGTGACGATAGTCTTGAGCGGCCTCTCCATCCAGATCTGTTAGCCGATGCAATCGTAGCCAATCCCCCCTTTTCTCAAAAATGGTCTGCGAATAATCTCTTCTTAGGCGACGATCGGTTCTCGCAATACGGAAAGCTCGCTCCGGGGTCTAAGGCAGATTATGCCTTCATTCAACATATGATCCATCACCTCTCTGAAAACGGAGTGATGGCTGTGGTTGCTCCGCATGGAGTTCTTTTTCGAGGTAATGCCGAAGGGCATATCAGAAAATACCTGGTAGAGGACAGAAACTATCTTGACGCAGTGATCGGCCTGCCAGAAAATATCTTTTACGGCACCACCATCCCGACCTGTGTTCTTGTCTTTAAGAAGTGCAAGGAGCATTTCAACGATATACTTTTTATCGATGCCAGTCAGGGGTTTGAAAAACGCGGCAACCAAAACTTTCTGCGACCCGAGGATATTGAGAAAATAGTCACAACCTACCGCGAGAGAAAAGCCGAAGACAAGTACAGCTGTATAGCGACTCTTGAAGAGGTCGCTAAAAACGATTACAACCTAAATATTCCTCGATATGTTGACACTTTTGAGGAAGAAGAGCTTATCGATCTCGAAGCGGTTTCAAAAGAACTTGAGGAACTAGACTCAGCAATCGCCCTGAACGATAAGGACATTGCAGATTTTTGCCAGCAACTGGGAATCTCAACGCCATTCCGTCTCCCAAGATGAAGATAAACGAGCTAACAAATAAGACTCTTCCCGAGGTTCGATTCCCTGATTCAGAAGGAATGTGGAAACGTCAAAGTCTAGACGAGTTATTCGAATATCGCCCGACGAATTCTCTTTCTCGCGACGACTTAAATTATTTGTGCGGTGATACCCAAAACATACATTACGGAGACATACATACTAGTTTTCGGTCGTCGTTCGACGCAACAAGGGAATCAGTGCCATCAATCAACTGCGGGATTTCTACAGCTAAGCTCAAGGAAGCTGATTATTGCCGAGTCGGAGATGTTGTAATGGCGGACGCGTCAGAAGATTATTCAGATATTGGCAAATCGATCGAAATCATCAATCTCGATAATAAATGGACTGTCGCGGGGTTGCACACTATATTGCTTCGGCCAAAGATGGATTCGTTTGTAACCGGGTTCCTCGCTCCCCTCTTTCAGTCGTGGAAGGTTCGTCTTCAAATAATGACCTACGCGCAAGGGACGAAGGTTCTCGGCATCCCAAAGAATTGGCTTTCTAGGATTGAACTGGATTATCCAAAGGAAATCGAGCAACAGAAGATTGCGGGTTTTTTTTCGGCGGTGGATGAGCGGATCGCGCAGCTTGAGAAAAAAAAGGAACTCCTTCTCAAATACAAAAAAGGCGTTATGCAGCAGATCTTTTCCCAAAAAATCCGCTTTAAAGCCCCCAGCGGCAATTCCTTCTCCGATTGGGAGGAAAAACGTTTGCGAGACGTATGTCAGATTAATCCGAAGACCGGAAATCTTCCAGAAGAATTCATATACATTGACTTGGAGAGTGTAGAGTGCGGAAGTCTCAATAAAGAAACAACAATTCTACGCGGCGACGCACCGAGCCGTGCTCAGCGAGTTCTAAAACGCGGCGATATCCTTTTTCAAACCGTTCGCCCGTATCAGAGCAACAATCTTATCTTTGACCGCGAAGGAAATTACGTGGCTTCGACAGGTTATGCTCAGATTAGGGCAAAGGGCGATAAGAACTTTCTGTTTCAGGCGTTGCTAAGCTTTAGTTTTCTAAAGGATGTAATTCGTCGATCTACAGGATCGAATTACCCGGCAATAAACTCGGAAGACTTGGCGGATATTAAACTTGCAATTCCGTCTTTGCCTGAGCAAAAGCGGATTGGTGACCTACTTTCATCCATCGACGGGAAGCTCGAGTCGATTGGCCGACAGATCGAGAAAACAAAAACCTTTAAAAAAGGCCTTTTGCAGCAGATGTTTGTTTGAAGACTTACGCAGGAGAATACAAATGGTAACTGAGATCAAAACGAAGAAAACATTTGGAACGCTTGATGTCGCTCGGATCAGCCCGGAGCCAAAGCCCGACTGCCCGAGAGCGTTAAATATTCACATGACCTTTGAGGATGCCCTGAAATTGCATTTCGGGCTTGGACAGGCTTTGGCTAAGCTGAACAGTTACAACCGCGCAACAACAGACGGAAAACGAGCAACCGTAAACCTATGCGTTTACACCGACACCAAACGTATTTCCATAAATGAAGGCCAATTGCCAAAGGGCAAATAACGCGCTCTTGACGGAAGTGAAATCAGGCGATGGAAGATCCAGACAAAGATTTTGTTTGCAGAACCAAAGAGATTCTCGATACCGTTCGGACGAAACATGATGTTTCGCTTCTGGTAAATTGCACGTTCGGCCTGGTAATTTTTCCGCATACAATTGTCCTTGAGAGGTTAAGACCTGTGAGCAGGGAGTCGTGGTGGTCGAGTTCTGAGTTTTGGAGCAAGAACCTTAAGGATCAGCATGATCTTCCCAACTTCTTGAAAACAGCTTTAGGAAACAACCATTTCCCAAAATCGATTGGTGAGTTCCTTCATAAGTTGCGAAACGCCCTTGTACATCAGGAATTCGAACCGATAAACAATGAAGGACAATTGATGGGAATGAAATGGACGATCATTAAGAAAAGAGATTTGCACCTTGAACTTAAAGAGGAGGAGTTAAGGGAACTTCTTCCATTTATTGCAAACGTTTACTTGCGTTTTCTCAGCGAGGAGTGCAACTGAGCGGAACAATGCCCACCCAACCGGAACAGGAACTGGAGAACAAACTCGTCGAGCAGCTTGTCACTATCGGATATGAGAAAGTGCTTATCCGCGATGAGGCAGACCTTGTTGCAAACCTAAAAGTACAACTTGAAAAGCACAACAAGAAATCGATCTCCGAAAAGGAATTTGACCGTGTTTTGAATCATCTAAACCGCGGTTCGGTCTTTGACCGGGCGCATATCCTTCGGGATAAGATGCATCTCGCAAAGGATGATGGAACGAGCACCTATATCGAATTTCTCGACTCGGAAAATTGGTGCCAGAACCGCTTTCAGGTCGCTCAGCAAATAACCGCCGAAGGAAAGTTTAAGAATCGTTACGATGTAACGATCCTGATGAACGGCCTGCCGCTTGTCCAGATCGAACTGAAACGCCGAGGGCTTGAATTGAAAGAAGCTTTCAACCAAACAAACCGCTATCAGCGGCATTCCTATAACTCAAGCTACGGCCTTTTCAATTACATTCAGATATTCGTTATCTCGAACGGCGTCAATACAAAGTATTACGCCAATAACCGCCAGCAATCCTTCAAGCAAACATTCTTTTGGGCCGATATTGAAAACGCGCGTATCACCAACCTTTCCGAATTTGCAGACGTTTTTCTCGAGAAGTGTCATATCTCGAAAATGGTCTGCAAATATACGGTACTCAATGAAGCATTGAAGGTATTGATGGTCCTTCGGCCGTATCAGTATTATGCCGTCGAACGATTGATAGATCGCGTAAAGAACACAAACAAGAATGGCTACATCTGGCACACGACCGGCTCCGGCAAAACTCTGACCTCGTTCAAAGCAAGCCAGATAATGAAAGAGATGCCGAACATCGAAAAGGTGGTGTTTGTCGTCGACCGCAAGGACCTGGATTACCAAACCACAAAAGAATTCAACAGTTTCTCGGCTGGAAGTATCGACGGCACGAACGACACGAAATCTCTGGTCCGTCAGTTTTCGGGCAATACGAAGCTGATCGTTACCACGATCCAAAAGCTGAACACCGCCGTCTCAAAGAAACAGCACCTCGGGACAATGGATGGGGTCAGGGATAAGAAGATGGTTTTTATCTTTGACGAATGCCACCGGAGCCAATTCGGCGAAACTCACAAACGCATCAAAGAGTTTTTCAGCAATGTGCAGATGTTTGGTTTCACCGGAACTCCGATCTTTGCAGAAAACCGAGTCGGAAACCGGACGACGAAAGACCTTTTCGATGATTGCCTTCACAAATATGTGATCACGGACGCCATCCGCGATGAGAACGTCTTGAAATTTGCGGTTGAATACGTTGGCAAATATGTTGTAAGGCAGGAAAGTGCCAACAGCCTTGATATCGACGTCGAGGCGATAGATACAAGCGAGCTGCTTGAGTCGCCGGATCGGCTTGAAAAAATCGCCGATTATGTCATCGCGAATCATGCCCGCAAGACCCACAACGGGAATTTTACGGCAATGATGGCGGTTGGGAACATCGCATCGCTGATCAAGTACTACGAGATCTTTAAGGCGAGAAAAGAAACCGGCGGCCATCGGCTAAAGATCGGAACGATCTTTAGCTATGGCGCCAATGAGGAAGACCCGGACGCAGACGGAAGTTACTACTTTGAAGATCCGGGAACGGACAACGGACCGATGACGCCTGCCACGTCGCATACAAGAGACAAGCTCGAAGAATTTATCGGGGACTACAACGCGATCTTTAACACGAAGTTTACGACAAGGGACAGCCAATCGTTTTACAACTATTACAATGACATCGCTCGTAGAGCTAAGAACAAAGAACTCGATCTGCTTCTTGTGGTCAACATGTTCCTCACCGGTTTCGACAGTCCGGGGCTCAACACGCTTTTCATTGACAAGAATCTTCGCCACCACGGCCTGATCCAGGCCTATTCAAGAACCAACCGGATACTTAACGAACGAAAATCGCAGGGCAACATCGTTGCCTTTCGAAACCTGAAACAGGCGACCGACAACGCAATTACGCTTTTTGCAAATAAAGACGCGATCGAAGAGGTAATACTTGAGCCGATAGAAACTTACATCGAGAGATTCAATGCCGAGGTTGCCAACCTTAAGCAGATCGTGCCGACCGTCGGTAGCGTTGACGGTCTTGAAACCGAAGACGACGAACTTAAGTTCATCAAGTCGTTTCGCAGTCTCATGCGGCTCAGGAACGTTCTAATCACTTTTGCGGACTTTGATTTCACACAGTTGGAGCTGACGGGACAGGAATTTGAGGATTACAAGAGCAAATACCTCGACCTTTATGACAAGGTAAAAAGCGGGACCGAAAAAGAAAAGGTGTCTATCCTCGAGGATGTAGATTTCGAGGTCGAGCTAATCCACCGGGACGAGATCAATGTCCGCTACATCCTTGCCTTGCTTCGCGTCTACCTTGGACAAAGTGACCGCGAAAAAGAAAAGATTCGCGCGCAGATCGAAGGGCTTCTTTCCGGCGAGCTTAAACTTCGTAGCAAGCGGGAATTGATACTCGAATTTATCGACAGCAATATGCCGTTGATCGCCGATGCCGACAGCATCGACGATGAGTTCGATAAGTTCTGGAGCACCAAACAAAAAGAAGCTTTCGAAAAGCTTTGCAAGGAAGAAGGAATTGAGCCTGAAAAACTTCAAGAGCTGATCGCAGATTATCTATTCACCGACCAGAAACCGGCCCCGAGATCGATAATCGAACTCGTTGCTGTAAAGCCAAAAGCCCGAGAACGCCGTCCGCTAATTGAGCGCATCACGCGAAAGATAATCGACTTCGTCGATGTCTTCATCAACGGAATGGCGGATCTTTAGAGAGAATCCGCCAACACCGAATTCGATGCGTTTTTGCTAACTCGTGTGGCAGCGAAGTGAACAGTAGTAACAACCATTGACTTGGTTGTAGTGATTTCGGGCTGCGCGAACAGCCTCTTCACATGTTGCGAAGCTTCCGAGATAAATGCGATTCCACGTATCGGGAAGCCATGAGCAAGTTGATATGTGAACTTCGTGGTCTCCATTGTTTTGTTCGTTCTTGTTTACGTAATAATCCATCTGTTTACTCCTTTTCCAACAAGTCACTTACGTCGGTCGTCCCTTTCCTTCGCTATTCCCTTAAACGGGCGGTCATCACTCTTTACGTTGGTGAACTGGCCCGTTTCCGTGTCGCGTTTCACAAAACGGTCTATCTTTGGATTGTGAACCTGCGTTCGATTATCTACCGAACCTTTCCGATATCCTTTACCGGTGTTCTTTGCCATAAAATTCGCTCCTATTCTCAAATGCAGGGCCCCTGAGCGGGGCCCTGGCGACCTTTCCTTTATGCTCGGCGTACAAGTTCCCACGTCGTAGCATGCCCGCTCCCGTAAGAGCAAGGTGGAAATCGATTGTTGATGGCAAGGGGAATTGTGTTGGACGTGTGTGTCCGACATCTATAAACCCCGCTAACTCGGCACGTTTCGCCTGTTTTTCCTGTGATCATCCTTTTAGTCCTACCTTTTCGAAATTACGCTGTCGACTGCGTAATAATTATTTTAAGGTGTTTTTACGCCTTGTCAAGTGTAATTTTCGCCGTAGTGGGTCGCGATTGTGTATAATGAAAACAACGAGCCGCATTGGGAGTTCCTAACGATAAAAAAATGCAACGATTTGGGGAGTTACTCAAAAATGAAAGGAAGCGATCGGGCAAGAAATTGAGAGATGTAAGCGCATTCTCAGGCTTGTCTGTTAGCTATATTTCGGACATCGAACAAGGGCGGAAGGGGCCTCCGGAAATTGAAGTCGTCCGCAAGTTTGAAAGACTATTTGAAACCGAAAAAGACCTGCTCGTAAGTGCTGCAGAATCGGAACGCGGAATGATGCCGACACAGGTATTGAGTAGACTTCAGGAGCGTCCCATCCTCCGCGAATTTTTCTTTCGGATCGAAAATGAGCCAGATGAGACGCTCGAGCGATGGCTTGAGGAAAAAATGAGAGAAGAAACCTAAGTTGATATGATCCAAATCCCACGGGTCGCACCTCGAACAATCGCAGAAATTGAATCACTGGCAGAGGCAGTCGTCAGGCAATATCAGCCGTCGGCGCTTGAACAACTGATCCCGTTTGATGTCGAAGGGTTCTTCGAGTGTGAGCTTGAAAGTCTGACAGGAATTTCTACCGATGTGCGCGTCCTTCCAAAGGGACTTGACGGTTACACCGATCCGGGTATGCGGGTTTGCGTGATTTCTTCCCTTCTCTATGACAACGCGGATGATATTGTGAAATATCGTCGATTGCGCTCTACGATTGCTCATGAGATCGGGCATTGTCTCCTGCATGTACCAAACGCTTCGGAACGAAATGAACTAAAGGGCCGCTTTGAAAACGACGGAAACTATCCTATCGAGCGTTATGATCCTCAAGATTTAAGAGCGTTTGAGAATCCGGAGTGGCAAGCTTGGCGGTTTGCAAGCGCTCTCCTGATGCCCGAGGTCTGTTTCCGCCGTGCAGTTCGTGTCGGTTGGAAGATGAGTACGATCCAGAACGCTTTTGAAGTAAATCCATCGTTCGTCGAGTCCAGAAAGAATCAACTCTCGATTCCCCAAAACATTCGAAAAGGATAATTTCGGCAAGCTCTGCCACGTTTCACGCGCCAGAACCTAGGTGCTGAAATTCGGTCAGATTGATCGGATTTTGGCGGGAATGGGGCGAAATGGGCGTTTGGGAATGGGTTCTGAGCGTGTAGGAATGAATTATAGCTTTGTAGGAATGAGTTATAGCTTTGTAGGAATGAATTCTAGCTTTGTGGGAATGAATTCTAGCTTTGTAGAAATGAATCTGAGCTTTGTAGAAATGAATCTGAGCTTTGTAGAAATGAGTTATAGCTTTGTGGGAATGAAATATAGCTCTTCAGAAATGATCCTAAGCTTTGTAGGAATGAATTATAGCTATTCAAAAATGATTCCCGGCTTTGTAGAAATGAAAAAAAGTTGTTGAAGATCGGTTCATAATTTTGGCGGATCGTTTCCGGGCGTGTGGGATTTTGCCACGGAGTTCACGGAGAGGATCAGAGTTTTTTTTGGTCGGAGATCGAGGGTAAGTGACGAGGGATGAGTGACGAGGGACAAGTGATGAGTGGCGAGTGAAGAGTGACGAGTGACATTTTTTTAGTGACAGGTGACGAGTGACGAGTGACAAGTGAGGAGAAAAGAGGGTTGAGAAGCGATTGAGAAGAGAAGAATTCTGAGGCTTTTTTTAATTTTTTTTCGAAGGTTAATTTAGCGTTTTTTGGTGGGGATCTTGTGTCATTTTTGGCAGGTTTTGCGGCGGGCGGGAAACACAATTAGTTGTGTTGGTGATTTTTGGCGGGCTCAATTTATTGTGTTTGGGCGAGAGAGGCGGACGGGCAATTTCGGGCCCGTTTTTTTGCGCCGGGTTTCGGGCCGCGGGCGGCGATGGAAAGCAGCCACACGAAAAAAAGTTGTTGACAGATTTTGGTGACTTGTGTAAAAAATCGAATTGGGTCTGCCGGAGGCTCCCTATCTCCTGCCACGGCGACCGAAGTTCTCCTTCTGCCATCCGTTTCAGGTGATGTTGTCTCCTGCAG
>ERZ761602.4558-NODE-4558-length-17585-cov-3.682601_pt1 | contig 17585 bp, 9 predicted proteins | sample MGYA00512165_ERZ761602 | MGnify/ENA primary metagenome ERZ761602 (study PRJEB28899, sample SAMN02445085) | bioreactor sludge metagenome | biome: EBPR sludge; isolation source: Thorneside wastewater treatment plant | place: Australia: Brisbane, Thorneside... | reverse complement strand
GTCTAACACGTAGTGCGATAGCACTATTCGCGAGTTGCTCAAGGTTGCTAGCAATGCGAAAATAGTTGTCATTCGTGACAACCTTCCGGCAACTCCTGTCAAGGGTGTATTCTACACGAAAAAACGGCGCCTTGCATAACTCTTTCATTTTGAGCACCTTCGTGATATCATCCGCATTCGTATACTCCGTGGCATGTAACTTGCGCCTAACATCCCGGCGGGAAACGGAGGGTGGTGAATGGACGATATCGCAAAGCTCAGGTCAGTGGTTGACGAGCTACAGGAACGGCTCCGGGAAGAAGTACAACTCCGGACCGAACTGGAGCGTCGTTGCCATTTGCTTGAAAAGCTTGCCTATCGCGACCCTTCATCCGGCCTTCGCACGGAAACCTACCTCCATGCACGGGTCCGGGAAGAGATTGATCGTTCCATCCGTTATCCGGCTTCTGCCACCTTGGTAACCCTTTGCGCCCCAAGTGGCGTTGATGAGATGGTACCAAAATTGGGCATGCGACTCACGGGTGAGCTTCGGGCGACGGACCAGGTGTTCAGCCTCAGCAAGCAGGGTCTGGCCATTCTTCTGGTGGAAACGCCGGAGGACGGCGCTCGGAAAGCCCTCGATCGGCTCCAAACCGATATCGAACGCTTCATCCGCGGCTATGGATTTACCGTTACGACGTTCCCGGTCGACGCAAATCAGGCCGAAGACTTCCTGAACCTCGCGCTGGAACGTCACCAACAGGTGGTGCGTCAGATGCACGCCGAGCCGTCCGCAACGACGGGTGGTGTGACCGCGCAACAGGTGCACTAAGCCTCTGGACGACCCGGGTTCTGGCTTTGTCGTTTGGATGCGTCTGGCTTGTTGCGAGGCGTTACTGGGTGAACTTCAGGCTTGCATTCGCGCCTTCCCGAATCTCGAGCGGAAGCTGGCGGTGTTCCTCTTCTCCCATTCCTTCTCTTCTTCTCAGAACCGCCGTATATGTTCCCGGTTCAAGCCCGTGAATCTCGATTGTTTCGCGTTCACGAGTGTGACCGCTGGATACAAGAAACGGATATAGTTCTACAAAACTTTCCCTGTTGAACTGAATTGTCCCACGATATAGATGAACAGACGCGCCTTCGGGTCCCATAAAATCTGAGACATCAAAGGTGGCCACCGAACCGCCTTCAAACAGGATGTCGTATTCCAACTCTCCGCCGTCAGGCATATTGAAGTTCAAGTATCGACTCTTGGATTCTCCACTTTCTTGGTCGTGGTAGCTGGCGTTAAGTTGAATGGGGCCTTCTGGAAGGTTTTCGATCTTGTACGTGCCATCTCCGCTGACTTTGACGGCATACCGATGGATTGACCCGTCCGATGTGTACGTCGCGTTCAGATGAATATTCTGCGGTTTCGTTTCATTCGAGACTACTCGCCCTGTCACAACGCCACTTCCTATTGGAATGTCAAAATCAGCTTCGGCATCCTTTCCCGCTTCAACGACGATGCGCTTGCTCATAACTTCCGGTGCGTTGGGCAACATGAGTTGATTCAGACCATTGAGCTGCACCGAAATGCGACCTGTCTCGACTTGTTCGATGCGGAATCGACCGTCCGCGCCAGTGCGCTCGTTCATGCTTCCTGCCGCGCTAACCAACATCCCAGCGATCGGTTCGCCATTGCGCGTCACGCGACCTACGACGTTGCCAAATCCACCAAGCACGATCTCGAGGTCAGGCGGTGCTTCGCCGTCAATCGCAAATTCCGCCCTGCCCTTACCGTGCAATTTATGAAGCACTTCAAGATAATGATTTCCCTCGGCCAGTCCGTCTATCTGAAATGCACCATCGGGGCCTGTCTTTGCGACCACTGCGTTTTTTACATTGCCTATGATGGGTTGCGGAATGCCGCCATAGTAAACACTGGCGTCTTGCACTGGACGGCCATCAGCGCCGACCACTTTGCCACTGACAGACAAACCATTTTCGAGGAGAATCTCAACTTCCGGCACCCGTTGTCCGGCAACTACCGTCACGGATGCCGTGCCTACAAGCTTGCCTTCGCCCTGTGCAATAACGGTCGTCAGCCCCTCTTGATTATGCGAAATCTGAAATTGACCACCATCGTCTTGAACTTTAGTCACGAATGGATGCGTGCCTAACAATCCCAGGAGATCATAGTTTACGCTGTCTACCAGCGACTCGTGAACCGCAACTACACGGAAATCCTTGATCGGGGTGCGTGAGACAGCGTCGAGAACACGACCCTGAATGGTCGCGGCATCTTCAAGCACAAAATTTATGTTTTCCGATCCAGCCGGAACGTCTTCGCGTTTTGCAAACATTTTTTCATGCCCGCCCGCACCCACAGAATAGACGCCTGGCGTCAGGCCTGATATACGATACTCGCCAAGTTCGTTTACTTGGACGTTGCCGTCACTGTAGATTCCTAGAATCTGCACGTGAGACAACTCTATCGGGTTCCCCTGCGTGTCCGTTACCTTGCCGGAGATGCCAAGCCCGGTATCTCCAGCGAATACTCGCAAGCCATCGACGTGTTGGTTCTCGCCAAGTTCGATAACCACCCTCGCCGCTCGCTCCGGGACCCGTTCGAACGGCATTTGCAGTCGAAGTCCAAATCTGCCCTTTGGCAATCCCTTAATTTCAAACTCGCCGGCCGCGCTCGTTTCGGAACTGAATCCACCTCCGTCGTGAGCCGGAGATATAGCGTGGACAATCACGCCTACTTTGGGAACGCCGGTCACATCAACCACAACGCCAGAAATGCGGCCTCCCGTTGTGAGCGCGGAAGTTTGATCGGATTGTGTAGCCGCGAGTTGCCGCATCTTGACGCGTTCCATCGGCTGTGGCCCGCTAATCTGAGTTGCCGGGGATTCCTCCTGCTTCGGCGACGGCGAGGCCGTATCCGAAATCGCTTGCGCTGGCGACGCACCGAATTGCTGTCGCGCGATGTACATGCCGCCGATGCCGATGATGGCTATGGCCACGCCAATTCCCGCTTTCTGGATCGTTGTCATGAGCAGCGCTCCCTTCAATGCGACCCCTGTAGAAACCGTGGCCATCCCCCCCGTTGACGCCATGCCGCCGCCGATAGCCAGCTTCGCTATGACATGTTGAATCGCCCCCGGCATTGCGGCAGGTTGAAGGCGAATGGTTTCAAGCGCGCCGAATATCAACGCGGGAGTCAGGTTTCGCTCGCGCCCTTTCAACTCGACCCGAACGCGTTCGATCGCCCTTGCAATTCGGTGTGTAACCGCCGATCGCGTGACGCCCAGCCTTGCCGCGATAGACTCGTGCGTTTCGTTCTCCAGAAAGTGGGAAATGAGCGGCAGGCGAAGATCTTCGGGCAAACGCGCGATCGCTTCATCTACAAGCGCGTATATCTCATCGTTGGAAGAACCGGATGTTGAATGTTCTTGAAGGGACAGCTCGTGCTCGCGTTTGAGGCGGCGCGCCCTGGAACGCAGCGTATTCAGGCTCTTGTTGGTCGCGACGCGATGCAGCCACGGGCCGATATACGAAATAGACGAATCGCGAAGACAGGATAGCGCCTCAAAACACTCCTGCGCGACGTCCTCCGCCTCGGCCGGATCCCGGAGAATGCGCAGGCTGGTGGCATACACCATGGGGAGGTGTTTCATCGCAAGACTGCGAAATGCTTCCGCATCCCGTTGCTCGATCCAGCGTTGTAGCAGCACCGCATCCATCTAGTTCGCACCCTTCGACCGCCTGTGTTTCACCCTATATATCACCACAGAGGGTGGGAAAGTGAACGGCACGCATATCTCAATCGCGATCTCTCTTGTCCGCATCGAGACAACCGAAATGAGAGTTTCGATCAGTTGCGAATAGTGTTGGCGAATTACGGGGACCCGGCCATCGCCGGATGGCACCAGAGGGCAAACGGCATACCCTACCCTGGACTGTCTTTAGGAAGCGGTCGAGGACGACCGCCCTCCCGCGAAGAACGGGCTCCGGTCAGGGTTTTCATTCGTGCGAGGAGTTTTGCGTCCAGTTGTTTGCGGATGGCCTGCGCGACGGGGTCGTCGATCAGGTTTCGGCCCTCGGCGGGGTCGTTAACGAGGTCGTACAGTTCGTCTTTTCCGTCGCGGGCGAAGTCGCGGATGAGTTTCCACTCCGGCGTGCGATACATGCGCAAGGCGGCGACGGTGTAGTGGTGCTGGCTGTACTCGGCGTAGAGGTCGTTGTTCCAGCGGCGGCCCTTGCCGCGAAAGAGCGGGGTGAAATCGCGCCCGCGGTGGACCAGTCCGCGGGGCATGTCGATATTAGCCATCGACAGTATGGTTGGAAGCCAGTCAAGGATCGATATCGTTTCGTCCACGCGTGACCCCGGCACGGAAACACCGGGCCAGCGAATCGCCGTTGGCACGCGCAACGAGTTGTCATATAGGTTTGGCCGCGCGACGCGGGGGTCGTTTCCGGGGATACCGGCTACGTCGCGGGTCAGCAGGTGACCGTTGCCTTTGTGCCACATGCCGTTATGCCCCATGTTGTAGCCGTTGTCGCTGGTAAAAATTACGATGGTGTCATCCGCGCGACCGGTTTCATCGAGCGCGCGGAGCAAATCGCCCACGAGACGATCAACGCCAGCGCATGCGGCGAGGTATTCCTTCATCATTTTCGTGGCGCGCTCAACGTCGAGGTTCGGGAATTCCGGGTTTGGTATCGGCGGATTGGCGTCTTTGTACAAGGCCCAATCTTCTTCTGGCAGGGGCTGCCACGGAGAATGCGGCCAGCGATAGTGGACGTTGAGCAGGAACGGCTTTGACGTGTCGAACGCATTCAGTTGGTCGATTGCGTATTGATTCAGAATCTCGTCGGTAACGCCCGTGTGGACCTTTAGCTCGCCGTTCACTTCCAACTCGGGGTCAACCGGCTTTGTGCCGCCAGCGCGAAATCCGGTGAAGTGCTGGAATCCCCGTTTGGTGGGATGAAAGGCGTCCTGCGTGCCGAGATGCCATTTGCCGATCAGCGCGGTTTGGTACCCCGCGTCCGCAAGCAGCGAGGGCCATGTCGTGAAGGTTTCGGCGAGGCCCAACTCGGGTTCTTTGCGCGGGTCGATCCAATCCGTGATGCCTACCTCGGAGCCGTAGCGGCTGGTCATCGTGCTCGCGCGGGAGGGCGAACATACGGGCGTGGTCACGAACATATTCGGAAAGTACGTGCCTGTTGCGCAAAGCGCGTCGATGTTTGGGGTGTGCGCCGCGGCGTTGCCGCCGTGACGCAAGGCCCAGGGGGCCTGGTCGTCTGTGCAAATGAACAGAATGTTTGGCGGTCGTCGCGGAGCGGCGGTTGCGGTGCAGGGGGCGAACGCTGCCGCAGCCGATTTCAAAAATGCTCGACGGGTTGGTGATTGCATGCCGCCAGTATAGCGCGGCGATTACATGGCGTAAAAAAGGATGGCGAAGAAGTGCATTGCGCTCGCGCTGAGAACAAACATGTGCCAGATGGCATGGTTGTACGGGAGTTTTTCGAGCGCGTAGAAAATGACACCGACGGTATAGGTGATGCCGCCGGCGGCGAGCAATTGAATGCCCTGCGGCGGGATTGCTTCCAACGATGGCTTGATAGCAATCGCGCCAAGCCAACCCATGGCGACATAGATGAGCGGCGTCAGTATCGGAAAGCGGGCTACGTGCCACCATTTGAGAATGATTCCAATAACGGCGAGCGCCCAAATTGTTCCAAACAGGGACCAGCCTACCGGTCCACGAAGGTTCAACAGGGTAAACGGCGTGTAGGTGCCGGCAATGAGCAGGTATATCGCGCAATGGTCGAATATGCGCAGAAAATGCTTAATCCGGGGCTGGTGAAAGCTGTGATAGAAGGTGGAGGCGAGATACAGCGTCACCAGGCTGGCGCCATACACGGAAAAACTGACGACCATGTAGGGGTCGCCCTGGTGCGACGCCGAAACGACGAGCACCACCAACCCAACAACGCTGAGCACGAAGCCTATGCCGTGCGTAATGCTGTTCGCCAACTCTTCTCGCAACTGTTTATCGCTCAAGTCAGGTCAGCTCCATCTGCGTTACTGCCCGTGAACGCCCCGGGCATGCTGGGCGCATTCACACTTTTATTATACCTGCTTTTCACGAACACTGCCAACGTACCTATCGGCGAAAATGCCCGATAGCTTTACCAGTATAGGTCCGCTTTGTTTCGGTTCCATTAGGGTTGATTAACGCGAACGCTCCGTTCCGATGCTTGCACCCGACTATTACGTTTCTTTGCCCTGAGTCTTGTAATTTTGTTCTATATCTGCTACTCTAGCTCCCTAGTTCTATAGATATTGGCATTCAACTACCTATTCGGAGAGGAGAAGAACAATGCACTTTCATGGAAATCGGAAAGAGATGCCACCTTTCACAATTGCAATCAGGGCCCTTTTGTCTCTTGCGTTGCTGTTTCCAAGCATACTCATTTCCCCGAAATCCGAAGCTCAACAAATCACACCAGTAGACCCGCCGAAGCAGTTTGACAGACCCCAGTTAGGCGCAGCTCTTGCTGAAACGACGAGATTGATCCAGGCTGACTTGGCGAGAATGCGGTTCGAGGTGGATGGATCTGGATTGACAGTCGCGGTTCTAGACACCGGGCTTCGCACGACTCACACCGACTTCGCAGGCAAGGTACTCGCCCAGAAGAATTTTACCTCGGACAATGGAGGCAACCCAGATGATGCAAGCGACGGTAACGGTCACGGCACAAACGTGGGTGGCATTATCGTGGCCAACGACAGGCACATTGGTATCGCTCCAAAGGCGAACATCATACCTCTCAAAGTACTGCCGAACAACGGACCAGGCAGTTATCAAGCGATCGAAGATGCCCTGAAGTGGGTCCGCGACAACAACGAGCAATACAACATAACCGTAGTAAACATGTCTCTCGGTGATTCAGGGAATTACCGGAATGATGATTTTCCAGATCTCGCCGCGTTGAAAAATGTGATTGCAGAACTACGGACAAAGAATATCGCGGTGGTCGCTGCGGCGGGCAACGATTTTGCCCGCCACCAAAGCAAAGAAGGCATGAGCGTGCCGGCAGTATTTCGGGAAACAGTAAGCGCGGGTGCAGTCTATGATTCCGCAGGCCAGGGATTCCAATATCCAAACTCTGGCGCAATTGCTTTCACGACAAATCCTGATCAGATAACCCCTTTCTCTCAAAGGCTGCATGGCTCCACACCAGAACGCGCTTGCCGTACTGACATTTTCGCACCAGGCGCGCCAGTAACTTCATCCGGAATCAACACCGACATCGGTCAGTCAATTCAACATGGCACAAGCCAAGCCACTCCGGTTACCGCCGGAGTTATTCTCCTACTGCAGCAATACTTCCTGACAACGACAGGTCAACTGCCGACGGTCGACGATCTGGAACGATGGCTATTTCTTGGAGGGGTAACAATCAAAGACGAAGACCCAGGCGACAAGTTGGACAATGTTAAGAATACTGGCAAAACGTTTGTCCGGCTGGATGCTCTCGGTGCGATGATGGCGGCGAATAGAGACTTGCAAAATGTCTTGTTGCTGCGAGAAGAACCTATTAAGGAAGTTTTCGAAGCAAACGTCAACTTGAAGGAGCTTGGCGCTCAGTCCATCATGCGCTTGGAATAGTTACTCACGTTTCTACAATGGAATTGAGAAGAAGGGAGACTGCCAGATCAAGTGGCAGTCTCCTTCGCTTTACGTTGTGTATACAAACCCAACAACTCCATCAAGTGTTCGAGGAAGGTGACTTTGAAAGTAAGTGCTTCAAATGGCACACCAGTTCGTGGGCTTCCCGTGGGGAGAGGTCATCGGGATTGATGGCTTCGAGTTCCTTTTCCACGCGGCTTGGTTCTGGTGTAGCTCCGCCGAAGAGGTACATCTGTTGCGGCAATCCCAAGGAGGCCGTGTTGCCGGATTCCAACGATTCGAGGATGTCTCTCGCGCGCGCGATGACGGGCTTCGGCAGTCCCGCAAGTTTCGCGACCTGGATGCCGTAGCTGTGATCCGCGCCGCCGTCGACGATGCGATAGAGAAAGACAACCTTCCCCCCCCACTCGCGCACCGCGACGTTTACGTTTTTCGCATGCTCCAATTTGTTCGCGAGTTCCGTGAGTTCGTGGTAGTGCGTGGCAAAGAGGGTCTTCGCACACACATGGTCGTGAATGTGCTCGGCCACCGACCATGCGATGCTGATTCCGTCAAAGGTGCTGGTGCCGCGACCAATCTCGTCCAATACCAGCAGGCTTCTGCTGGTCGCGCTGTTCAGGATGTTCGCGGTCTCGATCATCTCGACCATAAACGTACTTTCACCGCGCACAAGATTGTCGGATGCACCGACGCGCGTGAAGATACGGTCGACGACGCCGATGCGCGCCTCCGCTGCGGGCACGTAACTGCCGGTTTGCGCCATGAGCGTGATCAGCGCAACCTGGCGAAGATAGGTCGATTTGCCCGCCATGTTCGGCCCCGTCACGATCTGCATGCGGGAACCGCTGGCCTCCAGCGCCGTGTCATTCGCGACGAAATCGTTGCGCGTCATCAAATCTTCCACGACCGGATGGCGCCCGTCGCGGATGCGTATCTCGTCACTGTCGTCGATCTGGGGCTTGCAGTAATTCTTCGTTGCGGCCGTTTCTGCCAGCGAGAGCAATACATCGATCTCGGCAACGCGCTCGGCCGTTTCCTGAACACGGCGCGCTTCATTCGCGACGCGGTCGCGCACAGCCACGAAGAGTTCGTATTCGATCTGTTTCATGCGCTCGTCGGCGCTTACAATTTCTTCCTCGCGGGATTTCAGCAGCGGCGTGATGTAGCGTTCGGCGTTCACGAGTGTCTGCTTGCGTTCGTAGTCTTCCGGCACGAGATGCGCGTAGGATCGTGTTATCTCGATGTAGTACCCGAAAACCTTGTTGTATCCAACTTTAAGATTCGGGATTTTGGTGCGCTCCGATTCCGCGCGTTGCAGCGCGGCAATCCAGTCGCGCCCGCCGCGCACCAGCTCGCGAAGCCTATCCAGTTCCGCGTCAAACCCGTCGCGGATGATCCCACCTTCCATCACGGCCAGCGGCGGCTCATCAACAATAGCTGCGGATATCCACGCGGTGACGTCGTTTAATTCGTCAACGGTATCGCGCAGATCGGCGATGCGGGGCGCAACGCACGCATCCAATGCCGCGCGCAAGATTGGCACGTTCAATAAGGACGTGCCAAGCGCTTTCACATCACGCGCATTGCCGGAACGCGACGTGATGCGGCCCGTGAGCCGTTCAAGGTCGGCGATACCGCGCAGTATCTCGCGCAGGTTCAGCCGCAGCTCCGCGTTGCCGTGCAGCTCTTCCACCGCGTCGAGTCGCGCGCGAATCGCATCGACATCAAGCAGCGGATGCAACAGCCATTGGCGCAACTTGCGACCGCCCATGCTCGTCGTTGTGCGATCAAGCACGGACAGCAGGGTGCCGCGACCGCGCTTGTCCATCATGGACTCCACAAGTTCGAGGTTGCGCTGGGTGTTGCCATCGAGCACAACGAACTGAGAAGGACTGTAGCGCCGCGGCATCCGCAGCATGGGCGTCGTGTCACGCTGCGTCGAACGCACATAGGCTAGCACGGCACCCGCGCACGCGGTCGCTTCGGGTGCGTCTTCCAAGCCGACGCCCTTCAAGGTCGCCAGGCCAAAATGATCGAGCAGCGCCGATTTCGCATCCAACGGATCAAACTCGTCGTCCAATCGTTGTGAAATGGAAACGTGCGCAAAGCGATTGCGAAGGTGATCGAGCAACCCACCATTGAGGCTGACAGGAATCAACAGTTCCACAGGTGACATGCGGGTCAACTCGTCAATCAGGACGCGCTCGACATCACCGTCAATCTGCGCGGCGATAAACTCGCCCGTAGTAATATCCACCAACGAGAGCCCGGCTCGTTCGCCGCGGACCCACACCGCGCCGAGATAATTGTTTGTGCCTTCTTCCAGAAGATTGGGTTCCAGCACGGTGCCGGGGGTGATGGTTCGCGTTATCGCACGTTTGACCACCCCTTTTGCCTCTTTCGGGTCTTCCACCTGCTCGCAGATGGTGACGCGTCGGCCCGCCTTGATTGCCTTGGCAAGGTAGGCCTCCACCGCGCGCACGGGCACGCCAGCCATGGGGATGCGGTCATCTTTGTTCACCGCGTCGCGCGAGGTGAGCGCAATCCCGAGAAGTTCCGCGGCTTCTACGGCGTCTTCAAAAAACATCTCGTAGAAATCGCCCATCCGAAAAAACAGAAGCGAATCGCCGCTTTCGGCTTTCGCCTCGATGTATTGGCGAAGCATGGGCGTGATGCTGGCATCGGAGATGTCGGCGAGTTTTTTCCACTGATGTGACATGGGATGCGGGATTATAGCAACCGAGCGCGCAAGATTCGCGGAATTCGGGGCTACTTCAAGAGCGACCGGCCCTGATAGCCATTCGGAATCTCTACATTCAGGAATTCCAGCGTCGTCGGCGCAAGATCGAGAATCGATGGATCCACTGCCCCGGCAAGGGGCTTGTTCGAAAAGAAGATTCCCCTGGTCACATTTGCAGCGGACGCGGCATGGTCGCCGCTCCATTTATCTTCGTTGGGCAGGAACAACTCGGCGGGCGCAGCGCCTCTGGCCGAGGGCTTCGACGTCTGGTATCCCTCTGCGTACCCGAGCTGAATATCCGGCGCATTTGCTGCCGCGCCCTGCGCCACGTCGTCAACAATATAGACTTCCGCAAAAACCTTCTCTCCCGTATCGGGATTCACAACCTGCAACAGCTTGTCGCGGATCTCCTGAACAAGCGCGACCGATTCTTCTGGTGAAACAATTCCGTTCCCTTCTCGTCCTTTCAAGTTTAGGTAGATGCCGCCGACTCCGATGGCGTACGCCTTCGTGCGAGACCAATCGTAACCACTGAGGTAATCGCCCTTTTCATTCGCTGCGGTCGCGGGGTCGGTTTGGCCTTCCACGGCAAGATAGCCATTTCGCACAAGCCAGGTTGTCAGACTAAACCCTGTACGGAAACTATGAAAACCGTGGTCGGAGAGGATCATCAAAAAATCGTCCGGGGCAAGTTTCGCAACCACTTTTCCGACCGTTTCGTCCATGCGTTTATAGGTGTCTTCCACCACGCGCCCGTACTTCGCCGCGCCTTCCGCGGTGTATAAAGGATGCTTCGGATCGCGGTAGCGCCAAAACGTGTGCGACACGCGGTCGGTCTCGGTCCAGCATGCGATGAACAGGTGCGCGTCGCGCCGATCCAGTTCATCCAATGCTAAATGTTCCACCCAATCGGACTCAGCGCGCGCGTCGGCCAGGAATACGTCTTCGGGCAATGCGTCGCGGCGCAGCGCATTGGTGTCGTGGGACCACCCGATCGTCTCATACAAACCATAACGGTCTGCCAGCTCGGCGCTGTAGGAACCCGGCGTGCTAATCGGCACCAAGGGCGCGCGCGGGTGCATTTGCATGCAGGTCATGTAAATCCGGACGTGCTCGCCCGCCTCGATCACGTGGAATCGGCTTATTGCTTGAACGTTGTAGGTCGGCGTGACCACGAACGTCCATTCAATCCAATCTGACCATTTGCCCTGCTCGACCGTAACTGGGCCGGAAGGGAGCTCCATGGTGACTGTCTTCTTCTCGCGATCGACGGCAATCGTAATCGGGACCTGAACCGAACTGGGTCTCCCGGGGCGCGGATCGCGCGCGGTTGGGATGCGTGGCGTGGCCTTGTCGTCGGTGAACGCGAGCTTGATGTAGTAGCCGCCGGGCGGCGTATCGCGCAGTTGCTCTTCGGTAACTGTATCGGACATCCAAAGCGACGTGCTTGCCGTGCCGCGAATGTCGGGCACGCCTTCACCGCCAAGCATGGCGCCGTTCTTCAGCGCGTCAACTGGAAATGCAAACGGCACGCGAAGCACTTTGGTGCGTTTGCCGGCAGCGTCGGCCGTGAGCCAGAACGCGTCGCCTTTTCGGTTTGAGACGTACTGCGCGGGCGTGAGCACTGAACCGTCGCCGCCGAGTTTGGGTTGTTCGAGCCGGCCTTCGCCAGTTGAGGCGCGGTATTTCGCTGCGTCACGACCCAGAAAGTCGAACACGCCGTGCACAGCTGGATTCTTCGAAGTCGCAAAGGACGCCCAAGCCACCGGCGACAATGGCGGTACCGTTGTCTGCAACGGGGCGAATGTCCCCTCCTGCTTTAACTTTGCAAGATTGGGAAGTTCACCTTTCGCTATCATCTCCTCGACAAGCCCCGGCTCGACACCGTCGAACCCCAAGATCACGACGCGGGGACCTTCAATAGGCCCGGCCGGTGCCGGGGCGGGAGCAACTGCTTCCTCAGCGACTTCCGCGGGCGCCTCGGCCTGCGATGGAACAGGAGTTTCCGCCACAGGCGTCGCGTCGGTCACCGTTTCCGGAACCGGCGGTGGCGCCTCGCCCTTATCTTCCGCGCAGGACCCAAACCCAAGCGTGAGGCTTAGCGCAATCGCCCCGGCAAGAAAGTTTCTAAGACAAGCGTAACGATATAAATTCATGGTTCCGTCGAGGGTTCCTATTTTTGTGCTGCCAGAAACGCCACCAAATCGCGCAATTGCTTCGGCTTCAGAATGTCGCCAAAACCGGCCGGCATGGACGACAACCCCTTTGTCCGCGATTCGATCAGCTCCTTCGCAACGATTACGCGCGGCAACGGTGCGCGCGTGCCTGGCGCGGCCCCTTCCGCCGTAACGTCCACGGTGCTGTGCGGAAGTGCGGCATCCGGATCGGCAAACGGATCTTCTTCAAGTGCATTAACTTCGACGATTAATTCCGTATCGGACTCGGAGATCAGTCTTCCGGTCACCGAACGGCCATCTTTCAGCCCGAGATTGACATTCTCGAATCCCTCGGCGATGTGCCGATTCGGATCGACTATCGCGGCAAGCAGGTACTCTCTATCAAACTTGGTCGCAACGCGTGACAGCTCCGGCCCCACTTCTCCACCGCCGCGTCCGCCGAGGATGTGGCAGCGTTGACAGGAAACGGCGGCTTCATCAAAAAAGACCTTTGACCCACGCATGGAATCGCCGCCGAGCAGCGCCGGCTTGAACTTCGCGAATGGATCGTCCGAGGGTAACGTCGCTTCGTATGCTTCAAGCTTCGCCCGGAGCGCATCGGACTTCACTGCGCGCGCGGCTTCAATGATGTCGAGCTGAATTTCCGGCGCGGCCTTTCCAGTGATGAGTGTGTCCATCCAGGTCGCAATGGTGGCTTCAGCATTGGGGTGTTTCATGCTTCCGAGCAAGGCAAGCGCGGATTGCTTCTCGCTGGTCTCGCCGGAACCAATCGTTTCCCGCAAGACGACGATTGCCGCGGCAGGATCGATTACGCTCAATTGCGTTACAGCTTCGGAGCGGAGCAGCGGCAGCCCGGATGCCTGTGCAACACCGATGGCGTCGCGGAGTTTTGGCGATTCCAGTTTGCCAAGTGCGCGCAACGCCGCCACACGCAGTTCCGCGGGCTTGCTCTTATCATCGTTCACCGCAAGAAGCGCGTCATGGGCTTCCGCAAGACTGAGCGCGCCTGCTGCATCGCATGCTGCCTCGGCGGCGGAGGCATTTGCATCCAACACAAGTTTTGCAATCGAAGGCAGCAAGGCCGCCTTCGCAACGGACGGATCGCCGGGTTGCATCGGGCGCCATGCGCCGGTAACGCGATCCAGCGCGGGCGGTTCGGCCCAGAATGCCAGATGCCCCGTCGCTTCGGCGCGCAGCGACGGTTTGGCGTCGCTGGCCGCGAACGCCGCAAGCGCTGTTGCACTTTCCGGACCACCTACGCGAAAACGCGCGTTCAACACGCGACGCGCAAAGGATTCGTTCTCCGCACCTGCCGCATACGGCTCCATCGCGGCTAATTGTTCCATCGCACCCGGTATGCCTTCGTCGTGTATCGCGCGCGCGGCTTCTGTGCGAATGAACGGATCGGCGTCGCCCAGATACACGCTGATCTCAGGTCGCATCATGCGGCGAAGCGCGAGAACGGCACCCAGTCGCACCGCGGGGGAGCTTTCTTTTGCAAAACCAGCCAAATCTTCCGGCGATGCCTGGCCTGTCAGCCCCATGATCGCCGCGTGCCGCAAATAAGCGTCCGTATTGGCATTCTCTCTGAGCAATTGCAACAGCGCAGTCTGCGCGGCACCAGTAGTGTCTTTCGGCATGCGCGCAAGCGCTTGCGCAAAGAAAAACTTTGTGCGCGGTGTTTGCGCGTTAAGGTTGCTTGTCAACGAAGGCAGCGCAACGGCAATTCTAAGGTCGCCGAGCACTTGGGCGGACTGCGCGCGCACTTCCGCATCGGCGTCATCGAGCAAGGCGATGAGCTCGTTCGGCGAAGCGCCTTTCAAACCCATCTGCCAAAGCCCCCATATGCCGTGAAGCCGCGCCAGCAAGCTCGTACCGCGCTCGGCGGCACTGAGCAACACGGCGCGCCCCGCGTCACCGCGGTCGGCAAGCGCCCACTGCGCCTCAAAGCGCACGCGTTGATCTGCGTGCGAAAGCAATTGCGCGAGATTGCTGTCGCTCCGTTGCGTCATGCCTTCGCCAAGCAACTTGCGCGTCTCCGCCATCGCGCCATCGGCGGCATCGTCGTTCTCAAAAACTCTGTAGATTCGCCCTTTCATCGGCTGGTCCCAGCCCTGGGTCCAATCGCTGGCGTAAATGCCGCTGTGCATGCCGAAATCGCAATCGGTAACCAGCATCCCTTTGAGAAAATCGGTGCGCTCGGCGACTTCAAACGCCGCGCCTTTCTGGGCAAGTTTGATTGCGTGAATTAGACTGATGCCCGCGTCGCCGCGAAAATCGCACATGAAGAACGTGTTGCGATACTGATCCGGCATGCCCGTGCCGGGATAGTATGCAAGGCCGGATGGGCCCGCGCCGATATTCGCAAGCGCCGGAACAATATGCGCCGGTTGGCCCTCGTGATAAGGCTGCCACATCTTCTCCGCGTTCCAGGGACCGCGTGAGTTGGGTTGCGTGATCCATTGATAGCCGATGCGCCAGCCACTATCGCCACCCGCAACAATCCACACCCAACGCGCCTGATCGCCGCCGTCAGAATTGTTGTCTCCGGTGAACAGGTTGCCGTGATCGTCAAAAGCGAGTTCCTGCGGATTGCGCAGGCCGCGATGGATTATTTCGAGGCCGGTACCATCCGGAAAGCAGCGAAACACGGCGCCCGTATCGGGGTCATCGATGACGCGGCCATCAAACGTCTTGATGCTGACACCGCGATCACCAATCGAAAAATAGAGTCGGCCGTCCGGCCCCTTGCGCAACCCATGAAGGTCGTGGCCGAGAAATCCGATATGCACGCCATACCCGGAACTCAGCACTTCGCGGGAATCGCTCTTGCCATCGCCATCGTCATCGCGTAGTTTCCAGAGTTCGGGAATGCACGTGTAGTACACATTGCCGCGATCTACGAGTACACCCGCCCCAATTCCCGCAAGGGCGTCCTGAAAACCGTCCGCGAAAACTTCCGCGCGATCGGCTTTGCCGTCGCCGTCCTCGTCCACGATATATCGGACACGGTCGTGTTCGATCGAGTAACCTGGAAAGTCCATTCCCAAGTTCTTCTTCATCGCGATGAGTCGGTCTTCCAGTGTGCGCGCCGCAAGGTCATCCACCAGCCACTCGCGATGGCCGCGCATATCGCTCACGCCTTTGTGGTGCCGGAAAGTCTCTGCGACGTAGAAGCGTCCTTGATGATCAATATAAAAGGCGACCGGATTGGCGAGCATCGGTTCCGCGGCGAACACCTCGATCTGAAACCCGTCGGCAGGACGAAACGCGGGAATCGTCCGCTCGGCTTCACTGGATGCGGGCGCGATGTTGGGCGCATACGCCGGTGTGGTTTGTGCGGGTGCGGACGCGGCACAGATGGCGGCCGCGCAACAGGCAAACAAAACGCGAAACTGCGACATGCGAAGGATCCTTTGTTGCAGGAGTACATCGGGGCGAACCGGCATGGTACCGGATAGCAATTTGCCAAGGCGAATCGTTCGCCTTCTGGGATATCGGGCAGCTAGCGGATGAGTTCGCGATAAACGGCCTCGTTGCCTTCGACCATTTTCTCGGTAGTAAAACCTTCCATGAGAAGCTTGGCGGCCTGCGACGCTATTGATGCGCGGAGCGTCTGGTCTTCCAGTCCGCGCACAATCGCAGCGGCGAGCGCGGCAGCATCACCAACTGGGACCACTAGACCGGTCTGTCCGTCCTTCACCATCTCCGGAATGCCGCCGGCGTTCGTCGCCACGACGGGCACCTCGCATGCAAACGCGTCCAGCACGGAAGTACCAAGCCCTTCCTCCCTGCTGGAAATAACGAAAAGGTCCAACGCGCGCATAATCGCGGGCACATCGTCACGCTGGCCCAGCAGTTTCACCGCATGACCAATTCCGAGCGATGCAATTTGTGCTTCCAGCGATTGGCGTAAGGACCCCTCCCCTGCTATCACGAGTCGGAAATCTGGCAGCTTGTTCAAAACGACTGGAACCGCCGCAACCAGCGTCGCCTGATCTTTATGCCCTACCAATGCAGCGACGTTTCCGGCGAGCGGGGCATCTTCCGGAATACCCAATGCAGCGCGCGTGATCGGCGCAACGTCGAATCTAGCGGGATCGATGCCGCTATGCACCGTGCGCAAGCTATTCTCGCGCACGCCGAATTCTCGCATCACGCCAGCGATGCAATCGGAGATTGCTATGATTCGATCCGGTTGATTGTATTTCCATTTGCTGAAAACGTTTGCGTTGGGCGGGAAATCCACGCGTCGTGACGCAACGACATATCCGCGGCCGGCGATTTTTTTTGCTAGTACTGCGTAGGTGAGCGCATGGCTGCTGTGCGCATGCAGGATATCGATATCGTGATCGCGCACGGCGCGCGCGAGCGCGAACGCAGTGAACAAGTCCAACTCGCCGCGACAGGGGACCGCAATCTTTACGAGATCGCGAACGCCGTGATCGCGCGTGAGAAATGGGCTGTCGGCGCGGCCCGCTATAAGGCAACGGTGACCCCGCGCGGCGAGGCCGCGAATCAGATTGCTGGCTTGTTGCTCTCCCCCGCGCCAGCCGGTTTGTTCGTCAATGTGAAGGAGGTTCACGCGATGTGCCGATGGTCGCGGCTGTGCAACGCCAGGGCAGCGCGATACGCTTCGACGGTGCGTTGCGCCAATAAAGTCAGGGTAAAGGACTCCGCGACGCGCCGGCGCGCGGATGCTCCCATGCTGTCGCGAAGCGATGCATCAACCAGCAATCGGCGCATCGCCATGGCGAGAGGCTCCACGGTACCTTGCGGCACTACAAACCCGTCCGCGCCGTCTCGCACGATTTCTTTGGTGCCGCCATGATCGGAAGTGATGATGGGTTTACCCGTTGCCATCTGCTCCATCACGCTAAACGAGGATGCCTCGCAATCGATTGAGGGTTGCACGCCAACGTCGAATGCCTGCATGCAAGCGGCGATATCGTTGCGGAAACCGGGGAACTGGACAATCGGCGCGATTCCAAGATCGCGCGCGCG
>ERZ761602.4556-NODE-4556-length-17586-cov-7.313103_pt1 | contig 17586 bp, 16 predicted proteins | sample MGYA00512165_ERZ761602 | MGnify/ENA primary metagenome ERZ761602 (study PRJEB28899, sample SAMN02445085) | bioreactor sludge metagenome | biome: EBPR sludge; isolation source: Thorneside wastewater treatment plant | place: Australia: Brisbane, Thorneside... | reverse complement strand
AAGTCGGGGAAGAATTCTCTGTCTTCGGCTGCCGCGCGCCGCGCTCGGGGCCCCGCCCCAAGCGCTGTTTGGCATTTCTGGTCACGTCTTCAGCGGCAGACGAGATCGAGCGCGGTCGGGCAGCCGCCCATCGGGCACTGGTTCACCGGGAGCAGCGTGCACAGACCGCGGTCGACCGGGCAGTAGGCTTCGGAGCCGCAGGCGTCGGGCTGATCCCAGCAGGGCTCGTCGAGCGCGCGCTCGGGTACGCACACGCTCGACGCGGTGCTCGTCTGGTAGGCGCAGGCGTAGCCCTCGGCGCAGCCCTCGTAGTCCGCGCAGGGGCCGCCGTCGTAGACCGCAGGCAGGCAGCGTCGTTCGCTCGGCGTGGCCTCGTCCTCGGGACGACAGACGCTGCCCTCGGTGCACTCGACGACGAGCCCGTCGGTGCCGGTGCAGGCCTCCTCGGGCGCCGCAGGCACGAACCACGTGCAGAGGCGCCGCGTATCGCCGAGGCGCATGTGGCAGTCGCGTGTGCCCTGCGAGGGCGATCGACATTGCCAGGTGCCCTCGCAGAGCGTGCCCGGCTCCTGCGTGCCCTCGGGGATCTCGCTGAAGAGCGTGGGGCAGATCAGCAAGAGGTCGCGTGGCAGAGGGGCACTCCTGCAAGCGTCTTCGGCGGCGAGCTTGTCGCGCAGTGCCGCGACGCACTCGGCGCGCGCGTCCATCTGCACGGTGCGCTTCTCGGCCTCCGCCTCGAGCAGCGTGACGAAGACCTCGTTGCGCATGTCGCGCAGGCAGCGCTCGCTGGGCGACTCCAGCGCCGCGAGCTCGCAGCAGGGCTCGACACCCTCGCAGAGCGTGCTCGCGATCTCGAGCGCCAGCTCGTCGCGCGCGCTCGGCCCGGCGTCGAGCTCGGGCATCGATCCGACCGTCGTCGACCCTTCGCAGCCCAGCGCCGCGAGCAGGCAGCCCGGCGCCGCGAGCAGCAGGACGAGCGTGGGCGTGCCGGCGAGACGCATCCGGGACATCGTCGGCGCTCCCAGGGTGCGCCGTCAACGCGCGGCGCTCAGCCCTTGGAGATCTTCTTCTCCACGAAGACGACGTGCTTGCGCACGATGGGGTCGTACTTCTTGATCTCGAGCTTGCCCGTCATCGTGCGCTTGTTCTTGGTGGTCACGTAGGCGTAGCCGGTGCCCGCCGTGGAGACGAGCTGGATGATGTCGCGCATGCCTACCGTCCTAGCTGCCTCTTCATCATGATGCAACTAGATTGCATTTACATGCTCGATGCGACTAGCGTCGCGGCATGTCGAACGTCCAACTCCCCGTGACCGTGTTGTCCGGCTTCCTCGGCGCCGGAAAGACCACACTCCTGAACCACCTGTTGGCGAACCGAGGCGAGCGTCGGGTCGCCGTCATCGTGAACGACATGAGCGAGGTCAACATCGACGCGGCGCTGGTCAAGGGCGGCCGAGCCGCGCTCGATCGCGCCGAGGAGCGGCTCGTCGAGATGCAGAACGGCTGCATCTGCTGCACGCTGCGTGAAGACCTGCTCGTGGAGGTGGCGAAGCTCGCGCGCGAGGGCCGCTTCGACAGCCTGCTCATCGAGTCGACCGGGATCGGAGAGCCGATGCCCGTCGCGGCGACCTTCTCCTTCCGCGACGAGTCGGGGTTCAGCCTGTCGGACCTCGCGCGTCTCGACACCATGGTGACGGTGGTCGACGCCAAGAGCTTCCTCCGCGACGTGGGCTCGGGCGACGACCTCGAAGCGCGTGGGACCGCGCTGGGCGAGGGAGACGAGCGCACGGTCGTCGACCTCTTGCTCGACCAGGTCGAGTTCGCCAACGTGCTCGTCGTCTCCAAGATCGACCTCGTCGACGCCGACGCGCTGCGCAAGCTCGAGGCGCTGCTGCGCAAGCTCAACCCTGGCGCCCAGATCGTGCGCGCCACCCGCGGCGAGGTCGAGCCGAGCGCGATCCTCGACACGGGGCTCTACCGTGAAGAAGGGCTCCGTCCGGGCTGGGAGGAGCTGCTGTCCGGCGATCGCCTGCCGGAGACGGAGGAGTACGGGATCTCGAGCTTCGTATACCGCGCACGCAGGCCCTTCCATCCTCAGCGGCTGATCGCCTGCTTCGCAGCGGAGTGGCCGGGCGTGTTGCGTTCGAAGGGCTTCTTCTGGCTCGCGACGCGCATGCACACGGCGGGGTCTTGGTCCCTCGCTGGTACGAGCTTCGAGCTCGGACCGGCCGGCGACTGGTGGGCGGCGACACCGCGTGAGGAGTGGCCCGAGAGCGCCGAGGAGCTCGCGGAGGTCGAGCGCGACTTCGAGGGTCCGTGGGGCGACAGGCGGCAGGAGCTCGTGCTCATCGGCATCGACATGGACGAGGCCTCGCTGCGCGCGCAGCTCGACCGATGCCTGCTGAGCGACGAGGAGCTCGCGGAGGGGCCGGAGGCCTGGGCCCGGTACACGGACCCGTTTCCGTCGTGGGAGCCGAGCGACGACGAGCTCGACGCCTCGGCCGCGCCGACCCAGCGGGCGGACGGTGGCGGCCAGCCTACGCAGGAGCGAGCACAGGAGGTCGCGTGATGGATCAGCAGAGCATCGTCGAGGGCCCGCACCGGGGCGTGCACCTGCCCGCTCCGACCCACCGCGCGCTGGACGACGGGTCGATCATCGAGGTCGACGCCGTCGCGGACCTCGTGGGCATCTTCGAGGCCGACACGAACATCGCCGTGCTGCGACGTACGCCTCCACCCGAGCTCGAGCGCGTGGCTCGTGCTCTGCTCGAGCGGCGTCATCTCTCGATCGCGCTGCGCACCAGCGGTGAGGAGCGCACCCGGGCGAGCTCGAGGGCGCTGCTCGGCGAGGCGTCGGAGGCGCTGATCGACGACGCGTGGCGCTGCGCGGAGCTGCTCGCCGACCTCACGGGCAGCGCCGAGCTCGGCCTGCGCATCGCGGTGCTCGAGGAAGCGATGTGTCCACGCTTCCACGTCGACTACGTCGGCCTCCGCTTGGTGTGCACCTACCTCGGGCCGGCCACGGAGTTCCTCGCGACCCGAGACGTCGATCGCTGCCATCTCGGGCACGCGCAGGGCAAACCCTCGGACGAGCTCACGGGGCTCTTGCGCCCAGGAGCGTCGGTGCGTCGAGCTGGGGTGGGTGACGTCGTGCTCCTGAAGGGAGAAGCTTGGCCTGGCAACGAAGGGCGAGGCGCGGTGCATCGCTCGCCCGCCGCGAGCGCGACCACCCCGCGCCTCGTGCTCACGATCGACGCACTCTGACCGCGCGCCTCGGGCGCCGCCGCGCGAGCGCCGCCGCTGCGAGCCCCAGCGCTGCGAGCGCGGCTCCTCGCGTCGCGCCGCGCTCGCCGGGCGCGCTCACCGCGCAGAGGCCTCCACCCGCGAGGCCGAGGCCATCCCAGGGATCGGCGTAGGGCAGCTCGGGCGCCTCGACCTCGATGCGCAGCACCGCGCCGCCGACGCGCCCCGTCGAATCGACGACGCGCAGGCGCACGCGCTCCTGCCCCGGCGAGGCGTAGTCGACGGCGAGCTCCGCCCCGGCGAGCGTCTCTTCGAAGACGCCGTCGTAGTCGCGGTCGAGCTCGACGCGCAGCGAGGACGTGGGCTCGTCGGGGTCCGCGAGCTCGAGCGCGATCGTCTGCGCGCCGGGCTGGATCGAGGCCTCGCGCGTGAGGATGCTCGGCGCCGCGCCGGCGGGGCGAGCCGAGCCGTAGAGGCTCCTGTAGACCTCGAGCTTGCCCCAGCCGAAGTCGTCGTTCGGCACCTGCCCCGTCGCGGCGTCGACGAGCGCGCCGGCGCGGATCTTCGCCTTCACGCCCTCGCCGTCGAGCGCGCCGTCGCTCTGCAGGAGCAGCGCCGAGGCCCCGGCGACGTGCGGGCTCGCGCCGCTCGTGCCGCCGTAGACGATGTAGCCGAGGTCCCAGTCTTCGAAGCTGCCCGCTGCGATGGGGTTGTCGGGCGCGCTGATCCAGAGGAGCGGCGCGCCGTCGATGCGGTGGCCACGCCCCGAATAGAAGGCGCGCTCACCCGGCGTCGCGCCGTCGTAGTCGTTGCCGGTGAAGGCGGAGATCGCCATGCCGTGATCGGCCGTGCCGGGATAGCCGACGAGGTGCTCCTCGCTCGAGAACTCCGGGAACTGCGCGCCCTGGCCCCAACCGCTGACCTCGTCGGCGACGTAGGCGACGAGCTCGAGCGGAGCCACGGCGGGGTCCGAGGGCTCGCTGATCCGGATCGTGTACTCACCCGGCGCCACGAGCGTCTCGCCCGTGGTCGAGAAGAGGTAGGTCGTGGCCATCGCCGTGCCCCGCTCCGAGTCGGCGCGGTAGGCGAAGAGCGTCGTGTCCGCATCCCACGGGAGCTCGCCGCCCTCGGGCAGGAGCGGCAGCGCCTGCTCGACGCCGCCCGGCCCGAGCAGGGTCGCCTCGAGCTCGCGCGAAGGGTCGCGCCAGAGCAGCGTGAAGTACACGAAGCGGATGCCCATCTCGGGCACGTCGAGGCGGATGTCCGTGATCTGCCCCGCGGGGATCGAGCGTTTGTAGAGCTTCTTCGAGGTCGACAGGTTGCCGGCCGGGTTCACGTGCACGACGCCCTGGACGCTCGTGCTGTCGATGAGCTGCTCCATGGGGCTCGAGCCGTCGAGGTGGTAGCCGACCCAGGGCGCGTACTCGTGCAGGACCACGCGCGCGCCCTGCTGCACGCAGAACTGCGCCATCGCGACCTCACGATCGCCCCGGGTGTCGGTGGCCATCACGAGATCGGCGCCGGGCGCGACGCCGACGAGCCCGCTGCGGCCGAGCTGCCCGCCCGCGATCACGCTCGCGGCGCCCGTGCCGTGGCTCATCGCCTCGTCGAGCGGAGCCTCGATGAGGTTCAGGCCACGCTCGAAGATCTCGTTGCCGAGCCTGAAGGCCTTGATCTTCGAGCTGCCGAGCGCGATCAGGCGCTCGCCCACCTCGAGGCGCCCGTCGCCATCCGCGTCGTCGGGCACGAAGAGGCGCTCGCCGTAGCTCGGCGTCGCTTCGCCGAAGCCCGCGGCGAGGCCCGCCTCGCGCGCGCCGCTGCCGTCTTCGTCGGCGTAGAGGTAGTCGTAGCGAGGATCGTAGGGTTCGGCGCCGGTGCCGAAGCGCGGCGCCTCGTCCCAGTAGCTCGAGACGACGCCGTTCAGGTGGCGCACGACGACGGGCCCCGCGCCGAGGTCGACCGTGTCGACGCCCGGCGTGAGCGCACCATCACCGTCGACGTCGACGAAGTCGAAGCCGCCGCCGTCGTCGCGGAAGAACATCGGGTGCAGCACGTCGATGCCCGAGTCGATGTCGCAGACCGTGAGCCCCTCGCCGTCGAGCGCCGCGCCCAGCGCGTCGCGCATGCCCCACACGCCGGCGGCGCCGATCGTCTCGGTGGTCTGCACGAGCGGGCGCGGGAACTGCATCGGGCGCGCGTCGGCGTGCACGCGCACGACCCCCGGGATGCGCTCGAGCTCCGCGGCGAGCCCGAGCGGGACCTGGGCCGCGAGCAGGCGTCGTCCCGAGGCGAGCGCGAGGCCCTCGGCCGCTCCGCGCCGATCACGCTCGAAGCGCGCGCCGCGCTGCTCGAGCGCGCGCAGCGAGGCTTCGTCGGGGCGGCGCTCGAGCTCGAGCACGACGCCGAGCCTGGGCGCGGCGAGCGCGGCGCCCGGGGCGCGCAGCCGCTCGAGCGCGGCGAGCCCGCGGAGCTCGGGGCTGGTGCGCGGCACGCCTGGGGTCTGGGCCTTGGCGTGGGGCGCGGCGGCGAAGGCGAGAGCACCGAGCGAGAGGGCGAGCGAGAGGCGGCGCGACATCGCCTCCACGCTAGCAGCGGGGCAGCCCGGCTCGCGCGGCCGTGTTCCTCAAAGATCCTGCGGCGTGCGCGCGGAGGCGCCTCGAGCCCCGGGCGGCGCCTCGCCCGAGGAGGCGCCTCGGTCGTAGAGCGCCCAGCCCACGCCGAGCAGCGCGAGCGCCGAGCTCAGGCTGAAGACGAGCGCCGTGAGTCGAGGCACCGCGGCCGCCACGAGGAAGCCCAGGAGCATCGCAACCACACCGACGAGCGCGCGCTTGCGCACGAAGACGGCCGCGGCGAGGCAGGGCAGCGCGAGCACGACCATGTCGGCGCGCAGCGTGTTCGCCGGGTCGCCGCCGGAGAGCCACTCCACGACGCGGTGGAGCACGAGCACCGCGGTGCTCCCGGCGAGCAGCGCGATGAGCTGCGTGTTGAGCCGGTTGCGGAGCAGCACCCCGCGGAAGACGATCACGCCGACGAGCGAGGCCGCGAGCACCACCGAAGCCGCGAGCGCGAGCGTGGCCCCATCGCCGGGCCCGAGCGGCCGCGTCCCGAAGCCGCCTCGGATGACCGCCGCGCCGAGCACCAGCGTGAACAGCGTGAGCGCCAGGAGCAGCCAGGTGCGCTCCCTGGCGGCGACCTTCACGTCGGCGTCGTGCTCGAGGCGCTCGAGCCGCGCCGCGGCGCGCTCGCGGCTCGCGATCACGGCCTCGAGCTCGCCGATGCGCGCCTCGAGCTCCGCGGGCAGCTCGCCGAGCTCGCTCGCCACCGCGCGGGCCGCCGCGAGGTTCTCGCGCTCGAGCTCGAGCTCGAGCGCCTCGACGAGGCAGGCCTTCACGCCGGCGCGCGCGCGAGCGTTCTCCGGCCACGAGGCGAGCGCCGCGTGGAAGGCGAAGCGCGCCTCGGTGACGAGGCGAGCGCGCCGCGAGGCCTCGTCGCCGCCCGCGCCTCGCAGCGCGCGCAGCATCTCGTTGCGCGCCCAACCATCTGCGGCGAGCCTCGACGACTCCACGTGCTCGAGGTGGTCGGCGAGCGCGCGGCGAAAGGCGAGCGCGCTCTCCGGACGTTCGGCCGGATCGCGCGCGGTCGCCGCGTTGGCGAGCGCCGCGAGCTCCTCGGGAACGCCGTCATCGTAGACCAGGGGCTCGCTCCGCCACGCCCGCTCGAGCACCTCGTCGATGCGGGTGCCCTCGTGCCGCACGCGGCCCGTGAGCACGACGTGCAGCGTGGCGCCCAGGAGGTAGACGTCGGTGTGCGGACCGAGCGGGCCACCGACGAGCATCTCCGGCGCGACGTAGCAGGGCGTGCCGACGAGCTCCTGCGCCGTCGAGGCGCCCGCGCGCTGGCGGATCGCGACGCCCCAGTCGACGACGTAGACCTCGCCGAGGCGACCGACCATGACGTTGTCGGGCTTGATGTCGCGGTGCACGACGCCGTGCTCGTGCGCGAAATGGACCGCGCTCGCGACCTGCATGAGGATCTCGAGGTGCGCGCGGCTACGATCGCGCGAGAGCCCGGAGACCCGCTCCCATGCCGAGGCCTCGCCTTCGAGCAGCGCGCTCCACGAGACGCCGACGATGCGCTTCATCACCAGCATCGGGGAGCCGGCTTCGTCGAGACCCGCGAGGTGCACCGGCGTGATGTTGGGGTGCTCGAGCGCCCCGGTGATCGTGCCCTCCGCGACCAGCGCCTGTGCCTGCGCGCGATCGCCTCGGTGTCGCACCGTCTTCACGACGACCTCGCGCGCGAGCGAGCGCTGCTCGGCGACGTAGAGCCGGCCCATGCCGCCTTCGGCGAGCAGCTCGTGCACGATCAGATCGTCGGCGGCGGCGTCGCTCGAGGGCGCGGGCGGCGCCTCGGAGAGCGGCAGGCGGATCGAGATGCGCGGCAAGGGTGGCGCGGTGGGTGCCGCGGCCGCCGCGTCCTGCGTCGCGGGCGCGGTCTCGTCGAGCTGACGCAGCGCGGCCCAGGTGGCCGGCGTGATCGTGGAGCGCACGTCGGCCGAGATCGTCGCGGCCAGGCCGAGCTCCTCGGCGATTTCGCTGAAGGGTCGCAGAGCGAGGGAGACTACATCGCTGGCGCGCGGCTCGCTTCGCTCGGCGATGCCGCGGCCTCCGCCCGGAGGTCGCGACGGACTCTGCCGGCCCGGGTCTTTACGGCGCGGTGCGATCTGCGCGAGGCTTCGCGCATGAACGGACACCGATCGATTCGAGGGCTCGCGGCGGCCATGCTCGCCGCGGGTTTGCTCTCCGCGTCGCTCGTCGCCTCCGCCGACGTGGCCCCGCCCGAGAAGGCGCAGGGCGGTCGCGCGAAGGCCGAGGAGATGAAGGAGAAGGCCCAGGAGAAGCGCGAAGAGGCGAAAGAGAGGCGCGAGGAGGCCAAGGAGAAGCGCGAGGAGGCCAAGGAGAAGGCCCAAGAGAAGCGCGAGGAGGCCCTGGAGAAGCGCGACGAGCGCCAGGAAGACCGCAAGGATCGCCGCGCCGAGCTCAAGGACGAGTGGAAGGCGAAGCGCGACGAGTGGCAGGGCAAACGCAAGGAGCGCCGCGAGGAGCGGCGCGCCGAGATCGAGAAGAAGTGGGGCGAGGCAGCCAAGGGTGCGCCGATGCGCGCCGAGCTGCGCATCCACGCGATGCGTGTCGCGCGCATCGAGCGCGTCGCCTTCGTCGCCGAAGCGAACGGCAATACCAAGCTCGCCGAGCAGGCGAAGGCGCTCCTCGAGAAGGAGAACGCCCGACACCAGAAGCGCATGGAAGCGCTGTCGAAGGAGAAGGCCCAATGAGCGCCCGACACATGCTCAGCTGCGCGGCCGCCGCGCTCTTCCTCATGGCGGCTGGCTGCGACGAGCAGAAGCCCGCCGCCACCGGCAGCGCTGCACCCAAGAGCTCCGCCGCGGCCTCCGCGGTCGCCGCGAAGTCGGCCGTGCCCGCCGCGACCGCAGTCGCGACGGCGGCCGCCGCCGAGGGTGAGCTGCCCACGCCGGCCGACTTCGAGGACGCCGCCGAGCAGGAGATCGGCGCGGACAACGCCGAGGCGACGCTCGCGTCGATCGAGAAGGAGATCGAAGCCGGCCCCTGAGCGGCTTCAGCAGATGCGAGGGATGGGCTCGCCTGCGAGGCGATCGAGCACGCGAGCCCCTCCCACGCCGCTGTCGAGCAGCACACGACCACGGCCCGAACGGCCCTCGGTCGTGTGCGAGACCTCGCCGATGAGGCAGGCCTCGGCCCCGCCCGGAGCCGCGCGCAGCGCAGCGAGCGCGGGCTGGGCCTGCGCCTCCGGCACGACGATCACGAGCCTGCCCTCGCAGGCCACGTAGAGCGGATCGAGCCCGAGCAGCTCGCAGGCATCGGCCACCGCGGGCCGCACCGGGATGGCGCGCTCGGAGACGCGCAGATCGACGCCAGCCTGCTCGGCGAGCTCGACGAGCACCGTCGCGAGGCCGCCACGCGTCGGATCGCGCATGCAGTGAGGCTCGACGCCCGCCTCGAGCAGCGCGGCGAGCAGCGGCCAGGTGGACGCGCTGTCGCTCTCGATCACCGCCTCGACGGAGAGCGCCTCGCGGGCGAGCACGACCGCGAGACCGTGGTCGCCCACCGGACCGCTCAGGAGCACGCGGTCGCCGGGCGTGATGCGCGAGGGGCGCAAGGGCTCGCGCGTGCGCACGCGGCCGAGCCCCGTGACGGCGATGTAGACGCCGTCGCCTTTGCCACGTTCGACGACCTTCGTATCGCCGGCGACGAGCACGAGCCCGGCCTCGCGCGCGGCCGCGGCCATGCTGCGGGCGATGCGCTCGAGCTCGGTGACGAGCAAACCCTCTTCGAGGATGAACGAAGCCGTGAAGTGCGTGGGCTCGGCGCCGCAGCTCACGAGATCGTTCACCGTGCCGTGGATCGCGAGGCTGCCGATATCGCCGCCCGGGAAGAAGAGCGGGCGCACCGTGAAGCCGTCGGTCGTGAGCGCAGTGGGGCCTTCGAAGACGAGCGAGGCGCCGTCGTGACCATTCGCGAGCTCGGGCCCGCCGAAGGCCCTGCGGAAGACCTCGTCGACGAGCCGCTCGGCGAGCCTGCCGCCCGCGCCGTGGGCGAGCACGATGCGCTCGTAGCTGCCGGCCGGCACCGGGCAGTCGAGCTCGAGCTTCGCGCTCACGGCTGCGCTCCCGAGGCGACCGGCGGGCGGAAGCGGTGGTAGGCCGAGCAGGCGCCCTCGGTGGAGACCATGGGCGCGCCGAGCGGCGCGTCGGGTGTGCAGCGCACACCGAACTCGGGGCAACGATCGGGCTTCAAGGTGCCGCGCAGCACCTCGGCGGCGCGGCAGCCGTTGGGTTCGGCGATGGGCAGGCTGCGCCGAGCGAAGCGCACGCGCGCGTCGTAGCGCTCGTAGGCCGGGCGCAGCGCGAGGCCGCCGCGAGCGACGGTGCCGAAGCCGCGCCACGGCGCGTCGACGACCTCGAAGACCTCGTCCACGGCGCGGCGCGCCTCGGGGTTGCCCTCCGCGCGTACGGCGCGCCCGTACTGGATCTCGACCTCGTGACGCCCGGCCTCGAGCTGACGCACCGCGCGCAAGAGGCCCTCGAGCAGATCCAGCGGCTCGAAGCCCGTGACCACGAGCGGCACGCGGTGCTTCGCGGCGATGGGGTGGTACTCGCCGGTGCCTTCGATCGTGCAGACGTGCCCGGCGGCGAGGAAGCCCTGCACACGCACCTCGTCGTCGCCGAGGATCGCCTCGATCGCGGGCGGTACACGCACGTGCGCGGCGAGCACCGAGAAGCGCGGCAGCGCGAGTCGCTCCGCGAGCGCGACCACGCTCGCCGTGGCCGGCGCGGTCGTCTCGAAGCCCACGCCGAAGAAGACGAGCTCGCGCTCGGGCATGCTGCGCGCGAGCGCGAGCGCGTCGAGCGGCGAGGTCACCACGCGCACGTCGGCGCCCGAGGCGCGCGCCGCGAGCAGGTCGCCGCTCGTGCCGGGCACACGCAGCATGTCGCCGTAGGTCGCGAGCACCGCGCCGTCTTCGAGCGCGATGCGGCGCGCGATCTCCACGATGCCCTCCGGCGTGACGCACACGGGGCAGCCCGGCCCGTGCACGAGCTCGAGCCCGGCCGGCAGGAGCTCGCCGAGGCCCCAGCGCGCGAAGGCGTGCGTCTGGCCGCCGCAGATCTCCATGATCACCCAGGGGCGCGTCACGGCTCGGCGCAGCGCCGCGGCTGCGCGCTCGATGCGCTCGGGCGCGCGGAACTCGTCGACGTACCTCACGCGGGCTCGCCTCGAGAAGCGGTGGCGTCTGGGCCCAGGGCCTCGTCGAAGAGCGCGAGCGAGGCGCGCGCAGCCTCGGCGTCGAGGCGCTGGATCGCGAAGCCCACGTGCACGATCACCCATTCGCCGACGACGACCTCCGGCACGTAGGCGAGGCACACCTCGCGCACGACGCTGCCGAAGCGCACCCGCCCGAAGGCGAGCTCGTCGCGTGCGTCGATCGAGAGGATCTCACCGGGCAGAGCGAGGCACATCGCGGCGCAGTCTACGCCTGCCCGAGCCGGTGCGCCGCCACCCAGAGCTGCCCGAGCGCGAGCCCGCCATCGCCCGGGGGCACGATCGCGTGCGTGAGCACCTCGACGCCCCGCGACGACAGCGCCTCGTAGGCGCCCTCGAACAAGAGGCGGTTCGCGAAGCAGCCGCCGCTGAGCGCGACGCGCGTGGCTCGCTGGCGCTCGCTCAGGCGCACGATCAGGTGGACCAAGCTGGCGTGCAGGCGCGAGGCGATGCGCGGCGCGTCCGAAGGATCGGCGAGCATCTCACGCAGCATGGGGCCCCAATCAATCACACCGTGCGCGTCGATCGGGAGCGCGTAGGGCTCGGCGCCCGGCTCGGCGAGCTCTTCGAGGCGCATCGCGGCTTCGCCTTCGTAGCTGCTCTCGCTGCACACCCCTGTGAGCGCGGCGACGGCGTCGAAGAGGCGCCCCAGGCTCGAGCTCTGCGGCGCGAGCGCAGGGCGCGCGGCGATGGCGAGGTGCTTCGCCACGAGAGGGTCGCTCGACGTGAGGCCGAGCTCGCCGAGCACACCGGCGAGCACGCGCCGGCCGTCGCGCGAGGCTGCGTCGCCGCCAGGCAGGGGGAAGCTGCGCAGCGTCGCGACGCGGCGCGCGCCACGGCGATTCACCTCGAGCGCCTCGCCTCCCCACAGCGCGCCGTCGCTGCCGAGGCCCGTGCCATCCCACGCGAAGCCCAGCGCCTCGCGCGTGTGGTTCTCCGCGAGGCAGGCCGCCACGTGCGCGTGGTGGTGCCACACACGCTCGAGCCTGCCGCCGCGTGCTTCGGCGAGCAGCGTCGAGCCGTAGTCGGGGTGCGCGTCGATCACGCTGGCCTCGGCGACGTGGCCGAAGAGCGCCGAGGCCTGGTCGATCGCTTCGCCGAGTGCGTCGCGCCGCGAGGCCGAGCCCAGATCGCCGACGTGCGGCAAGAGCGTGGCCGTCGAGCCGCGCAGGATCGCCGGCGCCGCGCGCAGATGCGCCCCGTAGGCCACCAGTGAGGCCGCCGGCACCTCGAGCTCGATCGACCGCGGCGCGAGGCCCCGACCCAAACGCAGGCAGCGCACCCGCCCGGCGGCGAGCTGCACCACCGAGTCGTCGATGCGCCGCACGACCCTGCGGTCGTGCGTCAGCACGAGATCGGCGAGCCCCGCCCCGCGCGCGGCGAGCTCGGCGTCGCTCGCCGCGATGAGCTCCCCGTGGTGGTTGGCGCTCGTGGCGACGAGCGGCCCACCGAAGCCGCGCGCGACGAGCCACAGCAGCGGCGCCGCGGGAAGCATCAGACCGACGCGAGCGAGCCCACAGCCGACCGAAGGCGCGAGCGCTCCTTCGCGGGCGCGCACCAGCACGATCGGCGCAGCGGGCGAGCGCAGCGCCTGGCCCTCGGCGTCGCTCGGACGCGCGATCGCATTCGCTCCGGCGAGGTCGGCGACCAGCACGGCGAAGGGCTCACGTGGCCGGCGTTTGCGCTCGCGCAGCGCACGCACCGCGGCTTCACTGCGCGCGTCGCAGCACAGCAAGAAGCCCCCCACGCCGAGCACGGCGACGATCGCGCCACGCCGCAGCGCGGCCACGGCCTGCGAGAGCGCCTCGTCGCCTGCGGCCACGGAGCGCTCGCCTTCGGTGAGGCGAAGTCGCGGGCCGCACGCCGGGCAGGCGAGCGTCTCGGCGTGCTCGCGGCGATCGCCCCGGCGCTCGAAGTCGGCCTCGCATGCGGCGCAGAGCGGGAAGTCGCGCATCGAGGTGGAGGCGCGGTGCCAAGGCAGCGCTTCGACGATCGAATGGCGTGGGCCGCAGCGTACGCAGCTCGTGAAGGCGTAGCCGTGCCTGCGCGACGATGGGTCGGCGAGCTCGGCGAGGCAATCGTCGCAGGGGGCGAGGTCTGCCGGCAGATGCAGCGCGGGTGCCTCGCCGCCCTCGGCTGGTGCGAGGATCTCGAAGCCGGCCGCGCCGCTCGGTCCCTCGTCCGACCATTCGACGATCTCGATCGCGCCCGGCGCCGGTAGCTCGCGCGGGAGCCGCTCTGCGAACTCGGCCACCGCTCGCTCGACGCCCTCCACGACGATCGACACCCCGCTCGGTTCGTTGCGCACACGACCATCCAGGCCGAGCTCGAGCGCGAGCCCACGCACGTAGGGCCGGAAGCCCACGCCCTGCACGATCCCCCGCACGAGCGCACGGCGCGCGACGCGGGGCAGAGCGACGGGCGGCGCGCTCGTCATGCCACGACGTCGATGCCCACGATTTCGAGCCCGCTCGGCCGCTCGGGCGCGTATTCGACGTGGAGCGCGATATCGCTGCGGCCGAGGTGCTCGAGCACGTGCGCGAAGTCGGCGCGCAGGCGTGCTTCGCCGAGGCTCGCCAGCGCCCCGAGCCTCACGTGCACCGCGCGGAGCGCAGCTCCTCGCTGCTCGGCCTCGGCGAGCGCCGACTGCATCATTCGATCGACCAAGCCGTGCTCGTGCATTCAGCCCTCCTCGGCGCCACGCGCCAGCGCATGGGCGCAGCGCCCGACCGCCACACGCAGCGCGCCGAGCGCAGCCGCGACCTCGTCGCTGAGGCCCGACCCCGGCTCGAAGCGCGCGCCTTCGATGCCCACCACGTAGCCGCGCGGCAGCGCCCTGCCGAGCGCCTCACCCAGGCGCAGCACCTCCGCCGGGCCGAAGGCGTGCGACGAAGCCTGCGCGCGCGCGTCGGCGAGGCGCGCGGCCTCGGCGAGCTCGAAGACCCGCACCGTGCCGGTCACCTCGCCGGCTCGGATCACGTCGACGAGCACCACGCCGAGCTCCGTCTCGAGCCAATCGAGCAGGCCCACGCCTGGCCTTCCTGCGCGCACGAGCTCGAGCTCCACCCCGGGCACGGGATCGGCGGCGAGCGCGTCGAGCACGCTCAGCGCGGCGGCGTCGTCGCCTGCATCGGCGTTGCCGAGCGCGATGACCCTCACGCGCGCGAGCGCCGAGCTCACGTCGCGCCGCCCTCGCCGCCGGTAGGCGCTTCGCCCGTGTCCGAGTCGCCCAACTCGGCGATGTCGAGGCGCAGGAAGTGGGTCGCGCAGGAGATGCACGGATCGTAGGCGCGGATGAGCTGCTCGCAGCGGTGCGTCGCCTCCTGGTGCGACATCGCCGCGAGCTCGGGCCCGAGGGTCGCGAGATCCTTCTCGATGCGCGCCTGGTTCTGCGAGGTGGGCGGCACGATCTTCGCGTCGCTGACGAGGCCCTCGGCGTCGATCGCATAGCGGTGAAAGAGCGCGCCACGCGGAGCTTCGGTCGCGCCCGCGCCGGTCGCGGCGCGAAGCGTCGAGGGCACGTAGGCCGCGCTGGGCGGCTCGTAGGCGCGCACGAGATCGATCGCCTCGGCGGCTGCATGCACGAGCTCGACGGCGCGCACCACGATCGATCGGTAGGGGTTGGTGACCACCGAACCGAGCCCGGTGGCGTCGAGCGCGGCGCGCGCGCGCGGGTGCAGCTTCTCCGCGTGGTGGAAGAGCCTCGCCTGCGGTCCAGCGAGGTAGGTGCTGCCATCCTTCAAATGGCAGTGCAGCGCGTTGGAGTGCGCCACGTGAGACTCGACGAAGTGCTGGTCCCACGCGTCGTAGCCCACGCGGTACGTGCCCTCCGCCGAGCCAGGCCCACCGACGAGCAGCCCCGTGCCTCGCTCGAGCGGGTATTCGTCGCACTCGAGCGAGACGAACACGTAGGGCACCTCGAGCTCCTGCGCGGGCCAGCTCGCCACGAGCGCCGCGGTGGCCTCGGCGATCTCCAGCGCGCGTTCGAGCTGGGGCAGGAGCGCCGAGAGCTCCGCGCGCGTAGGCAGCTTGCTGAAGCCGCCGATGCGCGGCGAGATGGGGTGTGTCGCGCGCCCGCCCAGCACCTCGAGGATGCGGTTGCCCGTCTTCTTCAGGGCGAGGCCCTGCTCGACGAGCTCGCGGTGATCGCGCGCCATCTCGATCGCGCTCGGGTAACCGAGGTAGTCGGGCGCGTGCAGCATGAACACGTGCAGCGCGTGGCTCTCGATCCACTCGCCGCAGTAGAGCAAGCGGCGCAGCTTCGCGATCGCTTCGGGCACCTCGAGCCCGAGCGCGGCCTCGAGCGCCGCGGCCGCGCTCAGCTGGTAGGCCACCGGGCAGATCCCGCAGATGCGCGCGACGATGTCGCTCACCTCGTGCATCGAGCGCCCCCGCAAGAAGGCCTCGTAGAAACGTGGCGCCTCGAAGATCGCGAGCTCGGCCTGCTCGACGACGCCGCCCTTCATGCGCAGCGTGAAGCGCCCCTCGCCCTCGACCCGCGTGAGCAGGTCGACCCGGTAGCTGCGCTCATCCGTCGCCATGGCGCTCGCTCTCCTTCTTGAACGCTGGTGCGTAGCCCGTGAAGCTGCGGAAGCGCCGCAGCGCCTCGGCCGGGATCATGCCGTCGTTCCGGAAGCGCGCGGCGAGCGGCGACGTCGCGGCCTGCTCCTTCGGGCCGTAGCAACCGAAGCAGCCGCGCGCGAAGCTCGGGCAGAGCGCGCCGCAGCCGGCGTGCGTCACCGGCCCGATGCAGGGCTCGTCGCTCGCGACGAGCACGCACACGGTGCCCCGGCGTTTGCACTCCGCGCACACGCTCTCGTCGCGGATCTGAGGCCGCCGGCCCACCAGGAGCGCCGTGATCACCTCGAGCAGCTGGCGCTTGTCGATCGGGCAGCCACGCAGCTCGTAGTCGACCGGCACGTGCTCGGCGATCGCCGTCGAGGTGGCGAGCGTGTCCACGTAGGCCGGCGTGGCGTAGACGATCGCCTTGTAGGCCTCGACGTCGGCCCAGTTGCGCAGGGCCTGGATGCCGCCCGAGGTCGCGCAGGCGCCGATCGTGAGCAGCTGCTTCGAGCGCGCGCGGATCGAACGCAGCTCCTCGAGCTGCGCGGCCGTCGACACCGAACCCTCGACGATCGCGAGATCGTAGTCGCCGTGCGGGTCGGTGCTGCTCGTGGCCTCGGCGAAGTGCACGATCTCCACGTGCTCGGTGAGCGTGAGCAGCTCGTCTTCGAGCGACAAGAGCTGCAGCTGGCAGCCATCGCAAGACGCGAGCTTGAAGACGGCGACCCGCGGCCGCGTGGAAGGCGTCGACACAGGCGCTTCGATAGGCCCGCGGGGTGTCCGCGCCAAGCCTCGAGGCCGACGGACGCCGTCGGCCTTGCCTCGCAGCCGGGCGGCGCGCCGAGCTTCAGGGGAGCTCGAGGTAAGGGCTCACGCGCGCCCGCTGCTCTTCGCTGAGCGACTCCAGCGTGGCGCCGATCCGGTCCACCACGTAGCTCGTGCGCACCGCGCGCAAGTATTGCGCCTTCACGGGCACGCTCGAGCCGCGCACGAGCGTGCCCACCTGCCGCCCCGCTTCGTCGTACACGCCGCCGCCGCTCATGCCTCGAACTGCCTGCCCCTCGATGAGGAACTCGGCCTCGGCGTCGTAGGCGATGCTGCCCTCGTCGTCGCCCAGCGCCCGCAGCGCTTGGACCACGGCCGCCGCCTCGGCGTCGTCGAGCACGCGCCCGACGCTCATGGCGAGCTCGCGCTGCTCGCCGTCATCGTCGAATGGGTAACCCACCGTGGCGACCCACGCGCCCGGCTCGGCCTCCGCCCAAGTCGCGGCGCCGAGCGTGAGTCGCTCGGGATCGTGCAAGGGGAGAGGCGCATCGACCAACGGCCCGGGCGTGGCGACACCACTGCCCCAGGGCTCGAAGGTCTGGGCGTCGACCACCGAAGCGCTGAAGTCGACCCGCGGAAGAATGCCAGGGCTGTAGATCTGCCCGGCGGGTGTGTACGGATTGAAGAGGAAGAAGTGCGCCGACCACTTCGACGCGTAGACGCCGCTCGCCTCGGTGAGTCGGATCGTCGCCGCGCCTGGGTCGGCCTTGGGGTCGCGCAACGACTCGGGGCAATCTGCGTCGAAGCCGCAGGGCGAGATGACGTGCGCCGCGGTGAGCAGGATGCCCGTGCCGTGCTCGGTGCGTCGCGTCCAGATACTCCCACTGCCCCGACCGGGCACGAGCACCGCCCGGCCGTACAGCGCTGCGGCGCGCGGCTCGCAGGGATCGCCCTCGGCCGCGAGCACGTCGCGCACGACCATCAGGCCTCGCTTCGGGCCGCAGCTCGGCTCGAGGCCCGCCGTGGACCGGTCTTCGCAGGCGGCCAGCGCCACCAACGAAGCGGTCAGCAAAGCCAGGCACGCAGCGCCGTTTCGCAGCGCGACGGCTCCGGCGCGCTTCGTCACGGCCCGCCCGCCGAAGCGTCGCGAGCCTCGCATG